>Ga0224508_10001592_pt1 | contig 20215 bp, 19 predicted proteins | sample SF_Jan12_sed_USG_4_FD_170157 | JGI IMG/M metagenome (GOLD analysis project Ga0224508, IMG submission 170157) | Sediment microbial communities from San Francisco Bay, California, United States - SF_Jan12_sed_USGS_21 | ecosystem: Environmental > Aquatic > Marine > Sediment | place: USA... | reverse complement strand
GCTGCTTCAGCTACATCTCGCTGTGTTTTATTTTCACCATTTGTCACACATGCTACATACAAGGCTGCAGCAGCCAGGCCCATAGGGTCTTTACCTGCAGAAATTTTTAACTCCTCAGCTGTTTGTAAAATTTTTGTTGCTTTTCTTTTTGTCTTTTCAGATAATCCTGCCTTACTTGCAATTCTTGCAATACATTTTACAGGATCAACAACGGGCATTTTTAATTCAAGTTCTCTTAACAATAAGCGGTAACATCTTGCAATATCTTTTCGTTTGATGTTACTTGATTGTCCAATATCTTTTAGTGTTCTAGGGGTTTCTGTATCACGACAAGCAGCATAAAGTGCAGATGCAATTAATGCCGAAATTGATCTTCCTCTAACTAATCCCTTCTCTAAGGCTTTACGATAAATGTAAGCTGCCTTTTCAATAACAGAATCTCCGACTGCAAGTTTGTCTTTTAATCTATCTAGTTCACTAAAGGCCTGTCTAAAATTTCGATCAACTGGTTCATGTACTTGGCTTCTACTATCCCAAGTTCTCAGTCTTTCAATGGTACTTTTCATTGCTGCCGTGAGTGGTTTTCCAGTGGCATCTCTATTTTGAGGATTAATTACAGTGGCAAGTCCCATATCGTGCATTGCCAATGATGTAGGAACTCCTGCCCTGCTTTTGTTTTCCCCTTCATTTGAAAAAGATCTCCATTCTGGTCCGGATTCATCTACCTTTTCAGTAATGACAAAGCCACACTTTCCACAGAAATTCTCACCTGTATTGGCATCTGTTACTAATGTCCCTTTTCCACATCTTGGGCATCTCTCTTTTTGATTTACTTTTTCAACCATTTTCATGAATCCTGCATCATTTAATTATAATATTTAACCATTGCTGTCTTATCTTATATAACCTTTTTGATGATCGAGAAGTAAAATAATCCTAATTTATGAATATTATCCCATTAACTAATCATTTTAACTCTAAAACACTCTGAATTTTTTTTGCAACGTCTGGTTTCTCATTTTGAGATAACAAAAATTTCAGGTCATCCATATTATCCACATCCCACATTATTCGTTTTACAAATACAAGTGATACATCTCTGGTCTCTTCTTTGGCAGTGCTCATGTGAATTTTATAACTATCTTCATCATAATGTGTTTTCATCAAATTTACAGGATTTCGAACTAGGGCATTTGTCCCATCAAATCTCCTTGATGGGACCACGATTGCAAAATCTGCATTGGTTTTAAATTTTAAAATAAATTCAATGTCTTGTGTTTTGATATATGGGATGTCTTGAGGAAAAACAATAGATGCCTCAAAGTCATTGTTTAAAAGATATTCATCAGCTAATGCGACGGCATCATTGACTCCAGATTCTTCATTGTCGATAATTTGAACTGTATCGAATTTTTTACTTATTTCAAGGGCTTTTTCATCTTTTGTAACCACAATGATTTTATCAATTTGAGGAGAAATTGACAAGACATCAAGAATTTCTTCTAACATTATCTCACAGATTTTTTCTGTTTGTTCAGAGGATAACCCTAATCTTGTTTTTGCTTTAAGGAAAGTTTTAACTGGAATTACTGCTGCGGTTTTCAAACTATACGTGAATTTGTTTTAAAATAAAATTAGCCAACGCGTCTTCAGCTAGTTTGTTTTTCATAGTTATTTTGGTATCGTATGCTTTCATGTCTAGATCTTGAATTTTCTTTACCAAAGCTTTGTCTTTAGAATCAACAACAACATTTGAGCAAACATCAGAATACATTTTTGCCAACCCATATGCATTTGCCTCAATACCTGCAGCTTCCATGTATTTGGCAGCTGGTCCGGTAATCGCTTTATCTCCAATCAATGGACTTACTGCAACAACTTTTTTCTTTATTTTGGAAAGCTCTTTTCGTATACCTTTGATTTGAAGCATCGGGCCAATCGATGTCAATGGATTTCCTGGAGCAAGAATTATCATATCTGCATCATGTATTGCATTTACAGCTTCGGGATTGGGTCTTGCTTTTTCTGCTCCAATGTATTGAATGCCTTCCACCTTATCTCTTCCTCTGTGTTTGACCCAATATTCTTGAAGATGTAGTTCTCCTTTGTCTGTTGTAATTCTTGTTTCTACACTATTATCAGTAACTGGAATAATGTTGGCTGTAACTGCAAATTTCTCACACATCCATTTTGTAATGTCACTCAAGTTTTTCCCATTTTTGAGCATATTTGTTCTAATCAAATGAGTGGCAGCATCTCTATCTCCAACTCTAAACCACGTTTCTTCTCCAAAGACTTCCATCTGCCTTAAAAAGTTGAAGGTATCTTTTTTAATTCCCCAGCCTCTTTCTTGATCCAGCAAGTCTGCAAGGCCATAAATTATGGTGTCGATATCTGGGCACACGTACAAACCATATAACCAATAATTATCACCTACATTCGAAATTACATTTACATTGTCTTCTTGGGATACTATTCCTCTAACTAGTTTTACAGATCCTGTTCCCCCGGCTAATATTGTTATGTTCATATTTCTCCTAAAACGTAAATTCTGACAACATCACTCCATATTACTTTTTCAAAATATCACGATCTCGTTTTGTGGATAAGTTTATTACTCATGATCTAAACATTTCACCTGTGTCTAGGGCTGTTCTTTTGACGGTTTTACTTGCAGGTATTTTGGTAGTTAGTACTAGTGCACCTGCCTGGGCAGCACAATTGAATGCTCAAATTAATCCAAACAGTGAAGAATCTTTCTTTAAAATAAATTATCAAAAAACTGTGTTTATTGAATACCCAGAAGGAGGAGTTTTGTTTGATGAATTACATCTCAAAGAATGGACAGTAGCGGGAGATGTGGATTCTTCGAACCCAGGTGTTCAGGATTTAATTGATAAACTTAACTCTAAAATTCAAAATGATGGGAGCCATGCTAGAGTTTCAGATCTTAATGTAATTTATGACATCCATCTTAAAGGAAGAGCTATAAACGCATCAATTGATTACAAAGTTGCCTTAGAAGGAACCTTAACAGATTATATAATTTCCAAAGATCAAACTAAAACTCTGGTGGATTTGGGTTGGAGGGGATTAACAGTTACTGACGAAATTATTATTGATGGTGTTGGAATTAATCATCCAATTTCTGTTCTGATAGATAAAGAACCTATAGTATATGATATTCTTAAAGGAAATGAAGCAGAAGAAATTCTGTCAAAAAATCTAATTGATGCAGATTATATTTTAGAGCAACCCATAACAAATTATCACTTTTTGTTTGATCCAACAGGAATCAATGTAGATGCTAGTGGTTTTGGTTTAGATGAATCAATATCTGGATTTGTCGTATCTCACTGGACAATGGGTGAGAGTAGTCTAAGAGAGGGAAGACAAGTGGAAAGAATTTTTGAAGCTGAAGTAAGTGCTGATAAAAATTATGTAATTAGAAGTGTTCAATCCGCCGATGCCGCAAATCTTTCAGCAATTGGTTTTGGTGCTTTGGATAATTTAGACGGTGTTGAAATTGCAGGAATTACTCCCACAGCTCCTGAAGGATATGCCACAACCTCTACTGGTGAATTCCCAATCATGATAGTCTATGGAATGGCAGGAATGGCGGCCATTGGAGGAATTGGATTTTTCATATTTAGTAGCAGAGCGCTAAAGAACCAGGAAACGGCTCAAACCGGAATTGATCCTAATAGATTAACAGGTTACCAAACTAGTTCATCATCTGGTGGGTACCAAACCAATAGGGGTGAGGCTCAACTTAAAGATGATACTAGCTATGAACAAACAAGAAGTGTTTATGAGACAGAATCTGCTCAAACTACCCCTGCGACTCCTTCTTCACAGGAGGAAGCAGCCTGTGGATGTGCAGCATCTGCTGAGATGGGTTCTGAATGTGACTGTGAGATGCAAGGCTCTTGTTTATGTGATGCAACATGTCGTTGTAATGCGGATATTTGTAAAGAATACACTAGTTCAATGAGTTAGAAGACTTTAGGTAATTTCTTCATATTTTCAAAATTTTGGTGTGTGCTGGGAGTAACCCTCCTTCTGTTTTCACGATATTTCGCTATGCAGCCTACCTGAACTTGGTACAGGATCCTGCAGTTCTGTTTGGCTTTGCTCCATGTGGGTCGGCTTTTTCATTCCTTCTCTGGAAACCTCAGGTTTTGCCATCATAGTACGCCAGGTCGGATCATTTCTGCTCCGTTGCCAATCATCTCTGATTATTCATCTCCGAATCACATTTCCTGTATGGAGGGAGGAGTTTCCTCTGCCGTAGCAGCGTTTCGTGCTCCAGCTCACACAGATACTCTTTTTGTTGATTTAATTTGAAGATTTCTTTTATGGTTTTTTTCCAATAATGAACAAAGTTCCAAATTCTCTTTTCCACTTTTTTCTATTTTTTAAATCCTTTACCTGTTTTGTACTAGTTTCAAATCCAGATTCTATGAAAATTTTTTTCCATTCTCTTTTTGAATGCAAATGCATCTTCATATTCATCATTTTAGACCACTTTGCCGTTGCCTTGTTATCAGTGTAAAAATCAGTTCCGCAAAAAAACACTCCTCCTGGTTTTAGCAGTTGAAATATTTTTTTCAAGGCTATGGTGATAGACTCTGCATAGTAAAGAGATTCCATCGAAAAAATGTAATCAAACTTTCCAGAATATCTCCAAGATTCTAAATTTGTATGAATATAGATTTCCTTTGAATTACTTTTATTTTTTTTAGCCTGAACTATCATCTTTTTACTTTTGTCGATTCCTATTGCTTTTTTACACTTTGGATCTGCTGAAATTTTTCGAACTACCCATCCATTTCCACACCCAACATCTAAAAATGAAAAAGGTTTTTCAAAATGAACTTTATCCAAAAATCGCGATACATTTTTCCCGTGCTCTTTTTCCATTAGTTCTGCTCTGCCGTTCTGAGCCCACTCATCAAATGTTTTTCTAATTATGTCCACTTTTTTTGTTGGCCTCTTTTCCATTATAATCTTCACCATGCTTAATGAACGAGTTCTACGTTTTGCTTATATTCCAAATTTTGATTGTTTTATTGAAAAGAAATTGCCTGATGAATCGTGTAGACAGTGTGGGGGAATCTTGATTGATTTTGCACAATGTGCTGAGTGCAAAAAAATAATTAGCATGATTTGCAAGTCTTGCAGGACAAAGACTGCAGAACAATTTCACAGTGACTGCTTACTTTCTTTGAATGACTCTTACTATTTTCCCACCAAAATTAATCAAAATTTACCTTCCATGACTTTAGCCTAATCCCTCGCAAATCAGACAAAATCAAGGTATCATACCTTCTTAAATTTTAAGTATGATCGTTGTTTCAGCTCAATTCTATGAAGTCTGGGGCAATAGTTTTAGGTTTGGCCGTTATGTTATTGATGCCAGTTTATGCTAATGCACAAACCTCTGATAGAATTACTATTTTAGATAATTTTGGGGAGTATGACAAAGGCGAACCTCTTTTTATTTTTGGACAGATTGCAAATCCTTATGATGATTCATATCTTATAATGCAAATAATAAATCCTCAAGGGGATTTGTGTCAAATTCAGCAGCTTATTCCATTACCAAGCGGTGATTTCATTACAGAGGTGATTCCATTGGATGGAAGAATTTGTGGACTATCTGGAGAGTATGACATTAAATTGTTTTATGGGGATTATTCGACTTCTGCAAAATTTCAAGTAACATCCGATATGTACTTCACGCCACCACCTGATGATCTACTTGATTCAGCAGAAAATTTGGTTTCTAACCAAATTGATTTAATTGATGAAGAGTTTGGCATAGGGACTACTTTTTTTAATAGATTGAATATTGCAGTTTCAAATAATGATTTGGAAGAATTAGAAAAAATCTATGTTGATTTGTCAAATGAATTTTTTACTGAAGAATTTATTTTTGAAATAAATCCTCAAATTCGCCCTGCAATCTCCTCGTCTTTGAGTTCTGTAAAATCCATGCTAGAAGATGATCAAATTTCTTTCAAAGCTGCCAAATCAATTGATGGTGAAATTTTTTCATCTGTATTTTATTATGAAATTGGAGATAAAAAAAGAGGCTTGGATATTTTATCTGAAGCATTTGTAGAAGTGCGAAACGCAAATCCTCAAAAAACCCCTGTGAGAGTTCTAACTTTTGATGAAATAGAAGAAATGCTGTTAAACTTGATGAAAAAATCCAATACTATTTTGACTCGCCCCGTCAAAGAAGAAATTGGATTTATATTTGCTCGAGGAACTGCACCACTTTATACGTCAGAGTTATCTGAACTTGTAGATATTTTATCCAAATCAAGATATCTAGATGTTGTTTCAAGAAAGCAAAGTGATCTCTACAAAATAATCCAAAATGACTGGAATACCACAAAAATTTCCTTTGAAAGCAAATTCACTATAGATGAGGTGCTTGAAAACAAGGATGAAACAGTCAAACTTCATCAAGGCGCTATAATCTTGCGTAATTTGGATAATGTGGACCGATTCATTTCATCTAATTCGACAGAAAATTCTGCGCTTGCCAACATCTTGAAATCTGATTGGAATTCATTAAAATCTAAATTACAAAGAGCCTCTTCAGTTGAGAACATCATAGAATCTGAATCAGATATCTCTAAAATGAAACAAACTATTGACATCTCCTCTAGGATTAGTAAATCAATTGAAATTTCAAAAGATTTGGGAATTGATAGGGGACTTTCAAGGGACTGGGAAAGATTACTAGATGATGTAAAAAATGCATCCTCAATTGATGAAATTCTAGAAATTGTTTCAGACTTTGACGAAAGCATGACTGAATTACGAGAAAAGAGAAATCCTGTGTCTCTTTTAAAATTTGAGTACCAAGCGATGAAAGAAAAAGCTGAGCTCCAAGCTGATTACAATAATCTTTACTTGATTGATAGTGCCCTAAAAATTCTTGACACTGCAGAACAAATGGAATCAGGCAACCCTTCAATTTCAAGAATTGATAGAATAGAAGTGTTATTGGTGTGGGTAAGTGAGATTGGCCCCAAAATAAAAGATGATCTTGATAACAGAGATGAAGATGCAATCAAAGCACGTGCAGGAAATGTTCTTCAGCGAGCAAAGTCACTTGAAAATCTCGTTGAATTGAGTCTGACAAAAAATAGATTCCTTCCAGGATTCATAGACTTTTCAGAATCGTTTAATGAAAAAATTGATGATGTGCGGGATCTCATAATAGCCAATGAAATTGATGCCGCAGATAACTTGGTTCGTGATTTATTTTCTGAATGGAGAAAAGTTTCCAATGCATATTCAGAAGCACCACGTGGCTCTCCAGGTGGCTATAGCCTAGATGAATTAAAGCGCATTGAGTATAGAGAAAAACTAGAGAATTATTCTAATGCTGTTTCTAATTTTAATCCGTTTTCATCAGCTGAAATTTTAAATTCTTCAATAACTTCTAGTTTTACTCCGTTTACTGAAGAGTATAATGAGATGACTTCTGATGCGTACGAGTTAGTTGAAATTGGGAACTTTGTAGATGTGGAGGCAAAACTTTTAGAGATTGGAAAATACCTTAGCGAAAACTTGGTTGTAAACAATGAGAAAATAATCTATAACATTTCATATGACCTAGAAAAAGAAATCTGGGTTTTACGAGGAGCCGTTGAAAAGTCCAGATTTGATGACAGGGAAAATCTCTACGTAACTATTTTCAATATGGATGGTACTAAACACAGCAATCTGAAATTTACTGATACCAAGCATGGTGATTTCTTTACCCAATGGATTGCTCCTACAGAACCTGGATTATATTTTGTAACATTGCAATTTCAAAATGTCAAGGCAACTCAAATAATTAACATTGAAGAGGAATTTGACACTGTATATTCTGAATCAGACTATGATATGGTTGAGCTAGCACGAGACTTTGAGGACTTGAAGACCTTTGTGGAGAAATTTGGTGGGGAAGATTATGATAATGAATCCAGATTTTCCAAAGTTATTGGTGATATCAAACTCGGGTTGGCAAACAGAGATGAAGAAAATGTTGATGAAAAATTAGAAGAACTGAAAACATTAATTGAAAGATATCTTCCAACTCGTTCTCGCTCAGCAATTATAGAGGCACAATATGATGGCAATCTTGTTTTATCTGGAGCAGTTCAGAAATCACTTGCCTTCAGAGAGGATCTTTTTGTGGATATATTTGATCAACAAGGAACTTTGGTTGAATCAATTTCCCTAAAGGATGATTCATCAGGTCGTTTTTCCGAATTAGTACAAACGCCTTTTGAACCGGGAGTCTATGTAGCTCAATTGGAATATCATGACGTAATTGTAAATGACTTTTTTAATGTACGATAATTGAGGTTTTTCACCTTCCTCACTTCAATTAATGATGATAAACTGAGATGTCCCAATCCGTTAACAATTGAGGGGCTTAAACCAAACCATCAAGACCCCTTTTTTTGTTCCACAGCCAGCAACTTTTGTTTGCTTTGATCCATCCTTAATACCAACTTTGTTTTATGAATCTTGAAAGCTTATGGCTGATTCTAATTCTTTAACACCTGTTAAGAAAATTATGAGTAAAGTATTGATCTTTGTAAATCCTGATACCACAGTACATCAAGTTGCAAAAATGATGTATGAAGGTGGAATAAGCGCAATTTTTATCAAGGAGCAGGAAAAATTTGTAGGTATTGTAACAGACCGAGATTTTGCAACAAAAGTTACAATAAATAAGCTCCCGTTTGATACTCCAGTAAAAACCATAATGTCTTCTCCAATCATTACTGTCGAATACAAAGATCCAATGCCCATTGCTGCAAAATTGATGGGTGACAAAAAAATTAGAAAACTAGGTGTAACGGAAAATGGTAAAATTGTAGGAATACTCCGAGCTATAGATTTTGTTAAATACCATGAACCATAATTAAAAGGAAATTATCTTGTAAACTCTTTTTCTTTGCAATGTTCTCGTACACACTATTGACAAGAATAATAATTTCAAAACCCAATTGCGGCATTGAACGTTTGGCTCGATACCCTTCAGTTTATCGATATTAATTTTATTTTCCAATCCCTTTAACCAAACCAAAGAGTTGTCTAACAGCCAATTTGGGATGGTGCGTTGCAAGTTTTAGCATATTTGATAAACCAAAGTCCGCCTTTATAAAATCCAAAAATTCTTCTGGTTTTAGTTCTTTGATGATGTCCAGTTCTTTATCCCATTGCTCATCAGTAAGGCCAATCCATCTATCCTGAACCTTGCTTGCAGATTTTATTTTAGATTCAATTTCTTTTCTCCAATTGTTCTCATATGGCATTAATGCCGATTCATCTGTTTTTCCAGACAATATGGCTGCAAGGGCGACCTTTCCTGCCACCCGCCCAAATTTTATTGCGTATCTGATTCCTTCAAGAACCAAAGGATTTGCCTGTCCTGCAGAATCTCCAACTAGAATCAAGTTATTGTAAACAGTCTTCCTTGATAGACCATCGTTTGGAATTAATCCATAATGAAACTCAACTGGAGTGATTTTCCCTAATTTTTTGATTGGACCCTCCTTTGATTCCATCAATTCTTTTAATCTCTCCGTAGGATCAACTGATGAATCGGGCTTTCCAACACCTACTCCTATTCTGACTATCTCTTTACTAATGGGAAAAATCCATGCATATCCTGCTGGTGAATATTTTTGACCCACCATCAACCACCACGTTTGAGGATCAACATTTTCTGCTTTTACTTCGTATTCTGCACCTGCACCAAATTTTTCCCATTGCGTAACAAACCCCATTGATTTTGATACAACTGATCCAAATCCACTGGCATCAATTATTATTTTACCAAAAAAAGAAACATTTCCTTTTGGTGTATTGGCAATTATTCCCTTGATGTCCCCCTTTTCATTTTTAATTACATCTTTAACATTGGTTTTTACAAAAACATTTGCCCCCTTCTCTTCTGCTTGTTGTGCCAACCATCGATATGTTTTCCTTACATCTAAAACTGCGGCTTGAGGGATAGAGTCACTTATGGTTACTTCGTTATTTGGGGAACAAAATGAATAATTTTTTATCGGATTATAACAATCCTCAGGTATTTCGAACTCTTTGATATTTTGAATCCATGTTACGCCGCTAGTCCTTACAGTTTCAGCAATTGACTCTTCTTTTTCTAACAGTGCAACTTTGAGCCCTCCACTAGCAGCGCTATAAGCTGCAGAAGATCCTGCAGGACCTGCCCCTACTATTACCATATCAAAATGAAATTCTTTGGTCAACTTTTCTACTCTTTATTTCCAGAATATATTTTTGAGGTATTTGATAAATTTAGAAATTTATTTTTTCAAAACTGGGGAGCCATTCACATCATATTCTCTTTCAGAGTCAAATGTCTCCATATGTGATGAATCTCTGTGCATATAGCTCTGAGTTTCCCCATCTTTTTTTCTACAGAATTTCTTGTGAATTGCTTCTTCTACCTTCAAAGTATCCTCATTTTCATGAAAGAGACGCTTTCCGCAGTCTTCACATAATATTTCAGGCACAAAATTCTATCTTTTCAAATCTATTTAGATGTTTCAGAATTAAATTAGATCTTTTACCTGCACTGATGTGAACCATATTTTTCATTCTATGATTTTTTTAAAACCGAAACTTTAGATGGTTTATTCACTTTCATTATTTTATTGGAGGAATCAAATATTGTTTCATTTGCATTGTGGTCTGTAATTACAGCAATAATCATAGGGGTTACCAGTCTAAGTTATAGGGCTTATCGTAGGAGAAGCAAAAATGAGACTCCTGCATCTTGAAAAAAAAGGTTTACGTGGACTGGCAATAGCTGAGAGCTTTCGGCAAAATTCAAAAAAATCCATTCTATCTGGGGTTGTGATGAGAAGAGATTTCATTATTGATGGCTTTGTGTTTGGGCAAACCACTCTTGATGGTGATGATGCTACTGATGTGATTCTCCAGATGTATGAAGATCTAAAACGACCAGATATCAACTATGTTTTAATTTCGGGAATGATAATTTCTTTGTATAATATTATTGATATTAAAAAAATCTACAAATCATTAAAAATTCCAGTAATTGGAATAACATATCATGATTCAAAAGGAATCGAAGATTCTATTAAACACCATTTTCCAGATTCGTATCAATCCAAAATTAAAATTTACCAAAAACTTGGAACTCGTGGAAAAATCACCTTGCATACATTATCGCAAGTCTATGTTAGAAAAGAGGGATGCACTTTACGTGAAGTAAAGTGTCTTCTTGACAAACTTACTTTACAAGGTTCAACTCCAGAACCACTTCGTGTAGCTCAGCTATTGGCAAAATCTATGCTTCAAAAAGGGCTATCCTTCTGAAGCTGTCTTTCCGCCATCTACATTAAGAATGGTACCTGTAATCCAATTTGCTTCATCTGAAGCTAAGAATAAAACAGCATTTGCAACATCTACAGGCTCACCAATTCTTACTAGGGGAATTCTTTCTTCGATAACTTTTCTTGCTTGTGGATCATCAAGGTAGGGTTTTATCATTCCTGAATTAATAATTCCTGGATTGACACTATTACATCTGATGTGTCTTCTTGCATATTCTACTGCAATTGCTTTACTAAACATGGAAATTGCAGCTTTTGTGGATGAATAGGCTGCAAGATGCACTCTGGGAATGGCTCTTTCACCTGAGATTGATCCAATATTTACAATAGAACCGCTTTTGACATCTGACATTTTAGAAAGGACAGCTTTTGTAATATGGAAAACTCCAAAAAGGTTAACGTCAATAAGTTTCGTAATTTCTGAATCTTCCATCTCATGGAAGTGAACTGGGTCATTTATTGCACCTGCATTATTTACAAGAATGTCTATCTTTCCATAAGTATCAATAATTTGGGTTATTGTCTGAACCACTTGAGATTCATTAGTTAAATCACAAGACATAGAAACTGTCAATCCATCGTTTCCGATCTCTTTTCTTGCTGCTTCTAATTTTTCAAAATCTCGTGCTATTAAAACAACCTTGGAACCTTCTTCAGCAAATCGTTTGGCAATTTCTTTTCCGATATCACTTGATGCCCCAGTAACAATTGAAACTTTATCTTTTAATCTCATAAAGGAAATTTATTGTTGTAACTTATAGAATTTGTGGTGAATTCTAGTCATAAAATTACCTTAATGGGTTTAATTCTTTTCATTTAGTTTTTTTATATATTCTAAAATTCCTGTATAGTCTAAATTTCCAAATCCTTCTTTTACGGCATTATCGTAAATTTCTTCAGCTTTTTTTATCATTGGTAATTGCAACCCAAAAGAATTTGAGGCCTCTGAAATAGTATTGATGTCTTTTTTTAGATTTTCAAGGGTAAAAGTTGGCTCAAATTTGTCTTGAATCATTTTGTAGGCTTTTTTTTCACTCATCCCAGTTTTGAAATAAGTTGAGTTTAAAATCTCAAGGAATATTTTAGGATCTACGTTTGCTCCTCTAGCTAATGTAATTCCTTCCGAAATTGCGAGTGCCAACATTGTAATTTGCAGATTCATAGATAGCTTTACTGCATGGGCTGTACCATTTTCTCCCAAAAAGAAAATTTTGCTTGCAATAACATCGAGGACTTTTTTGCATCTATCAAATGTGCTCTTGTTACCTGCAGCCATCATGACTAGTTCCCCTGTTATTGCAACATTTGGACCTCCCATGACAGGGGTATCTAGCATTGAAACATCATGCTCTAGAAATTTAATTGCAATGTTTTTTGACTCTAGGGGATTAATGGTACTCATATCACATACAACAAGATCTTTATGATTTCCATAGATTATCCCATCTTTTTCAAACGAAATTTGTTTTACTGCGTTTGCATCTTTTACAACCGATATTACTATTTCAGAATTTTCAGATACTTCTTTTGGTGTAGAAACAATTTGAGCTCCATTTTTTTTTAGTTCATTTGTTTTCTCTTTTGTTCTGTTAAAAGCTGTTAATTGATAACCTGATTGTAACAAACGCATCCCAACAGCGTTTCCAAGCATTCCAGTTCCAATCAATCCTATTTTCAATTTATCTAAATGAACTTTTTATTATAGTCTTTAATGTCTTTCTTCATTTTTTATCTCCCATTGCTGATTTCCAAATCTAGAGGCTTCAAATTCCATCTGTCCAATAGTTCTATCTCCTTTTCGAACTTTGGCAAAATCAAATTTTTTCATTTGAAAAATTTTTTCTTTGGGCTTGTATCCTCCCTCAATAACTTTGATTTTGAATCTTTTACTTGCTTTAATTATTAATTTTCTGGCAACCTGCACGTCTCCCATCCATGAAAACATTTCAAAATCTCCAAAATTCTGGGTAGAAATAGAATACCCGTATAACCTCGCCTCAAACTTTGTATCTTTGGATTTTTCGTTTAGCCATTTGATTACTTCTTCTCCGTGCCCTTGTTCAATACCAAATGTTTCAGAGTCTCTCATGTATGAAGAATGAGGTAAACCCAATACATAATAACCATTTTCAAATTTTTGTTAAACTAAAATACGGATCATCCATTGAGACTTTTATGATTACTATTGATTGTAGGGATGTAGAGTCCATCAAAAGTGAACTAGTAGTTTACGTTTCTGACCAAGTTGCAGCCATTCCTACTTTGAAGACAAATGAATTCATCTTGTCTTCAATAGAAGATGATGAAATCGTAGATCAAAATGAGGTAATTACTTCAATCAAAGAATTTTTAGAGTCAATAGGGGAAGGTCATAATTTTGCCGTTATCTCCACTAATCAGGTTGTTAGCATAAGATCAATTTCTGGAAAAAAAATTGAACGCGATCCTACCCCTCAACCTCAAATGTTCTCTTGTACTCATTGTGGTTTCGTTACAAGATTTGAGGTTGAGCACAATGCCCACATGAAAATTCATTATCTATAATCTTTTTTTAAAATGTTGAAAATAGTTTTTTTTCGTAATTCTGGAATATACGATTGTATAGAAAAATCTAGATGTGAAAATGTCTTTTGGTATTCAGTGATATAGCTAAATGCAACGTTCTGAGTACTAAACCTGGTTCTAATTCCATTTGGTTTTGATTCTTTTCCATAGATATCATAAATCATAATGTTGTATCCTTTTGGTTGAACATAATATTTGGTGCTACAGAACCATAAGATAGCAAAAACAAAAACGAAAAAACTTGTAATTATTTTATCAAAAAATTTTTCCATATGATGAATTTCAACAGGATCTTTATAAGGACTAATTACAAGAAACAACAGTGGAAAAACCAATAAAAAATAATGTCCGCAAAGTATATTGTAGTAAATGTGATCTAATCTTTGAATCTAGAGAAAAATTTGCTAGTCATTTTGATTCTCATTTCTCAAATGTAGTATGTGAAACTTGCCCTGTAGATACTGTAATTTCAAAATTTGTGAACCTGTTTAGACGAAAGTCTCATAACAATTTGGAATAAGTTTTTTAAACAAATTTTAGAGTTTAATTTTATGAAGAAAAAAGGTGTGATTATAGGCGCTATAGCAGCCATCATAGCTATAGGCATAATCGCATCATACTCATCATCTTCTAGTGAAACTGTAAACTTGGATATGGGAAGAACTCATGGAGACGTATCAACTGCAATGGGTTCCCCAATTTTGGGAGATCCCTCTGCTCCAATCACTATAGTAGAATTTGGAGATTTTCAATGTCATGCATGCTATAATTGGTTTCATACTCACAAACCTGCAATTTATGAAAATTACATAGCTACCGGAAAGGCTAATCTGGTTTTTGTTGATTTGGCATTTTTGGGACGAGATTCTCCAGTCGCTGCCCAGGCATCCTACTGTGCAGAAGACCAAGGAATGTACTGGGAATATCATGACATGTTGTACAACTCCCAAGAGTCACAAATTGATAATGGATGGGCAAACTCAGAAAGATTAAAGGCTTTTGCATTTAGCTTGGGTCTTGATATGACTTTGTTTGAAAGTTGTCTTGATTCAGGAAAATATTCCAAAAGAGTACAATACAATGTATCTGAAGCAAAAAAACATGGTGCAAGGGCCACACCTACATTTATCATTGTTGGGCCTGACAATCAACAAGAACAATTCCAAGGTGGACAACCATACAGTACCTTTAAACAAATTATGGATAATATGATCTGATTTGGTTCAAGTTTTAAAAACTGTTTTTTCTAATCTCAAATACACTCTATTGGCAATTGGAATTTTTATATCAATGCTAATTGGATTACTTATTTTATCAGAGTATATTTTCATTGATCCTTATCTTACAGGACATATCCCAAAAGGAACCGAATTTGGATTTTCCTTAATTGTAATTTTATCCGGATTGTCTGCTTTGGTTCTTCCAATGAATGTTTACAGAATAAATATTTTGAAAAATTCAAAAGGTAAAATTGGTGGGAGTGTGTTTGGTTCTTTTATTGGGGCAGCTGCAGGTGCATGTAGTTGTGGTCCTATAGGCTTTGCAATCATCTCTACTTTTGGAAGTGTCGGTGCAACCTCTTTGGCATTTCTTACAAGTTATGAAATCCCAATTAGGCTTGGAGCGATTGGATTATTGGCAATTACATATTATGCGACTGTAAAATCATTAAAAATTGAGTGTAAACTCAAGCCTCAATAAACTCCATTACGTTATGATAAGAGCCATATGGGAGATTAAAGTTTGAAAAATTTTCAGGCTGAATAATCTTTCCAAGTATTTCTAATCCTGTGATGGTACGAATACTTGGTTTGCTGAAAAACGAATTAGCATCAACTGCAAAAATATTTTTATTTTTTACGGCACGTAAATCATTCCATTCTGGATTGTTTTTTAGAATACTATGATATTCATCAACTGTTCGCTTGGTGGTAAAACCGCATGGCATAAGAATAATGATTTCTGGATCAGACTTTGATATCTCGGAAATGTTCATTTTTCTTGAATGTTCTCCTTTTTTACTTATCATGTTTATTCCTCCGGCAAATTCAATCATTTCTGGAATCCAATGACCTGCTGTAAAAAAAGGTTCAATCCATTCAATAGCAAGAACTCTGGGTTTTTCTTTAATTGACGATTTTTTTACATATGAAATTCTTTTTTCAAGCGCTGTTCTTATTTCACATGCTTTTTTATTTTTTTCAAGAATGTTTCCTATTTCATTCACATGTGTTAGAATTTCCGCCAAGTTATGGGGATCCATGGAATAAATCATAGGTTTTTTTGACAAAACACGAATTGCTTTGTCAACTTGATTTGTAAAAGCTGCACAAACTTCACATGTCTTTTGAGTGATTATTAGATCAGGATTAGCTTCCTTCAGATTTTCTTCATCTAAAACAAAAATCTCTTTTCCTTCTTTTAATAATTGACAAGTCTGTGTGTTAATTTCATTACTGGATAATTTTTCTGAATTGATTACAGAATTAATAACTTGAGGTTTTGTTTGTGCTTCTTTAGGAAACTTGCATTCGTGTGTAACTCCATAAAGTAACCCTTGACTTTCCAATTCATAAATTAATTCAGTCGCGCTAGGCAAAAATGACACAATTCTCTTAATTGTCATAATGGCAGTACAAATGTTGATCTTTAAACATTATCTGATTTTAGTTAATTTTTCATTTTAGACAAGTTAATAGACTAATTTCAGGCACAAAAGTTGTTGTCTTCTAACTCTCAAGATATACGCAGATCTATTTTGGCCAAATGGCATGAGGATTTATCAAAATATGGAAATTTGTTTTTATCTGACACTATTAGTGGTTCTAGTCCTCCATCTGTTTTTGTAGGATCTTATAATTACCCAAAAGTTTTCGTGGGTCCTATGGTGCCCCCAATCCATGGAGATACAAGCTTACTTGATAGTCCAGAAAAATGGGTGGGAAAATCTTTGGAAGAAATAATAAATTTTCGATTAAATTTAGTTCGGGGGATTCAAAAAGTTTCTGTGAATACAACTGAAGGAAGATACATCGAAAATCTACAAGAGGTTGCAATGGCCTCAAAACCAATTGATTCTGATTTGGAATTTCATAAATCTACTTCTAGTATTTCAATTGATGGTGAAAGTGCTCCGTTTGGACCTATTGGAGAGATAAAATCTGCAAAATTTTCTAGTTCGTCTTCTACTAAACGGATTGAAAAGACATTCTATGATAAAGATTTGAAGGCAAAGGATGCTGTTTTAAATTTGTATAATTCTGGAATTGATATTTCTCAAATACAAAAATGTTTTAGTATTGGAATGTTAGGACAGGAAAGAAAACTTGTCCCAACAAAATGGAGTATTACTGCAACTGATGATATTATATCAGAATCGTTAAAAAATAAAATATTAGATTACAGCTTAATTGATTCATGCAAGGTTTTTTCTTTTGAACATTTAGGAAATTTATTTTCTGTTATCTTGTTTCCACATAGATGGATTTTTGAAATGATTGAGGCATGGTATTCAAATGGGGTTTTGGGATTTGGTTCTGATTTTGAAGATGCCAGAGGGATTAATCACCCTCCTGCAATAGCAGGAGCATATTTTGCAGCCAAGTTATCGGTCGCTGAATATCTATCAAAAAACAAAATTCAATCAGGGGTAATCGTTCTACGAGAAATAAGACCAGAATATGCTATTCCCGTAGGTGTCTGGCAAGTAAGAGAAGGCATACGCCAAGCTATGAAGAAAAATCCCATTTCGGCAGATAATTTTGACCATGCCCTTGCCTTGGCATCAAAAAAGATGAGTATCAGTAAATTCGAATGGCTCTCTCATGGAGATATCGGAAAATTAATGAGGCAAAAAGCCATTTCTGACTTTTTTTAAAGTTATTTCATAATATTACGTCCACCTTGTAAAGTAGAATTTTTGGCTAAATTATTTGTGGAAAATCGACGATGCCAAAAATGTAGTAAAACTATCTTAAAATCTGACAAATATGCTATAACTCTATTTTTTGTTAAGGATATTCCATCTGATCCTTATTACGAGCATGTAAAATGTCCTGAAAAATTTTCTATTGTAGAATGAGAACAAGCTTGAGATATTTATTGGCCAATTTTTCGCTTAATTGTAGTGGAAAACAAGAATCTCTATTTTGGAATGGGTATTATTTCCAGTCCGATTTTGTTTGCCCTTGTTGTTTTTCCTGATAGTTTTAGCCTAAGTTGGAATCAAGGTAGAGGGGGGTTCCTTTTTGCTCTGGCATTTATTGTTGCAGAACTTGTTGGACTCAAAATTATCATCTCTTCTAAACGATTGTTGGCCACAGTTCCATTAGCAATACTTACAATAACTTATCTTGTTGGATTAGAATACGGACTACGAGACTATATTCTAAATTCATCTGAACAATACAATGTTCAATTAATTTTTTCTTGGACTTGGATGTGGGACTTCATAATAATGACGATTTTTGTTATATCCGTATTAACTATATACTTCGGTAAAAGATGGATTCGAATTGCTCCAGCTGGGCCAATATTTTTGGGAGGAAGTGCAATTATTCTTTCACTGGATGCTTTCTTTCCATATGATACACTAGGACCTCTTCAATACGTCGTTCCATATTTGGTTCAGGCAAATGTATGGCTAATAGGAGTTTTTGATCTTGGGGTCGCAACTGCTCGAGATAATATAATGTTCTTAAAAGGAGATCATGGTTCGATGGTCCTTCAAGTATTTTGGCCATCTGCGGGTGTTCACAGTATAATTATCTATTCTCTTGTTATGGGTGCATTTTTGTTGAAAATGAATATTACGCGAAAAAGAAAATCTATCTATTTTACTTTGGGAATAATAGGCACAATAATAGTAAACATGATAAGAATATTTTCGTTATCTTGGTATGCGCTAAAAGTGACTACTGATTCAGCAAAATGGGAAGAATTTCACTCTGTGGCCGGAGAAATAATGTTCTTGCCTTGGTTGTTTGTCTTTTTATTGATAGTAATTTTGATTGAATCAAGAAGGCTCAAAAGATTAGAATCTGAAGGCAATTCTCAAAAATAGCTTGTAATGTTACTTTGATCTTGAATTTCTGATAACTCTGATACTTTTACCCCTACTCTTCTTATTGTAATTTTTTGCTCCTCCAAGGCATCTTTTAGTAACTGTTCTACATTTTTTTCTAACTCTTCTAAATTTGATGTTGGATTTTTAAGCATTTTTGATTTTGTTTTATTTGACAAGTCAGATTGTATGAATTGAATTCCAACTGATTTGAACATTTTATTTTTATTTAAAATAACTTGGTGAACTTCATTGCATAAATTTTTTAAATTATCTAAAAGAAAATCAAATTCCATTGAGTCTTTTTTTAATGTCATAATTTTACTATACTGTGTATTTGGCTCTCTTTTTTTTACTGGATCATTGTCTATTCCTCTTACTGCATTGAAAATGTAGGCTCCACTTTTCCGTCCAAATTCTTGGTTGAGTTTGAATACATCAAGTCCCTTTAAATCTTTGATTGTATGGAAATTCATCTGAGAAAAACCCTCTTCTGTTTTTTTACCAATTCCTGGAATATTCCTAATTTTTAACGGTTCCAAAAACTCATCAACTTTTTCTGGTAGAACAATTGTTAACCCATCTGGTTTTTCAAAGTCGGAGGCGATTTTTGAAATTAGTTTATTGGGGGAAATTCCAATAGAGCAAGTTAGATTTAGTTTGTTTTTAATTTCAATTTTAATTTCCATTGCTAATTTTTTTGCTTTTTCCCAATTTCCACCCAATTTTTTGGTGACGTCTAAAAATGCCTCATCTTTCCCTACATATTCGAAAACATCTGCATGTTTTTCCATAATATTCATCGCTTTTTCGGACATGCTAATGTAAAAATCAAAATCTACCGGTAAAAAAACAGCATCTTTTTGTGCCTCGAGTCTTTTTTTCGCAAAAACTATTGGTATTCCTGGTTTTACTCCAAACTTTCTAGCTGTATAATTTGCAGTCGCAATTGCCCCACTGTCTCCACCTCTATCTGAAAAAACACAAACACACACAGGTTTTGATTTTAATTCCGGTTTTCTGATCTCTTCGCATTGAGCATAAAAGTAATCAAAGTCTATGTGGAAAACTATTCTAGTTTCCAATACTTTTGATGTTTTCCTTGATTATTACAATATTACGTATTCATCTAAATACTCTAAAACTCCAATATTCATGTGGATTATCCTGTAAGTGT
>Ga0224508_10001591_pt1 | contig 20224 bp, 13 predicted proteins | sample SF_Jan12_sed_USG_4_FD_170157 | JGI IMG/M metagenome (GOLD analysis project Ga0224508, IMG submission 170157) | Sediment microbial communities from San Francisco Bay, California, United States - SF_Jan12_sed_USGS_21 | ecosystem: Environmental > Aquatic > Marine > Sediment | place: USA... | reverse complement strand
CGGATACTTGGTTAACAGCTTGCCGGGTGGCAGACCCTTGGCTCGCCCGGTGGTGACATATTGCTTTTGCAACTCATCGAGCAGGTTGGCGCGCAAGCGCCTGATCATGCCGGCGGTTCCCGAAGTACCGATAACGATAACTGGAATCCACAGATGCTCCAGGATTGAAATCAGCTTGTCCAGGCTCCACGGGGCGTCGATATATTCCGGTTCCATCAAGCCGCCTATGCTGGTACCGAAATAGACATTTGCGAAATAGAGCATCACCAGCGCGAGCAGGAAGTTCGGTGTCGCAAGACCGAGGAAACCGAGCGTGGATAATCCGTAATCGCCCCAGCTATACTGGTGGGTCGCGGAATAAATACCAATCGGAAAGGCGACGATCCAGGTAAACAGGATCGTCGCGATCGATATAATAATGGTCAGGAAAAGTCGATCACCGACCACCTCGGTGACCGGCAAATCATACTCGAATGAATAACCAAAGTCGCCCTGAAGCATTCCGCTAAGCCAGACCCAGTATTGATGCACCAATGGCTTGTCGAGCCCGTACTGTTCGCGCAGGAACTGAATTTTATTTTCGTCTACCGATTCGCCCTGGCTTTGCAGCTCGGCGATATGACTCTCAAGGTAATCCCCTGGCGGCAACTGGATAATCACGAATACCAGCATGCTGATAACTAGCAGCGTGGGTATCATCGTCAGTATACGGCGCAGAATATAGCGGAGCATTAGCGCCTGACCTCGTCAAACCAGAAAGTATCCGGTTTATAAATACCAAAATAGGCTCCCGGAGATATATCATAAAAACCTTTTTGCGGCACATTATGCAGGTAATTGCTGACCACGACGGGATGTGGCACATGGTTGACAATACCTATGGTGAACATATGATCGCGATGGATTGCGAGCATCTGGTGCCAGATCGACTCGCGTTGTTCATGTGTATAGGCGTGCATCCACTGCTCGTGCAGATCGACCAGTTGTTGTGCTTCCGCCAGGTCCGGCGCTTCACCACTTTTGCCGCTCGATTCGTAATACGACCCCCACTTCGGCCACTGGTACTGGTACTTGGATGATGGCGCCAGCTCACTCGGGCTGTTCTCCGGGGTCGGTATTGCGTTCTCCATTCCAGACCAGATGGACATCATCGCATCGCCCGAAAAAATACGATTGCGGAATACCTCCCGTGTCGAGGGAATGCTGTAAAGCTTGATTCCCGCTTGCAGCCAACTGTCACTAATCAGCTCGAGAACATCGGTCTGCTCGGTACTTTCACCCGCGGTCTGAATCAGTATTTCCAGCGGCCGCCCATCCGGCAGCAAGCGAACGCCACGATCATCACGGCCGGTTAAGCCGATCTCATCCAGCAACTGGTTAGCGTGATTCAAATCGTACTCGATCCAGGCTGTTTTATAATCCGGCTGGTAGAGTGCACTCTCCTCCAGAACGGTATTGTTGCTTTCCTGGACCAGGCCAAAATAAACCACCTGGTTGATTTCGTGCCGATGTATCGCCAGTGAAAGCGCGTGTCTAAAGCGCACGTCTTTCATCAATTCACGATACATCTTGTCGTTGGTATTCAGGTTCGGGTAAAGCGCGATATGAGCACCCTTGCCGGTTTGCCACAGGCGCACGTCGAAATTGTTTCTTTTCGACGTTGATTTCAGGAAGGTGTAGTTGTCCATGCGCAGGTAGCGTGCCTGCAGGTCTGATTCATTGGCGCCGGTCTTAGCGGGTACCAGTTTACTGGAAGCGATATTGATTGCGATCGAATCGATGTAAGGCAGCTGCCGGCCGTTCTGGTCCAGGCGGTGATAGTAGGGATTACGTTTGAAAATAAACCGGTCCGCAGGTGGATAGGTGGTATTGACCCAGGGCTGCAGGCTTGGCAGGTCGGGATTGGTCGCCTTGTAGGGGCGATCGTTATTGACGTGGATCCCCGCCCAATTGCGTTTGCCGGACTCCTTAATCATCTCGGCCAGCTTTTCCTCGGTTTGATAGCGCGCATGAAACTGGCGCAGGTAATGCGCGGGTTTGTAGATATAGAGCGGACGCGCTCCCGCCAGTGCCGGCAGAAAATAAGGATTCGGCTTAGACCAGCTATAGCGAATCGTGTGCTGATCAAGGAACTCGACGCTGGGGTATTCATCTTCTACGAGCAGGAGCTTGTTTGGCCCTACTTTCGATAACTCCGGGTTGTTGGCCATATCCTCCCAGTAGTATCGAAAGTCTTCGCTGGTAAACGGATGACCATCCGACCATTTATGCCCTTTACGCAAATGCAGGGTAAAAATGCGGTTTTCAACAATATCGACACGCTTCAGAATATCAGGCTTGAGCTCGAGTTCAGGGGTATAACCGACCAGGCGTGCATAGCCATAAATCACGATTTGACGTATATCCTTCTGCTTGCCCATCAGCAGTCGCATTTCGCCCCCGTGCTCACCGGGAGCCTGGTCCCGGCGTAACTGCGCCACCTGGGCATCTTGCGGAATCCTGTCATCAATCGGCGGCAACTTGCCGGATTCGACCCGTTCGATCAGTGACGGTGTTTCCTTGAGCCAGTCCATCGCCTGTACCCCGGTCGTGGTCATCAGGGAAAAAGTGATGAGGAGACTATTAAGTAAAAGTTTCACGCGGCCAGATCGGATGGTTTGGAACCAACCGCCACCCTGACGAAATGACCTTCGCCGAGATCCATGAACTCCGTCTTCTCGCTGCCGGCAATGGTAAACGGAGACTGCCATAAAGCGGGGTCGGAAGCGGCGGACTCGGTAATGGCTTCGAAGCTCAATGGTTGTGAGAGCTCCGGATGTGGCACCGCCGAAAGCAGGGCCTGGGTATAGGGGTGGACCGGATTTTCGAATAATTTGTCACGCGGTGCGAGCTCGACGATGCGCCCCCGGCACATCACCGCGATGCGGTTGGCGATATAGTGAATTACCGCGAGGTTATGCGATATAAATATATAGGTAAGCCCGAGTTCCTGCTGCAGATCCTTGAGGAGATTCAACACCTGGGCCTGGATAGAGACATCCAGCGCCGAGACCGGCTCGTCACAGATAATCAGGTCGGGCTGCAGCGCTAGCGCCCGTGCAATACCGATACGTTGACGCTGACCACCCGAAAAACTGTGCGGATACCGATTCAGGAAACGCGGATCCATGCCGACCAGCCGCATCAACTCGGTCGCCATTTCGCGCTGGTAATCCATGTCGCCCTTGTCATGTACCACCAGCGGTTCACGCAAGATATCGAACACGGTCATACGCGGATTTAACGCGCTATAAGGATCCTGAAAAATAAACTGCATGTTGCGCCGGAAAGCGAGCAGGTCATCGCCATCAAGTGCTCGCACATCAATCGCCTGGCGACCGTCGTGATAGACAATATCACCTCGGTCTGGCGTAATCGCACGCATGATAATCTTGCTCAAGGTGGTTTTACCGCAACCGCTTTCACCCACCAGTCCAAAACATTCACCGCGCTCGACCTCGAAAGATACCTGGTCCACCGCGAGCAAGTGCCGTGTTTCCGAGCTTGACCAGTTGCCGCCATGCAGATGATAAGTTTTGCTGAGATCCTTGACTCGCAAATGCGGTTCGCTGGCATTGGGCAGCTGATCCGATGGGTGTTTATCAATCAGGGCCCCGGTTTCGGAGTGGATCTCTCGCACTGGCACCAGTCGCTCACCCGGTTCCAGGTCGAATCTCGGCACTGCGTGCATCAATGCCTTGAAGTATTCATGTTGCGGGTTTTCGAATAGCTGCTGTAACGGGCCAGCCTCCATGACCTTGCCGTGATACATCACCACAACCTGCTCTGCCATGTTGGCTACGACGCCCAGGTCATGGGTAATCAGTAACAGCGCCATACCCAACTCGGCCTGCAGTTCCCGGATAAGCTTGAGAATACGCGCCTGGATCGTAACATCGAGCGCGGTGGTCGGCTCGTCGGCAATCATTAACGACGGATGACATATCATCGCCATCGCGATCATTGCGCGCTGCCGCAGTCCGCCCGATAGTTCAAACGGAAACATATTCAAGGCCCTGGATGGTTCTGCAAAACCGACGTGTTGCAGCATCGCCTCTGTCAATTTCATGCCTTCATCGCGACTCGCGTCGCGATGCAGAAACAGGGCCTCGCTGATCTGATCACCAATCGTATGCACCGGTGACAGCGAAGTCATTGGTTCCTGAAAAATTATCGAGATACTGCCGCCACGTATCTGGCGCATTTGCGTGCTTTCCGGATCGAGTTGCGCAATATCGACCTGTTGCCCGGTCTCCGGGCTATTGAACAGTATTTCGCCGGCGCGAATCGTGGCGTTACGCGGCAGGATACCCATGATCGCCTGCGAGGTAACCGACTTGCCGGACCCTGATTCCCCGACCAGGGCGACGGTCTCGCCCGGGCTTACCTTGAAAGATACATCCTTGAGTGCCGGCACTGGGCTACCCTGCAGATCAAAATCTACCGCGAGATTGTTAACCTCTAGCAAGGCCGTCTGTTGGCTTTTGTCAGCGATGTGATACTCCTCGATCGGTCGGCTGCCTTTTGCAGGCTATTATTTTGCCATTATAAATTATTTCTTGCGGTAATAATCCAGATACCAGGCAGCGAATTTCTGCAATCCCTGTTCAATTGAAACGCCTGGTGTATAGCCAGTATCGGTTACCAGGGCATCGATATCGGCAAAGGTATTCTCTACATCGCCGGGCTGGGCGGGAAGCATTTCACGACTCGTTGTCTGGCCGAATGCCTGTTCCATAAGCTCGATATAATCCAGCAATTCTACCGGCTCTCCCCTGCCGATATTATATATTAGCCACGGGGCGCGACTGCTCGCGGGGTCTGGATGTTCACCCGACCAGTGCGGGTTTTCAGCCGGCACGCGATCGAGGCAACGGACCACGCCATCGACGATATCATCGATATAGGTGAAGTCACGACTGTGGCGGCCCTGGTTGAACACCTTTATCGGCTTTCCCTGGGTAATGGCGTCGGCAAACAATATGGGTGACATATCCGGTCGGCCCCAGGGTCCGTACACGGTAAAAAATCGTAACCCGGTGCAAGGAATCCGGTACAGATGGCTGTAGCTATGCGCCATTAATTCGTTCGCTTTCTTGGTGGCTGCATACAGCGAAACCGGGTGATCGACATTATCCGAGGTGCTGAAGGGAATCTTTTCGTTGGCACCGTAAACCGAGCTGGACGATGCGTAAACCAGGTGTTCGATATCATGATTGCGGCAGCATTCAAGCAAATTGCCAAACCCGACCAGGTTGCTATCGATGTAGGCGCGCGGATTTTCCAGTGAATAGCGCACGCCGGCCTGTGCTGCCATATTCAGTACGCGCTCAAAACCATGTTGCGTGAAAAGTTCTTCCATCGCGTTCGAATCCGCCAGATCCATTTCAACGAAGTGGAAGTTATCGTGGGCTTTTAATTGCGCAAGTCGCGCCTGTTTCAGACCAACATCGTAGTAATTATTGAGATTGTCGATACCAACGACATCGTCGCCGCGCTGACATAACTTGTCGGCAAGCGCATAACCAATAAATCCGGCGGCACCGGTGACCAGTAATTTCATGTCTCTCCATAGCAAATGCGCGAATTCGCGCAGACCTGCTTAGCGCGCAACCAGGAAAGACTTCACGCTGAAACGTTTTATCGGGCCTACCCGGTGCGCTAACAATATCAACGCGATAATCGCATATATTGTCGGTTCGAGGTAGTCGGCTTTGACCAGCCAGACAAAATGCAGTATGCCAAGTGAAATGATCAGGTAGACCAGTTGGTGCAGGGTCTTCCACTTTTTACCGAGGCGCCGGATCATCGCCTGGTTGGAGGTAATCGCCAATGGCAACATTAACATCAGCGCGCTGAAGCCGAGTGTTATGTAAGGGCGCTCAACAATATCCTCGATCATTGCGGCCAGGTCGAGCGAATGATCGGCGATAAACCAGATCGAAAAATGGCAACAGCCGTAGAAGAAGGTGTAAAGACCCAGTATGCGACGAAACCGGACAAATGCCGCCTGGCCGGTCCACTGCCGTAACGGGCTAATGCTGAGAGTAATCAACAACAGGCGCAGGGTCCAGTCACCCGTTTCATGGGTCAGTTTTTCGACCGGGTTTGCACCCAGTCCATCGTTGAAAGCCGCCCATAGCAACGCGCTGAAAGGTACCAGGCAAAGCAGGTGGACCACCGGCTTGGCGTAAACCGACTTGAGCGCCGCGGTGAACCACATGCTAGAAATTGACGGTCAGGTCCAGGTCGTCGTATAGCTCGGCGACTTCTTCCCCGTAGCCGTTGAACATCAGCGTTTCGCGTTTGAAAATCTCACCGATACGGCGCTCTTTCTTTTGCGACCAGCGCGGATGGTTAACCTCGGGATTAACGTTCGAGTAAAATCCATACTCCCCTGGTGCAGCCATGTTCCATGACGTCAGTGGCTGGACCTCGCTGAACTCGATACCGACAATCGACTTAATGCTTTTGAAGCCATACTTCCACGGCACCACCAGCCGAATCGGTGCGCCATTTTGATTGGGCATGGTCTTGCCGTACATGCCGACCGACAGAATCGTCAATGGATGCATCGCCTCGGCAATGGTCAAACCTTCACGATAAGGCCAGTTTAATACCGAGCGTTGCTGTCCAGGCATGCGCACCGGATCATGCAGGGTTTTGAAAGCCACGTATTTAGCTTTAGAAGTCGGCTCAAAACTATTCAAGATGGAGCCCAACGGAATACCGAGCCAGGGAATGACCATTGACCAGGCCTCGACACAGCGCAACCGGTAAATACGTTCCTCGATCGGGAACGGCCTGACCAACTCTTCGAGGCCATAAGTGCCTGGTTTTGCACATTCCCCGCTGACCTTGATCTGCCAGTCATCAGTTTTAAAGTGCTTTGAATGTTTCTTCGGATCTTCCTTGCCGGTGCCAAACTCGTAAAAGTTGTTGTAACTGGTGGCATCCTCTTCGTCGGTAATTTCCTCGTCCAGTGATATCGCCTTTTGCTTGTAGTCACCGATTTCGAGCGAAGCCTGTGCGGCCGCCCAGGGATTCAGCAGCAGCGCGCCACCAATGGTACCTGCCGCTTTCATGAACTCCCGTCGCCTCAGGTACAATGATTCTGGCGTCACCTCGGATTCCGGGATCTCCCAGCGTTTCTTAATCTTGATCATTTTCAGCCCTTATAATATCGAATAGCTTCTAGACATTGGCCGCGCCGACTAGTTCCGACTGGCAAACGAATCGCCGCTGTCATCACTCCAGCACTGCGAGATGAGCGCAATTGACCGGCATACCGATATATCTCGACACAAGGGAAGGCTGAGACCGTCGGCTAAGGTGTAATCATAACGCTTAATTAATCCACAGCCGCGCGTTACGGAACATCCGCATCCATGGGCCGTATTCGCCCCATTCGCGAGGGTGCCAGGAATTCTGTACGCTGCGGAAGATTCGCTCGGGGTGCGGCATCATGATAGTAAATCGTCCATCGTCGTTGCTAAAGCCGTTCAATCCTAGCTCCGATCCATTCGGGTTGAGTGGATAAATATCACTGGCCTCACCCGCGCCATCGACATAGCGCATGCAGGCGAGCTTGCGCTCGAGCAACTCGGCAGCAGAGCAATCCCGGGTTTCAATACGCCCTTCGCCATGCGCGACCACGACCGGCATCATCGAGCCCTGCATTGCGTCGAGAAACAGGGAACTCGATTCGAGTATTTCGGCCATTACGAAACGCGCTTCAAATTGCTCCGATTTATTGCGCACGAAACGCGGCCAGTGAGCCGCACCTGGAATCATTTGATAGAGGTTTGACATCATCTGGCAGCCGTTACAAATACCGAGCCCGAAACTGTCATCGCGATTAAAAAATTCAGAGAATTCGTCAAAGGCACGGCTATTGTAAAGAATCGATTTCGACCAGCCCTCGCCCGCTCCGAGTACATCGCCATAGGAAAAACCCCCGCAAGCAGCAATGCCCTGAAAATCTGCAAGGCTCACGCGCCCGGCGGTAATGTCGCTCATATGAACATCGGTTGCACTGAAACCAGCACGGTCGAAAGCGGCCGCCATCTCGACCTGCCCGTTGACACCTTCCTCGCGCAGTACCGCGATCCTCGGCTTCGCGACGCCACCGAGAGGAGCACAGATATCTTCGCCAGGATCAAAGCTCAGTGCCGAAAAAAGTTTGGCGGGCTGCCCTGGCTGGATTAAATCGAACTCCTGTTGCGCGCATTCTGGATTATCGCGCAGTAGCTGCATCTGCAACGTGGTTTGGGCCCAGGCACGCTGCATATCAACAATGGATTCATCGATAACTACTTCCCCGGAATGAACCAGGCGCAACTGTTCATCTTGCCGCGGTTCACCGATTCGATGGTAGATAGGATCGAGGTCTGCATCCCGAATCATTGCTTCGACCGTGGGTAAGTCCGCCTCTCGTACCTGCATCACCATACCCAGTTCTTCGGCGAACAATACAGCCAGCGCGTCGTCACCAAGGCTGGTGATATCGCAATGCAAACCGCTATGACCCGCAAACGCCATTTCGCATAGTGTCACGACAAGACCACCGTCAGAACGATCATGGTATGCGAGTACCAATCCCTGCTCGAGCATCAGTTGCAGGGTATTAAAAGCCCGCTTGAATAGCCCTGCATCGTCGAGGTCCGGTCCCTGTGCGCCGGTTTGAGCATAAACCTGGGTCAAGGCCGAGGCTCCGAGGCGATTTCGGCCCTCACCCAGGTCAAGCATCAACAGGCAGGAATTTTCGTTATCACGCTTGATCTCGGGCGTGACCGTCTTGCGTACATCAGCAACCGGAGCGAACGCAGAGATAATCAGCGATAGCGGCGCGGTCACCGATTTCTCCAGGGATTCTTCATTCCAGCGGGTTTGCATCGATAGCGAATCCTTGCCGACCGGGATCGTAATACCGAGTTTCGGGCACAGTTCCAGACCGACCGCCTTTACCGTATCGAACAGGCGTGCGTCTTCTCCTGGATGGCCGGCAGCCGCCATCCAGTTAGCGGACAACACCGTGCGCGACAAGTCTCTTACCCAGGCCGATCCCATATTGGTCAGGGCTTCACCAATCGCTATGCGGCCAGCGGCAGGGGCATCGAGCAAAGCCAGTGGTGTGCGCTCACCCATGCTCATGACTTCCCCACTGAAACCCCGATAATCGCTGAGAGTTACCGAGGCATCGGCAACCGCAACCTGCCATGGACCGACCATCTGGTCTCGGGCCACCAGGCCACTGACCGAACGATCGCCAATACTGATGAGAAAGGTTTTATCCGCGACCGTGGGCAAGCGCAATACCCGGTAAAGCGCATCTTTGAGTTCGACTCCGTTACGATCAAACTCGGGCTGCCGGGTTTGAAGATGCTCGACATCACGATGCATCTTCGGCGGTTTGCCGAGCAATACCTCAAGTGGCAGGTTTACCGGGATATTGTCAAACCGGGGGTCCTTGACCTGCAACTGGGGTTCTGCGGTCGCCTTACCCAGCACCGCGTAAATACAACGCTCTCGCTCACACAGTGCGATAAATGCTTCGAGGCGCTCATCGGCAACTGCAAGCACATAACGCTCCTGGCTTTCATTGCACCAGATTTCCATCGGAGACATGCCGGGTTCGTCATTGGGGACACGCCTTAAATCGAGTTCTGCACCACGCCCTGCATCGTTGACCAGCTCGGGTAGCGCATTGGAGAGACCGCCCGCGCCAACATCGTGAATCGACAGGATCGGATTTTCTGCTGCTTGCGCAAAACAGCGATCGATCACTTCCTGCACCCGGCGTTGCATTTCCGGGTTGCCGCGCTGCACCGAGGCGAAATCGAGCTGTTCGCTGCTGCTACCGCTCGCCATCGACGAAGCCGCCCCGCCACCGAGCCCAATCAGCATCGCCGGGCCGCCGAGCACAATCACGTTAGCGCCGGGAGGAATATCCTGCTTATTGACATGTTCCCGTCGAATCAAGCCGACACCACCGGCGACCATGATCGGTTTATGATAACCGCGCACTTCCGAGCCGGTTTCATTCATCACGCTTTGTTCGTAGGTGCGAAAATAACCGCAGGTATTGGGACGACCGAACTCGTTATTGAACGAAGCTGCCCCGATTGGCCCTTCGAGCATGATATCGAGCGCGGAAGCAATGCGCCCCGGCTTACCATTTTCCTGCTCCCAGGGCTGCTCAAATCCCGGGATTCTTAAATTTGATACCGAGAAGCCGCACAGGCCCGCCTTCGGCTTCGACCCGGTGCCGGTGGCCCCTTCGTCACGTATCTCGCCACCGGAACCGGTCGCGGCACCCGGAAACGGGGATATCGCGGTCGGGTGATTATGCGTTTCAACTTTCATCAGGATATCGAGCTGTGTCTGTTCGTCTCGATAACCGGCATCCCCTGGAGAGGGTTCAAAGCGATTAACCTGGAAACCCTCGATGACCGCAGAATTATCATGGTATGCCGACAGGATCCCGTCACTATGCTGCGCGTATGTCTGCTTGATCATGTTAAACAGGGACTGTTCCTGGTCGACGCCATCAATGGTCCAGCTCGCATTAAATATTTTATGACGGCAATGCTCGGAATTAGCCTGCGCGAACATCATCAGCTCGACATCGATCGGATTTCTTCCCAGTTCGGCATAGGCTTCAACCAGGTAATCGATTTCATCCGGCGAAAGTGCCAGACCAAGATCGATATTGGCCTGTGCCAGCGCCGCGCGACCCTGCGTGCCGGTATCAATCTCGGATAATGGTCTGGGTTGATGGGTTTGAAACAGCGCCGTGCAGTCATCGAGATCGGTAAATACGGCTTCGATCATACGATCGTGTAGCAGCCCTGTCGGCACCTCGTCAACGGTATCCACAGTATAGAGAATGCCGCGTTCAATACGGCTTACTTGCCTCAGGCCACAGTTGTGCGCAATGTCGGTTGCCTTGCTAGCCCAGGGTGAAATTGTCCCAAGCCGGGGCACCACGTAGAATTCCTTGCCGTTCACAGGCGTAGAATCCTGGGCCGGACCATAGGTCAAAAGGTTTTGCAGAATCGTTCGCTGCGCTTCGGCAAGATTATTATCGGGGGCATCGACCAGATGAATAAAGTGACTGCTGAACCCGTTAACCGTGATCCCCGCAGCGCTCAGTTGTTGTTCTAGTTTTCTAAGTCTGAATTCAGAGTGTGCCGGGCTACCGGGCAGGCATAGCATGTTCTATCAGGTCACTTGGCGGGGATGAAAAGGTGCGCCGATAATAACGGAAAACACCGGTGGCTCCAACACAAAAACCGCCTGGGCTGCTAATTCTCGGCAAACGAAAGGGTATGGTAACGATGAAACCGGATGCTGTCGGACCAGTGTCCGGCCGGAAGCCCGGCTTTCTGCATTAATTCCCCGAGAAATTCATCCGCAGACGGCAGTTTTTCCCAAACCTTGGGTAAGAAAGTTGACCGATAGCCCCGGTCTTCCATCAACAACCCGTCCACGCCCGGCTGCAGATCATCCAGCAGCATTTGTCGCGAAACCGCATCGACCGGCTCGAGTTTCGAAAGCAGCGAGATTTCGATGCGTAAATCATCCACTTCGGTACTATCGACCTTGCCGAAACGATGGTCGCGAAATGCGGCATTGAAAGCCGACCTGGCGACCGCCTGGACCAGTGGATCTGCCGCCTGCAACGAGCCGATACAGCCACGCAAATCACCAAAACGGGTCAGGGTAATGAAAACAGCCGCCTCGATTCGCAAGTTATCGTCGAAATCTGCGACATCGGGCTGCAATGCCCGCCCCGATTCGAGGCCGGAATGGATCGACTGGCGTGCGATATCGAGCAAGCGGACTTGCTCAACCTCGCTTAAACTAACGCAAAGCGAAGGCTGCATAGCCCACCACTCGATTCGGTTTCCCCGCGGTATCTCCGGAGTTACAGGCATACAGCAGATCAACGTCCAGCGGACGACATTTTGTCGAGGCCATTAAACCGTTAATCGCTCTGGCACCACAAGCCTGTTCACCTTTGAGCGAGGTCGATTTATGCAAGATTTTATCGCAGGTGCTGGCATCCACTTGTTGTGCTTCCGCGTAATTTAAGAAATGCGACAGGTCGGAACTGATGACGATCAGTGTATGCGGATCATCCGCGAGCGCATCGATAACCGCCGCAACTTCGCTGGCGTTTGCGCCACCCACCACTACCGGGACCAGTGTAAAATCATTCAACACCGTTTGCAGGAACGGTAACTGCACTTCGAGGCTGTGCTCTTCGCGATGTGCTTCGTCCGAGACCTGAACGCCGGGTAAACTGCGGATCTCGGCTAATCCCTTCACATCCAGTGTTATGTCTCCTAGTGGCGTCGAAAAACTGTCCACCGACGGTATTGCCATACCGTCTACATATGCCCGGTGCGCCGGCCCGATCAACAAAACCCTTTTTACTTGATCAGGGTCAGTTAACAGGCAACGAAAGGCATATGCCGCGGTAGAGCCGGAGTAGATATAACCCGCATGTGGTACAATGAGCGCCTTAGGTAAAACGTTGGAAACCGCTGATTCGGCAGTTAAAAGTTCATTGATATAATGTTGCAAACGACTCGCATTTGCATCGTAGAAGTAACCGGCAACAGCAGCCGCGCGCGTACTCATGCTCTGTCCTCGAACCCGTGCAATCTTATTATTATAGCCCGAACGCCTCAGCTTTAATTTGCCCTGTATCAAGACTATGCAAGATACAATTGTCACAACGCGCTACTGGCATCGTCTCGAGGATGGACGCCTGCAATGCGACCTGTGCCCGCGCCATTGCCACCTGCGCGAGGGACAACGAGGACTTTGCTACGTGCGCCAGCGCCTCGATGATGAAATAAAGCTGGTCAGCTACGGTCGTTCGAGTGGATTCTGCGTTGATCCGATCGAAAAAAAGCCGCTCAATCATTATTTCCCCGGCAGTTCGGTACTATCCTTTGGCACCGCCGGCTGCAACCTGGCCTGCAAGTTTTGCCAGAACTGGGACATGTCAAAATCACGCGAAATGGACACCCTGGCCGATGCCGCGTCACCACATAAACTGGCCAGGGTCGCAGCAGAACTATCGTGCCTGAGCGTGGCATTTACCTACAACGACCCGGTTATTTTTCACGAGTACGCGATCGACGTCGCTGCCGCCTGCCGTGAAAATGATATCAATACGGTTGCTGTAACGGCCGGTTACATCGATCCGGAACCCAGGATCGAGTTCTTTGCAGCGATGGATGCCGCCAACGTTGATTTGAAAGCCTTTACCGATCGTTTTTATCACAAGGTTTGCGGTGGGCATCTTTCACCCGTGTTGGAAACACTCGAATATATCAAGCATGAAACCAGTTGCTGGCTCGAACTGACGACCCTGTTAATCCCCGGGGAAAATGATTCCGACGAAGAGTTGCACCAGATGACCAACTGGGTGGTCGAAAAGCTGGGGCCTGACGTGCCGATGCACTTTACCGCGTTTCATCCCGACTGGAAGATGCTCGATATCAAATCCACCCCGCTTGCCACGTTGACCAGGGCGCGCAAAATTGCACTCGAAAACGGGGTTAATTACGCCTACACCGGCAATGTACATGACAACAAGGGATCCAGCACCTGGTGTTCTTGTTGCGGGGAGTTGTTGATCGAACGCGACTGGTATGTACTGGGGCACTGGGGTCTCGATGCCCACGGATGCTGTACCCACTGTGGTACGTTATTACCCGGGCACTTCCTGGAAAAACCGGGACGATTCGGACCGCAGCGAATTCCGGTTTATCTGAATCGCTACGGCAGTTAATAACAACCCCGGTTTAAAATTAATCTCGTTAATATTCATCACTGTCGTTGACATCAACTGAATTCGAAACACTTGACCCCGATCAGTATGAGCGAACCACGCATTTTTAAAGTGTCAGGTACCAATTTAATCGATGATATCTTGAATGACGGGTCATATAACACACGATAGCCTGCCTCGAACCGATGATCCGGGCGCAAGCGCGCTGATTGCGGCACTGGATAATCCGCTCGTTTTCGGGCACCCGGTCAAATACATCCGCCTGATCGAAACCCATATCTCGTGGGTGATTTTGACCGGAGATTACGCCTATAAAATCAAGAAGCCGGTTAATTTTGGTTTCCTTGATTTCTCGACCCTCGAGAAACGGTACTTCTACTGCCAGGAAGAACTGCGCCTGAATCGTCGCTTCGCTCCGGAAATTTACCTTGATCTGATCGAAATTCACGGCAGCGAGGATGCACCCAAACTGCAGGGCAGCGGCGAAGTCATCGAGTACGCAATAAAAATGCTCGAATTTCCGCAGCAATGCCTGCTCAGTAGCCATGCTGCCAAAGACGACCTGAGCCCGGAATTGATCGATGATATCGCCGCCACTGTCAGCGCGGCACATGCCAACAGTGATCGCGCCGATCAGGCTGACGACTTCGGCACTGCCACGGTTGCGGCTCAGTGGAGTGCAGAAAACATGGATCAGATCAGGAACGCAATCCCGCGTGAGTTTATGCCTGACAGCTATTTCCAGCTGGAGTACTGGTATCAGGAAAACAATGCGTTACTGGCAAATATCGACGCACGCAAGCGCGAAGGATTTGTGCGTGAATGTCATGGCGACCTGCACCTTGGCAATATGGCACTCATCGGTGGCAGGGTTACCCTGTTTGACTGTATCGAGTTTAATCCCGAGCTGCGCTGGATCGACACCATCAGCGAAGCCGCATTCGTGGCAATGGATCTGAATGCACGCGGGTTCCCGGGCTATTGTTGGCGTTTCTTAAATCGTTACCTCGAAAGCAGCGCTGACTACGCGGGTATCAAACTGTTGCGCTACTATTTCATTTATCGCGCCCTGGTACGAGCCAAGGTTGAGGCACTGCGCGTTGACCAGGAAGCTTGCGATACCGAGACTTATCGCGCCCATATCAAACCGGCGCTTGACTACATCGAGCTTGCCGGACGCTGGTCCAGCAGTCATCGTGCCGGCCTGGTTATCATGCACGGATTATCCGGCTCGGGAAAATCGACTATCGCGGCACAACTGGTGGAGAAACTGGGCGCGATACAAATCCGATCGGATGTTATCAGGAAAGAACTCTTCGATTTTAAAGCCGATGATCAAACCGGATCGGCACTGGCCGAGGGTATCTATAGCGACGAGGCTACCGCACTAACCTATCGGCGCATGCGGGAAATTGCAGCGACCATCATCAGCGCCGATTTTACCGTTATCGCCGATGCAACTTTTCTGCTGGAGTCACAGCGCAAGACACTGCTTGAGTTGGAAACCGATCCGGTGTGCAGCAAATTAATTATCGATTGTGAAGTGCCGACTGCAGAATTACGCAAGCGCATTGTCGAACGCGAGAAGGATCCGTCGGAAGCAAATCTGGAAGTGCTTGAACGGCAACTGCGAAGTCAGCAACCGATTAGCGAAGCTGAAAAAAAGCTGGCGCGAATCGTAACCATTGGCCGTACCGGAATCAGCACCGACCAGGTGCAGCAAGTCAGGGATCTGTTGGCTAATTGACGGTCAGGAGATCGGCATCAACGATGTCAATCAGCTTTTCGGCGGTATTACCGATCAGCTTGCCCTTGATACCAGTGCGCGCGAGTGTCCCGATGATAACGATACTGGGATCGATCTCATCGCAAATCGCCTTCAAGGTTTCCACGGTATTGCCCTGACGCAGAAAAACCCGTTCGGGTTTGACTTCGTATAGTTCGCCAAGCTGTGCCCGGGTGACTTCATGCCCGTGAGTCTCCAGTGGTAAGTGTTCACTATCGATCGCATCGAGGTAGGCACAGGCGACATACAAATCCATACCGACGATATCAGCGAAGGCTTGCGCATCTCGGATTATGATAGTGTTCAATCTCATGTGCTGTGGATCACCGGAGACAAGGTCAAGGCAGGCAAGCATTCGATCTGTTTTCCATTCCTGGTCCTGGTGGGTGAACAAAATCGGGCAAGCGCAACGATGCATCAACTCGTAATCGGAAGTTGTACTGAAGAAACGCCGCGCCTTGCTGTGATGAAAACTCGATTTAATCACCAGGTCACAGCCCGATTTTTCGACTGCATGAATCGTCGAATCAACCCATTCTTTATTCCAGGTGACTTGCGTCGTGTATGGCACGCCGCTGATCCTGCAGGGCTGCATCAACTGTTCCAGCCATTTCGTCGCCTCTTCCACAACGTTGCGTTTGAGATCACTGTGCGTTGTGTATTCGCCCGCCTGCTGCATATCCTTGTAAGTACACAGGAAAGCATGAATTTGACAGTTACCGAGCTTCGCGATCAGCAGCGCTTTGACCAACGCCGGCTGGTGAGCCTCGGTAGGATCAACGGCTACGAATAATCGGGTTTGTTGTTGAGCCACCTGGTGCCTAAGTCCTCATGTATCGCGGTTTTACGTTACTTGACCGTCAGGCAACTGCATTCGGCAAGCTGTCCGATCTTGTGCGAGGTACTGCCGAGTAACAGACTTTTCAACTTGCCAAATCCGCGGCTGCCGCAAATGATCAGGTCTGCGTTACGTTCCCTGGCAAAGGCCACAACTTCGTCAGCCGGATCTCCCAGTACGGACTTGGCTTCGACATCCTGTGCGCCGTGATGTTCAGCATTGTCTCGCGCCTGGTCCACCAGGAAATCAGCGTACTGAAACATGGCTTTTTCAGAGTCAGACGAAGTCTGTGCCATAGAACTCAGCATATTTTCGGGCGCATTCTCGAGGTTAACCAGCATACGTGGCATAGGTTCGATGATGTGTTCGATTTCGCCCATCTTGCGCATTTCCTCGGGTATTTTCATATGGCTTACATCGATGACATAAATAATACCCAGCGATATATTTTCGTGTCCGGCAAGCGTGGCGCCGATTTCAAGCGCCTTACTCGAATGCACTGAACCATCAAAAGCAACTACGATTGATTTGAACATAGGATTATATCCTCCCTGTAACAGATGCTATTGCATCATTTTTGCAAGCAGGGAATCTTGACCCTAATCAAGTATGGAATGTCTAGCCAGCAAGCCTTGCTGGATCTGCGCCACCAGTTATATATCGAGACCTGAGCCACTTATGCAGTTCCATCACAAACATTACCGAAAGCGCCAGGCCCAACAGAGATAACCATTGATCGAAGGTAACCGGACTCGCACCGAGCACATCACCCAGCCAAGGGGTATACATCGCGCCGATATGAACCAACTGGGCGATCACGGTGCCACCCAGCAGCAGCTTGTTGCGCAACGGGTTGTGCCGGAATACCGACAGGGTTTCCGAGCGGCAGTTAAATACATGCACGTTTTCAAACAATACCATCAACAGCAGGGTGCTGTTGCGCGCCTGCTCGAGGCTGAAGCCCTGATCCAGTAGCCACTTGAAAAGCCCGAACGCGACTACGCCGATAACAATCGCCGAAATGATAACGCGCTCGAGCATGATGCGATTAAAAATCGCTTCCCTGGGTGGCCTTGGAGGTTGCTCCAGTTCCCGTCCCTCGCCTGGTTCAAATGCGAGCGCGATATCCTGAATGCCGTTGGTTACCAGGTTCAACCAGAGCAGTTGTACCGCCAGTAGGGGTAATGGCAGTGCCGTAATCATGGCGAGCACGAACAGTACCAACTCGGCAGCGCCGGTGGATATCAGCAGGAAAATTACCTTGCGCACGTTGGAATAGGCAACCCGCCCCTCTTCGACGCCATCGACAATCGAATCGAAGTTGTCATCGGTAATGATGATATCGGCCGTTTCCCGGGCTACGTCGGTACCGCTTTTGCCCATCGCCACACCCACATGCGCCATGCGCAACGCCGGGGCATCGTTGGCGCCATCGCCGCTGACTGCGACGAAATGTCCATTGCGCTGCAGCGATTGCACGATATCGAGCTTTTGAGTCGGCTCAACGCGCGCGAATATCGATGCTCCACGTGTCATTCGATCCACTTCGTCGTCATTGATCGCCGCTTTAAGTTGCGGCCCGGTGACAACCTGGGTCTCGTCTTCGAGTAAATTCAACTCGCGCCCGATCGCGAACGCGGTGACGGGATGATCCCCGGTTACCATTGCCACCTGGATGCCTGCGGCGCGGCATTTGCCGACGGCATGTTTCGCTTCGGGCCGCAACGGATCGATCAGTCCGACCAGTCCGATCAGGGTCAGGTTAACCAGGTGTTTATGGTTAAAGTCTTCCTCTTCCCCGACCTTGACATCTCCACACGCCATCGCGATAACCCGGTACCCCTCGGCCGCGAGTGTCTTTGCCTGGGTTTCAACCGCTGCCTTATCGAGCTCGGTAGTTCCATTGGACAGCACGACCTTGTCACACATCAGAAGCAGAATCTCAAAAGCGCCTTTGACAAACGCACGCGGCTTACCGTCAACCCGGTTGAGGCTGGCGCTGTAAAGCCGCTCCGATTCAAATGGTATGGTGCCAATCTCCGGGCTGGCGCTGATTGCCTCGGCTCGAATCCAGTCTGCCCGGTGGGCCATGATTAGCAGCGCCACATCTACCGCATCGCCGTTACTGGCCCAATCACCATTTTGGTGTCCGAGATAACCCTCGTTAGCCAGCACCGCGCATTGACATGCCATATCAAGCAGTTGGCGTTCCTGAGTGTCGGGTTCTCCCTGTACCGTCAATATTTCACCATTGGGTTTATCACTATCGCCGGTTACCTGCCAGCTACCATTTCCCGGAAATGCCAGTCGGCGAACCGTAAGCTGATTCGCGGTCAGTGTTCCGGTTTTGTCAGAAGCAATATAAGTGCAGGAGCCCAGCGCTTCGACCGCGATCAGGCGCCGCACAATGACGTCGCGGCGAGCCATGCGCTGCATCCCGATCGCGAGCGCCACGGTAAGAGCGACCGGCAGTCCTTCCGGTATTACCGATACCGACAACGCGACCGAAGACAGAAAAATCTCCGAGAGCGGCATTCCTCTGAACAATAGAATCGTCGCCATCACCAGCACCGCACATCCGACGAAAATCGCCACGCGCTGGGTAAAACGCTCCATGCGCTCCTGCAGCGGCGCCTTGGCACCGCTATCGCCGGTTACCGATTTCGCGATCGCGCCGAGCTCGGTCGCGAGGCCGATCCCGACAACCACGCAGCTGGCACGCCCCCGATTCACCAGGCTACCGGCAAAAGCCATGTTGATGCGATCGCCCAGTACCGTATCATTCTCGAGGATTGCGTCAGACCGCTTGATAACCGCGATCGATTCTCCCGAAAGCAAAGATTCATCAATCTCAAGATTGTGACTCTCGAGAAGGCGCATATCGGCTGGAACCCGTTCTCCCGACTCCAGCAGTACGACATCTCCCGGTACAATCTCTTCCGAGTCAATTTCGTAGGCATCGCCTTCGCGCAATACCCGCACCCGCGTGGTCATCATCTTTTGCAGGGCATCGGCGGAGCGTTGTGCAGAGTACTCCTGCACGGTACCGATAACCGCGTTCAACAGCAGTACCGCGCTGATAAAAATGGCATCTGAAAATTCCTGAATCAGCAGGGATACCAGCGCTGCAGCGACAAGTACGTATATTAGGGGGCTCTTGAACTGGTTGGCAAAAACCTCGAATAGCCCCGGGGGCTCTTTCCTGGGTAAGGCATTGGGCCCGTATTGTTGCTGACGCTGCAACACCTCGGCACTCGTCAATCCGCTCGACTGCGCCTGCAAGCCATCTAGTATCTGCTCTCCGCTCAACGCGTGCGGATATTCGGTGATCGCCGTTTCAGGCGCAATTTGCGTTAACTGCTGATTCATGATTGAAGAAAAAAAGACCTTGCCGAAGTGGCTTATTAGAAATTATTCTGCGAACTTAAAGCAAATATACGCCGTCTTGATTGATGTTAGTCAAGCAAATACCCTTTTCCGATTTAGATATAAACTCCTGGTATTGACATCAGCAGCCACTATCCGGGTTGAATATACCCCCACAAGCCCCCACATTGGTTTATAATTCACAGTCTTGGGGACGACTTGGCTTCGACGAGGGTCGCGAAACCTGAGGTGCATGCCGAGAATGTAGAAAACCTCGTTAAATCTTCTGCAAATTATAGTTGCCAACGACGACAACTACGCACTCGCCGCTTAATAACCGGTAGATTGCTGTCGGACTGGAGCCGTGTCTATGCGTCCAGGTTCT
>Ga0224508_10001590_pt1 | contig 20231 bp, 15 predicted proteins | sample SF_Jan12_sed_USG_4_FD_170157 | JGI IMG/M metagenome (GOLD analysis project Ga0224508, IMG submission 170157) | Sediment microbial communities from San Francisco Bay, California, United States - SF_Jan12_sed_USGS_21 | ecosystem: Environmental > Aquatic > Marine > Sediment | place: USA... | reverse complement strand
TCTGGTCGGCGACGTGCAGGGCCAGTACATCCGGAACGCGGCCATCCACGACACCTACAACCGCTGCGTGACCGTGCATGGCACCAATTACCTGCAGGTCGAAAACAACGTCACCTACAACACCGTCGGTCACTGCTTCTTCCTCGAAGACGGTATTGAGCACAGCAACGAGTTTGTCCGCAACCTCGCGATCCAGACCAAGTGCCATACGTCCTTGCCCTGCGACCCGACCAACCTCGCCCCGTTCGGATCAACCGCCGACGGCTTGAACTTCAAGACCACTGGCCAGGATTCCGAGGACGTCCTTATCCCTTCCGACAACACGGTGTCCTCTTTCTGGATCACCAATCCGGACAACACTTACCGCGACAACGTGGCCGCGGGTTCCGACGCGACAGGTTTCTGGCTCGCCTTCCCGGAACACCCGATGGGGCAGTTCGAAGGCACGGAGATCAGCGCCAATACCTGGCCGCGTCGCACGCCGCTCCGCGAGTTTAGCGGCAACGTCGCTCATTCGAACTTTGACGCTTTCATGGGTGACCGCGCCCCCAGGGCCGACGGGCATTTTGCCGTGGGCGGGTATATTGCCCTTGCTGATCCTGCAGACCCCAACAGCGCTCAAGTAGAGGACGTTGTCGAGGACTTCACCACATACAAGAACCGGAATAGCGGCATCTGGGCCCGCGGTGAGTTACACCTCTACAGGGGCCTGAAAATGGCCGACAACGGCATTGGATTCACGCACGCCTCCGGCAACTTCAATAATTCCGCCTATACCTCAAGGGTAGTTGACTCACTGTTCGTGGGCGAGTCCGAGAATATCGGCAACCCCGGGACGCCCGAGGAAATCGCATACGGTCGCAGTCTGCCGCAGCCAAAAATCCCCGATTACCCGATCCGCGCTTACGAGTTCTACGATTCCCACCATCAACTGGATAACAACACCTTCGTCAATTATCAGGACAATGCCACCCGCAAGACGGGTGCGATTTCCTACCTGTTGTTTACCAGCTTCGGCATGAGCTCCAACAACTACGTAGAACGCTCGACATTCATCGATGCCAAGCCTGTGTACTTCCCGCCGATTGACAACCGGTGGAGCAACGATGATTACGGCAATACGGTTTACAAGACCTCGGTGTTTAACGACAGGGACGGCACCATCACCGGTTTCCGCGATTCCTACATCATCAACATCACCGGAATCGATGTCGATGATGCCTGCGAAGTCAGGCCCACCTGGAATGCTGCGGTGTGCACGGGCGATATCGGGCGCATGAATGTTGGCGGCGGCGGTGGAGCTCTCGGCTTCAGCTTCGGGGGCGGCGCTGCCCCCACTACCTTCGAAATCGCTCCAGGTGGTGGCCGCATCAGAGGTACTCCTCCGCCTTCAGTGCCTGTTGTACTCAGCCGCAATGGCAATGAATTCACCGCCAACGGGGCAACCAACGTTCGCGCGGGCACCGAGTACGGGGTGACCACCGAAAGGCCATCCGTGAACATCACCGTATCGGAACTGGATGCCGGTTCGTGGGTGATGTTTGAGCTGCCTGGGTTCACCACCGCGGCGTCAGGTACGGAGCAGAGCAGTCTCGATGCGCTACGCCAGGCCAGCGCCACTTCATACTACAAGGGTGAAGATTCGCTTTGGGTCAAACTGGTGTCGACAGGCGACATCCCTGGCCGCGGCCCTGGCCAGGGCCCGGAATCCGGAGACAGCCTCCAGGTAAGCCGTTAATCTGCAACCTGCGTTTGAGCAAGAACCCCCGGCTTAAGGCCGGGGGTTTTTTATTGCTGACGTATAATGAATGCCGCCTGGGGTGCCGCTCGCAACTGGCCGATTACCGAGTTGGGTCGCGAAGCGCAGGCGGAGCGCGTGCAGGACGGGCTATGTATCGTCGAGCCGATACCGTTCCTGGCCTCGCTGAACGAGATGCGCACGATAAGCTTCAGCGATGACGAGGTCGTGATCCACTACGACAATTCCGGCGACCACGCCATTCTGACAATCCCGTTCGCCACCGGGCATCCTGCCAATGTCGAACCGTCGCTGCACGGCAATGCGATCGCCAGCTGGGAAGGTGAAACTCTCGTCATCGACACCGTCGGTTTCGAACCAAACCCATGGGGCCTGATGACGAGCGTGCCGTCGAGCCCGGGCAAGCACACCATCGAGCGGTTGAGCCTGACCGACGATCGCCTCAGGCTGCGCTACGAAGTCTCGGTCGAAGACCCCGTATATCTGAACGAACCGGTAAGTCTGATGATGCTCTGGGATCACCGCCCGGATATCGAGCTGTCCCCAGCGTCTGAGGTCTGCGACCACGACGTCGCTGCCCGATTTATCGAGGATCAGCGAGACTGAATCAGTTCGCAGAACTCGAGTGGCCCGATCCGACTGAATAGAGGCGCAGCGGCTTCGCCTCGGCCGCGCGCCAGTCTCGAAACCTTGGCCTATGCTCGGCCGCGAGCCGATAGAGCAGCGCCGTGAAAGTCGCTGCGGCCGTATATTTTGCCGGAACTTAGCGCCAGAAATCTTGACGAGAACTTAAGTGTGCGCTGATACAATCCGCAAAGTGCAGGGGGTTACTGCGAAGAACAGCTCGAGCCGAAAACTCGAACCAATAGAGTATGGAGGGGATATGCGACCATCGACTTTTAATCGCACACTAAGAATTTTTTATCAGCTCCTGATCATATTAGGACTGACAACCCATGTTGCGCTGGGCCAGGTTGTGAGGCCGATGGCGCAAGACCAGGCAGCGCCTGAAGCACCGACAAGCCGCTTCGGCATGCCGCTGGAGGGCTGGGTTATCGCCCGCTACACTGTGTTAGCTGACGGCACGACGAGCGACGTGCGCGTGATCGAGAAGATGCCGGCGTCCTTGTCTGCCGGCACGGTAGAAGACGCGATCAAGTCCTGGCGCTTCGCGCCGGCAACCAGCGATGGCGTGCCGATTGCCTGGTACAACAATGCGGCCGCAATCCTATTCAATCCACCGACGCCGCCAGCGCAGCAGAGTGATGCGCCGCCGCCAGCCCAAGGAACGCAAGGGCAATCAGGGCGAAGGCCGGCGATCAGTACCGGACGATCACTGGATGCCGGGTCACGAGGAGGCTCGCCGACCGAACCGGGGCAACCGCGTCCAGCATTCGTTGCGGGCTATCGTGAAGTCGAGGACTTGCTCTCTGCCGGTGAGTTGGAAGACGCACTCGAACGTAGCGACGAACTTGTCAACCGCGAAGCTAGCCGAGTGTCGGAGATCAGTGTCGGCCTGGTGCAGAACACCAGGGCGCACGTCGCTGCTGGCGATCTACACGAGGCGTATGCAGCCATCACTCGCGTCACGAACCCCGATTTGCCTGTGCTCGATCCGACCACCGAGCTGCCGGTCGCATTGCAGTACCGAAATACGATTGAACTGCGACTGGGCAATATGGTGGCGGCGCTTGAGACGTACCGGCGGCGCCAAGCGGCGGGGCCGGTTCCTGAGTCTGATGTCATGGCCTCTAACGCCGAAGCGATCGAGGAAAGCCTGCAGTCGACCGATATCGCCATTGGCGTTCAAGGCAAGATTCTCGATGCGGCATGGTCGCATACGCCGATGCGACGGACCTTTGCAATAGGCGATGTCGAAGGCGAATTGCGCGCGCTGCGATTCGAATGCGATCGCCGGACAGGAGAACTCGAGTTTTCGGATCAGTCGGAATACACCTTGCCCGAGAATTTCGGCGACTGTCTGGTCACGCTGGAGGGCCGGCGGGGCGCAGAGTTCACGTTCTACGAGTTCGAGTAAGCAGCAGCTTCGATCCGGGTAGCAGCTCAAGGATCGGGTCGCGTACGCCTGAAATCAGAGATCTGAACCTCGTGACCGTCGTCGGCATAGTCGCCGGCCGCACGCTCGGCGCGGAATTCGCCCCAGTTGATCGGCTGATACCGCGGCGGCGAGTCATCGCTGCAAGCTGACGGCAGCGGCGCGTAATCGGTCTGGTACGAAGGATTGAAGAACACAGCTGCGCTATAGCGCGCGTGTTCACTGTTGGCGAGCACCCGATGCAAAGGTGCGCGGTAACGATCATTGGACCACACCTGCACGATATCGCCGATGTTAATGACGAGCGCGTCGGGCCTCGGCTCGACCATCTGCCAGGTATCGTCGATGCAGACCTGCAGACCGGGCTGCTCATTTTGAATCAGGATCGTTAGCGCACCCGCATCCGTGTGATGGTTGATGCCGAGATGCCCGACCGGTGATTCCATCGAGGTGTCGGCAGGCGCCGGGTCAGCGCACAGCGGATAGTAGTTCAGACGCAGGAAGGTGGAGTCGTCTGCACCAAACGCGGCGAGTAATTCGTTAGCCGACGCACCGAGATTGACCGCAATGGCTTTGAGCAGACGATTGGCCACGTTTCCGCACGCATCCATGTACTCGGTCAGCACGGATTCAAAGCCCGGCAGCGCAACCGGCCATTGCGGCGTGGCGCCAGCCACCGGGCCCTCAGCTTCCGCCGGGCCGACATCGAAGATCTCTTTCCAGTCCCGCGTGTTCTTCGTGAGCTCCTTGTCGTAGTAGCCCCAGACGTTCGAGTCGGTTCGCAAGATCCGCGCCTTCTCAGCATGTGACAACGCGAAAAATGCTTGCATCTGCTCGTGGACCCGCGCGATCAGCGACTCGCCGATACCGTGATCGGTTGCCTGAAAGAATCCCCACTCCCGGCACGCAAGATCGAGCTCGGTGAGTGCGCCTTCGTTGTGTTCGAGATCCGAGATACCGATCACCGGCACGCTCATCGATCGACGACTCATGCGCATCAGTACTAAGGCAGAGCAAACACGTACAGCGCGTGTCCTTGGTTCGGCACGGCAATCTCCGGCGTGACAACTGCCGGCACGCCGCGTGGGCTGCCGCCGCCGAGACCGGTCGTGACGGCAATGTACTGCTTGCCGTCGACTTCGAAACTGATCGGATAACCCTGCACCGAGGTGGCCAGCCGCGTCTCCCAGAGCACGCTTCCATCCTCGACATCGACGGCCTTAAAGCTGCGACCGAGATCGCCGGCAAAGGCAACGCCACCAGCCGTCGACAATACCGACGTCATGAACGAAGCCCGCTGCTCCAGCGTCCAGGTCTGTTCCATCGTATCGACACTAAATGCGGCCAGCTTGCCGACATTGCCGTCGGTACCAGGCATCTCATAGAAACGCCTGTCTGCACCACCCCCGCTCCCGCCGCCTTCAACCTGCTCGACTGCCTGTGGCCGGAGGGATACACAGGTCTGGCTCAAAGGAATGATCAGCTGCCGCGACGGCGCGTGATAACTCATGGCATGCCAGTTCTTGCCGCCGGCCGTACTCGGACAAGCGTCGATCCACTCGCCGATCTGGTGCTCGAGAATATCGGGGCGGTAACTCGGGGTGCCGGTCTCCGGATCGAAGCGTTCCCAGACGTTTTGAAAGACCGTCTCGGTATGATCCAGATACTCGCCTGTGACGCGATCGTGCTTCCAGAGCACGCCGTCCTTGCCGACTGAAAACACCCACTTCTCGTTGCCGGCATCGACGAGTACGCGCTCGAATACGACATCCAGGTCGAAGGCTTCGCCGGGCGCATGTTGATAGTGCCAGGCCAGCTCACCGGTCGTGGCATCAAGCGCGAGCGTCGAGTTCGAGTAGAGGCCCGCATCAGTGGTCTCCATGCCGCGACTCGCAGGCATCCAGGGTTTAGCTTGAGCCGTGCCCCAATAAGTCAGATTTAGTTCGGGATCGTAACTGCCGGTAATCCAGGTCTCACCGCCCGCGCGATAAACGTCGGCCAGCCCGCCCCAGGTATCGCCACCGGACTCACCGGCCAGCGCGATCGTCTTGAAGCGCCAAAGCTGCTCGCCGGTATCGGCATCGTAGGCGCTGACGAAACACTTGTTGTCTTCGTAGATAGAGCAGGTGCCCATGCCCTGAATGATCAATCCATTGGCAACGATCGGCCCGCTGTTAGATGAGTAAACATTCGGCATGACGACATCCCAGACGAGCTCGCCGGTTTGCGCGTCGAGTGCGACGATTTCCGCTTCCTGGGCTGAAAACGCCCAGCCATCCGCTTTGATGAAAATCAGTTTGTCGTCGTAAAGCGCGAGACCTCGCGGTGCGACTTCGGCGCCGACGCGATACTCCCAGATCAGATCGCCGGTTCGGCCATTAAGCGCCTGCACGATGCCACCGGTGTTCGCCAGATAAATCGTGCCTTGATAGGCAAGCGGTGCCGGCTGGTTGGTACCGCCGTCGCGCATCGCCCAGGTCCAGGCGAGCCGAAGCGAATTGACATTGTCTGCAGTGATGTCAGTCAGCGGACTGTAGCTGGTTGCGCTGTAATCGCGTCGGATCATCGACCAGTCGCCCGGATCCGGACGGCGCAACATCTCATCAGTAACCGACACGAAGCCCGCCACGAACCCCTGCACCGTCGTGCCAACGGGCTCGTCAGGCGATGCCGACGCGAGCTGCGTCAGCACACCGGGACCGGTCAGACTGTCGCCAATTCGCGCCGAGGCCGTAGCCGTCAACTCAACGTCGTCAGCTTGAGCGCCGTTGGCCCTAAGCAGAAACGCAGCGATGTCCACATAGGCCGAAGCGGCGAGGCCGCCGATATCTTCCGGCGGCATCGTCGAGCTGATTTGCTCAATAAACTCACTGATGTCTCGGTCGCCCCATGCAGCGACAAATTCTCGGCCGGCTAACAATGCGTCTGGAAGTTGCCTGAGGCCTGCGCCGTGACAAGCGGAACAACTCTGGGCGTAGGCTGCACTGCCGGCGACCGCCTGTTCCTCGGTCAATGCCATGGCGGCGCTGGAACAAAGCGATAACGACACAATGGCCGAAGCCGCTCTGACCAAAAGATCGAGTTTGATTTGAGACAACATGGTTGTGATCAATACCTAAGATTAATTGGGAACGGGTGGTGCGTCGCCTAACGATACTGAGCTGCACTCTATCTCGGCTGCGGCGCAAAGGTCAGGAAGATACGTCTGGGCCAACCGGGCGCCAACCCAGAATGCCGCGTCGACTTCGTCGGGTGCCAATTCCTTCAGCGTGTCGAGGTCTGACACAGAATCGAGCAAGGTTTCGTTACCGGCGAAACGCTGGCGTTCCGCCGGAGAGGCCGGACTCAGCACAAATACGTCAACGGTCTGAGTGCGCAGTTCCTGTGGCAGGCCGGGCCAGAGTCGACCCGCCGTCACTTCGAATGGCTGCTGCAGCGGGCCGTCACCGGCGCGATCGTAAGCGCCATCGGTGTAAAAACTGTAAATCCAGCGGTGCATCGCAAAATACGACGTCTGTTGCGCACGCTGCGCCATCTGCAGTACCGACGGTTTAGTCCAGGCCGGCGGTGCCTCGGGAATCAGTCCGGCGTCCGAAAGTATCAGGGTCTTCGGAATCAGATCCTCGATATTGTCGTCAGCGGCATGACTCTCAAGATAGAGCTGAAGACCCGCGACGCCGAGATTTTCTACTACGCCGCCATCGATATAGCGTTCGCCCTCGATCGGCACCGGGTCGAACGCGACCGGAAAAGCACCGGATGCAGCGACCACTCGAGCGAGCGATAGTCCTCCGTCCGTCTCAGCCCGGAAAGCGCGTCGCGTACCGTCAGCGTAGTTCGTCGTGTTGACGATCAACAGCGGCGGGCCGGTTTCTTCGAGCTGGCGTTCTCGAAAGAACACCCGGTCGAAGTGATTCGCATACGTATCGCCACTGCCATAGCCCGGCACGAACAGCTGAGCGAAGACCTGATAAAAGTTGATTAGGTCATTCGGCAACCCGGGCTTGGCGTTTTTCAGGTGATCGCGAAACTTGTCGCCCGACATACCCATCGCATAAGACGCCCCGACAATGGATCCACCGGAAACTGTCGAGAGGTAATCGACCGGTAGTCCGGCCTGCTCTAATGTTGAGAGTATTCCAGCGTGAACCGCAGCCGCGCGATAGCCGCCGCCGGATAGCGTCACGGCGACCGGCGAGCCGCTCGCCGAGAGCCGTGCACGGCGCTGATCGAGCTCCGCGGGCCAACCCGAGGTGTCGAGCTCCTGCAATCTGAAAAACGAAGCCAGGCCTGAATAGGCGTGAAAGAGGCTGGAGTTCAGAAACCAGGCAAAGAAAATGGGCAGGACGCTCAACGCGATTGCCTGACGAAATTGCATGGCCGATTCGACTTCGCGACGTGCAAGCCACCGCAAATGCCAAACGCCGATGACGACATAGACAGCACCGAAAATCGCTGCGCTCCACCACTGCGAAAAGCGCCAGAAGATGGCGATGCCGATCAACGCAAGAAATGCTGCCCAGACCCAAAGCCCGAGCCTGCGGGCACGCAGGCGGAAATGCGCACTGGCTTCTGACGTTCCGTAGGCCCGCATCCAACTGATGTAAAGAAATGCCGCCGCCAGCAGGACGAAGACTAAGAACCAGCGCGTCGCGAGCGCCGATACAATGCCAAAGCCAAGCGCTGCGAGCAGCACAACGCCTTCCCAGCGCAACACCGAGATCGCAGGTTGTATCAGACGGCGAAGCCTCGCCCGTCGTGTTTCGCTGAGATCGGTCACGGTGTACGGTCCTTTCGGGCGGCGAATAGAGATGCCGCTCAACTGTGCCTGACGCGAACGGACATGTGAACCGGGTCCAGCGATGAATCGCGCGGCCGAGTAGCATTGACGGGCGCCGGGCTCCTCGCCAGAATCTAGCGCCGATAAACTTTTTTGCAGGCGCCCATGGGGCTTAATATGAATCCGAACAGATCGGCGATTGCGGGCGGGGCACGAGCCTTTTCGGCAATCCTGGCCATTGCGATGCCATTCGGCGGACTGCCCGCCAACGCGCAGATCCTGTCGATTACGCCCGGAGAAACCGTCCGCGGCGAAGTCAGTATCAACAGTGATTCCGGGGCGGCTTCATTCGTTACTTATACGCTGCGGGCAGACGACGATGTTGTCGCGATCGATATCGAGCTCGAAGCGGTGGCGGACCTCGACTTGTATCTCGATACCGAGTACATCGACGATTATCAGGACGTGCTCGCGTCCTCAACAGGCTTTGCAGGGACGGAATCGTTGCAACTCGACTTAACCAGTAACGTTGAGCTCATTGGCAACGAGTACTACATAGATGTGACGTATGGTCGCGTAGATCCACCCGTTACATCGGATGGCGACGTTTTGCGGCGTATTCCATACAGCTTGACCGTCCGCACGCATCGGCAGCGTATCGACGGCGAACTCCAGTCTGGCCAGATCGTCTCTGGAAGAATTGATCCTCGCGCTGACGGCCCTTACCGAAGCTATGTGATCGACGTCCCCAACCGCGCACCGGCATTGCGCGTGGATCTTGCGTCGGACGCAACGGATTTAGATCTCCGGGTCCGCTATCGCGAACCAATGCGGACCATGGAGGATGCCGACATGACGGCCGTCTCCTGGGCAGGTCACGAAACGATCGTCATCGATTCCGCCAAGGGCGCGATTCCTGCCGGACGGTATTTTATCGACGTATTCGATCAAGCCTGGCTCGACTGGCCGGCGGATTTTCGCCTCGTTGCTTCGTTGATGGACATGCCGCCCGAGGGACTGGTCGAGCTTCCGACCCTTGTCGCGGCCGATGGGCTCGAAGGTGCGATTAACTCGACCGTCGAGATCCTGCACGCCGACGGCGGTGGCACCGGCGTGCTGCTGACAGATAGCGGATTCGTCCTTACGAATTACCACGTTGTCGAACAAGCGGTTGACGCCGGTACCTGGACGGCGGTGAGTCCGCTGATTGGATTGACGGTCGAACCAACCGAAGGGTCGCGGGTACGATTGCTGGCCCGCATCGTCGCGCATAACAAAGAACTCGACATGGCCTTGATGCAGGTTGAATCGGATCTGTATGGCAATCCCTTGCCGGATGACTATCGGTTCCCGGCAATCGCGCGAGGCGATCCGCGCGCGGTAATGATTGGCGATCCAATTTTTGTTTTGGGCTATCCCGATGCAGGCAGCCTCGGCACGCGCGTATCGATCACGCTAACGCGCGGCATCGTCAGCGGCTTCGAACGTCGCGGCGATACCCTGTTGATCAAGACCGACGCAGATATCGCATCGGGCAACTCGGGCGGCCCGGTGATGAACGAAAACTTCGAAGTCATCGGTATCGCCACCGAAGCGATCAGCGAGGAATTCGGCAACAGCCAGATCGGCTATGTCTGGCCGCTTTGGTTAGTTCCGGATGACTGGTGGCGCATCGCCGGCATCGCCGGCGTCGCGACGAACTAATCGCCCGCCGCGAGCCCAAATAACGCGCCTACTCGTCCGGCTGCCACCCGAAGCGGGACAGCGAGACGCGATTGTCGGGACTGAACTGGACACCTTCATTCTCCAGCAACGCCTGCTGGTGTTGGGCATCGCCATCTCTAGCGCGCAGGCTTATCTCCCCTTTTGCGTTGATCACACGGTGCCACGGCACGTCATTTTCTTCCGGCAAGGCAGCCAAAGCGTATCCAACCTGGCGCGCCTGGCCGGGCATGCCGGCCAATGTGGCGATCTGGCCGTAGGTTGTGACGCGGCCCGCGGGGACCAGCGCAATCACGCTATAGATGCGCGCGCGTTTGCTGTGACTGGGGTCTGGCATTCGCGTGTCGAACCTGGCTTCTACTCTTGCGACCAAAACCAATATAGTCTCGATTTGGGCTCAATGGTGGAGGTCGTGCGATTAACGCTGCAGACGTCATCAAATACCTCGATTCCAACCAGGACGCGCGTGGAATCGCGCACTGGGAAAAGCACGCCGACCAGTCCGGCGGGCTGCGTTCCTGCGGGATTGGCCTGACTAAACTCAGAAAGTTCGCTAAGCAGCTTGGCCGAGACGCAATGCTCGCCGAACAACTGTGGCAGACCGACATCTACGAGGCCAAAATCATCGCCTTGCTCGTCGATGACCCGAAAACGATGACCGTAGAACAAGCCGAGACTCAGGTCGAACAGTTGCAAGGTGGTTATCTAGCGCACGTTTTTTCGTCCTGCGATGCAACCCTTGCCAAAGCGCCATTCGTTCTCGAGCTGATGGAGCAATGGGTCAGCAGCAAGGACCCCGTTCGCCGACGATGCGGCTACGGCCTGTTGTACGAAGTTTCCAAATGGAAAAATAAAAACGCGCCGGACGTTGCCGCCTTTCTCGGCCACCTCGAACGGATCAAGACAACTCATCCGAAACAGCCAATGCCCGTTCTCCTCGCGATGGGCACGGCAGTGATGGGTATCGGCATGCGCAACAAACAGCTCAATGCCGCGGCAATCAAAGTCGCTAAATTGATCGGCCCGATTGACTTCGATCCGGACGGACGGTCTGACCCGATGGACGTCACCGCAAGACTCGAGGGCGACTTAGTACAGAACAAGCTCAACGCCTGATCAGCACACGCTAATCCAGGCGGGATATTTTCGTCACTGCCCGGGCGGTGGCCAGATCATCAGCCCGTCTTCGTCGATCAAGCCCATTTCCGCGAGCGTACGAACGGTCTCGGTGCCGCTGCGCTCGGGGGGCGAACCGTTGAGATTGGCCGCGGGCACAATATTCATCGCCTCGAAGTCGCCTTTGGCAATATCGATCATGTCGGTGAAGCGCAGATTGGAACGCATCGGCCCGTCGTTAACCTGGACCGCCCGTGGCCAGATCATCGGCGCACCTCTAAGGCTCTTCCAGCCGATGATTCTGACGTCGTCGCCAACATTAAAGTCTTCGCGGGCAAAACCATAGGCAATCATGATATTGATCGGGTGGCTTTCGAACCGCCAGTTTTCGCCGGCCGGAATATCGCCGCCCGTGGTCTGCATATCGAAGCTGACATGCGGATTGGCCCATCGAATACTCACGATAGTGCCCTCGACAAACATCGTCTCCGAACCAAAAGGCCCGTACTCCGCTTGCGAACTATGATGTGCCTGCGAGGTTGAGATTGCGACGAAAGATGCGAGCAGCGATAGGGCCGCAGCATTTCGAAAGACAAGCCATAGACTCTTCATTGATCTGTACCGTCCGTTTCCCAAGTGAGACAACGCGCATTACACCGAACCTCGGATCGCCCGCCTTCATCGACCGTTGCGATCAGCTGCCAGAATCCAGTGAACTCGTCGACTGCTATTGCGCATGAATTCGTGTCGTCAGGGCTTTGGACGCCGCTGATCTCGATCTTGGTCAGATAACACATCGAGGTCGATGCATCCGTCAACGTCCTAAGATCGCTGCCAGCCGTTCTGATGGCGTTGACCCAGGTATCTTCGACCAGCGCATCGGTGACGCGCAAGACGGGGTTCACGGCTTGCGCAGCCAAATCGGGCAGCTCGGTGACTTGCAGGTCGGGCCGCGCTGAGCGGGCCGTCATGGCGTTGCTAAGCCAGAACGTGATCATGCTGACGACAAAGGCAACAACAACGATTACCGACAATTGCTTCATAGGTTCCTCCCGCTCCGTTCGATTGTAGCAGCCCAAACCTGCCGTAGAATGCTCCGATGAAGACTGGTTTTGCCCGTACGCTAATGGCTGTCGCTGCGCTGTTGATGGCTGTCGCAACGGGGCTTGGCGCCTATGCGAGCCACGGTCTGGATGCAATTCTTGAGCCCGCTGCCGTGAGTTCGTTCAAAACGGCAGTCGATTATCAATTTGTGCACGCGCTCGGCCTGATCGGTGTTTCGATCTATGGCGAACGGCACCCCGAGATAAAAGGTCTGAACACGGCCGCTCTGCTCTTAGTCGTCGGAATCGTTCTTTTTTGCGGCGGCGTCTATACCTCGAGCCTGGATGGTCCCGACTGGCTGGCTAGTCTGGCGCCAGCCGGCGGCATCAGCCTGATTATCGGCTGGCTCGTCGTCGCCGTTGGAATCGGCCTGAGCTGGCGCCGCACTGGCCCGGACGAGCGCTAGCCAATTCCCCCTCGACAGATCTTGTCGCAAAGCTCATCGAACTCGATCCCGGCCGCGGCAGCGGACTTTGGCAATAAACTGCCCGGGCTCAAACCCGGCAGCGTGTTGACTTCGAGGCACCAAAGGCCGCCGTTTTCGTCCATCCGAAAGTCAGCACGACTGTAGTTCGAGAGCTTGAGCGCAGCATGCGCGATCAGCGCAAGCGTCTGCACTTGCTTCGCGACTTCGTCTGGGACGTCGGCCGGAAAGATCTCCTCGGCCGCATCGGATTGATACTTCGCTTCGTAATCGAATATATCGCCCTTTCTCGGGATGATTTCTCCGACCGCGAGCGGTTTTCCATCCAGAACGCCGACCGTCAGCTCGCGACCTGCAATGTAACGCTCGATCAAAACTTCGTTATCGAACTGGCTCGCCTGCTCGATCGCGGCTTCTAATTCATCAGAACCCTTCACCAGACTGAGTCCGACCGTCGACCCCTGACCGGCCGGCTTCACGATGACCGGAAAGCCGAGGTCGCGCTCGACGGCCTTGGCGTCGGCCGGCGCAACGCGCCATGCCGGCGTCGGAACCTGCGCCAGGGCGAACAGCTGTTTCGAGATGCCCTTGTCCCAGGCGAGTGAAGTGCCCAGGTGGCCGGAACCGGTATAGCGAAGTCCATGAAGATCGAGCAGCGCTTGCAGCGTCCCGTCTTCTCCGCTGCCACCATGCAAAGCCAGAAATACAACCGCAAAATCGCTATCGGCCAGCTCCGCGACGACGCGCGGTAAATGGGATCCTTTAGTTTGCCGCGGGGGTTTCTTGCCGATACCTTTTGAAAATACTGCGGCAGCATCGGTATCTGATAGGCGGCCGCGCTCGGCATCGAACGGGACGACATCGTGTCCGCTCGATCGCAACGCAGCGACAACCTGACAGGCACTCGCGACGGAAACGTCGCGTTCCATGCTGTCGCCGCCAAAAAGAACAGCAATTTTCAATGACGAGCCCGAGTCATGCGCGGGCGAATTGTACTTGAAGCGCCCGAATCACGCGCCGACCGGAGCAGGTCACGCACCCGGTCAAGAAACGCGCTGTCCGCAGGTTTCAGGGCCTCGATTCGCTGGCCGAGTGCCGCAGCGACGGGTATGCCATTTTGATAAACGATTCGATTTGCGCCGATTGCAGCAATTTTCTTTTCTGCGCCGTTCATGGCCGGCAGATTCAGTGGATCCGCGGCGGAAATCACGACCCATTCGTCTTCGCCGCGGTCGCGCCTGGTTTTGCGTAGGGTCTCGATCGCCTCGGTCAGCGCGAACTGTTCGCCACCGAGCGGTTCGACGAAACGTCCACCCCGAATTTCGCCACGTGCCTCCCATCGGCGAAAGATCTGCACGAGCTCGCGCCACGGCGGGATCAACGGCTCTCGCGCGATGGCGGCGCGGACAACGACACCATAGCGGCGCAACAGTGTTGCGGCTGCATGCTCGACCGCTTGTTCGCGCAGAGCCAGCAAGTCGGTTTGTTGGGGCACCAGCGCCCAACGGCCGGCACGATCGAAGCTAACGGTTCGCCGTCGGAGTTTTGGCCTGCTGCGAAACGATGGCCGCTCGCGCTGCGGCGCAATGACGGCCCTGAGCCCTCCGAAAGCATCTGAAGTCACTCCGCCGAGAGCGACCAGCTCACCTAGCGCGTCCTCAACCTGCACGCGCAAAAGGCCAGTCGTCGCGACCAGATCGACAAAGAACAAAGCGCCTTCGGCTGCTAAGGCGTCGCGGATTAAAGTGGCCTGTGTGCTCAGCGCAGGCGCTTCGTCCGGCGATTGCGCCAGCGCACGCCAGTTCATCAGCTCGCCGCGCGGCAGTATCGCGATCGGCGACGCCGCCACCGTACTCGACGGCCGGACGGATGCAGTGCCTCGCGACGGTGGCCGCCACCAGACAATATCACCGGCCGCCGAGAGTTCATCGAGCAAGCCGGCGTCGTAGTGTACGAGCCGTGCCGGCAGAATCTCACGCTCCCATGCGACAGCCGGTGGCGAAAGCCCCTGCAGCTCGGACAAGATCGCGCGCAGCGCGTCGACGCCCTCACGACGGTGCGAACCCAACCCCTGCCAGCGAAACAGAAAGCGCTGATAATCTGCGACGGTGACGGGTTCAATCTCACTGCGCAGTCGACCGAGCGTATAGCGATGGATCCGGGCGAGCAGTCGCCGCTCACACCACTCATCCCTGTTTACACCGGAATATTGGCCTCGCATGACGATGCCGCTCTGCTCCAACGAGACCAGAGCAATCTTCAATGCGTCTGCCGTGAACCCGAAAGGCTGGCCGAGCACGTCGGCGGTCACGGGACCGAGCGCTTCGAGGCGGCCGCGACAAAGCTCGACCAGGGCGCCGGCTGCATCGACCGCGTTGACCGGTAGATTGACCAGTGCCTCCGAGGCAATGCCGTCTGGAAACACGAGCCTGAACTCAGCTAACCGCTCGGCTGTCACCCAGAGCACTTCGCCGCTCGACAGCGTCAATTCGGTCGCCCTGCCGGCGGCCTTCAGCTCTTCGAACGGTTGGCTCAGGTTCTGCCCGTGACGCCCCGCCCCAGCACCTTCGCTGTCGGTCATAAAACCCATCAGCATCAGTGCATCGTGCAGCTCATCCGCGGTTGTCACTTTAGGCCAGGCCTCGTCACGCACGCGGCTGATCGCCGCTTCGTCGAGACGGCCAAGCTCCGCGGCTTCGGCAACGCCCATATATCGTCGCGACTGTACCGCCAGCGTGCGCCGCTCTTCTGCCGGCGCATCGTCTAAAAAGGCAAACGGTCGCGCGGCGAGGATTTCCTGGGCAAGCGGCGACGGGCTCGTCAGGTCACGATAAAGAACCTCTATCCGATCCGTCTCGAATGCTTCGAGCAGATTTTTCAAGCCGTCGACATCCATCGCGATTCGCACGCAGTCGTGCATCGTCTGCTTGACCAGCGGATGATCGGGGATGGCTATGTCGCCGCCGGGCAGATTCTCAGCGCAGGCCAACTGTTCCGGAAATACCGTCGACAGCAGGTCTTCGGAATTCATCCGCTGCAATTGGGCCGGCACCTTTCGTCCATTGCGGAATCGTCTGACGGCGAGCGCAATCGTCGCGTTCCATCGCCAGTGCGTCTCAAACAGCGGCGCACCAAGTACTGCCTGCTCGAGCACGCGTTCGATCGACTGACTCGACAGATAGCGCTTAACGTCCTCAAGGGCAAAGCTGTGCACGGCGCCCAGCGAAAGAACGATCGAATCCTCAAGCGCCGCGGCCTGCAGTTCGAAATTGAAGCGGCGACAAAAACACTTGCGCAGCGCAAGACCATACGCACGATTGATTCTGGAACCAAACGGCGAATGAATGACCAGATGGGTATCGCCGGCTTCGTCGAAAAACCTCTCGAACACGACTCGCTGCTGAGTCGGCAGATTGCCGAGCGCTGCCTTGCCGGCAGCCAGATAGTTAACGCATTGGCTGGCGGCCGACTCGCTGATCTCAAGTTCGGCCTGCATTGTTGACGAGACTTCATCAGGCGAAGCTCGTGACAGCGCTTCGTCCAGCGTTGCGCGTAAGCCGGTCACAGCCCCCGACAGCTCATCGCTTCGACCCGGCGCTTCGCCGAACCAAAACGGTATGTTCGGCGGCTGCCCCTTCGCGTCCTCGACGAATACCTTGCCGCTCGCAACTTTGAGAATCCGGTATGAGGTATTGCCCAGCTGAAAAATGTCGCCGGCCAGACTCTCGATTGCAAAATCCTCATTCACCGATCCGATCGGATACTCGTGCGGCAGCAGAACGACATCGAAATCGAATTGGTCCGGTATCGCGCCACCGTTCGTAATGGCGGTCAGACGCGCGCCTCGCCGCCCGCGAATAACGCCGTTGACCCGATCGAAGTGAAGGTGCGCACTGCGCCGCCCGCGATGCGTTGTGAATCCGTCCGCCAGCATCTCAACGACTGCCTGGAAGGTGCCGGCATCGAGGTCCCGGTAGCTCACGGTCGCTCGAAAAACCGCCAGCAGATCGTCGAGCTTCCATTCGCGCATTCCGCATTCAGCGACAATTTGCTGCGCCAGCACATCGGTCGGTCCGCGACAGATCGACTGCGCATCCAGGGCGCCTTCGCGCACACTCTTGAGCAGCGCGACGGATTCGACCAGCTCATCGCGCGACAACGGCAACAGGCGGCCCTTCGGTACGCGCCCGATACCATGGCCGGAACGGCCAACACGCTGCAGAAATGCGGTAATTGCCCGCGGCGACCCGAGCTGGCAAACGAGATCGACATCGCCGATGTCGATGCCGAGCTCAAGCGAAGCCGTCGCGACGATCGCTTTGAGTTCACCGGCCTTCAGGCGCTTTTCGGCACGCAGCCGGTGCTCTTTCGCAAGGCTGCCGTGATGCGAAGTGACCAGATCTTCGCCGATGCGCTCGGCCAGATGGCGCGCAACGCGCTCGGCGAGACGCCGCGTGTTGACGAATACCAGCGTTGTTCGGTGCGATTCGATGAGCTCGGTCAGGCGATCGTAGATTTCGCCCCAGACCTCGGCCTCCATGACCGCCGTTAATGGCGACGCCGGCAAAGTCAGTGCGATGTCCCGCTCGCGGATGTGTCCTTCGTCGATGATGTTGGCGGGTTTGCAATCGGGGCCGGTCAGAAACTCCGCCATCGCCTCAATCGGCCGGCTGGTTGCCGATACGCCGATCTTCTGCGGCCTTTGGTCGAGCAGCGCTTCGAGACGCGCTAAGGACAACGCGAGGTGCGCACCCCGTTTGTTGCCAGCGACCGCATGAATTTCATCGATGATGACGGTTCGAATCGAACTCAGCATGCCGCGGCCGGACTCGGACGTCAGCAGGATATAGAGCGATTCCGGCGTCGTGACCAGAATGTGCGGTGGCTGCCGCCGCATCCGGGCTCGCTCGCTCTGCGGCGTATCGCCGGTACGGACATTGGCCCGGATCGGCGCATCGTCGAGCAGCATGCCGGCCAGTTCGCGACGGATACCATCGAGCGGTTGTTGCAGGTTTTTCTGAATGTCGTTGGAAAGCGCTTTCAACGGCGAGACATAGAGAATCTGCGTTGAATCATCCAGCCCGCCGTCGAGCGACTGGACCAGCAAATCGTCAATAACCGAGAGGAAAGCCGCAAGCGTCTTGCCCGAGCCCGTCGGTGCGCTGATCAGCGTATCGCAGCCGGCTTTGATCGACTCCCAGGCTCGCCCTTGAACCGGGCTCGGGGATTCAAATTCGCTGTTGAACCAGTTGCGTACCGCCGGATGAAACTGCCGGTGGCCCATGCAGCCTAGGATCGGGTAATCGTGACTTGAAGTCCACCAGATCTTGACGTCGGCCGTATAATCGCAACGCCTCGGGCAGGTCCTTGAATCGATGGTGAGATGACGGTAACAGCATGCGCATGACAAGCGATCAATTTCTGAGTTGGCCGCATAAGGCCATCACGCTGCTCGGCATGTCGGGCGTCGGCAAGACGACGCTGGCCGCGATTTTGCCGCGCTCGAAATGGTTTCACTATTCCGGCGATTACCGAATCGGCACAAAATACCTCGATGAACCGATCCTGGACAACATCAAACGTCAGGCGATGCAGGTCGGATTCCTCCGCGACCTGCTGCGCAGCGACTCGATCTATATCTCGAGCAATATTACGGTCGATAACCTTGCGCCGGTATCGACATTTCTCGGCAAGATCGGACGGCCCGACCTCGGTGGATTACCCGTGGATGAGTTTAAAAAGCGTCAACAGCTGCACCGGGAAGCCGAGATCGGTGCGATGCGCGACGTCGCCGATTTTATTGACAAGGCACACACAATTTATGGCTACGATCATTTCATGAACGATGCCGGCGGCAGCATCGTCGAAATCGAGGACCCGGCGACGATCGAAACGCTGGCTCAACATACAATCATTCTTTACTTGAAGCCCGACGCTGCGCTCGAAAAACAGCTGGTACAGCGCGCGATCGACGATCCGAAACCGCTGTACTTTCAGGAAGCGTTCCTGGATCGCAAACTCGCCGAGTATCTTGCCGAAACCGGCTTGCACGGTCCCAGCGAAATCGTCCCCGATGACTTCGTGCGCTGGATATTTCCGGCACTGGTAGAACATCGTCGCCCACGCTATGAGGCGCTCGTCGAGGAATACGGCTATGCGATCGATGCGAGCCAGGCGAACCAGATCGAAAGCGAAACCGATTTTCTTGATTTAGTCTCAGCCGCTCTCGATTGACTAGAATTGCGGGGTCAGCGCGGCTGCCCACGCGAAAAAAACCAACGCCAAAACCATGACGGCGGATAGGCCTTGTGCCGCGCGTGTTGTCGGTACGCCAATCCGTGCGATAACAAGGCCGGCGCCGAAGCCAACCACGAAGCCAAGCAAATGCGCGCCGATATCCGTATTGACGCCGCCGGTACCGGTAAAAGCCAATAGTCCGATACCCGCAATGACCGGTGTCAGCCGCTCGCGACGCGAGACATTTGACGGAAAGCCGCGCCGCCAGAGATAGGCGGACAAAACGGCCAGCGCCGCAAATACGGCGGTTGAGGCGCCGATCGAGCGATGATCGGAACCCGCCAGAAAACCATTGGCGACGTTACCCATTGTTCCGCTCAGAACGATCACCAGCCAGCCGAAACCGCCACCGAGGTAGCGGCTGACGGAGAACGCAAACAAACCGCCGAACAAAAGATTGCCCAACAGGTGCGCCGCGTCCGCATGCAGCATTAATGCCGTAACGGGCCGCCACCATTCTCCGGCCAGCATGCGTCCGCCGTCCATCCGTCCGATGACGAGCCAGTCGACGCCGAATACCAGCGCCGGCGCCATCAACGCCATTAATACAAGCACCGCGCAGTAAATGGCGATGCCCGGCCACGGCCGACCTACCGCTGCTATAGCCGGGTGAGACGATGCGCGGGAGCGTGATTCAGCTGAATAGGCCGCAAGCTCGAGTCGTGCCAGGTTGATGGCTTTCGCCGGCACACTCAGCACCCAGGCACTTCCATTCCATCGAACCGCGGAGGGTATCGCCTGAGCAGCAAGCACGAGCGCTAGCTCGTTGCACTCTGCACGACTAGGCCGGAACAAGATGTCGGTGAGTTCTGGATGCTCCATTGAAGAACGAGGATCAGGCCGTTAACGTATCGGCAAAGGAAAGCAACATCCTATCGATGCCTGATCGCAACGCAACTCAAAAGACTCTCGCGTGTTATCGCTGCGGGAGTTCCCTCGAGGCGCTGACCCCCCACTGGCTCGTCTCGATTTA
>Ga0224508_10001588_pt1 | contig 20249 bp, 17 predicted proteins | sample SF_Jan12_sed_USG_4_FD_170157 | JGI IMG/M metagenome (GOLD analysis project Ga0224508, IMG submission 170157) | Sediment microbial communities from San Francisco Bay, California, United States - SF_Jan12_sed_USGS_21 | ecosystem: Environmental > Aquatic > Marine > Sediment | place: USA... | reverse complement strand
GCGATCATTGCGCCGCGCAATCCCGTGGCGCTTCCCGAAACCAGCCTCGGGCGCATCAGCCTCGAGAAAGTGACATTCCGGTATCCGTCTCGCCCGGAGACCGCCGCTATCGACAATTTCAGCCTCGACGTCGCCAGCGGCGAGACGCTCGCGATCGTGGGGCCGTCGGGCGCCGGCAAGAGCACATTGTTTCAGCTGCTGCTGCGTTTCTATGACCCCGAGTCGGGCTGCATCAAGGTCGATGGCGTGGACATCAGCCAAACGACACCCGAAGCCATCAGGGCACGTATCGGCCTGGTGCCACAGGAAACTGTGATCTTCGGCACGAGCGCAAAAGAGAATATCGGCTACGGTCGTCCCGGCGCCAGCGACCGCGAAATCGAGGCCGCCGCAGAAGCTGCCGCCGCTGACGTGTTTATCCGCCAGCTTCCCGAAGGTTTCGAGACGTTTCTCGGCGAGCGCGGCACGCGGCTGTCCGGTGGCCAAAGGCAGCGGATCGCGATCGCCCGCGCGATATTGAAAGACCCGCCCATCCTGTTACTGGACGAGGCAACGAGCTCCCTGGATGCCGAAAGCGAGCGTGTGGTTCAGGAAGCGCTGGAGCACCTGATGGAAGGTCGCACGACGATTATCATCGCGCACCGCCTCGCGACGGTGCTCAAGGCGACGCGCATTGTGGTGATGGAGCACGGCAGAATCGTCGACATCGGCGCCCACGACGAACTGGTCAGGCGCGACTCGCTCTATACGCGCCTGGCCGAACTGCAATTCGGCGAGGGGCGCTTGCAGTAACGAGCCGACTCAGGCGGCCGGTCTCAGGATGCCAATGAAATCCTTTTCGCGCAGCTTTGCTGTTGCCGCCGCGAGCCTCGCGATCGGAACACGTGGGCCCGAGCAGGACACATAGTTCAGCCCGGCGTGATGGCAGAATCGAATTGACTGCGGATGGCCGCCTTGCTCACCGCAGATACCGATTTTCAGGTCCGCGCGCTCCTGCCTGCCATTTCGAACAGCCATTTCGATTAGCTGCCCAACACCCTGCACATCAAGCACTTCGAACGGATTGTCCTGCAGGATTTCCGACTCGTTGTACATCGGCAGGAACTTGTTTTCAGCATCCTCACGCGAAAACGAGAATGCTGCCTGGGTCAGGTCATTGGTACCAAAGGAAAAGAACTCGGCATTAGTCGCCAGCTGCCGCGCTCGCGTGCATGCGCGCACTGTTTCAATCATCGTACCGAATTTGAAATGCAACTCCTCGCCCGTCGCTTTTTCGAGCTTGTCTTTCAGCTTATCGACGGTGCGCTTAACATGCGCGAGCTCTTGAGTCGTAATGACCTGTGGCACCATGATTTCGGGTTGGGCATTGACGCCTTTCTTGGCGCATTCTGCAGCCGCTTCGAGAATTGCCTGAATTTGCATCGCATAGATTTCCGGATACGTGATGCCAAGACGTACGCCGCGGTGACCGAGCATCGGGTTTGTCTCCTGCAGCTCTCGCACTTTCTGCAGCATGCGTTCTTTCTTTAGCAACGCATCGTTGACGTGCTCCTCGCTCAATTCAGTGAACGCATCCGGTAAAGGCGACGCCGACGCGATCGAGGCCAGCGCGGTTTGCCGACCGCGGACAACATCGCGGTACAGGCGCAGCGTCTTGATCTGGTCAAGCAGCTGATGCTCGGTCGGCAAGAATTCGTGCATCGGCGGATCCAGCAAGCGCACCGTCACCGGATCCGGGGACATGACCGTGAACAGCTCGATGAAGTCGGCGCGCTGGATCGGCAGCAACTGATTCAGTGCCAACTTTCTGTCTTCCTTATTATTAGCAAGGATCATGTCGATAACAATCGGCAACCGGTCGCTTGCGTTGAACATTCGTTCGGTACGGCACAGCCCGATTCCCATCGCGCCGTATTCATGCGCTTTCTTCGCCGCATCCGGCGTATCGGCGTTAGCCATCACCTTCAGGTGCGAAATTTCGTCGGCCCAGCCAAGCAGAGTTTTCAGTTCGTCTGAGAATTGTGCATCCAATGTAGCGATCGCACCCAGGTAGACCTCACCGGTGCCGCCGTCCAGGGTGATGATGTCGCCCTCATGAATGATGTGGTCACCGACATTCGCCAGTCGCAAATCGACATCGACATTGATGCCTTCGGCTCCCGCGACGCAGGGCTTGCCCATGCCGCGCGCCACCACGGCCGCATGCGAGGTCTTGCCGCCCCGACTCGTCAGAATGCCCTCGGACGCGAAGAAGCCATGAATGTCTTCGGGCCGCGTTTCCTCACGCACCAGGATGACCTTCTCGCCGGATCTGCCGAGCTTTTCCGCCAGGTCGGCATCAAAGACACATTTACCAGCCGCGGCGCCCGGCGATGCCGGCAGCCCCAGCGCGATCGCTGCGGTTGTATTGTTCGGATCCAGGCTCGGATGCAGCAGTTGTTCGAGCAGCTCCGGATCGATCCTGAGTAGTGCCTGCTCCTGCGAAATCAGCTTTTCCTCGTACATATCGACAGATGTCTTGACCATCGCGGCTGCGTTCATCTTGCCGTTCCGCGTCTGCAGGCAATACAAGGTCCCTTTCTCGATCGTGAACTCGTAATCCTGCACCTCCTGATAGTGCGATTCGAGCTTGTCGCGTAACTCGACGAGTTGCGCAAATTGCGACGGCATTTCTTCTTCCATCTGCTGCAATGGTTTCGGCGTACGAATGCCGGCGACCACGTCTTCGCCCTGTGCATTGGTCAGGTATTCGCCGAACATCTCATTCTCACCAGTGCCCGGGTTCCGCGTAAAGCCAACGCCGGTCGCACAATCGTCGCCCATGTTGCCGAAGACCATCGTGCAGATATTGACCGCCGTGCCATTTGCCATATCCGGAGTAATGTGAAATTCGCGTCGATAGTCGACGGCTCTCTTGCCCATCCATGAACGGAATACCGACTCGACCGCGAGTTGCAGCTGCATCATCACGTCATGCGGGAAGTCTTTGCCTGTCTCATGGCGCACGACACTGAGAAACTTCTCACTGATTTCCTTGAGATGGCTGGCTTCCAGGGCAACGTCCGCCTTTACGCCAACCCGTTGCTTCACATCATCGAAGTGCTCATCGAACTTTTCGTCTTCAATGCCCAGGGCCACTTTGCCGAACAACTGGATAAAGCGCCGATACGCGTCATAGGCGAATCGTTCATCACCTGTCTGCTCGATCAGGCCAGCGAGCGTTTCTTCGTTCAGGCCGAGATTGAGGATCGTGTCCATCATTCCCGGCATCGACATGGCCGAGCCGGAACGAACCGACACCAGCAATGGATCAGGGCCTGAACCAAAAGTCTTTTTGGTCAATGCCTCAAGCTTGCCGATCTCCGCCTTCACCGAGTCCATGAGTTCTTGCGGCAACTCGTTCATCTGCAGATAGTCGAGACAGGCCTCGGTCGTGATGACGAAGCCGGGTGGTACGTTGATGCCTATCTGTGTCATTTCACACAAATTGGCGCCCTTGCCGCCGAGCAGTTTCTTGTCGTGGCCGTCGCCATCCGAGAATGAGTAGACGTGTCGTTTCTTCATGTGTTTAATCGCCATATATTTTTTACCGAAGCGAATCTGGCCGGTGACGGCCATGAGCTTTTGTCAGGTGGCTGACGCCGCGGCGATACTCGCAATCGACGCATCGAGCGTGGCATTGAACTCTTCGGCCGATTGCTGCGCGCTCAGTCCTTCGGACAACGCCCGCGAAAAGCTCGCGACCATGCCGTGCTGACGCGCGAGACGGTCGTTCGCTTCTTCTCTCGAGTAGCCACCCGACAATGCGACGACTCTGGCAACATTTGCGTGCGCTATGCAGTCAGCGTACAGGTCGTCCTGCTCCGGCAGCGTCAGCTTGAGCATGACAAGCTCGTCCGGGCCGAGACTGTTCAGCTGCTCCATGATCGCTGAGTGCAGTATTGCTTCTGCCGCAGCCTTGTCCGGACAATGAATATCGACTTCCGGCTCGATGATGGGCACGAGACCCGCCGCGACAATCTGACGGCCGATTTCGAACTGCTGATCGACGACGGCACGAACGCCATCCGCATTGGCTTGTTTGATAACGGAGCGCATCTTGGTGCCAAAGATGCCAGCCGCCTTTGCCTTTTCCAGCAAAGCAGCGAGATCCGGTATCGGGTTCATGACCTGTGCGCCATCAACCTCATCCGCCAGGCCCTTGTCGACCTTCAGGAACGGGACGACGTTTTTGACGTCCCAAAGGTAACTTGCCGTAGATTGACCCTCGACCTGCCGATCCATGGTGTTTTCGAACAGAATCGCGCCGAGAATACGGTCGCCGCCGAATGCGGGACTGGTCATGATCCGCGTCCGCATCTCATGCACGACCGTGAACATTTCCTCGTCATTCGACCAGGCGTCAGGCGTGACGCCATAAAGGCCCAGGGCCTTGGGTGTGCTGCCACCGCTCTGATCGAGAGCGGCGATGAATCCGGGTGCGGTTTTGATTTTGTCCAGTTGTTGTTCGAAATTGCTCACGGCGATACCTGATAGGTTGATGGATTACACATTATTGAGGTGCGGATTCTCAGTGAATAGGTGCAACAAATCAAGGCAACTCGGGTGTGCCCCCTCGCGATGCATCGATGCAACTACTGCCCGGTGAGTGTGACGATTCGGTCGCTGTAGTGGCCGTTGAAGGTCGTACGGCCACTGAGGCTGTAAGCCCCGATGCAGCCGAACTCCAGATAATCACCTGGCTGGATATCGGCGGGCAGCTCGATGCGTCCCGGCAGGACGTCCGTCGCATCGCAGGTGGGACCGTACAACTGGAATGACCGGCCATCACCCTGCAGCAACTCGCCATTTTCGGCAAGCGGCAACACTTCGGCGACGTCTCGAATTGCAGCGATGAATTCCTCGAGCGGCGGCACTGCGAATCCAGGGTATTGCTGCGGAAACCCGCCGCCGAGTGCGATACGGCCATCCTTGCAAATACTACGGATGACTGTGCGTCGATTTCATCAATCAGCGCTCGAATCCCAGACAAAACGCCTGGCCGTGTCTATGTAGGTATTTGAGTGAATGCAGTAGAACGGTCGGACCGGCCCAGCCGATCTATCCGGACCGGACCATCGGCCGACGTCGCGTCAACACCCCAATCAGCGCAAGCAAGCACAGGAATATCGGACCTGCGGCACCGCTTCCTTTGTCGTCACCGCTTGCCGCAGTGACTCTTATGCTGCCCGTCGCGCTATTGTTTGCCGAATCGTTATCGGCTTCACTGGAAGACAGCGTTACGGTGTAGCCCTTCGATCCGGTAGCGAGACCAGTTACGCCCATGCTCAACGTTGAGCTCGACTGCGCAGCGAAGTTGCTTGCCTGACAGTCGATCTGGCGGGCGGCAACCGTGCAGGATCCGATCGACCAGCTTGCGCTGTTCGCTTGCAGTTCGTCGTTCAATGAGATGCTCATGGTCACGCCCGTCGCGGCCAGGTCTGAGCGGTTTTCGAGCACGGCGTTGACTGTTGTGCTTTGCCGCACCTCAACCGATGCGGTGGCGGGCGTGTTGACGGCCAGATCGACTGCCGGAACTACGGTCAATTGTGACGCAAGCTGGTTGTTGTCCGGGCGTTCGTCAACATCGGCCGTGACGCTTGCGCTCAAGGTACCGGGACCGACGGTCGTCGGTGTCGTCGTGATCGTCACCGTGCGAACCGTGAGACCGGGAATGTCACCCAGCGTGCAACTAATGCTGCCAGCGTTACTGCTGCAATTTCCAGAAGATGGCGTGACAGAATCGAGTAACAGGGTGGCTGGCAGCGAGACATCCAGTACGACATTTGTCGCCTGCACGGTGCCGTTACTGCGCACATCGTAGACCAGCACGGTCTGCGCGCCGAGCAGAACATTGGATACCTGGCCATCAAGAGCTACAGATACATCCATGGCGGGAAGGGCACTGATACAGGAGGCTCCGGCCGCGGTGGCCTGCATGATCGAGATGCTGCAATCGGAAAATTGCTGGCTCTGGGTGAGCCGCGGCGCCATGATGAACGTTTCTGGCTCGGATTCGCACGCGCCCGGTTGGCCGTCGTGCGGCGCACCGAAGTTGTGACCAATCTCGTGCGCGGCGATCAGGCTGTCAAAGGTTGCCCCGCTATTGCCTTCACTGAGTCCTGCACCGTAATAGTCGCTGCAAAGTGTGCCGTTCCACGCGATGCCGACCGTCGTCGTGTCGAGGTCGCGCCCCGTATACAAGTGGGTCAGGCCATGCGTGTTCTGCACTGGAGTTGCCTCCCGGTAGGCAGACAGTTCGTCCAGCAGATCCTCCGCGAGGCTCTCATCGGTAAACGGATCCGCCAGCGGATTGCTGAACGTCTCGATCGTCGGAACACGAATCTGTACGCCAAGCTGCTCACTGAAAATGCCGTCGACATTATTAAGCCGGGTAGTAATCGCCGCAGCGGCATTGACATCGCCGCCTCTGGCGCTCGTGAACTCGAAGTCGCCAATTGCGCCCATGGTAATTTCGGATATCGCACCGGCGGCCTGCGCCACCGTTGCGTCCAGCTCGACCATCAACTTGCTGTAGGCCACAGCACCGCTGCCGGACAACGAGGCGGCGCCACAGCTCATGCTGCCCGGCGCGATAACGGCGTCGGCCAGTCGATAAACAACCGGTGCGCTAATTTGTAGCTGGCTGTCTCCGGGAGCCTCGACCGCGAACATTTCGTTGCCGTCCCAGATGAGCCCACGCGGCATACCTTCGAACACGACGATGCGCGCCCAGGAATTCGAATTGCCGGTCAACTGACCATGATAGATATCGATGCCGTCGGGCAGCGCTTCGCGAGACGCAACAGACAGTAGCCGGCTGTTCGGCTCGAGCTGCAGCTCAAACGATCTGCCTAAAGCGTCGAAGCCGAGTTCAATCGGCGCTGCGCCTTGCGCTTTCTGTCGACTGGCAGCGAGAGTGCTGCTGGCTGAGTGCATGCTCAGCCGTTGCAGAGGCTCGTAATGCGAGACGAAGACCTTGTTCGCTTCGGCGGCAGATAGCGCCGAAGAAATGCCGAGAATCGCGGCAACCGGTATCCATTTGAAGGCTTTCATTCGAGCCCCGCATTATGTTTTTGAAGAGCCTTTTAGCTAATCAAATAGGGCCAGTAACAACAAGCGACTATCCGTCGCTTATTGCCGACATCGGGCCATAAAGTGTGCGACAGCTCTCAGTTTTCGAGAATAAGCTGCAGGGTGCAATCATCGAAGCTGCCGGTCTTTTCCCATGCTGAAAATTCGTCAGCGGTCATCAGATAGCGCTGTTCATCGTGACGGCCAAGATACAGGGTCGGCATTGCGGCGCCTGCCGCCGATTTCATACGAACCATCTGCCCGTCTATGCGGTAGCTGCCACGCAGCGGATAGCCGGGGAACTGATTCACCTTTTCGCCGTCGTCATTGACGACGACTTCGTCCGTGAATTTTTCCCAGACGAACTGGCCATCGCTGAGCGTAATCTTGCTACCAACGTAGGCAGCGCAACCTGGCAAATAAGTACCTTCATGCGATACGCAAGCAGACAGCAGCGCCGCAATCCCAAGCGCAAATAGAAGACGGGTTTTCATTGCTGCAGGGTATCAGACTGATACGGCTCAGGGCAGCAGAAATGCGCTCCTCACGCTTGTGTTAGGCTTGATTTCCGACTTGGGAGGCCTGTCCTTTGAACAGAATGAACATCGTCGGCATCCGCTGGATCGCCGTTTTCGTCGCAGCCATGATTCTGTCCGCATGCACCACGATGCGACCGGGCTATGAAGCACCTACCGTTACTGTGAATTCTTTTCGCAGCTTGCCTTCACAGGGGGTGTTGCCGAGCTTCGAAATCGGCTTGCAGGTGATCAACCCGAATGCGACTCCGCTCAATCTGCGTGGCGTTGCGTATACGATCAGCCTGGAAGGCCACGACCTGATCAAGGGCGTCGGCAATGAACTCCCGGTCATCGACGCCTACGGACAGGGACAGTTCATTGTGACTGCATCTGCCAATCTGTTCGCCGGCATTCGACTCATCACCGACCTGATGAGTGGACCCAGAGACAGCTTCAACTATGAGTTCGAGGCCAAACTCGATATCGGAGCTTTCCAGCCGGCGATTCGTGTCAGGGACAGCGGGGAGATTTCGCTGCAAGCATCGTCACAGGAACCCCGGGCGACGGAGCTCTAGGGTTATATTGATCACGTCTCGTTCATTGCACGCCATTTGACGTTGGCGCGTTCAATCAATTTGTCCGGGTTATATCGCCAGGTGATCGACACTTCTTTGATCATGTTGAGATAGAGCTTGCCTTCCCAGATCGTCCACGCTTCCGGGTCGGTTGGTACGTCGCCGCCATGCGCCATTCCGAGCGCACAAAAGCCGCCGTACTGCGGCGCATACTTTTCCGGGTTCGCGGCAAACGCATCACGGTTCTCCTCGGACGTGAATCGCCACTCGGCACCGTTCCAGGTCGTCGTGATGATAGGAAAGCCGCGCTCTGCGCGACCCCTGGTGAAATAGGAGACCGGGTCGTAACCATCGATGGCTCCGTTATCGGTCGTGTATTGCAGCGAATCAGCATGGCTGAGCGTTGCGACGGACAGGAAAACGACAACGAGCAAGGGCTTGAAACGCATCATCAGAACTCCGGGCGATTGCCGATTTATCGATCGCTGCATCTTACGGATAAAGCGGCGCGCCGCCAATTCCTTTTCGGGACACAAATCGAGACTCCCGGAAATCCGGGAGCCTCAAATTTTTCTTTGCATTAACGCGCCCGACGTACGCTGATCTTGGCGACCGGATTCCGCCAATCGTAGCTTGCACTTTCGAGGTCGGCTGCACCGTGTATGCCACTGCTGATATGCACGTAACCTTCGCCGTTCTCGTCGGAAAGCCCGGCACCACCACAGACCGGCCCCGGGATGTTTGCACAGAGTTCATCGTTGTACTCTGAACCCGCGTCGTATGCCGGCACGACGTGCGATCGCTCCCAGCGCGACAAACGAGCCGAATTCAGAGCCACGAAGGTGTCGTTGGTCGGAATTAGCATGCCGACAACGCTGACCCGATCGAAGCGGCTCTTACTCGGAATCTCTACAGTCACCGATTCACCCGGCCCCAGCAGACCTTCTGAATTCGCCGTTGCATAGACCCTGTCCGGCACACTACTCAGCAAATCGATCATCGGCCCGATATTGCCGCTTTCTGCAATCGTCGCCAGCTGCGGAATGCTCGGCTCGCCGAGCTCAAACAGGTTGATAGAACTCTTGTGCGTAACAACCAACAGCGGTGTAAACGTCTGACCCGAGGTGATGTTGGTAATTGTCACCGCGTACATGCGTTTGCCATCGGCAAGCGCCACCGAGCTGGTAAATAGCGCCGCTATCAGAAACAAAATCGTTCTTTTCATCTTCGATCTCCTGACTAGTATCCAGAAAAAACCGGGATGTCCCGGCGTATTGTCAGACAGAAACTAGCGCTGAATCCTCACGTGGCTATCACTGATTGTCCGATTCGCTGTGATATTTCTGTGACTTTTGCGGTCTATTATTTAGACAGCGAAATATTGTTCGGCCTGAAGGCGCCGACCCATACGGAATGACAAACAAGAAAATTCTCATCGTCGAGGACGAAAAGGACATTGCCGACCTCCTGATGCTGCACCTCAGGGACCTCGGAGACGAGGTCGTGTCGGCACCTGACGGCCACGAAGGCATGCGCCTGGCCTGCGCGCGGCACTGGGACTTGATCATTCTCGATCTGCGCTTGCCGGGGCCCGACGGACTCGACATTTGTCGTGCAGTGCGCCGCCAGGAAACTTACACACCGATACTGATGCTGACCTCGAAGTCTTCGGAACTGGACCGGGTGCTGGGACTCGAACTGGGTGCCGACGACTACCTGACCAAGCCCTTTAGCATCCTCGAGTTGATTGCGAGGGTCAAAGCGATATTCCGGCAGGTTGCCGCGATAGAAAACGACTCCCGATTCCCGGCGGATCGTGTCCGCGCAGGACCGATAAAGATCAACACCGCAGCAAGGGCCGTGACGATAAACGACAGTCAGGTCGACTTGACCGCGCGGGAGTTCGATCTGCTGTTGCATTTCGCCACCCATCCCGGGCGCGTATTTCGCCGCTCGGAGTTGCTCGATCATGTCTGGGGCCATGGCCATGAAGGTTACGAGCACACGGTCAACTCACACATCAATCGTTTGCGCGCAAAAATCGAAGCAGACCCGGCCGATCCAACCTGCATCGTCACCGTGTGGGGCGTTGGTTACAAATTCAACACCGACGGCGTGAGCAAGCTCGCATGCTGAGATCGCTTTACGCGAGATTGTCTGTGGCGATGATCACGATTATCGCGGTTGTCGGCGGCGGATTCGTCGTTATCAGTCAGATCACAACGACTCTGTACTACGAAGAGTTGACACAGCGGCTGAATGCACCGATCGCGATGTATGTGACCGGCCAGCAGAGCTTGTTGCTACCCGACGGCACAGTCGACGAGCCGGCCCTGAAGACGCTTGCGCAACGCGCGATGATCATCAATCCAGCGGTCGAGGTGTACCTTCTCGATACTGACGGTCGCATACTCGGGCATGATTTGCCGCCGGACTCGGTGCAGCTCGACAGCATCGCCATACAGCCTATAAAAGACCTGATCGGCGGGGATGTCGAGATGCCTTTCAAAGGCGATGACCCCAGAAATCCACGCGTGAAGAAGATCTTCTCCGCATCCGAAGTCCTCGTCGACAACGATTTGCGAGGGTATCTGTACGTGGTTCTCGGCGGCCAGAAGTACGACCAGCTGGTTGGCACACTACGTGGCAGTTATGCGCGTGATCTCGGCCTTTGGGCTATCGTCGCACTATTGGCGCTGGGCTCTGCCGTCGGGCTGCTCGCATTCGGCCTCCTGACAAAAAGGCTGCGAAAACTGAGCACTGTTGTTCAGCAACTGAGCGACAGCGATTTCGAAATGGATATTCGCGATTACCAGGCGCGATCCGGCGCTGACGAGATCGATCAGCTCGACCGTTCCTTCAAGGCGATGGCCGTCAGGATCAGCGAGCTGGTCGAACGGCTGAAGGAAACCGATCGATTACGCCGCGAATTGATTTCCAACGTCTCGCACGATTTGCGAACGCCGCTCGCGTCCATGCAGGGTTACATTGAAACTCTGCTGATCAAGAACGGCTCGATATCGGCGCAGGAACGGGAGCGTTGCCTCAAGATCGCGCGCAAGAACACACAACGTCTGAGCGAACTGGTCGACGACCTGTTCGAGCTTTCCAAGCTCGATTCGGCCACGGTGATCCCCGCATTCGAAACGTTCTCGCTGGCGGAGCTATTGCAGGATACGGTGCAGGAATTCGAGTTGGACGCGGCCAGCAAGGGCATAACGATGGAAACCGCGACGCCAGCGGACAGCGCCGCAGTTTATGCGGATATCGGGCTCATCCAGCGCGTTCTCGAAAATCTTCTGAAAAACGCGATTCATTTCACCCCAACAGGCGGTCATATCCGAATTGCGATCGAGAAGCGACCCGAGACGGTTGCCGTCTCGGTAAGCGACACCGGCTGCGGCATTGCCAAAGACGATCTCGACAAGATATTCGATCGCTTCTACCGGCACGAATCCGGCGACGAAAAGCAATCCGGGTCAACTGGACTGGGTCTGGCAATCGTCAAACGGATACTCGACCTGCACGAAAGCAGAATCACTGTGATCAGCGAAGTCGATCGCGGCACTCGCTTCGAGTTTGCTCTGCCGCGCATTCAACAGGCAGCCTGAAGACCGTACATCCTCAGATAGCATCACGACGTCCGGCTTGTGCTCCGTGAATACCTGCTGAGCTGCTGAACGATCCCAAATGTCGACGCGCTCAAAGCGATAAATGAGCGCTGACTCAATGAATCCTGCGCCGCCTGTAACTGGAATCTTCATACGTTATACAATCGTGCCGCATGCTTTCTCTCGATATTTTGATTCCTGCGTTCAATGCAGAACACTGCCTGGCGGACACTCTCGAGGCCGTATTCGCGCAGACCCTTCCGGCGGAGCTGGCTCTCGGCGTTGTTGTTGTCAATAACCGCTCCACGGATAACACCGCCGAACTGATTAGTCGATGGGCTGACAAGGGCGTACGGCGTGTCGATCAACTCGACATCCAGGGCCGGGGCGCAACAATCAATGCGGGCGCCGCAGCAAGCGCGGCCGACTATATTTTAATTCTCGATGCCGATTGCCACCTGGCAGGAAAAGAGTGCCTGAGTCTGTTGAGCCGCACGATGGCTGAAGGAATCGATGCCGGATTTGGCTATGCGACCGGATCATCCGATAATTTCTGGGGACGATACCGGCGACGACTGGAGGCCGATCGACTTGCGCACGACTGGCAGGGCTGGACTACGGCGTGTTGCCTGGTCAAGCGCGAGGCGTTTGCTGCGGCCGGCGGTTTCTCGACCGGTTACGAACACTATGGATTTGAGGATCGTGATTTCGTTTGCCGATTGAGGTCAATCGAACCGGCCACCGAACTCCGATCGCTTCCGGACCTGCGGGCGGAGCATGACGATGATACGACTGCGCAGGACGTGTTTGAAAAAATGTACGAATCCGGACGCTACAGCAGCGGAGTCTTTAAGAACAACTTTCCCGACGAATATCTGACGACTGTGTATGCGCGTGTTGACGTGGATACGGCGCCGGCACACATGGTGTGGACACTACGTTTGTTGCAACCACTGCGGCCGATGTTCATTCGTATCGCCAGCTACCTGACGGAACGTCGCAATACGTCTTTGGCTGTCGGCAGCCCGGCTGTAAAGCTGTGTTCTGCGCTCAGCTACTTCCGTGGAACGGTCGATCGGGCGCGCCAGCCGTGACCGGTACCAGAAAAGTTCTCGTCATCACCTCGACCTTTCCGCGCAAGAGCGGCGATGAGCAACCACGCTTCGTGCTGGATCTGTGTAAGTCCCTGCCGGGTGAGTTCGAGCAGCGCGTACTGGCACCATCGGCCCCGGGACTTCGGGTCGATGACAGTATCGAGGGTATTCCAGTCCGACGATTTCGCTATTTCTTTAATCGCGGCGAGACGCTTGCGCATGGCAGTGGAATACTGGCGAACCTGAAAGAGCAACCACTGCGCTGGCTGCTGGTACCGTTTTTCTTTCTCGGTCTCGTGCTCGCCGTTCGCCAGGAACTGCGGCGCTTTCGTCCCGATATCGTGCACGCGCATTGGTGGTTACCGGCCGGTCTTGCCGCACGACTGGCTATGGCCACCAGCAGTGGCAAGCACAAGCTGCTCGTCACTTGCCATGGAACAGACTATTTTGTGCTGGGCAACCGCTTTTCCCGGCTGCTGCGTTGGGTCTGCAAGCGCGCCGACATCGTCGCGATGGTTTCCCCTGCGATGCGCGATCATGCTGCCGGTCAGGGCCTGCCCGAAGAAAAGCTGCGTGTTGCGCCGATGGGCGTAGACCTTAAAGAGCGTTTTGTACCCGGCACGGCTAATGAGCGGCACGGCGTGCTCTATGTCGGCAGACTGGTTGCCCAAAAAGGCGTCGACGATTTACTGGCCGGCTGGGCAGCCGCGTCCGAGGCTGTCCGTGATCAGGGCCTGCGGATTATCGGCAGCGGCAATCAACAGGATCGACTACTTGAACTGACCGTCTCTTTGGGTGTGTCTGACAGCGTCAACTTCCTGGGGGCCGTCGCTCATGACGACCTGCCTGCACATTATCAACAAGCCGCGCTGCTGGTCTTTCCGTCGCCTGGACATGAGGGGCTGGGGCTGGTTGCTGTCGAGGCAATGGGCTGTAACTGCCCGGTGCTCGTATCAGCTACGCCTTCGCTGGCCGACGTCATCGTCGAAGGACAAACCGGGTTTGTGTACCCGATGGGCGATACGGAGGCCCTGGCGAATCGGCTGAATGAACTCATAAGCTCTCCGCAGCTGTGCCGGCAGATCGCGAAGCAAGGTGGCGACCTGATCCGGTCACGATTCGACTGGACCGTCGCAGGCGAAAACTATCGATCCCTGTACGACGATCTGGGCGACCCAGCCAAGACTGACTGATCAGCCCCCGCGACACGGAGCGAATTCGGGCCAGTGGTGGTACATTGACCGGCCCTTTTTCGACAAACTGACTTTTCGGGGTTCGATATGCGGCCGATTTACCTGCTCGTGACTGCCGTCCTCATGACAAGCGGCAGCGCGTCGGGCGACGCCATTCGTCAGACCAAAGGCGATTATTACGATGCATTCCGGCAACTGGATGTAGACCTGCCAACCGCGAACGTCTATCGAACGGCATCCGGTGCCCCCGGACCACAATACTGGCAGCAACGAGCCGACATGCGGATCGAGGTTACGCTCGATGAGAAGAACCGGCGCATCAGCGGCTCAGAAACGATCAACTACACCAATCGCTCCCCCGACACGCTGCGTTACATTTGGCTGCAACTCGACCAGAACCGCTTCGCCGATGAGTCCCTCGAGCGCCGCTCGGAAAACGCAATGGACGCGGCCGGCAGAAGGGCCTGGGCAGATGGAAAAGGTAAAGACATTCTGACCTACCGCCGTATCGCCAAGCATCAGCTCGCCAAGGACATCGATTACGGCTACGAGATCGGGCGCGTCGCAGACTCCCGCGGCCGGCCGCTGGACTACACGATTGTGGATACGATGATGCGTATCGATCTGGGCGCACCCCTTGCCAGCGGAGATCGCATGAGTTTTTCGGTCGACTGGTCATTCAATATCGTGCTTGAAGAACGCGTGGGTAGTCGCGGCGGATACGAACACTTTCGTGACAGCGACACGTATATCTACTTTCTGGCGCAGTGGTTCCCGCGGCTGGTTGCGTACACCGACTATGCCGGCTGGCAGAACAAGGCATTTATCGGCCGTGGTGAATTTACGCTGGAATTCGGCAATTACGAAGTCGAAATAACCGTACCTGACGATCACATCGTGTCGGCAACCGGCGCGCTGCAGAACGCGAGCCAGGTATTGACTGCGGAACAACGAAGACGCATCAGCGCCGCGCGACGTTCGGACCGGCCGATATTCATAGTGACAGCTGAAGAAGCCCTAAAGAACGAACAGCAAAAATCGGGCGGCACCAAGACCTGGATTTTCAAGGCGGACAACGTTCGTGATTTCGCCTGGGCGAGCTCCCGCAAATTTATCTGGGATGCGATGATTCATAAACAAGACGACTCGCAAAACCCGGAGGTTCTTGCGATGTCGTTTTACCCGAACGAGGCGGAACCGATCTGGTCGAAGTATTCGACGCATTCCGTCGTGCACACCATGAAGGTGTACTCCCGCTTCTCCTTCGCGTACCCCTATCCGACCGCACAATCGGTCAATACCTGGAAGAGCGGCGGCATGGAGTACCCGATGATCACGTTCAACGGCTACCGACCCGATCCGTTTGAGCAGGATGCCGGCGAAGAGTCCATCGAGAACGCACCGAAAAATACGTATTCGAGGCGCGACAAGTACGGTCTGATTGGCGTGATTATTCACGAGATCGGCCACATCTATTTCCCGATGACGGTCAATTCGGACGAGCGGCAGTGGACCTGGATGGACGAGGGGGTCAACAGCTTTCTCGAGTACCTGGCCAAGCTTGAATGGGAGGAGCAGTTTCCCGCGTACAAAACCAACGACGTCAACGTATTGGACCACATCACAGAGTACATGGTCAGCGAAGACCAGGTGCCGATCATGACCAACTCGGAGTCCATCCTCCAATTCGGTCCCAACGCCTACACCAAGCCCACGGCTGCACTTATCGTGCTGCGTGAAACCGTGATGGGTCGCGAGTTATTTGACTTCGCATTTAAAGAATATGCCCGGCGCTGGAAGTTCAAACGGCCGACACCGGCGGATCTGTTCCGCACGATGGAAGACGCATCCGGCGTTGATCTCGACTGGTTCTGGCGCGGCTGGTTCTACTCGACCGATCATGTCGACATTGGCTTAAGCGATATTCGCGAGTACAAGGTGTCATCAGGGAACCCTGATGTCGAATCTGAGTACCGGCGCCTCGAGCATGAAGCCGAGGTTCCGGAACCACTCTCGCAGATACGGAATCGTGAAGAGGCTCGCAAGACGTATACGGAAGACCGCCCGGAACTTAGCGATTTTTATAATGAGAATGATCAGTTCACGCCGAGCAACGCGGACCGCAATGAGTACACCGAGTTGCTGGATGCGCTCAAAGACTGGGAATACGACGCCCTCGTTCGCGCCGTTGCGGAGGAAGATTTCGTGTACTTTCTGGACTTCGAGAATATCGGCGGATTGCCCTCACCACTGCCGCTGTTGATAACGAGCGTTGATGGCAGCGAAGAATTCATGATGCTTCCTGCGGAGATCTGGCGGCGTGATTATCGCAAAGTCACCAAGCTCCTGATCCGCGATAAGGCGATTCAGTCAGTGGCACTTGATCCGCGACACGAGACCGCAGACGCGGATTTTTCCAACAATCATTTCCCGCGGCGTTTCGAGAAATCTCGCATCGAGCTTTACAAAGCCGAAGACGAAACGCGCAAATTGATGAGAGACATGCTTGACGTTTTGCGCTCGCGCAAGACTGGTGAAGATGGATCAATTCGATCGGTGCCATTGCAGCCTGTTGATTAAACGGCCAGTCATTGCGCGCTTAACAAAGTGCTGCCATCCTCTGCTCGCGGTGATCGCGTTTGGCCTCACGATAAACGCTGCCGCTCACAGGGAACCGGGAAGCCTGACAACCATAAAGTGGAACCCGTCATCCGGGAAAACGGAGATCGTGCATCGATTGCACTCGCACGACGCTGAAATGGGCATTGCCGCTGCTCTGGACATTCCGGAACTGTCCGTCCTGGATCTCGAGGGGCGCGCCAACATTGCTCTATATGTCGAAGCCCGGTTTCGCATTGCGACGGCCGAAGACGATGTTCGCATGGACCTGATCGGTGCCGAATTGGCGGGCGACTATGTTCTCGTCTACCAGGAGGTGGCGGGCCAGCTACCCGACGAAATTCGAATTCATGACAGCATTCTCCGCGACATCTACCCGGCGCAGGTCAACCAGGTCAATATTGCGGACGGTGACTCGGTACACAGCCTCCTGTTTACTGCCGACAAAGACTGGCATGCGTATAAATTCCAACACGTCCACGTCAGTCAATAATTGAAAACGAGATTCTGAACTCCGCGCCTGGCTCCGCGTTAATCAGGTCCACCTTGCCATCCATCGCCAACGTGAGCTGATGCACGATGGCGAGGCCGATACCCGTGCCAACAGTCTCTCGGGTGAGCTCCGACTCTGAGCGATAGAAAAGTTGAAATATCTTCTTCATTTGGTCTTTTGGAATTCCGGGGCCGTAGTCTCGAACTGAGAACAGAATCCGATCTTCGCCGGAACGATGACTGCTGATCTCGATGACTTTGTTCTCGGCGTTTCTGGAGAACTTGATGGCATTGTCCACCAGGTTGATGATGATCTGCGTGAAGCAGTCCTCGTCAATCTCGATCGTTGCCGTTGCTGCTGCAGGGTCTGTCACGAAGCGAAGTTGAAAGCCCGCGCGTTCGATCTGGTTCGAGATCTTGGATTTGATGTTATTCATCAGTTCGCCGACGTTTGTCTGCTTGAGGTCGAACTGCGGTTCGTTTCTCGTGATCTTGGCGAGATGCAGGACGTTTGAAATGAGCCTGGACAGGCGCTCCGATTCGTCGTGGATGAACTCGTAGTAGCTCTGCCTTTTTTCTTCGTCCGCCCAGCCTTCCTTGAGCATCTCTCCGTACATGCGAATGGACGTTAGTGGCGATTTGAGTTCGTGGCTGACAGCCGAGACGAAATCCTGTTGTTGCCGCGCCAGGTTGATCTGGCTTGACCCCATCCGGTACAAGCTGATGAAACCGCCAGCAAAAACAACGGCCAGCACGAGTGTGACCCAGGCAAGCACGCTCGCGCCGGGCCCCGGCGGCAGGCGTTGGATACTGAAGATCAATTCCAGGCGGCCCAGTGGCGCGCTCAGGCGGTTGCGGTACAGCAAGGCTCCATCCAGGTCCTCGGCAACATTGGGATAACTGGAATTATCGCGGCTGCCGAATGTGTAGATCACATCATCCTGGTAGGCAACGATCAGGTCTGACATGTTGGCTAGCGCGGTTGCCGTAAAGCGCGCAGCAATGACGTCCCCGATGAAAGCCTCCTGATCGACGAGTAAACCCTGGATGTACCGCTCGCCCTCCCGCCATACGTTGCGGAAAAGGACGAAGTGACCACTGTCGAGAAGACTGAATTCGAACGGGTCGATTTCGCTTTCAAAGGTGCTGATGCGAAGATCCGCTGTTACGTTTGCTATCAGTGCACCGTTGGCGAGCCGGGCCGCTTCCGGCAAAGCGATTTGTTCCCTGCGCTTGCTGCGGCTCGGAGGCGAAGCCGGACTGCTGGCGCCGATTTGTTGCAGCGCGCCTCGACGCTCTGCTTCCTCACTTTTCTTTTGCAGGTCCGCATCCAGCTTCAGGTCGCTGACCTTGCCGATGCTATCGGAGGACTGTTCCGCCTGGTTGGCCTCGTCCACCTCGCCATCCGCTCCCGCGATGAACGCATCGTCTGATTGGAAACGAGTGTTGGGCGCGGGCTCATTCAATTGATCGAAGATTTGCTGGCTGTAGCCTTCGGCCGGCTTGGACTCGGCGAGTGACGATGCCAGGCGGCGAAGACCACCGACATCCTGCCGCGGCTGTACGAGGCGATTGTCGACAAGAACCCTGTGGATTTCCTGCGCGAGTCGCACGCGGTCGGCGTATTCGCTTTCGCCAATGCCGAGATTCGCTGCTTGTGCAGCTTCGGAAGGCAGGAGCGGCGTGCTGAAAACGCCATCGGTGTCGACCTGGAAGTAGCCCAATACACCCGGCAGATCTTGTGCGACAGGGTAGGCAGACAGTGGCGAACGCTGGACGAAGTTGGCGCTCGGATCACCGGAAACAACCAGGAAAGCGTAGTCTGCGAAAGAACGGGCGTCTGCCGCATTGATCATGTCTCCGAGACGGGCGTCGATACGGCGAGTCAGTTCTTCGGCAACGCCACGGTGCTGATGAAAAGCCTCCCATTTCAACTGACTGTAGGCCTGCCAGACAAGGACTGCTGTTGGCACGGCGAGTGCCATGAAAAAGAGCATCAGCAGGGTCCGCAGCCGGCCCTTATCGAGACCTTTGACCAGAGTGTTGGGTAACACGGTCTAGGCCTCCGTCACGAGACGGTAACCGGCACCACGCACTGTAATCAGTCTTTCGGGTGTCTTTGGGTCGGCCTCGATCTTGCGACGCAGCTTCGCAATGTGGATGTCCACGGTTCTCGTCTCGATGTCGAGGCCTCGCGCATAGCCCCATACTTTCGACAATAGCTCTTCCCTCGAGACCGGCCGGTCGGAGTTTCTCGCCAGGTAGCTCAGGACCTCGACTTCACGCTTCGTGAATGCGACCTCGTCACTACCGCGCAGCCCGGAGAGGTTTTCGGTATCGATGTCGATGTCACCAATGCTCAGTGTCCTGGCTTGTTCCAGGCCGGCCTGAGAACGCCGCAGAACTGCCTCGATCCTCAATACCAGTTGCTGGATCGAGAACGGCTTCGGCACGTAGTCGTCGGCACCGAGTTTCAGGCCCTGGATAATTTCCTCATCCGATGACTTGGCCGTCAGCATGATGATGGCTTGATTCCGGTCCACCGCTCGAATCCGATCACAGATGTCGTAGCCATCCATGCCAGGCAGCATGATGTCCAGCAGAATCAATTCGAACTTGCCGGTTAGCGCTTTTTCGAGCCCCTCGGGTCCGGTTGCGGCACTGTCTACGTCGTAGCCGTGAAATACGAGCACGTCGATAAGGCCGGTGCGGATGGCCTCCTCGTCTTCCACAACCAGTATGCGGATCTGTCTGTTCATCAGGTACTCAGGCTAGCACTCTGACGCCGTTTGCGGAGTGATTCAATGTAACGTTTTTGTAAATTTCGGCCTGCGGATTTTACCAATTCATGTCTTATTTAACGCCCCGCTGTTGCCTAGTATCTCTCCATCGTTTGTTTCGACAGAAAAAGTGAGGAGACAACACCATGGCATTAATCAATCGTATATCACGACTCTTCAGGGCGGACTTTCATGCGGTTCTCGACCAGATCGAAGAGCCCGAAGCCTTACTGAAGCAGGCGATTCGCGACATG
>Ga0224508_10001587_pt1 | contig 20263 bp, 21 predicted proteins | sample SF_Jan12_sed_USG_4_FD_170157 | JGI IMG/M metagenome (GOLD analysis project Ga0224508, IMG submission 170157) | Sediment microbial communities from San Francisco Bay, California, United States - SF_Jan12_sed_USGS_21 | ecosystem: Environmental > Aquatic > Marine > Sediment | place: USA... | reverse complement strand
TCGGCCGTGTTTTCCAACAGGGACTGTGGCTGGCCGGCACCCTCGGGGCGATCTCGGTGCCGGCCACCATCTACAGCGCATTGCTCATGCGCTGGGCGGGCACGGCACCCGATGTCGCCGAACTCGCCGGCAGCTACCTGTTCGCGGTCGCGTGGGGGATGCCGGCGACGTGCATCTTTCTCGTCGCGCGCTTCCTGACCGAAGGCACAGGGAACACGCGCCCCGTGATGTATATAAATGTGTTCGGCCTCGGACTGAACGCGCTGGCAAACTACGCTTTCATGTTTGGCAAGTTCGGTGCGCCGGCCCTGGGCGCGGTCGGGTGCGGCGTCGCGACCACGCTCGTCATGTGGGTGGACCTGGTGTTGGTGATGCTCTATCTGGCAAACCACAAGCGCTACCATGCGCACCGGCTGTTTTACGACTGGCGTGCGCCGCAGCTGGCAGCGATTGTCTCCCTGGTGCGGTTAGGCACCCCGATCGCGCTGGGCATAATGACCGAGGCGCTGATGTTTCTTGCCGTCGGTCTGTTGATGAGCAGGCTGGGCGCTGTCGCTATGGCGGGGCATCAGATTGCCATCAATTTCGCGTCGCTGAGTTTCATGGTGCCGCTGAGCATCGGCATGGCCATTTTGATTCGGGTCGGGCATTTGATCGGCGCCGGCGATGCCGGTCACGCCGAGTACTCGAGTTATGTCGGCGTCGGCATGGCTGGTACGTTCATGGCCTGCATGGCGATCGTCATCTTCGTGGTGCCGGAAGCCATCGTGCGGCTTTACACCGACGCGGCACCGGTTACCGCGATCGCGCTGGAATTGTTGTTTTTCGCAGCGATTTTTCAGATCTCGGACGGGTTGAACATAGCCCTGCTGCATGCGTTGCGCGGACTGAAAGACGCGTTTGTGCCAATGCTGCTCGGCCTGGTCTCCTACTGGCTGGTGGGTTTCGCGGCGGCCTGGTACATCGGTATTCACAGCGGTGTCGGCCCCCGCGGCTTGTGGGTGGGATTAATCGCCGGTCTCAGTGTGTCGTGTGTGCTGGTGTATTTCCGATTGCGTGTGGTGTTTTCCCGCCACCGGCGTACCGCCGTCGCTGCATGAACCTGATGTAGCGCACTTTGCGAATACCCCGCTAAGGTTTAGGCTGCAGATTCAGACGCAATGGATGGAACAGGCCATGCTCGATGTCAAAGAACTGACCGAGGAGCAGCGCAAGCGCTACAGCCGCCAGATTCAGCTGCCGCAAGTAGGCGTGGAAGGTCAACAGAAGTTGAACGTCGCGCACGCGCTGGTGGTAGGCATGGGTGGTTTGGGCTGCCCCGCGGCCATGTACCTGGCCGCCGCAGGTGTCGGCCGGTTAATCCTGGTCGACTACGATCAGGTGGAACTCTCCAATCTGCAACGCCAGATCGCGCACACCACGCAGGATATCGGCAAGCTGAAAACCGAATCCGCCAGGGAAACCTGCGTGGCGCTGAACCCGGAAGTTCAGATCGAAACGGTCAGCAACGTTCTGGACGACGAAGAACTGGAGGAACAGGTCAAACGCGTGGATATCGCGCTCGACTGCAGCGATAACTTTCCGACGCGCTTCGCCCTGAACGACTTTTGCTGGCGGCATAAGGTGCCGCTGGTATCGGGCGCGGCGATGCGCATGGAAGGACAACTCGCCGTGTTTCGCGGCGACCGGCCGGAACAGAGCCCTTGCTACCACTGTCTGTTCCGTAAAGAACCCACCGATGGCGAAGCCTGCTCGGAAATCGGGGTGATGTCGCCGCTGGTCGGCGTTATCGGCAGCCTGCAGGCGATGGAAGCCGTGAAGGTGTTGATCGACGTCGGCCAGGATCACATCGGCCAGTTACTGTTGTATGATGGCGTCACGCTCGAATGGCGCGCAGTGAAGGTGCCGAAAGATCCGAAGTGTCCGGTGTGCGCGCAACGCTGAATCGATACCCCCTCATCCCGACCCTTCTCCCCCAGGGGAGAAGGGCTTTGCTTCTTCCCCGCTCCCTTTCAGGGAGAGGTCAGGGGTGAGGGTCGCTACGACAGTTCTGCAACTTCACACATAGCCGCGCACACTGTCGCCAGTTCGTCGTCGGTAATCACGTAAGGCGGCATAACATAGATAAGCCGGCCGAACGGACGCACCCAGACACCGCGCTGCACGAACAGTTCCTGCACCCGCGCGACATCAACCGGCTCGCGCATTTCGATCACGCCGATCGCGCCGAGCACGCGTACGTTAACGACATCCCGCAGGCCGCGCGCCGGCGCCAGCCCCCGTTCGAGACCGCGCTGAACACGCGCGACATCAGCCTGCCACTCACCGTCCAGCAGCAAGGCGATGCTTTCCAGCGCCACCGCGCAGGCCAGTGGATTGCCCATGAAAGTCGGTCCGTGCATCAGCATCGGCGCCTCACCCTGCGAAATACCGATGGCGACCTGCTCGCTGGCCAGCACCGCAGCCAGCGTCATGTAACCGCCGGTAAGCGCCTTGCCGAGGCACATGATATCCGGTGCCACACCAGCGTGTTCGGCGGCGAACAACTTGCCGCTGCGCCCGAACCCGGTGGCGATCTCGTCGAAGATCAACAGCACGTCGTAACGGTCACAGAGATCGCGCGCGCCCTTGAGGTAATCCGGCGCATACATATACATACCGCCGGCGCCCTGCACCACGGGCTCCAGAATCAACGCGGCTATTTCGCCGGCGTGTGCGATCAGCAAGCGTTTCAGATCGGCACAACCGTCGTCGCGCCAGGTCTCGTCAAAACCTACCGGCGGGCGCTCGGCGAACAGCTGCCGCGGCAGTGCGGCGGAGAATATGTGATGCATTCCGTTCACCGGATCGCAGACGGACATGCAACCCGTGGTATCGCCGTGATAACCGCCGCGCACGGTCAGCAAACGATGTTTCTGCGGACTGCCGCGCGAATGCCAGTACTGCAGCGCCATCTTGATCGCCACTTCCACCGCAACCGAACCGGAGTCGGCGAAAAACACGTGCTGCAGAGGCTGCGGCGTGATATCGACCAGGCGTTTTGCGAGTTCGGTGGCCGGTGCATGGGCGAGGCCACCGAACATCACATGCGCAACGCGATCCAGCTGCCGTTGCAGAGCCGCGTTGAGGCGTGGGTGGTTGTAACCGTGGACCGCACACCACCACGACGCCATGCCATCGATGAGCTCACGGCCGTCGCTCAAACGAATACGCACGCCCCGCGCCGATTCCACCGGATAACATGGCAGTGGATCCGCCATTGACGTGTAGGGATGCCACAGATGCTCGCGGTCGTAGGCGAGCCAGTCCGCGACCGTGTCGAATGCACCAGTCATTGCCGGATGTCCTGGGAGAATCGCGTTCTAATATACCGTTAAAGTGGTCCGCTCAGCTTACGGGAAGCGCCGTGCATATTCGGCTATTCCCTCTCCCTCGAAGAGATCTTTGCGTAATTCCCTGTCCCTCGAGGGAGAGGGTTAGGGCTCACCCTGAGCCTCTCCCCACAGAGGAGAGGGGGATGACTGATTACGCAGGGGTCTCCCTCCAGGAGAGTAAAAACAAATGCCCGTTTCCCTTTACCCCTTGGGAGAGCGCCCAGAGGTGCGGGCGGGAGAAAACAGGGCCCGCACAGCCGACGCGTCAAACCGGTACTGCGCATTGCAGAACTCGCAACGCACGTCCACCTCGCTTTCATCCTGCAGGATACTCTGCACTTCGTCCTCACCCAGACCAATCAGCATCGCGGCGGTGCGTTCGCGCGAACAGGTGCAGCCGAACTGTATATGCTGCGAGTCGAGCAGTTGCACCGTCTCCTGATTGTACAGACGCCGCAGAATCTGCAACCCTGGGAGCCGGATCAATTCGTCAGCCTTGATGGTGTCCGTCAACATACACAGGCGCCGCCACGCGTCCGTATCGTCCTGCGAAGCGTAGTCAGGCAGACGCTGCAGCAAAATGCCCGCGCATTGTTCGTCGTCGGCTGTAAGCCAGAGTCGCGTTGCGAGCTGCTCTGAGCGTTCGAAATAAGTCTCGAGCGCGTGCGAAACCTGTGCATCGGCCATATCGACAACGCCCTGGTAACGTTCCGCAGGCGAACCGGTTTCGATCGTGATCGCCAGGCGCGCCTGTGCAAACAGTGGTTGCTCCTGAGCATGAAGATCCTTCTCGACCCTGGCCAGCCCGCGCAACCCGCCGCCGCTGCGAGCCTGACACAACAGCATGCGCAGACTGCCCTTCCCGTTGATCTGGAGACTCAGTGACCCGTCGAATTTGATCGTAGCGGAAAGCAGTGCAGTAGCGGCAAGTGCCTCGCCCAGAATGCTTTGCACGGCCGCCGGGTAGCTGGCACGGGCCAAGACCGCTTCCCAGGTATGGGTAAGGCGCACGATCTCACCGCGGCAGGCGAGTTCGGGAAACATGAAGCGCTGAAGGATATCGTGAGACGGCTGGGGCATGGTTCAGCTACGGTGGCAGGCCCGGAATACCCCCCTCACCCTAGCCCTCTCCCCAAAGGGGAGAGGGAATAAGAAACCTGGCCCTCGCCGCAGCGGAAGAATGAATGAGAAACACTCCCCCTCTCCCTCTGGGAGAGGGGTCGGGGGTGAGGGCAGGGTTGAAGATTCAGGAGTCAGGATCTTGCAGGCGCCGGCGAAGGATGTCATTGACCTGCGCGGGATTCGCCTTGCCCTGGGTGGCTTTCATCACCTGGCCCACAAAAAAGCCGAGAATTTTCTCCTTGCCGGCACGGAACTGCTCGGCCTGCTGCGGGTTCGCAACAATGATTTCATCGACGACCTGCTCGATCGCACCGCTATCGGTGATCTGCTGCAGGCCGCGTTGCTCGATGATCGCGTCGGCGTCGCCTTCACCGTTCCACATCGCCTCGAAAACCTCCTTGGCGATCTTGCCGGATATCGTGCGATCCAATATGCGATTCAGCATTGCGCCCAGCGACTCGGCCGGGACCGGCGACGCGGAAATCGTCAGGTCCCCGGCATTCAGGTGTGCACTCAATTCACCCAGAATCCAGTTTGCACTGAGTTTGTATTCGGCGTTTGCCGCACGCGCTGTACGTTCGAAATAGTCCGCGGTGTCGCGGTCGGCAGTCAGCAGATCGGCATCGTAATCGGACAAACCGAAGTCGTCGACGAAGCGCTGACGTTTCTGATCCGGCAACTCGGGCAGCGTGGCGCGCACCGCGGCGATGTAATCCTCGTCGATCACGACCGGCAGCAGATCGGGATCCGGGAAGTAACGGTAATCGTTCGCCTCCTCTTTACTGCGCATGGGCCGGGTCTCATTGCGCTCGGCATCGTACAATCGCGTCTCCTGCACCACCTCACCACCGCTTTCCAGCACTTCGATCTGACGGTCGATCTCGAAATTGATGGCCTTTTCGAGAAACCGGAACGAGTTGATGTTTTTCAACTCGGCGCGGGTGCCGAGTTCCTCATCGCCGCGCCTGCGCACCGACACGTTCGCGTCGCAGCGGAACGAGCCTTCCTGCAGGTTGCCGTCGCAGATTTCCAGATAGCGTACCAGCGAGAGAATTTTGCGCGCATACGCGACGGCCTCGGCGGCCGAGCGCATATCGGGCTCGGAAACGATCTCCAGTAACGGTGTGCCAGCCCGGTTCAGATCGATGCCGCTCAATCCCTCGAAATCCTCGTGCAGGGACTTGCCCGCATCTTCTTCCAGATGTGCACGCGTCAAACCGATGCGCCGCGTGCTGCCCTCTTCGGTAGCGATGGTTACGCTGCCGTGGCCGACGACCGGTAGTTCGTACTGGGAAATCTGGTAGCCCTTGGGCAAATCGGGGTAGAAGTAATTCTTGCGCGCGAACACGGACCGCTCGGCGATCTGCGCGCCGGTCGCCAGCCCGAACTTGACCGCCATGCGCACGACTTCGCCGTTCAATACCGGCAACACGCCGGGCAACCCCAGGTCAACTGCCGAAGCCTGGGTGTTGGGCGCCGCGCCGAACGCCGTGGACGAACCGGAAAAAATCTTGCTGCGAGTCGCGAGTTGCGCGTGGATCTCGAGACCGATTACCGTTTCCCAGCTGTTTCTCATGGCGCTTCCGCGGCTGGCGGACGCGCGTCATGCCAGTCGCTGGCAAGCTGGTAGCGGTGCGCCACGTTGAGAATGCGCTGCTCGGTGAAATGGTTGCCGATGATCTGCAGGCCAACCGGCAGCCGGTTTACGAAACCACACGGCACCGAGATGCCCGGCAGACCAGCCAGATTCGCGGCGTTGGTGTAGATGTCGGACAGATACATCGAAATCGGGTCGTCCGTGCGCTCACCGCGTGCAAACGCAACCGACGGCGAGGTCGGACCCGCGATCACGTCCACTTCGGCGAACGCCTGCTGAAAGTCCTCGCAGATCAGCTGGCGCATTTTCTGCGCCTTCAGGTAATAGGCGTCGTAGTAACCGGCCGACAGCACGTAGGTGCCGACCATGATGCGCCGTTTGACTTCGGCACCGAATCCCTCGCCGCGCGATCGTTTGTAGAGATCCTCGAGATCTACCGGGTTCGCGCAGCGATACCCGTAACGCACACCGTCGAAGCGGGACAGATTGGACGAACACTCGGCGGGCGCGACCACGTAATACGCCGGTATGGAAAGATCCTGACGTGGCAGGGTGATTTCCTTGACCTGCGCACCCAGACCCACCAGGACATCGACCGCCGCGTGCACCGCCGCAGCAACGTCGCTGTCCAGGCCGCCGCCGAAATATTCGCGCGGCAGGCCGATCTTGAGTCCGGAGATGTCATCGTGCAACGCGGACACGTAGTCGGGTACCGCCAGATCGAGGCTGGTCGAATCCAATGCATCGTGGCCGGCCATGGCCCCCAGCAGCAACGCGCATTCGTGTGCGCTTTTCGCCAGCGGCCCTGCCTGGTCGAGACTGGATGCGAAAGCGACCATGCCGTAACGCGACACCCGGCCGTAGGTGGGCTTCAGCCCGGTGATTCCGCACAGCGCGGCCGGCTGGCGAATCGAGCCGCCGGTATCGGTGCCGGTGGCGACCGGCACCAGACGCGCCGCCACTGCCGCCGCCGACCCGCCGGACGAGCCACCCGGTACCTTGCCGACATCCCAGGGATTGCTCACAGGGCCGTAATAGCTGTTTTCGTTGGACGATCCCATCGCAAATTCGTCCATATTGGTCTTGCCGACCATCACACAGCCCGCTTGTTTCAGGCGCGCGACGACCGTCGCATCGTAGGGCGCGATGAAATTGTCCAGCATGCGCGAACCGCAGCTGGTTTTCACACCATCTGTGCAGAAAAGGTCTTTGTGCGCCAGCGGGATGCCAGTCAGCGGACCGCCCCCGCCGTTACGGATTCGCGCATCGGCCGCATCGGCCTGGGCCAGCGCCTGCTCGCCGCAGACAGTAACGAAGCAATTCAGCGTCCGGGCATCGGCAATGCGCTGCAGCGCCGCCTCGGTCAACTCGCGGCTGGTAACCTCGCCCCCGGCCAGTGCCGCACCCAGTTCGACGATCGATTTATCCAGCACGGACACGCTATTCGATCACCTTCGGTACCAAGTACAGTCCGTCCGCCACCGCAGGCGCGTTGCGTTGAAACTCCTCCCGGCGGTCGGCTTCCGTTACCTCGTCGGCACGCAGAGGCTGCGCGGTATCGACCGGGTGCGCCATCGGCACCACCCCATCGGTGTCGACCGCATTCATCGTTTCCACCAGGCGCAGGATCTCGCTCAGGTTGCGCGCGTACAACGGTACGTCCTGCTCGTCGATCTGCAGACGCGCCAGATGCGCGATATAGGCAACGTCTTCGGGTCCTAGTTCCATCGTCGGGGCGCGGTATTTTCCGGGGGGCGCGACTGTAGCACATTTTTGCCGGACACCGGCCGTGTGCACGCCCGCAAACGGCTACTGACCGCCATGTTTCTTGCTTCGGGCCCGTACCCGTTGCTAGAGTAGCGCAACCATTTTTCCGACCACCTTTTTAGCAGCCACCCGCTCATGCCCCTGAAACGCTTTCGCGGTCTGTTCTCAACCGACCTCTCGATCGACCTTGGCACCGCCAATACGCTCATCTACGTGCGCGGCAAAGGCATAGTACTGAACGAGCCCTCGGTGGTCGCAATTCGCCAAGATCGTGGCCCCGGCGGACCGAAGGCGATCGAGGCCTACGGCACGCAAGCGAAAATGATGGTAGGTCGCACACCGCAGAACATCACCGCGATCCGCCCCATGCGCGACGGCGTAATCGCGGACTTCAACATCACCGAAAAGATGCTGCAGTACTTTATTCGCAAAGTACACGACTCGCGCATCATGCGGCCGAGCCCGCGCGTGCTGGTTTGTGTGCCCTGCGGCGCCACTCAAGTCGAGCGCCGCGCGATTAAGGAATCCGCCGCCGGCGCCGGTGCGCGCACCGTGTATCTGATCGAAGAACCGATGGCGGCGGCAATCGGTGCCGGCATGCCGGTGGACGAGCCGCGCGGGTCGATGGTGCTGGACGTGGGCGGCGGGACATCCGAGGTGGCGGTGATATCGCTTAACGGCATCGTGTATTCCGCCTCGGTGCGCATCGGCGGGGACAAATTCGACGAGGCGATCACCAGTTTCGTCCGGCGCAACTACGGCATTCTTATCGGCGAGGCCACCGCGGAGCGTATCAAGTTCGAGGTAGGGTCGGCCTATCCCGGCAAGGAGCTTCACGAAGTCGAAGTCAAGGGCCGCAACCTTTCCGAGGGTGTGCCGCGCAGCTTCACGTTGAACAGCAACGAAATTCTCGAGGCGTTGCAGGAACCGCTGTACGGAATCGTCAGCGCCGTAAAAACGGCTTTGGAGCAGACCCCGCCGGAACTGGGCGCTGACGTCGCCGACCGAGGCATAGTTCTCACCGGTGGTGGCGCGAATCTGCGCGACCTGGATCGCCTGTTGATGGAGGAGACGGGTTTGCCGGTGGTTGTCGCTGAAGATCCGATGACCTGCGTCACGCGCGGCGGCGGACGCGTTCTGGAACTGATCGACGAGCACGGCGGCGAATTCTTCACCATCGAGTGAGTGGCTAGCGCGCATATTTCACGAAGGATTCGCTTCTCAGGATAAATCTGGCTATGTAGATTGGGCGATCGACCGCCGAGTAATAGCCCGACTATTGCTCTAGGTCGATCGTTCGATATACGGCGCCAGATTTTTCCTGAAAGTGAATAGGTACGACGTGTACACGGACAATATCGCGTAAAGATATCCTTTAACAGGTTGATTTGATTTACAAACGTATGGGACATACTGCCGCCTTCGTGAAATTTGCGGGCTACGCGCGGTACTGATGTAAGCAGCTATCGCGCGGTTTGCCGGAGCTACTGGGCGCGGTTGCGCAGCTTCTCTGTAACCGACTATGCAACCACTTTTCCAACAAGCAACCGGGATCACCCTGCGCCTCGTGCTGCTCGGAGCGTTGTCGGTCTCCATCATGACCCTGGATCACCGTTTCGATCACATGCATTTCGTGCGCGAGCAGATCAGTCTGCTGATCTATCCGCTTCAGATACTGGTCGACCTGCCGGCCCGCCTCGGCACCTGGGGAGCCAGCGCGATCAGCTCACAAAGAACGCTGCTGGACGAAAACGAACGCCTGCGCAGCGAGGGCACTTTGATGCGGGCGCAACTGCAGAAACTGGCGGCGCTGGAAACCGAGAATGCGCGCCTGCGCGACCTGCTCGGCTCTTCGTCCAAAGTGGGCGATTCGGTGCTGGTTGCGGCATTGCTCGCGGTTGACCTCGATCCCTATCGCCAGCAGGTGCTCATCAACAAAGGCGCCCGCCACAACGTCTATACGGGACAACCGGTCATCGACGCCAGCGGCGTAATGGGACAAATCATTCATACGGGCACGTTTACATCGACCGCGCTGCTGATTTCCGACCCGAGTCATGCGCTGCCGGTGCAGGTGGACCGCACCGGATTACGCACCATCGTGACCGGCACCGGCAATCCGAACCGGCTGGAATTGCGCTTTATCCCGACCACCGCGGACATCGAGGTCGACGATACCGTATTCACTTCCGGCCTGGGCGGGCGATTCCCGCCCAACTACCCGGTGGCGATAGTCTCGTCCGTGGAGCGGCCACGGGGGCAGGCGTTCGCGCGGGTGTTCGCCACCCCCACCGCCCGTATCGATCGCAGTCGCGAAGTGCTGCTGGTCTGGCACCAGACAGAACCCCTGCAAAGTGAATAGCTGGCTGCGTTACTGGGTTATCCCGGCCAGTTTCGCCATGGCGCTGATGCTCACCATGTTGCCGTTGCCGGCCTGGGCGCAACCTTACCGCCCGGACTGGGTGGCACTGGTGGCGTTGTACTGGGTACTCGCCCTGCCGCGGGTGTTCGGTATCGGCCTGTCGTGGTGCTGCGGCCTGCTGGTCGACGTCGCACAGGGCGCACTGCTCGGCCAGCACGCACTGGGAATGGCGGTGATCGGGTATTTCGCCCATCGCTTTCACCAGCGAATTCGCGTTTACCCGCTCGCTCAACAGAGCTTGCTGGTGCTGGTGCTGCTGTGCGTGAAACTCACCATCGTGCTGTGGATTAACGGCATTACCGGGCATGCGCCGGATAATATGCTGCTGTATTACGCGCCGGCCTTGATCGGCATGCTGCTCTGGCCATGGATTTTCACGCTGCTGCGCGACGTGCGCAGGCGCCAGAAGCTGCGCTAGTCCCCTCCCCGAATTTGTCTACACTGAGCAGAACGCCACGAACAGGGCGACGAACATGATCCAGGCCATGACCTTCAACGTGGTGCGCATATACAAACGCTTGTTGTTATCGGGCATCGCCAGGTACTGCTGTGTCAGGGGACTTAGACGCGCTTTGTAACTCTTGATGGCATTGCCCGTCTACATCTTCCCCGATCCCGGCACACATCCCGCGGTGCGCCGACTTGCCACCGCGCTGTCGCTGCCGACTTTGCCGCCGGGCCATACCCACAACGGCCTGGTGCTGGAGTATCAACTCGAGAGGCTGCAGATTCGCTCTCTGGCGCGCCGCGAAAAGCCTTGGTTTGTGGACTTTGGCAGCGCGCGCAGCAGCTATCGCCGCGCTTTCGGTGGTGGCGTGCGGCAGACCCTCGCGCGCGCGATCGGTATCAGGGGATGCGCGCGACCGCACGTGGTGGATGCAACGGCCGGCTGGGGCCGTGATGCGTTCGTGCTCGCAAGCCTGGGTTGTGCGGTGGATTTGATCGAGCGGCATCCGCTCGTCGCCGAACTGCTCGCCGACGGGTTGCGCCGCGCTGCGGAGAGTGCCCACCTTGCACAAATTGTGCAACGCATGCGCTTGTATCGCTGCGATGCGAAGGACTACCTGAAAGGGCTCACGGGCAATGCCCTGCCTGACGCGGTTTTTCTCGACCCCATGTATCCGCACAAGGGCAAAACCGCTGCTGTAAAAAAAGATCTGCGCCTGTTGCGCGAACTGCTGGGTGACCCCGTAAACGATACGCAGTTGCTCGAGGTTGCCTGCGCCCGCGCGCGCGCGCGAGTCGTAGTGAAACGCCCCAAGTCCGCAGCCCCGTTGCTGGGGCGGGCGCCGGATGCGCAGGTCGCCAGCGCCAACACGCGCTATGACGTCTACTTCACCGCATTGGGGACACTCCCCAACGAACCACAATGAACCAATGAATAATTTGATCGAACTTACCTCGGGTGACATCACCAGGCTGGACGTCGACGCCATCGTCAATGCCGCGAACAATTCGCTGCTGGGCGGTGGCGGTGTCGACGGCGCCATCCACCGCGCCGCAGGCCCGGAGCTGCTGGCGGAATGCCGTACGCTGGGCGGTTGCGAAACCGGCACAGCAAAAATTACCAAAGGCTACGCGCTGCCGGCCCGTCACGTGATTCACACCGTAGGGCCGGTTTGGCACGGTGGCAACGGCGGCGAGCAGGAACTGCTTGCTTCCTGTTATCGGCAAAGCCTGCTGCTCGCCAAACAGCACGCGTTGCGCACCGTCGCTTTTCCAGCGATCAGTTGCGGAGTGTACGGTTACCCACTGCAAGCCGCGGCGCAGGTAGCGATCCGCAGCGTGCGCGAATTCGCCACCGACCCCGGCAGCGTCGAAAAAGTTTATCTGGTGTGCTTCGGTGATGAGATGCTGGAGGTTTACCACGGTCTTTTGTGAAAGACCTTAACCCCCGGCCCGGAGGGAGAGGGGGAAAGGCCGCAAAAGTCCTTTTCCCCTCTGGGGAGATAGAGTTGGGATGAGGGGTCTTCTCAGTCGCGAAAATTCTTGAACTGCAACGGCAGGTCGAAATCCTCGCTCTTGAGCATCGTGATCACCGACTGAAGGTCATCGCGTTTCTTACCGTTCACCCGCACCTGATCGCCCTGAATACTGGCCTGCACTTTTATCTTCGCGTCTTTGACCTTTTTCACCAGCTTGCGCGCCAGGTCTTTGTCCACACCCTGGCGTACCACGATGTTCTGATGCACGCGCTGCCCACTGGTTTCGATATCGCCTTCCTGCAGGCAGCCGACATCGATACCGCGCTTGGAAAATTTCTGATACAGCATCGGCTGAATCTGCCTTATCTGGAAGTCAGACTCAGCGTGTAACGTCAACACGGCATCGTCACTCAACTCGACTTTGGCACCGCTGCCCTTGAAATCGTAACGATTAGCGATCTCGCGATTGGTTTGATCGACCGCATTCGTGACTTCGTGCATATCGACTTCGGAAACCACATCGAAACTGGGCATTTATTTCTCCATCGGCTAAGTAAAAAAGAAATCACGCCGCCTTGCCGCAGCATTTTTTGTACTTCTTACCGCTGCCACAGGGGCAGGGCTCGTTGCGCCCGATCTTGGGTTGCTGACGCCGCGCGGTCTCTATCTGCGGAGCCTCGGCGTCCCGGTACAGCCAGACGTCATCGACGAAATCGAACAACGCGCGTTCACGATGCTGATGTCGTTCGTCGCGATCCCGATAGTGCGCAACGAATTCCACCACGCCCGTGGTATCGCCCGCGGCACCCTGCTCGGTCGCGGTTATCTCCAGGCCCAGCCATTCGCAACGCTCCGCCCAGCGGCGTGTCAGTTCGATGTCGATTTCGCCACGCGTATCCTCGACGTGCGAGCTCACCAGAAAATCCATATTCCCCTTGGTGTGAGCCGTGTAACGGGCGCGCATCAACGCTTCGGCGGTTGGGGCCGGCGTTGCGCCGTTGATGTACGGCTCGCAACAGTCAGCCAGCTCAACCCCGGATCCGCATGGACAACTACTCATCGATAAACGTCTCCACTTCGCTCTCCTGCAGGCGCCGGCGCACGACTGATTCACCCTGCGCCAGGGAATCCGCATCCAGCATTACCAGCAGCTGCATTGCGGCTGGTTGCCGGCGAAAATGCCGGCAAGTCAGTTCGTAGCATAACTTTGCGCGCGAGCGTAACACCACGTAGCCAAAAACGGCGACGACCACCGCGGCTGGTGTTTGTCCCAGCGTCCACGTGTAATAGGCCAAAGCGTAGGCAGCCAGCGCCAGAACGAGCAGCGAGTATTTCACGCGCCGCGCGTAGCGCACGATGCCCTGCATACCCATCTCCTGCGAATCGCATATCAATGGCGTGTCTGTGTCTGCGGCACCGCATCGAGCACCAGGTCCAGATGCATGTCCGCCAGCTGCTGGCCAACCATGACGGCGTAGCCTCCGTCGCGTTCCGCACCGCTGTGGCTGAACTCAAACGTGTATTTTCGAAACAAGCGCAGCTGGCCCGCCTTGTCGCGACGCACCCGTATGCTCCGCAACGCGACGGTCTGATCGAGAAACTGCACGCCGCAACTCTGGCATGCCTGTTTCGCGGCACGCACTGCGATTTCACGCGCGCGCCCGCTGTCCCACCAGAACCAGGCAAGCGCGCCGAGAATCAGAATTGGCAGGATCTGGGTCAAGATAAACAGTCGTATCCGCGCCTCATTCGATGGTGCGAATGATACGCCAATCCAGTTGCAGGTTTCGCGCAATCCCTGCGACTGAAGAGCCCTCATCCCTGGCCCCTCTCCCAGAGGGAGAGGGGAAAGTAGACGCACCTCTCCGAGAGGGAGAGGGAAAAAGGTAAACGCCCCTCTCCGCTGGGGGAGAACGGTTGGGATGAGGGGCAGCGCGAAACAGTATAGGATTTCGACTTTACATTATGCAGTCAGGAGCAAGCTATGGAAGAGAAGACACGCACCGAGGTCGAAGCCGCTGTATACCGCCGGATGGTGGAACATTTCCGAACCCGCACCGACGTGCAGAATATCGACCTGATGATCCTGTCGGGCTTCTGTCGCAACTGCCTGTCCAAGTGGTATCGTGCCGCCGCCGCCGAGCGCGGTGTCGAACTGAACTACGACCAGGCCCGTGAAGTGGTTTATGGCATGCCGTTCCCCGAATGGAAAGCACAATACCAGAACGAAGCGCCGGCGGAAAAAATCACGGCGTTCGAGAAAGCCCAGGCCGAGCACCCCACCGACTGAATCCCGGGACCGGCCATGCCACGTAAATCGCGTCGCCGCCCCCGCTTGCCCCGGCGGCACCAGGGACGATCGCCGGGTGTTGTGACCGGTTCCCCTGCGCGGTCTGCAGAGACGCACGGACAAAAGCGGCGCGCGATCGTGTTCACTGTTTCGCTGTTGCTGTTGTCAGTGTATCTGCCCCTGGCGGGCATGATTTACACGGAATCCTGGTATCGCCTGCACTGCGACTGGTATGACCGCTGTCTGGTGCTCGGCGAGCTTGCCGAGCGCAGCATCGCCAACCTGACGAACTTTTTTCTGCATCGCGAAGCGCTGCACGGCCGCTGGAGCCACAAGGAGAGTCTGCATCTCGCCGAGGTGCGCGGTATCTATGATGTTCTCGCCGGCATCGCCGTGCTTGCCGCTCTTGGTCTGGCGTACGGTTACCGCGGCGCTCGGCTGCGCCGCGCATCACTCATCAATATAGCGGTGATTGTGAGCCTGTTACTGTTGCTGCCGGCATTCGGCTATTTTTGGCGCCACGTGTTCCATGAGTTGATGTTCAGCAACGAATTGTGGCGCACCGACCGCAACGACATTACCTGGTACATCACCCCGCGCGTGATGTTCCGCAATGCCATAGTCGCACTGGTTATCGGTGGGGCAGCGGTAAACCTTGCCGTACTGGCCGTCGATACCCGGCTGCGGAAGCGAAAATCCACGCGTCCGAAAATTACCAAACGCTAACGCCGCGTGCCGCAGGAAGCGCTATACTCTCGCGCGTCGAAATCTGGACCAGGTCTTCAAGCCATACAAACCTGATGCTGGAACGCGATACGCTCGCCGACATTGTCGGGACCAAGGCGCCTGAGTCCGTGGTATTCATCGGGCCGGTGGCCAACGCCGCCGCGGACACCTACCGGGCCCGCCACGCCGACGCCGTTATCTCCACTTATGAAGGCGCCGACTCCCTGGAGCAGATTCAAGGCATGCCACGCGTGGACCTCGCCGTGGTTGCGCATGCGCTTGAGATGATGGAAAAACGCCGCGCGCAGAACCTGCTTGCCGCGTTGCGCGACCTCTACAGCAAATGCCTGGTCGTCGCGGTGCGCCTGGGCGACAACTGGCCCGGACTGATCAGCCACTGGCAGGACAACGAGTTGCTGGGCTTCGGCATGCAACAGGTGGCCCGTCACGAGCAGGACGAACGTTTCATCGGCCTGTTTGAGTTCAACATCCAGGACTACAAGGTCAGCCCGGACTGGCTGAGCGCACAGCATTGGGCGCACCCGGAGTTGTGGGACATCTACCGCTGGTAGTTATCGCCCGCTGACGGCGATCGACTGTCGTGGGGCATCGGAAGGACATTATGCCAATCACACGAATCACGGAACTGCGTGGCGACGGCATCGGACCGGAACTCCAGGAGAGCGTGCACTCGATCGCCGCCGCACTGCCCATCGAAACGCAATTCGACTCGATCGACTGGACGCTGGAAAATCGCGAACGCAACGGCGACCAACCCATCGACCAGGCTGAAGCCTCGATGCGCGACACCAAGCTCGCCATCAAGTATCCGACCGTCACCAAGACCCGCAGCCCCAACGCGTTGATCCGCAGACGCTGTGATTTCAGCGTGATTTACCGGCCGGCCATTTCCATCGCCGGCATCGATTCCAATTTCAAAGAAAACGTGAACCTGCACATCGTACGCATCGCCACGGGCGGCACGTACGACGATCCCGGACAGCTGGTGGGTGTCGACGCGGCGGTTTCGCTGCGCCTGGTGGAGCGCGGACCGTGCACGCAGGCGGCGCACTTCGCCTTCGATCTGGCGCGCAAAAAAGGCCTTACATACAAGGGCGAACACTACCGCGTTACGTCCTCGTCCAAGCACACCATTCAGAGAGTCACCGATGGTTTGTTCGAATCGATCGTCAAGGACGTGCACCAGTATTATCCAGACGTCCCACACCAGGTGGAACTGTTTGACGCGCTGCTCGGTAAAATCATCCTCACGCCGCAGGACTACGAGGTCGTGCTGGTACTGAACGAATACGGTGATTTCCTCTCGGACATGGCTTCGGGGCTGGTCGGTAGCCTGGGCACCGGGGCCAGCGGCAATTACTCCTTCGACGGCGACAATCATGTGGACATCGCGATGTTCGACCCGGCGGGCGGCACGGCGCCGGACATCGCCGGGCAGGATTTGTGCAATCCCACCGCGGCGCTGCTGGCGCTGGGCATGCTGCTGGATCACGTCGACCGCTACGACGTGGGGCACGCGTTGCGCATGGCGGTGCTCTCGGCGATTCGCGACCAGGAATGCACGCGCGACCTGGGCGGCAAACTCGGCACGCGTGACTTCACGCAGGTGGTGATAGACCGGCTGCGCGACGAGTTGTCGAAATAGCGCGCGGCAGATCGCATTTCTGTTGCACCGCCGTTACAATGCGCCTGCGCGGATTGAAGTTAAATGTAACAACCTGGCGCTATACGCCTCATTTCGCACGAATTGATCAACCCGAATCCCAAGTCATACGGTCGGCTGCTGCAGCGCAATATCAGTGCGCGCGGGCCAGTCTTTCGAATTCCGATCGCGCGGCAGCGCGAATTCCCTGCGCCCGAGTAACGCGCTGGAAAACCACCGGCGACTGCGTGCTCACACCCCGACCGAACCTGCAAACTGATCCCAACTGCTACCGATGAGTCCACCGTCATGATGAAGGAACTGCAGAGCACCTCCCTGCTGGCGGGCGGCAACGCCCCCTATCTGGAAGCAATGTACGAAGCGTACCTACACGACCCAAACGCTGTAGACGCGCGCTGGCGCACCTATTTCGATACGCTGCCGCGCAGCAACGGCGGCGGCCAGCCCGATATCCCGCACTCGGAAGTCCGCCAGCACTTCTATGATCTCGCGAAGCGTAACGGCAACGGGCACGCCCTGGCGCGCGCGGCCACCGGCATGCCGGATGCCGCCGCCAGGGAACAGCAGGCCAAGCAGATCCGGGTGCTGCAGTTGATCAATGTGTACCGCACGCGCGGCCATCAGCTTGCAAAAATAGATCCTCTGGAGCGCAACAAAGAAGCGCCGGACATCCCCGAACTGGAACTCCGCTACCATGGCGTTCTCACCGAAGCCGATTTCGACAGCGTGTTCCACACCGGTTCTCTGTACGGGCCCGATCACGCCACGCTGAGCCAGATTCTCGACATCATGCAGCGCACCTACTGCGCAAGCGTGGGAGTCGAGTATATGCACATCACCGAAACGGTTGAAAAACGCTGGATCCAGCAGCGCATCGAAGGCGTGCAGGGCAAGCCGGAACTGCCGGCGGAAACGCGCAAGTGGCTGCTGCAACGCCTGACGGCGGCCGAGGGCCTGGAACGCTACCTGCACTCCAAGTACGTCGGCCAGAAGCGCTTCTCGCTGGAGGGCGGCGAAAGCCTGATACCGTTGATGAACGAGTTGATCGACCGCGCCGGCACGCACGGCGCACGCGAGGTGGTGATCGGCATGGCCCACCGTGGACGCCTGAACGTGCTGGTCAACATCGTGGGAAAAACGCCCGGCGAACTTTTCCAGGAATTCGAAGGCAAACACAGCCAGGAACTCGCCTCCGGCGACGTCAAGTACCACATGGGATTCTCTTCCGACGTGCAGACTTCCGGCGGTCACCTGCACATGACCCTGGCGTTCAATCCCTCGCACCTGGAGATCGTGGCGCCGGTGGTGGAAGGCTCGGTACGCGCGCGCCAGGTGCGTCATGGCGACAAGGAAGGTAACACGGTACTGCCGATAGTGATCCACGGTGACGCCGCGTTCGCCGGCCAGGGCGTGGTGATGGAAAACTTCAACATGTCACAGTCACGCGGTTATTCCACCAAGGGCACTGTGCACATCGTCGTCAACAATCAGATAGGTTTCACCACCAGCAATCAGGAAGACCAGCGCTCGACCTATTACTGCACGGACGTGGCAAAAATGGTGAACGCGCCGATCTTCCACGTGAACGGCGACGATCCAGAGGCGGTGCTGTTCGTGACGCAGATGGCGCTCGACTATCGCATGGAATACAACAAGGACGTGGTCATCGACCTGGTTTGTTACCGGCGCCATGGCCATAACGAGGCTGACGAGCCGTCGGCCACCCAACCGATGATGTACAAAATCATCAAGCAGCTGCAAACCACGCGCGAACTCTACGCGGCGAAACTGGAAAGTGAAGGCGTTATCGACGCCGACGAGGCCACTGCCATGAGCCAGCGCATCCGCGACGAACTCGATGCGGGCCAAGGCATCGCTCCAAATGTCATCGATAACCCGGAGTTCAAACTGGAATTCACCGTCGACTGGTCGCCGTATTTCGGTCACCAGTGGAACGACCACTACGACACCCACGTGTCGATCGCGAAACTGCGCGAACTCTGGCAGCATCTCGAGCACCTGCCCGACGGCTTCGAACTGCATCCGCGCGTCAGTAAAATCATGGACGACCGCCGCAAGATGGTAGCGGGTGCCCTGCCGCTGGATTGGGGATTCGCGGAGATCATGGCTTACGCCACGCTGCTGGACGACGGTTTCTCGGTGCGCCTGTCTGGCCAGGACTGTGGCCGCGGGACGTTTTTCCACCGCCACGCCGTGCTGCACAATCAACTGGAAAGCCAGGCCTGGGTCCCGCTGCGCAACGTGCCGGCCAGCGAGGAGGCGGAATTTCTGGTCATCGACTCGGTACTCTCCGAAGAAGCTGTTCTCGGATTCGAGTACGGTTACGCCACCGCGGAACCGAACGCACTGGTGATCTGGGAAGCGCAGTTCGGTGACTTCGCCAACGGCGCGCAGGTCGTGATCGACCAGTTCATCAGTTCCGGTGAAGCCAAATGGGGCCGCTTCTGCGGTCTGGTGATGCTGCTGCCGCACGGGTACGAAGGCCAGGGGCCGGAACACTCCTCGGCGCGCCTGGAACGCTACCTGCAATTGTGCGCCGAACACAACCTTCAGGTGTGCGTGCCGACCACGCCGGCACAGGCGTTTCACATGCTGCGCCGTCAGATGGTGCGCCCGTACCGTAAACCGCTGGTGGTCATGACACCGAAAAGTCTGCTGCGCCACAAGCTGGCCACCAGCACGCTGGAGGATTTGACCGAAGGCACCTTTCAGGCGGTCATCCCCGAAATCGATGACCTGCATCGTAACGAAGTACGCCGCATAGTCATGTGCAGCGGCAAGGTCTACTACGACCTGCTGGAACGCCGCCGCCGCGAGGAGATTCGCGACGTGGCGATTGTGCGCCTGGAACAGCTTTACCCGTTTCCGGAAAACGAGCTCAAGGAGGCGATCGAACGTTACGAAACAATCGACGATTACTGCTGGTGCCAGGAAGAGCCGATGAACCAGGGCAGCTGGTATTCGAGCAATCACCATATGCGCCGCTGCATCGGCGACCTGCCCTTGCGCTACGCCGGACGGCCGCATTCGGCTTCGCCCGCCGTCGGCTATGGCAAACTGCACTCACAACAGCAGAATGCGCTGGTGGAAAGCGCGCTCGGCATCGATTCCAACTAGCCCCTATGTTGCACGACGGCGGCCACTTCTATCTACTATCATCAGTTCATTCGATGTGTTGTGTAACAATTGAGAACAAGTAGCGGGTTGCACTTTGTACCTATTCACTTTACTCCGAACATCCCTGTCCTCCGCCCCTGCGGGGCCAGCTGCTGCTGTTCAAATTGCTCCCGGCAATTTAGTCAGAATCCTGCCCCCCGCAAGAGGACGCAAGCAGC
>Ga0224508_10001586_pt1 | contig 20273 bp, 18 predicted proteins | sample SF_Jan12_sed_USG_4_FD_170157 | JGI IMG/M metagenome (GOLD analysis project Ga0224508, IMG submission 170157) | Sediment microbial communities from San Francisco Bay, California, United States - SF_Jan12_sed_USGS_21 | ecosystem: Environmental > Aquatic > Marine > Sediment | place: USA... | reverse complement strand
GCCTTGACCACGGCGGGATGCGAGTGTCCGAGTATCAGCGCGCCGGCACCGCCGACGTAATCGATATATTCGTTGCCGTCGACATCCCACATGCGCGAACCCTTGCCGTGCGAATAAATCAGGCGAATGTCTTCGGCGAGCGAATAGCTGCCGAGGCCCGAGCCGGGTAAAACACGGTCGGCGATTGCAAACAGGTCGCGTTGCGAGATGCGGCCGGATGATCGTTTAACTGCATGTGATGACATGATAGGTACTCCAGAAACCTGCCTGATTTAGCCGACTGCCTCACGCAGCCATTGGTGTAGTTTAAAAATCGACAATTCGTTGTAGATGCCGCCTTCGGGATTCAGTACCAGCGGTCCGGGTTTATAACCGCGCGAATTCAGACCACGCTGGACTTCCTTGACGATATCCAGGTCTTCCTGAAAGGTGGTTTCACGATCGTTGTCGATGACCTTTTGCAGGGTTTCGTCGACCTCGCCATCATTGGAATAAAAGGTGCGGAAAACTCTGACATCATCCACCGCTAACGGTCGCCAGGAAAAGCTGTTGACCACCCCGCCGGGATAAAACTGGATCGAAGTAGCCGGCCAAAGGTAAAAGCTGCCGTATGCGGCACCGCTGATGTCATACCAGGCATCTTCGCTATGCGAGGCTTCGGAGGAATGGTGTAGCACCTTGATATCTCCGTAAGGCATAATCGAGTAGGTTTCAGGGTCGATGATCCCCTTCGCAAACGAGGGGTGGCAATTCGGGCAGTGGTAACACTCGTTATAGTTTTCGACCGCGACAAACCAGTTGCAGCCCTCGTCGGCGGTATGGTGATAGGCATGCTTGCGCTGCTCGACGTCAGCGCACAGTTTAAGCATTTCATCGCGTATTCCCGGGTAGGTCTCATCCATAGCCTCAGCGTCCGGATCGAGATTGATGAACAGGAAACCGAGAAAATTCTCGAGCCTGATTTCGGGCAGACAGATTTTGGACGAATCGAATCCCGGCACCTTGTTCGCATGGGGTGCCGCCTTTAACTGTCCCTGCAGGTCGTAAGACCAGGCGTGATAAGGGCAGACCAGCAGCTTTTTACTGCCGCTGCCTTCGGCCAACTTGTGTCCACGATGTTGGCAGACGTTGTAAAACGCCTTGATCCCGCCCTCGCGGGTGTGCGTGATGATGATGTCCTGGTCGTAGATTTCGAGCGTCAGGAAGTCACCAGGCTTACTGACCTGGCTCGAATGGCAGGCCATCAACCAGTTCTTGTAAAACACTTCGTCGACGATGCGGCGGTAAAGACCCGGATCGGTAAAGTATTTCGCATCAAGTCCCATCACCGGGACACTGTCTGCAACCACTTTCAAATCAGGATTCGTCATAGATGTTTTCCTCCCAACGGGCGGAATGAAACGCTTCAATCGAGGCGCTTGCCGCGTCGCCACCACGCACTACCAGCAGTGCGCACAGGCTTTCGAGCAGTGCGGTCACCGCTGAATTCGAATGAAAGAACTGTGGCGTATGGGTCGGGGAAACCAGTCCCAGGTCGGCCTCGCGGCACAGCGTCGCTGCGTTGCTGTCGGTTACGCCGATGACTTTTGCACCTTTTCTTTTTGCCTGCTGCACCGCGGCCAGCGTATCGCGGCGGTAGGGCTGGAACGTCATCGCCAGCAGGCAGTCGTGCTCATCCATACGAATCAGGTCGTCCGACGGCAGGCTGCCGTGACGTGGCGACAGGATAAAATGATCGAAGCCCATGCGTGCGACATACCAGAAGTTGTAGGCGAGCGGGTAGGCGAGTCCGAGGCCAAGCACGTAAACCCGGCGCGCGTTGATCATCCAGTCAACCGCACGCTCGAGATCCTTTACCGACTGCTGCTCGAACATTTTTTCGGTATTGTCGAGACAAGCCTCGGCCATGCTGCCGAATATGGCGGTGCTGCCACCCTCGCGATCCATCTGCTGCAGCCAGCGTACCCGGTCGGGTGATGAGCCGATGCCACCACGTACGAAATCACGAAAACGCTCGCGCATGGCTTCGTAACCTTCAAAGCCCAGGTGACGTGCCAGGCGCACGAAACTGTTCGGGTGTACCTCGGCATTCGTCGCCAGCGTGCGCATCGACTGCAATCCGACTTCGTGCGAATGATCGATGATATAGCGCGCGCACAACTGCAGCTGACCGGGCAGGCTGTCGAACTCGGCCAGCAGGCGCTCGAGCACTTCTTCCTGGGACTGGGGTAATCCAGCTGCGATAACTTCAAATTTTTGCTGCATTTGTGACAATTGTGCACTTGATTTAAATAATGATACAAGTGTATCATCAGCGGATATTTCGATGCAACAACATTTTTCGGAGTCGACTGGATGCAAAGCAAGGCGAAAATCGTCATTATCGGCGGCGGCGTTATGGGCTGTTCACTCGCGTATCACCTTTGCAAGGAAGGCGAGACCGATGTCGTACTGCTGGAAAAGGCCGAGTTGACCAGCGGCTCAACCTGGCATGCAGCCGGCCAGATCACCCACTCGGTCAGTCACTACAGCCTTGCCAGGATGGCGGCTTATGGCACCGAGCTTTACCCGCGCCTGGAGGACGAGACCGGGCAATCCTGTACCTGGCACGGCAGCGGCAGCCTGCGCATCGCCTATACCCAGGACGAAGTCGACTGGATCAGGTACACGCTGTCGGTGGGCAAGGGTCTCGGTCATGAAATGGAGATCATCGGGCCCGAGCGCATCGCCGAACTGCACCCTTTTTACAACCTCGACGGCGTCATGGCCGCGCTCTATACCCCGCACGATGGACATGTCGACCCGGCCGGCGTTGCCTTTGCGATGGCCAGGGGCGCACGCATGATGGGCGGCACCGTGATCCGCCAAAATCGGGTTACTGGCATCACTCGTAGCGGCGATAGTTTCTTGGTACATACAGAGCAGGGTGACATCGAGGCCGACCGGGTAGTCAATTCTGGCGGCACCTACGCGCGCCAGATCGGTAAGTGGGTCGGGCTGGATCTGCCGATCGCAAACATGTTGCACCATTACCTGATCACCGACACGGTGCCCGAATTCCAGGACCTGGAGCAGGAGTTGCCGGTCATTCGTGACGACTCGCAGGTGTCGGGCTACATCCGCATGGAGCAGAAATCAGGCCTGATCGGTATTTACGAAAAAGCAAACGCGGCCTCGATCTGGGATGACGGCACGCCGTGGGAATCCGAAAACGAATTGTTCGAACCTGATTACGACCGCATCATGCCATGGCTCGAAAACGCGCTCGAGCGTATGCCGATCCTCGCCGACAAGGGCATCAAGAGCGTCGTGCATGGCGCGATAACCCACCCGCCGGACGGCAACATGTTGCTGGGTCCTTCCGGGGTGAAGAATTTCTGGCTTTGCTGCGGTTCCCAGGTCGGAATCGCCTGGGGTCCCGGTGCGGGCAAGTACCTGGCGCAGTGGATGGTGCACGGTGTCGCCGATGTTTCGATGCGCAGTTTCGACCCGCGCCGCTTTGGTGCCCGTATCGACGATAATTACCGCATCAACAAGGCCAAGGAAGATTACCTGTTGCGTCACGAAATTCCGTTCCCGCATCTCGACCGTCCCGACCTGCGGCCTTCGCATTCGAAACTTTCGCCACTGTACGAAGTTTTAAAAGACAAGGGTGCGGTATACGAGGACGTTTATGGTTGGGAACGCCCTTACTGGTACGCGCTTGACGGAGTCGAACAAAAGCACATCGAGAGCTTCCGGCGTAGCGAGTTATTCGACATTATCGGTAAAGAGGTAAAAGGTATGCGCGCCCATGCCGGTATCGCGGATCTGACCGCGTTTGCCAAGGTCGAAATCGAGGGTGCCGACGCCGAGGCATATCTCGACCGGATCCAGTCGAACAAGGTCCCACAGAAACAGGGCAGTGTTACGCTGACCTACCTGGTCATGGAAAACGGGCGTATCGAAGGCGAGGCCACAATTATTAAACTGGGTGAAAATCATTACTACATGGTTTACGCGGCGGTGCGCGAAGCGGCCCTGCTGAACTGGATGCAAGAAGAGGTTCGTGCGGGCGAAGCGGTCACCTTTGACAATGTTTCAGAAGACTACGGCGTCATCATGCTGGCCGGCCCCGCATCTCGCAGAATTCTCGGCGAATGCACCGATGCCGCACTCGATAATACGAATTTCCGCTGGTTATCAACGCAACATATCAGCGTGTCCGGGATCGAGAATGTGCGAGCATTGCGTGTAACCTATACCGGCGAACTCGGCTGGGAACTGCACGTGCCAATGGCGGGAATGCTCGATGTTTACAGTGCGCTGGTTTCGACTACGCACAGCGAGGGAATAGTGCATATTGGTTCGGCCACGCTTAACGCGGTGCGCATGGAGAAGGCTTATCGTTCCGGGTCGGAAATCACCAATGAAGTCACAATCACCGAGGGTGACGTGGCGCGTTTCGCCCGGGATGGCGGGTTCCAAGGCGCCGGGCCTTCACTCAAGCCCGCTGAGCGATGGGTACTCGCTTATCTCCAGCTCGATGAACCTGCAACAGATGCGGTACAGTGTGATCCGCTGGGTTCGGAATCGGTATGGCACCAGGGAAATCCAGTAGGGCAGGTTTCTTCCGGCGGCTATGGATACGACCAGGGCAAGTATCTTGCCTTTGCCTATATCAAGCCTGAACTGAACCAGGTGGGTAACGAGTTCGAAGTCATGGTCATGGGCGAACCAAGGCGAGCGGCAATCGTCGAGCAATGTGTGTACGACCCACAGAATCTGCTGCCCAGATCTGAGGATTGACAGGAATTTTGTCATTCCCGCGTAAGCGGGAATCTTGTAATTATGCCTGCCTTGCAAGATCCCCGCTTACGCGGGGATGACAGCATAACTTTAACGTCCCCGCGTATGCGAGAATAATAGAGATGTGTGGAAACGACGATTATTAATTACGAGGAGATACAATGGATAACGATTTATTTGAAAAAGGCCTGGCTAAGCGCAAGGGTACACTTGGCGCGGAATATGTTGAAAACAACCTGGCTGCGGCGGACGATTTTACGCGCCCGTTCCAGGAAGCGATGACCGCCTGGTGCTGGGGTTTTGGCTGGGGCGATGAAGTCATTGAACCGAAGACGCGCTCGATGATGAACCTGGCGATGATCGGCGCACTCGGCAAGATGCACGAATGGGAAATTCATTGCCGTGGTGCATTGAACAATGGCGTCAGCAAGGAAGAGATTCGCGCGATCATTCACGTCGTCGGAATTTACTGCGGTGTTCCGCAATCGCTGGAATGCTTTCGCGTTGCGCGCAAGGTGCTCGAGGAAGCTGGAGAGTTATAGCAGGGTTTTGCGCATGGCCTGAACCAGTGACTCTGACCCCAGTTCATCCAGCTTGTCGATAACAGGTTGATGGTCCTGGGCCGGACGGTTCTGACTGAGCTTGTATTTGCATTGCAACTCTTCGATTTCAATTTCGACGCCGACGATAGCCTTGAGCATGGCCTGCCGATAATCGGGTTGCCAGGGTCTTTCGAATCCTGACTCGTAGCGGTTAGTCAACGCGTTAACGACTGTCGCAAGTGCCCCGGGCTCTTCGAAGACCCGGCAGCGGCCGTAAACGTGCAGGGCCTGGTAGTTCCAGGTTGGTACGCCCGGGGACTGGTACCAGCCTGGCGAGATGTAATCATGCGGTCCCTGGAAAGTTACCAGTACCTGCTCAGCATCGAGCTGCTGCCAATGTGAATTTTGTCGGGCCAGGTGACATTGTAAATACTTTCGATCATCGGCAACCAGAAAGGGCAGGTGGGAGGCGGTCAAACGCCCGTCTGCGATCGAGATCAGCTGGCCAAAAGCATTGGCGTCCAGAAACGAAAAGATTTCTTCTTGCTCGCTGACGCTGAAATGACTGGGTATATACATGATTGGCTAATTTCCATGGTCGATGGGATCTGCAAAGGAAAACAATCTTGGTCCCGAATATAGGGAAAAGCGATTGGTCGCGCCAATATAATTTGTTTTACTGGCCAGGTTCAGAGAGGTAGATTAGACGGTATGAAAATAAACAAGATCAGTGTCTGGCAGCTGGACTTGCCGTTGCACAAGCCTTACTGGCTTTCCGGGGGGCGTCTCAAGTTCGAGCAGCTTGATTCGACCATCGTGCGCATCGATACCGATGAGGGCATCTCGGGTTGGGGCGAAGGTTGTCCCTGGGGCGTGACTTACCTGCCGGCCTTCGGCAAGGGTATTCGTGCGGGCATCGAGGAATTGGCACCCCTGCTCATCGGCAAAGATCCGCGCCAGGCTGATTCGATCAATCGTGTCATGGACCTGGCATTGCCGGGGCATCCCTACGTCAAGTCAGCGCTCGATATTGCCTGCTGGGACATCGCCGCCAAAGCCGCGGATTTGCCACTTTGCGAACTACTCGGCGCGCGCGAGCCCGATCCGGTGCCGATCGCGTCGAGCGTATCGACCGGCAGCCCGCAGGAAATGCTTGACGAAGTGCAGCGTTTTCGCGAGCTGGGCTACCGCGTGCATTCCTGTAAGGTCGGCGCCGATGTGCACATGGATATCGAGCGCATCAATTTGCTCGCGGCCAACGAACGTGCCGGTGAAATTATTTTTTATGACGTAAACCGGGCCTGGCTGCCACGCGAAGCGATTACGGTAATGAACTCGGTATCCGGTCTGACTTCGTGGTTTGAGCAACCCTGCGAAACGCTCGATGAAATCGCACAGGTGCGTCGCCAGACTTCCTACCCGATTGGTGTCGACGAGGGATTACATTCGTTTGATGATCTTATTCGAATTCAACGCGACGGCATCGCCGAGGTAGTGAATATCAAGATTAACCGTGTCGGTGGGCTGACCAAGTCACGCCAGCTACGCGATTTCTGTCTCGCTACCGGCATCACCATGCTGATCATGGATACAGGCGGCACTGTAATCTCGGATACTGGAGTTGCACATTTTGCGCAAACCATTCCCAGGTCTTTCTGTCAGGGTGTCTGGTCCTGCCAGGAAATGGTCAGCGTCGATCCGGCGCCTGGTCATGGAGTTAGAAATGTCGATGGTTGTTTCAGTGCCCCCGGTTTGCCGGGACTCGGAGTCGAGCCGGAGCTCGCACTGCTCGGGAATCCGGTAGCGTCTTACAGCGCACAATCTGCCTGAACAAGGGCCACTTTCCGCTCCTGGGCTAAATCGATTGCCAGACCTGGTAGAGTTCTGGATCGGCCAGGATGTCGCGCAGGGCATCGTCGAGAATAGTTGCCCAGCGCTCCGCGCCCGCCTCGGTATTAACCAGGTCCTGGCGTATCTCGATCGAAACATGGGGTATCCCGGAGGCCTCGGCGTGATGGTCGATGGTGTAGTCCGCGGGATGCTTGCCTGAGTAGGGTTCGTTGTCACCGATGTTGAATCCGTCGGCGTGCGCACGCAAATTTGCCATCAGCGGCACTGGAATACGCGGGTCCTTGTCCCACAGAATACCGGCGTGCCAGGGGCGGACAAAACCCGCCATTTGCGGTGTAAAACTATGTATCGATATGAACGCCGGCACCACCTCTTTTTCCCTGAAGCCGTGCAGCATCATGTCGACGGCCTTCCGATATGGCGTGTAAAAGTTGTGGATGCGCTGATTACGATGCTCAAGCGACATGTTTTGATTGCCTGGGATGGGCGTGTCGTCACTGACTTCCGGCATCACACTTGCGTCTTCGAGGCTGCGGTTGAGGTCGACGACGAGACGCGAGTAACCCGCCAGTACGGCCGGCGCATCGAGATGTTGCGACAGGTGATGGACTAGCTTTCGAGTGCCGATATCGTAGGCGATATGCTGTTCGAGCAGGGTCTCATCGAGGCCGAGATTACCGAGCGCCCGTGGAATAACGGGGCTTACGTGATCCCCGACCAGCAGGACCTGGCCCCGGCCCTTTTCATTGATAATGCTATATGGCGGGGGATCCCCTGGTCCGATCATGGTATCAATCTGCTTCACGTGTCTGATAAATTCAGTCGTATCTACCGCGCCGGGCGGCGGCGCTGCGGAAAGCATAAAGACTCCCTCAGCGTGGGTCCAGTGATCACCGTCAATTGATTACCGCGTTCTAAAGCAGATGAGTGGAACAGCATAACGCCGTAGCTTTCAGATTCCGATGAATCCGGTTTTACGAAAGCAAGCACAAACCCTATACTGCTGCGAAGTACTTTTGCCAGAGTGAACAACAGTATGATCCATGGTAAACAGGATTTTGATAAGGATCCGGTCGCGCAACAGGCGTCGATAGTGGACCAGGTCCCGATTATCGATATTGCGGAATTGCTGGCTGATTCAAATAGCGCTGCCGCCAGGGATTCTATTGATAAAATCGCGTCTGCCTGCAGTAGCTGGGGTTTCTTCCAGGTTATCAATCATGGTATTACGACCGAACTGGTCGATGATGTCTGGCGGCAAACACGCGCATTTTTTGCGCTGCCGAGCGAAATCAAGATGTCGGTGTTGCGCAACAAGGAAAATCCCTGGGGTTTTTATGATAACGAACTCACCAAGAACCAGCGGGACAAGAAGGAAGTTTTCGATTTTACCAGCGCCGGGGTCGATCCGATCTATGGTCAGTCAAATCGCTGGCCTGCAAACCAGGATGCCTTTAAGACCAGCATGGAAGATTATTTTGATGCCTGCACCAACCTGTCGTTAAAGTTGCTGGAAGCTTTTTGTATCGGGCTCGATTTGCCGGCCGATTACATGCATGGCGATTTTGCGACCAATCACACGGGTTTCCTGCGGCTGAATTATTACCCGGTGCAGGACCCGCTGGCGGGTTCCAGCGAAGTGCATCAGCCGATCGCCGATCTCGGGGTACACCATCATACCGACGCCGGTGCGCTGACCGTGTTGATCCAGGATGACATCGGCGGACTGCAGGTGCACCGTGACGGCTACTGGTACGATATTCCTCCCGTAGCCGGTGCCATGGTGATCAATACCGGTGACATGATGCAGGTCTGGTCGAACGATATTTATCATGCGCCCGTGCACCGGGTGCTGGCGATGGAGTCCCGCGATCGCTACAGCCTGCCGTTTTTCTTTAATCCCGCCGCCAGCGCGAAAGTTGCTCCGCTGCCAACCGTGTTTGACGAACAGCACCCGAGTCACTACCACAGCATTCACTGGGCTGAATTTCGTGGCAAGCGCTCCGATGGTGATTTCGCCGATTACGGCACCGAAGTGCAAATTTCCCAGTTCAGAAAATGAAATAGAACCCCCTTGCCCGGGGATTCGACACCGATTAGAGCAATGAGTCGATACCGCCCACCCGGCCCCAGCAAATCGCCTTATATCACCTCCGAGGGCATGCGCGTCCTGCTATCCGAACAAAAGTCGCTGTGGTTGAAGCGCCGCGAAGTCGTCGCAGCCCTGTCGGCTGCCGCCGCCGAGGGTGATCGCTCGGAGAATGCCGAGTATATCTATCGCAAGAAAGAACTGCGCGAGATCGATGGTCGCATTCGTTACCTGCAAAAACGATTGCCGGAGTTAAATGTTGTGGATCAAAAGCCAGCAAGTTCGGAACGGGTTTTTTTCGGTGCCACGGTCGAACTCGAAGATCAGAACGGGGTGGTAGTCACTTATCGCATCGTTGGTCCCGACGAATTCGATCGCGAGGAAAGCTATATCAGCGTCGACTCGCCACTGGCGCGCTCGTTGCTGAAGCGGGACATGGGTGACGAAGTCGAAGTCGAGGTACCCAGCGGGAGGCTGGTTTACACTATTATCGAGATCAGCTACTGAGCAGTGGTCAACACGATGAAGATTACCCGCTTTAATACCGCCCCAGTTGTATCCATTGTATTATGGGTCGAAGGCGCTCGCGGAGGGCATGATTCCAGTTCCCGAGCACCCCGGCACCGGCATTAGTTTTGACAAAACCACGATAAAGCGCTTTAGTGTTTGACTATGGGGGTACCAGACACAACCAAATTGCTCTTCCGGGGGATCGCCCAGCTGTTGTTTTTTTCCGTGATGTTGCTTTGCCTGAACCCGGCAAATGCCTATCTCAATCGCAGTTACAGCACCCTTGAAGAATCCAAGCCCTTCAATGGCGACTTCATCGATATCCTGGGCTCGGGTAAATTACGAATTCTACTGACGCGTGATTTTTCGAGCGCCGACTACCTGCCGCGTCGGGCTTCGCCTTTGGCCGAGCAGCAGCGTATCGCCGAGGAGTTTGCGCTGTCGCACGGACTGATTCCGGAACTGGTTATCGTCGATAACTTCTCCAAGCTGATTCCGGCACTGGAGGCGGGCCTGGGCGACATTATTGTCGATAACCTGACCATCAATGATCAGCGGCTGGAAAAGATTTCCTTCTCGGTGCCAGTCGATCACGTCAACGAACAGGTGATCGTCGCCAAAACCAATAAATCGTTACAGCGGGTACGTGACCTGAATGGCAAACGAGTCATGGTAAGTCGCGACACAACCTTCTGGCATGCGCTCAACTGGCTCAAGGATAATCGATACCCAGAGATTGAAATCCTGGAAACACCCGATGGAATTCAAAACGAAACCGTACTCGACGACCTGGCAGCCGGCGAAATAGATGCCACGATTATGGACAGTAACCTGGTCGAAATATACAAATCTTTTCGCGATGATATCAGGGTGGCGACCAACTTCAGCAGCCAGCGGGATATCGGCTGGGGGGTGCGTAAAAATGCACCGCGGCTGGTCAGCGAAATCAATCGTTATTTACAGCTTGAATTCCAGGTCGAGGATCATGACAAGCAATTTACCGGTGATTTCGAACAGATCAGGAAACGCCGGGTTCTGCGAGTGTTGCTGCGTAACAACGCGGCCTCCTATTTTCTCTATCGTGGTGAATTGATGGGATTCGAGTACGAGCTTGCACGTGAATTTGCCGATTATCATGGTTTGCGTCTCGAGGTGGTAGTGCCACCGGGTTACCGGGAATTAACCACCTGGCTGCTGGAGGGCAAGGCTGATATCGCGATGGGGTTTCTCGAGCCTGATGATCTGCAGCGTCGGCTCGGTATTGATTATTCCGACCCCTATCACTACGCGAAACAGCATATCGTGGTGCACAAAGACGATAGTGCAATCTCTTTGGCTGACCTCGATGATCAAACTATTTCCGTGCGCTCGCGCAGTCATTACTGGAAAAGTCTCTCGCGCTTACAAAATGGAGGAGCGGGCTTCAGCCTGCGCGCCACCGACGATGATGTCGAGACCGAGTATTTGATTCAACAGGTAGCGCACGGCAAGTACCAGGCAACCATGGCCGATGAACATTTGCTCAATATTGAACTTGCCAAATCAATCCCGGTGCGTTCGGCTCATACCTTAGAGTTGGAAGTCCAACACTCGATTGCGTTGCGTAAACGTAACCCGGGGTTGAAGCAAGCGCTCGACGAGTTTGTCAAACGCATTTACAAAAGCGAGTTCTATAACGTTACCTACCTGGAGTATTTCAAGAACAAGGGCTCGGTACAGCGCCTGGCACGTGGGCGTATCGTCGATCCATTGACGGGGCAAATCTCGCCTTACGATGAACTGGTGCGCAAGTATTCCGATCGCTATGGATTCGACTGGCGACTGGTAACCGCGCAGATGTACCAGGAAAGCAAATTCGATCCCGGGGCGAAATCACATATCGGTGCCAGGGGCTTGATGCAATTAATGCCACGCACCGCCAAGGAAATGGGGGTCAAAGACATCAGTGATCCCGCCAGCAGTATTCGCGGCGGGGTCAAATATCTTGACTGGCTGCGTGATCGTTTTGATGCCGACCTGGCGATATCCGATCGGCTTTGGTTTACGCTCGCCGCTTACAACGCGGGCGCGGGCCATGTACATGATGCGCGCCGCCTTGCCGGGCAGCTGGGGCATGATCCGGATCGCTGGTTCGGGCACACCGAGCAGGCGATGTTGTTGCTCGAGAAAAAACAATACGCTAAAAAAGCACGCTACGGTTATGTCAATGGAAGTGAACCGGTCAATTATGTTCGCGACATCAAGCAGCGCTTCGAAGCTTACGTTGATCTCAGTCGGGATGTGGCTATGACATCGCCAGGGCTTTCAGGTCGGTTGCCGGATCGGCGACTTGCGCAGCTGTTGGATGTTTTCCTGCCTCGATAATTTTCCTGCCGAAGGCATACGATTTGGGTTCGTTCATCGAATCGATCGCGAGCAATTCCGCATCGCGGTAATACCAAACCGACATGCTCGAAGCGTTGGCGCCGGGACGAACTACCGTTTGATTGTGCCCCTGGTTGAGACCGACAATTTGTAACTTGCAATCGTACTGGTCTGACCAGAACCAGGGCAGGGCCTTATAGGTCACGGCTTCTCCGGCCAATACCCGCGCCACCAGGTCGCCCTGGTCAGCGGCGTTTTGTACCGACTCAAGCCGAATCTGCTGCCCGTTACGTAAGAAATTGCTGCAGTCGCCGGCGGCATAAATACTCGAGTCGGAAGTCTGGCAGATTTCATTGACACGGATCCCGTTGTCGCAATCAAGGCCTGCTGCCTGCGCGAGCTCGGTATTGGGACTACTACCGATTCCGATCAGTACCAGGTCGGTATCGATAATTTCGCCTGATTCCAGCTCCGCACCACGAACTGCACCGCCTTCACCCAGCAGCCTGGTCATACGAACCGACTCCCGCAGGTCTACCCCGTGCCCGCTATGCAGGGCACGAAAGTAATTCGAAGTTTCTGCGGCGGCGACGCGTTGCAGGATACGATCAGCCAATTCCAGCACCGTGACCTCGAGCCCCAGCTGGCGGCTAGCCGCTGCCGCTTCGAGCCCGATATAGCCACCGCCGACAATAAGTAGTTTGCGGTCAGCCTTGAATTCGGGTGCCATCTTATCGATATCGGCAATACTGCGCAGCGTGAATACCCTGTCGAGAGTGCCACCGATATCAGCGGGCAGACTGCGCGCGCTGGCGCCGGTACACAGCAACAATTTATCGTATTCGACGGTCTCTCCGTGGTTAGTGATAATTTTCTTAAGCTCGCGATCGATAGAGTCGACACGGGTATCGAAACGCAACTCGACCGCCTGGTCTGCATACCATTCCAATGGACGGATGAAAAGGCGTTCGCGTTCGAGTTCTCCGAGCAGGTATTTCTTGGACAGCGGTGGGCGCTGGTAAGGTGGGTGTGCTTCGTCGCCGATCAGCAATAGAGGTTGTTGGCTACCAAGCGATACGTGTCGTGAAATAAATGAGGCTGCCGCCTGACCCGCACCAACAATGACGATTGGAGCGGCCAAGGTTTACTCGGGCTCGGGGACGCGGAGTATTAACCCGTCCAGCGCGGCCGACGCGACTATCTGGCAGCTCAGACGACTATTGTCCTCGCGTTCGACATCGGTCATTTCGAGCATGGTGTCTTCGATGTCATCGATCTCACCGGTTTTGGCAAACCATTCAGGATCGACAAACACGTGGCAGGTGGCACAGGAAAGACAACCACCACATTCACCCTCGATGTGTGGAACGTTATTCGCGGTTGCGGCTTCCATCAGGTTCAAGCCGTCTTTAACCTCGGCGTTGATTTCGCTGCCGTCTTCCATTATCCAGGTGATATTGGCCATAGTGTAACGTGCTAGTGATTGTGAAAGTCGCGTAATGTATCCTTTTTTAATGCCAATGTCTTTTTGAATTTCACTCCACGCCGGCGGTTAAAAAGACGACTCATTCACCTGTCGCTGAATCAGTGCCCACAGTTTTTCAATATGTGCCCGGGTGGTGGCCTCGACCCCGACCGAAACCCGCACCATCCAGCGTTGGTTGAGTATCGATGGACTCATAAAGGCCGCCCCGGATTGATTGATCGCGTTGACCCAGGCGAGGGTATGTCGATCGAGTGCCTCGCCCTCGAGTCCCGGAGGTTCATGACGGATGCAGACGGTTTGTAATTCAACCGGCGCCAACACCCGCCAGCTCTCTGTGTTGGCAACAAGTTCGGCAAACCAGCGCGCGTTGTCGAGGTCACGTCGCAGGCGCTCGCGAATCGATTCGATACCGTCGATGCCGAGGTGATACCAGAGTTTGAGCGCGCGAAAGCGACGCCCCAGCGGAATGCCCCAATCGCGGTACTGCTTGACTTCATCGTCAACGCTCGAACGCAGGTAACTGGGATTGGTTGACATGACCCGCACCAGGTGCTGCACGTCGCGCACGTACATCAGCGAGCAGTCGAGAATTGTCCCCATCCACTTGTGCGGATTCCAGGCGATGGAATCCGCTGCTTCAACGCCTTCCCACAGGTAACGGCATTCAGGCAGTAACATGGCGCTGCCGGCCATGGCGGCATCGACGTGCAACCAGATGTTGTGACGGGTTGTTATCTCGGCGATTTCAGCGACCGGGTCGAAGGCCGTGATCCCGGTCGAGCCCACCGAGGCGATAACGGCGGCGGGGATGCATCCAGCGGCGATATCCGCTGCTACCATTTGCGCCAGGCTCTCTGCCTGCATCGAACACTTTTCGGGATCCATCGCAACCATGCGCAGATTATCGCTACCGAACCCGGCCAGTAGTGCGGCCTTGACCACCGACGAATGTGCCTCGGCAGTGGTATAGACTACGAGAGGTTGATCCGTCGCCTGCAGACCACCATGATTTTGTGCATAGTCGCTGGCCCTCTCGCGTGCCAGCAACAGGGACGTCAAGCACGAGGTCGAAGCGGTATCCTGGATGCACCCCTCCCAGTTGTCAGACAGCCCGGTCAATTGGCGCATCCAGTCACAGACGACTTCCTCGACTTCGGTCAGTGCCGGGCAACTTTCCCAGGAGATTCCAAGCGTGCCCAGACCGGAACTTGCGATATCACCCAGTACCGAGGCAAGTGACGCGTTAGATGGAAACCAGCCGTAATGCATCGGGTGTTGTACCAGCGTGAGCCCGGGTAGTACGCGTTGTTCCAGTTCGTTCAGTAATTGCTCGGGCGACTGCGGTGTTTCTGGCGCACTGACGGGGAAGCTGTGCCTTATTTCGCCGGGATTTACCTGGGCGCGAACCGGTCGCTGTTCCAGGTTGCTGCGATAATCTGCGATCCAGTCGATCAGATCGTGGCCGGCCTGGCGGAAGTCTTCAGGTGTCATAGGTTATCTCGAATCGCTTGTGAAGGGTTTTAAAGTATGAATTTTCAGGTATCGTAGGTTTTTGAGTCAATCGGTATTATTCAGTTAGAAGAATGAACAACGCTATCAACATCGCTATCCTGGATTCAGTGCCGGAGAGCTACTGGGCGGATGACCTGGGAATTACCGATGCACAGAAATTCATCGATTTGTTGCAGCCGCTCAATCCATCGGCCCGTTTCAGTGTCTACTACACGACAAAAAACCAGTTTCCCGACAATCTTGACGATTACGATGCAATCCTGGTGACGGGGAGCCCCTGCAGCGTGCACGATGACCATGACTGGATTGGTGAGCTGATCGACCTGACCCGAGCTGCAGACAGCAAAGGGCTGAGGGTCATAGGATCCTGTTTCGGCCATCAGCTGGTGGCGCGGGCCTTTGGCGGAGACGTGGCTCACAACGAGAATGGCTGGGTGATTGGAAACTACCCGGTACACATTACCAACGATTACGGCTGGATGCAGCCTCTGGCAAGCACTACCGGGTTGTATCATTTCAACCAGGAACGCGTTACCCGCTTACCTGAGGGCGCAGTTCCGTTTGCTCATACCGATGAGCATGCCGATTACGGGTTTACCCTGGGTGACAATGTCATGTGCTTCCAGGGTCATCCCGAGCAGCCCTTGCGCGCAATGGTGAATTTTTTGAATACAACCGACGGCCTGACACAGGACGAGCATGCCAAAGCTACTCGTTATATTCACGAAGGTGAACCCGACTCGCAGGTCTGGGCTGAGTGGATGATGCGCTTTTTTCTCGCCCGTGTATGATTGCTAACTAAGGGGAGTCAGTCATGAAACTTTATTTCACAATCGCAATTTCGGTTTTAACCCTGGGTTCTTCGCAGGCAGCCGACATCGACAACGGTGACGACCTGCATTTCACAAATTGCACCGGATGCCACGATGACTCGGTATACACCCGTGAAAACAGGCTAGTCGGTAGTTTGCCCCGACTCGGGGCGCAGGTACGTTTTTGTAAAGATTCGCTCGGATTAACCTGGTTTGACGACGAAGTTGAGGACGTGATCGGATACCTGAACCAAACCTACTATCACTTTTAAGCCGAACCACGGGGCTTATTTGTCACCAGCGGCCGATGATGATGCCGTGTGATTCATCGCGCTCGGGGCCCATGCCTGCGAGATTGTCGTAAGGCACACCAACGCGTGGTTTAAAGCGCCGGCGCGAATCAACCAGTAGTTGCTGCATATCGTTACAGGTCTTTTCGTAGATCGGGTCATTTCCGAGATCGTTTAATTCGTTCGGGTCTTTTTGCATATCGAATAGTTGGGGTCGGAACAGGTTATGGTGTATGTATTTCCAGCGTTTGTCCCGAATCATCGTGGCCCGGCAATCATAAGCCGCGATGTTCAACAGGGTTCGAGGTCCACGATCTGAATAGTCGATTTCGCTTAACACGTACTGACGCCAGTTGCCGGGCGCGATTTTTGAACACAGTAACGGTATCAACGAGTGACCTTCCACCCGTTCGAGGCAGATATTGCCACCGGCAAATTCGACGAAAGTCGGCAACAGGTCAACCGCTTCAACCATCTCGGTGCAGACGCTGCCCCGGGTTTCGTCAGCTATCGGCTCCGGGTTGACGATGATCAGCGGGATTTTTGCCGAGGCATCGTGGAACAGGTCTTTCTCACCGAGCCAGTGGTCACCCAGGTATTCGCCGTGGTCGCTGGTGAACACGATCAGGGTTTGTTCGAATAATTCAGTTAGTTTCATGTAATCGAACAGGCGCCCGAGTTGATCGTCGATCTGCCGGATCAGCCCCATGTAAACCGGAATCACGTGCTCGCGCACCTCTTCACGGGCGTAGCTTTCACTGTATTCCTGTTCCATGAAAGCCTTGTACACCGGGTGCGGGTTATGCAGCTCTGTGTCTGAACGTATCGCGGATTGAATTTCATCGCTGCTGTAAAGATTGTGATACGGTGCAGGGGCGATCAACGGCCAGTGCGGCTTGATATAGGAGAGGTGCAGGCACCAGGGTTGGTCGCCTTCTTGTTGCTCCAGGAAATCGATCGCACGGTTGGTGATAAACGTGGTTTCCGAATGCTCTTCGGCGACACGTGATGGGTAAATCGAGTTTCGCAGTCGCCAGCCAGAGTGAACTTTACCATTTCTGTCTTCACCGCTATTGGCGTATTCCTGCCAGGGGTTATTACCCGGGTAACCCTTGCGATTGAGGAATGCGGTATAACCATGATCCTTCGGAACGCTCCCATTTGGATAGAGTCCATCGTGCAGTTCGAACGGTTCAAAGCCACCGCTGCCGGCAAAGCGAGCAAAGTCAGATTCCAGGTTTACGTCGAGTGCTCGCATTGCAGTAACGCTTTTGCGGTTGTGGGCTTTACCTACCAGTGCGCTTCGATATCCCGAAGATTTCAGATAATCGGCGATCATCAATTCATCGGATCGCATTGGATCCGAGTTTGCCATGACGCCGTGGCTCGACAGGTAGCGTCCGCTGTAAAAACTGGCGCGCGACGGACCACAGATCGGTGCCTGACAATAGGCATTATCAAAACGCACACCTCCTGCGGCTAGTGAATCGATGTTCGGGGTGTTGAGTTTCAGGTGCCCATAGCAGGACAGGTAGTCCCAGCGTAGCTGGTCGCACATGATGAAAAGGATGTTTCGAGGCACTAATAAAGCTCTTGATGCCGGGTTGCTACGCTATCCCCTTGTACAGCTTGGGATTAAACACATCGCGTAAAAAATCACCCATCAGGTTAATCGCGATCACGATCAACACCAGGAAAAAACCGGGTATCAAGGTAATCCACCAGGAACCGGAGAAGAGGTATTCTTTTCCGATACTGATCAGCGAACCCAGGCTCGGTTCGGTGACCGGCATACCGAGTCCGAGAAACGACAGCGCGGCTTCGGTAATAATCGCGTTTGCAATCTGCAAGGTGGCGATGACAAAAATCGGTGACAGGCAATTGGGTAATATGTGCTTGAACATGATTCGAGTCGATCCGAAGCCCATCACGTGGGCGGCATCGACATATTCTTTTTCCTTTTCCGCGAGTACCGATGAGCGCACCGTGCGGGCGATTTGCGGCCACTCGGACAGCCCGATAACGAGGATCAGGATAAACATGGCCCAGCTGCTATAGGTGTCGGCACCGAAGGCGTTTTTAACGATCGCAAGTACGATGATTGCAACCATCAGTGTTGAAAAGGATAGCTGCACGTCGGCGATACGCATCAGGATGCTGTCGACTCTGCCGCCGATATAACCTGAAACCAGGCCGATGACTATACCGATTGCGGCCTGTAGCAGTACCGCGAAGATGCCGATCAGCAGCGATACGCGCATGCCGTAGAGAATTGTGCTCCACAGGTCGCGTCCCTGGTCGTCGGTGCCGAGTAAAAAGCGCTCGTCCGCGCCCTCCTGCCAGGCCGGTGGCATTTCGGAGTCCATCAGGTCTATCTGTGTCAGATCGTAGGGATCGAAAGGCGCGATCACCGGCGAAAACAATGCCATTAAGGCAAGAATCAGGAACACGGTGCTGCTGGTGATCGCAACCTTGTCACGCTTGAAGTGATAAACCAGGTCAGACTGGAGCAATCGTTGCCAGTGTGAAATTGTCTGGTCCATTACTTCCCGCTTACCAGGTCAACCATCGGATTGATCAGCCCGTAAAGCAGGTCGACCAGCGTGTTGACGATCACGAAAAGAAATCCGACAAACATGATGTAGGCGGTGATCAACGGGATGTCGGAACGGTTAACCGCTTCGAGGAACATGAATCCCATTCCCGGCCATTGAAATACCGACTCGGTTAATATGGTATAGGCCACCATGATGCCGATTTGTACGCCACCGACCGTGATTACCGGCAGCATCGTATTCTTGAGTGCGTGCTTAAAATAAACGGTTAACGAATCCATGCCCTTGGCACGCGCGAACTTGACGTATTCAGAACTGAGCACTTCGAGCATTTCAGCCCTGACCAGTCGAATGAACAGGGGTAACATGATCGACGACAACGCGATGGCCGGCATGATGATATGCACGATGCCGTCCCAGCTTGCGAAATTCGTGCTCCAGTAGCCCCAGACTTCGACGATTTCACCCCGGCCGAACGACGGCATCCAGCCCAGCGTGATCGAGAATATAAAAATCAGCGCGAGCGCGGTTAAAAAAACCGGGATCGATATCCCGATTACGCTAACCGCCATGGTAAATTTAGCGAACCAGTGGCGCGGACGAATCGCGCAAAAAACACCGAGCGGAATCGAAATTGTAATGATGATTATCGATGCCGCGAAGGCAAGCTCCAGGGTTGCGGGTAATTTTTTCAATATTACGGTGAGGGCCGGTTCCTTGAAGAAATAGGAGGTTCCCAGGTCACCCTGCACTGCACGGCCGACAAAACGTCCATACTGCACCAGCAGGGGATCGTTTAACCCCAGGGTATCTTTTAAATTTTCCCTTTCTTCATCGGACATTGACATTGCGGCCAATTCCCGGGTCGGATCACCGAGACTGTCCTGGATGCCAAAGCAAAAGGCGCTGATGACGAACATCACCAGTATCACCTGCAGCAGGCGTTTCAGCAGAAATTGGGCCATAGTTTAATAAACGGAAAAAAGGGTGGGCACCCTGCCCACCCGTTTCTCCTGATACCTATTGGACGACTAGATCGCCGAGATAGGGAAAGTTGAGTGCATTAACAATTGGATCAACGTCGACGCCTTTACGCGCCGCCCAGGCCAGGTTCTGCCAGTGCAGCGGGATAAACCCGGCATCCTGGTAAATCTTGGCTTCGATCGCCTGCAGCATTTCAGCACGCTTGGCCGAATCGGTTTCCCGGTTCGCCGCCAGCGTGGTGGTATCGACATAATCGCTGCTATAGTTGCCCCCGTTGTAGGCGCCCATGCCGGTGCTTTGGTCTGGCGTCATTGCCAGGAACTCGAAAAAGTTGGCGCTGTCCTCGGTGTCCGAGTGCCATCCAATCATCATGATGTCGGCGGCGCGGTCGTCGAATGCAGGCCAGTACTGCGCCTTCGGCATGGTTTGCAGATCAACCTTGATATTAATTTTTGACAGCATCGCGGCGACTGCCTGTGCAATTTTGTCG
>Ga0224508_10001585_pt1 | contig 20276 bp, 16 predicted proteins | sample SF_Jan12_sed_USG_4_FD_170157 | JGI IMG/M metagenome (GOLD analysis project Ga0224508, IMG submission 170157) | Sediment microbial communities from San Francisco Bay, California, United States - SF_Jan12_sed_USGS_21 | ecosystem: Environmental > Aquatic > Marine > Sediment | place: USA... | reverse complement strand
ATTCGGAACTTCACGATCCCGACAAGTGATACGTCTTTCCCTATCACCCAGCTAATTGACAGGAATAAGGTTTAATGGCCTCTCCTAACCTACCAGAATTTGACGGCCCTAATCTCCGCATCATCCTCGCGGCTGGCATCACTCAGGTTGATATCGAACCAGATGTCTATTCGCAGTGGAAAGAATGGTTCAAAATTGGTGACAATGCGAAATACCCGCCCGCATTCAGAACAGTTGGTGGGGACCCACTGACAGCCGGCATCGATGCTGGCGCCTATTACTTTATCCAAAATCAACACGGCTGGCGGATACGTCCAGCTGAAGAAGATGCGACGATACTGATCACCGGGAACCTTGCACCGGAAGATTCGGCAAGACCGATTGCTGTACCAACGCTGGGTAATTTCACAGTCTTGCTTCTCGGTTTGCAGCCGATTACGCAGAATGTTGATATCTTGCTAGAGCAATCTCAACTAAATCAGTTCCACGGTGCCATTCATATAAACACGCACGGCTTCGGTGTTCCGGGAACGGCGTTCCCTATTGGCACAGAAGAGAACCCGGTAGACAATATCGTGGATGCGCGATTAATTGCTGATGACGCAGGAATTAGAAAATTCGAGTTTCATGGACATCTGACTCTAGATAGGGAATACAGTCATTGGAATTTCGTTGGGATATCTCCAGAACAGTCGGCAGTCAATGTCAATGGTCAATCCATAGATTCGGCGTCGTTTGAGGCTTGCACAATAAACGGCGCGATTGGCGCTCCTTCAGAATCACCAGCGCGACCTTTGTTTATGCGGGATTGTCATTTATCAGAAGCGATGCCCGTGACTGGATTGTACGCGATCCTTGTGAATTGCTTTCTCGATGGTGATGTCACACTGGCCAACGGTGATTTCATCATGTTCGGCGGCGGGTCAGAAGTCGCCGGATCAGGCACTCCGAAGATTAATCGGAACGGTACAACTGGTGAAGTGAACATTCGCGCCTATACCGGCGGAGTAGAATTGACGAACTTCACGACCGGCGACAACGCGTCGTTCGATATTCTCTCGGGCCACTTTATTTCAGGCATCACGAACACTGCCGGAACAATCGTGCTTCGCGGCGTCGGTAAAAAGACGATCACTAAGGGAAGCCCGTCGTCGTTTATTGACGACGAAGGCTTCATTGACGGTAGAGATATCCGTTTAATCAAGGCTTTGACCGCTGGCGACGCGGAAGTGTCGCTCGACGATTTGACCATAACAGTGTACGACCCGGACAACATCACGTCTCCGAGAACTGTGATTGCAACCTACGATGTGAGTGCAGATGGACGAATCAGAACAAGGACGAGCTAATGCCGACACCGAGCTTGTTCCCGATTTTCATGAAAGCCCAAGCGGGAGGTGGTGTTGCGGGTGTAGTATATATCGAGACATTCGGACTAGAGATGCTTGAGACAGTTGAAATTGAATTGGTTGACCTTGAAATCGACATCGAGTTGATTGAAGTCATTGATGTTGAAGTCATCGATGACGTAATTGAAGTGGAGATCCCCTGCTAATGGCTACGACAGCGATAGGCGCACCACAAGAGTGCGATTTTGAAAGACGACGTGGTGACACGAAAGACATTGCTATTCGTCTCTTGCAGAACGGTTCAGCGATAGCCTCAGCCCAAGGCTACTCAGGATTGTTGACAATCAATACGAGCAAGGCACCTGACCCGAATGCCAGCCCAGTGGTCGGTACGCAGGTATTTCAGGCCGTAGGAGCGCCTAACTCACCCGCCACAGATGCGATACTGCGGTTTGATTTCGCGGCGTTTGCCGGGTCACCAGAAGTGGGCGTCGGGAATTATTTCTACGACATTCAGATCACTGACCCAGATGGCGAAATCAATACGCCCCAGATTGGTAAGTTCAAAGTCGTACAGGATATCACGAAATGACAATTAGAGTTGAAGACGGAACGATCGTCGCGAACGCGAACTCCTACGTGACAGCCGCTGAGTTCGTCAGCTACGAATCAGATCGAGGCAACACGACGAACGCTGAAGCCGATACTGATCAAATTGAGTTCGCGCTAATCAAAGGAGCGGATTTCCTTGGTCAGAAATATCGGCACCGCTGGAAAGGATCCCGAGTGAACTCGCAACAGGCTCTGGATTGGCCTCGCCGCGGCGTTGACGTGCCGGATTTCTTTGATCCCTTTTTCAAACAAGCGAATGTCCCTATCAGTTTCCAGGATACGCTGTTCATCGGTGAGAATGTAGTGCCTCAAGAGGTTAAAGACGCACAGATTCAAGTCGCCGCAGCAACCATGGACTCGTCGGGCATTTCGTCGGGAGTTCTACAACCTGCTCTTGGTAGGGCAACCAAGAGAGAGAAACTCGGACCACTTGAAGTGGAGTATTTCAACGCCGAAGACGGGAGCAGCCGCCTGACCACAGTTTATTGGGACGCGGAACAGCGTCTCTGGGCAATGCTGCTCGCATCGGCCCCGTTCTCAGGAAGGATGGTTAGAAGTTGACACTATTCGATGATGTATTCGCGGGATCACAGGGTGTTGCCAACCAACTGATACAGAAGTTTGGGCTCGTAACGACTCTTCGCAGAGAAACGAGAGTATTTTCTGCCGCGACAGGAGACAATACTGTCACGTCAGTGGACTATACCATCAAAATGACGCCGCCATCACCATATGTCGTAGGGAGACAGACGAACACGGTGATTGAGGCAGGTGATTTGAGAACCATTATCGCAGAGGAGGGGCTGGTGATTACGCCTAACCCTGTGACGGATAAGATAATTTACCAGGGAACGCCGTGGCAAATCGTTTCGGCGGACCCGATTGTGAGCGGAGAGCGGACTGCGGCCTATGATTTGCAGCTGAGACAATGACACAGATTCGAATTCAAAACTTGCAGAGCTTCAATCTCGACCTCGAGAGGTTTGCCTCGGTTGTGATGCCTGAGCAGCACCTCGCCTTCCAGAAGAAGATTGCGTTGGACCTTCTCAAGGATATCGTTTTCCGAACACCCGTCGGTAATCCCGATCTCTGGAAGGTTCCGATAGCCCCCGCGGGGTATGTTGGTGGTAGAGCTCGAGGAAATTGGCAGGTCGGCCTTAATGCGACCACCGAAAATGAACTTTCACGAATCGATAGTGGTGGTGGATCCACCGTAAGTGATGGATCCGGAACGATCTTGTCGGCAATGCCCTTCGGAGTCATCTGGCTCTTCAATAATGTGCCCTATATCGGCGCATTGGAGCGGGGCCATTCTGGGCAGGCACCATCTGGTATGGTTCGTCTAGCTCTGGCAGCAGTGGAGGCGATAGCACCGTAATGGGTTACGAAGCAATAGGCACAACCATAAGAACCCGTTTTGATACGGAGTTCCCCTTGCTTCAGGCTAGTGTTCCCTATACGTTCGACAACCAAGGCGAGTTGAACGCATTCACGAAGGACGAGGCCTGGGTGCGTGTGACGATACTCAACGGAACCGCGCAACAGGTTGAAATGGGCAACAAGAAAAGATGGCGGCGCCCCGGTGTGCTTGAAATTCAGATATTCTTGCCCACGGGTGACGGCACCGGACTAAAAGATAGGATCGGTGATACTATACGAGACATATTTGAAGGGCGTACAATTGACGGTGTGGTATTTCGCGCAACGAGTCTTGAGCGATCAGGTATTGATGGGCCTTGGATCCAATTCAACTGTTCAACGCCATTTCAAGCCGACGAGCTCAGGTAAGAGGGAGACAAGCCAGTGTCAGATAGTTCAAGTACCAGACTAGCCTATCGCGAGGAAGTCGTCTGGGGTGAAGACCCAGCAGCGGCCGCATCGCCATTGCTACCATTGCGTGAATTCAGATTCACGAACGAATCTCTGAATTTTGAAGCACAGACTGAAGTCTCCGAGGAAATCCGGAGCGATAGACAGGTAGCGGACATCATCCGTACCGGTGTCGAGTCTGGCGGAGATGTCGGAATCGAATTCAGTTTCGCGTCCCACGATGATCTATTCGAAGGGGCGCTCTACAACGATTGGACCCCCGTCCAGGACAGCAATACTATCTCGCCTCTGGCGGATACGTTCCTTGTCGCTGGATCGCCTAACGGCAGCACCATCGGAATTGGTTCTCCGGAAGTAGGTGGAGCGGCCTTGCTCAATGCCTTGACGGTGGGGTCGTTCATCGAAATCACAGAATCAGTCGCGTCACCGACGAACAACGGTTTCACGCGAGTGACAGCGAATAGCCTCGCTGGTTCAATTACGGTGAGCCCCGCTCTGCCGAGCATTGGCCAGGATACGTTCCGCATTCGTGAGAGCCATCTCCGAAACGGTACGACGCTCAAATCGTATATGCTTGAGAAGGCGTTCCTTGACACAGCGTCAGCCAACTCGCCGGAATTGCCTGAAACTATCACATTCACAGGCATGCGAGTCGGTACTGCGGAAATCAATATCGCGACTGGAAGCATCTTGAACGGCTCATTTGCCTTCCAGGGAGAAACAGCCACAGTCCAGGCCGGGTCAAAGATTGAAGGACTCATCTCGCCGCAGCTCGTTGAAGTCGCGGCCACTGATGTGTTCAACGCTATCGATAATGTCGGCAACGTCCTTATCGACGGAGTCGCTGATCCGAATGTATGTTTCACGGAGATTTCGATCTCGATTGAGAACAATCTTCGAAACCAGCCTTGCATCGGCCAGCTCGAGAACAGCGGCATAGGTGTCGGACGAACACAGGTTTCTGGTACGCTGATAGCGTACTTTGTGAACAGAGATTTCTACGAGAAGTATTTGAACTTCGATACTGTCGCACTGTCGTTCACTATAACGCTCGGTGGCAATACGTACCTGTTCGACTTCCCGTCATTCAAGTTCACCTCCGGAGAAGTGGTGGCTGGCGGAAACGACGAGGACGTATTGATCAGTACGGAGTTCACTGCAAAGAGGGACCCGGTTCTAGGGTTCACAATGGGAATCAATCGATTCGGTACCATTCCTACCCTAGTGCAATAATTTGAAGTGAGGAGGCCCAGCATTTCGTTGGGTCTCTTCGAAAACTAGGAGCCACAGATGAAAATTTCGAAACTGAAGACTGATAGTGACCTTGAGGTCAATGGAGTCTGGGTTGATATCGGGGACGGAGCGGAGATTCTTGTCGCCCGTATCGAGAACCCAAGATACAAGGAAAGACTTCGAACTCTAGGGAAGCAGTATCGTCACACGATGACGAGAGGCATGTTGCCTATCGAAGTGCAAGAGGAACTCTTGTACCAGACAGCATCGGAGACGATACTCCTGGATTGGAAGGGGATAACAGACGACGATGGCAAGAACATCAAGTATAGTCAGAAGAAGGCATACGAACTTCTGAAAGAGGTACGTGATTTCCGTGACATCGTTTTTGAAATCTCTGAAACAATGAATGCGTACCAGCGTGAAGTTGAAGAGGAAGACTCAAAAAACTCAAAAGCGTCCTAGATTGGAACCTTGAGTGGGGACCCCACCTAGAGACGCTTTATAGAGTTTGGGACAACTCGGGCAAGATACCTCCAGCGTTGGAGAAAAGGCCCGAACTCTTCGAAGGACTGGATCATGTCTGGTCCGCCTTTGGCGATTTGGAGGCTTCCAGGCAATACGGATACGGACATCCTCAGGCTCTGCTGACATCAGAGATTGAGGCATATGCAAGGTTGAACCTTTACAATGCGGAAGATTCAGCTGAACTCGTCCGCCATCTTCGACGGCTAGATACCATCTACCTCGATTGGGCGGCTAAGAAGGCCAAAGAGAAGCAGAAGGCTAAGAAGTAAGATGCCAGACCTTAAAGTTGGAATTGACGGTAGACGCGCCCAGACGGGCGCTGAAACGGTTAAGCGTAGCCTCTTCGGAATCCGAAAGGCCGCTGGCCAGACTGCCGTCGCGGCCGACAGAACTACCAAGGCATTTGACAGACAAAGAAAGAGCGCCTTCAGCCTAGGACGTGTCCTAAAAGTTCTTGCCGCGTCATTTGTTCTTCGTGAACTTGGTCGACTGACAAACACCTTCCAGGAAATCAACAACAGGCTCCGGCTTGTAACCAAGTCCGGTAAACAGCTGGAGAAGGTACAACAGACGATTTTCGATATAGCGCAGAAGAATCGTATCGGATTCGCATCCACGGCTGAGCTATTTCAACGGGTAGCTCGTTCCTCTGAGACACTCGGTTTGTCTCTTGACGACGTGGCACAGGTCACGGATACCGTTTCAAAAGCCATCACCCTGAGTGGTGTCGCGGCTGCATCAGCGAACGCGGCTATCGTACAGTTGGGTCAAGCCATGGCCTCTGGTACCCTGCGTGGTGACGAACTGCGATCCATTCTTGAGCAGACTCCTCGCCTAGCGAGAGCTATCGCCGATGGACTTGGCGTTCCGATTGGTAAATTGCGCGAGTTGGGAGCGGCTGGTAAATTGTCATCTGTGGCGGTTATTCAGGCCTTGCAAAGTCAGGCGTCTGTTCTTGAAGCCGAATTTGAGAAGACGATTCCAACGATTAGTCAGGCGTTCACAGTTCTGCAGAACTCGCTGATTAGAACAGTTGGTATTTTCGCGGAGAGCACAGGGGCAGCCGGAGGCTTTGCCGATATCCTGCTCGGACTCGCGACATTTGTCCAAGGACCGTTGCTTCAAGGTATGCTCCAGTTCGGTGACGTACTCGGGGTGACGTTCGATGAGTTTGGGGCGATAATAAGACGAACAACTGAAGGCTTCACTGGACTTGGGATCAACGTCGGTGAAATCGCTGGTGATATTGGTCGTGCGATGCTTCGGATACCATTGACGATTGCCAACTTCATCAATCGGGCTATCGTTGAAATCGTGAATGGTCTCGCTATCCTCAAGACTCGCGTGTTCAGGTTCTTTAGCGAAGTGAAGACTGGTTTCCTAAATTTCCAGAACGCCTTGGTTGGGACACTTGCGACAATCATCGGAGACGATGAGGTGGCCGAACAGGCTGCGGCACGTCGAGTTGAAATCGCGGGTGAATCAGCCGCTGAGCAGATTAGGCTTGAGAGAGAATTAGCTGGACAGCTTGCGACGCTTGAAGCGGATCGAACGGCATTGGTTGAAGCACAAATCGCACAGGAGAAGAGACTGGAAGATGCGATTCGGCAACGAGCGGAGGCTCGACTGGCGGCGCTGAACGAGGATACGTCACAGCGAGGGGCGGGAACTCAAGGTGAAGTTACAATTGATCCGAAACTCCTGACACAGATTCAAAAGACAATTGAAGCGACACGAACACCGTTGGAGACATACAAGGCGGCAGTGGCGGCGCTGGTAGAACAATGGAACACCGGAAAACTTCCAGCTGAAAACTTTGTCCGGGCTCTTGAGGCAGCGAACGCATCCTATATCAAAGCTGACAACGATTTGACTGGTTTGACGGATGACCTTGCACTCGCCGGACAGCTCTTCGATGACACTCGAACGCCGCTTGAAACGTATAACATGGCGTTGGATGATTACAATCGTCTTCTCGAAAGAGGTGTCATCAACCAAGACTTGTTTGACCGTTCAGTCGCTGAAGCCAAGAAGACACTCGATGAAGCGGGCAACTCTATGACGGAGTTCGCCGTACAGGCGGCGAGAAACATTCAGTCAGCCTTTGCGAACTTCTTGTTTGATCCATTCAGCGACGGACTGAAAGGTCTCGCTCGTAGCTTCGGTGAAACCCTTCGTCGAATGGCGTCCGAGCTTCTGTCGCAGCAGATCCTGAAGTCGTTCTTCAGTGCCCTTGGTGGGGGTGGCGGCAACATCTTCAGCACAATCGCTGGATCCTTCCAAGGTGGTGGTGACTTCCAAGGTGGCAAACCAATCCTTGTTGGTGAAGGTGGACCCGAGATTATCACACCGCGTCAGTCAGGGACAGTAATCCCGAATGGCGCGACACAGGCCGCACCACAAGTGACGGTGATGCCTGCTCCGGTTGTCGTACTTGATGATCCGAAGAAGGTTGAGCAGGCTCTTCAATCAGCGAACGGTCAAAGAGCTCTTGTAACTGCTATCGGAGAGAAGAGCTCGTCTGTCAACCAAGCCCTCAACGGCGGGAGAAATAACTAATGTGGCTTCATGAACAACTCGTCGCGAACGGTGGATCAGGGTCTCCTGAAACATTGGGTCAGGTTATCACCGCGAAAGCGATTTTTGACTTCATCACGAATGACAGTATCAGCTCAATCAGTGTCAATGTTGGCGGCACCGGATACGTAGTTGGTGAGACTTTTGACATCAGTGTCGTAACCTCACCTCAGGTTGGGGTAAATTTTGTCGCGAGAGGTGTTGTGACAGCCATAGCCGCAAGTCCGGCGACAGGCGTCGTGACTCAGGTTGCAATTATATCAGGTGGTTCGTATGTCGGTCTTGCAAATCTAGCTTCACCGTTCGATACTCCTATCACTGGTGTCGTGACAGCGAACTCAAGTGCCGGTGGCGATAACGCTCTGACAGTTGACATCATTCCAGAGAAAGCTTACTGGACTGAGGATCGAGGAAACGGAGCTCAGTCTCCTATCGCATCGACAGACTATGTCGATGATAGAACAAATTTTCATTGGCTTTGCACGAGCACGAAAGCAACCAATCCGGCGACGATCGGTCTTGACTCCCAGGGTGGTGGTGGTAATCCGTATGTCCAGCTGGTGGTTGCGACAGGATTTGATAAAACTCAATCATTCTTCTTGCAGCCAGGAGCGAGCCCGAACGCTGGTAACCTCCCATGCCCATCGAATGATCCGGAGATATACGTCTCCAGCACAGAGAGACGTGTCAACATCCTTATACGAGATGGATCATTCTCTCACTATGGAATTCTCGGATTCTTTATCCCGTTCACGAATACTGAAGCGAATTATCCGTTCCCTGGACTTGCTGCGGGTTCCACGACTGGGGCGCTTACATTCAACCAGGTCTGGGCAACGCTGAGTTCTAATCCGAGCACGGTCGCGGCGGGCATCATAAATCCAATGTCTGTTCAAGCGGGAACAGTGACTTCAGGTCCGTATTGGTTCCGCGACAACCTATCACCACAATGGCTGTCAATCAGTTTCTCTACCTCAGAATTGACGGAATTGCGCGCTCAAATGTGGCCAGCGCAATTCAATCCGGCGAACTATGACTTCACGTATGCGACACAGGTTGATGGATTTGTTACGACTCCAAATACCGGGCTACCTGGTTTCCTTGAGGGTGGAATACTCCGAGAAATGGGATCAGCGGGTAGTGAAGCGTGGTTTGGAAGTGATGCTGGCGGAGGTGATGGCGTTCAAGGTGTTGGACCTCTCGGAATTGCAAATCGTCTGAGTTTCGTTGTTCAGCCCCACATCATCGCGAACCAAACCGGTGACGTACAGATAATCGGGATCATCGACGGATTTGAAGCGGTGCATGGTCGAGGACTCACATCGTTCCAGGAAATTGAACAATTCAACGGGAAGCGGTACATCGTATTCCCAGACATAAGCGCGACGCAGCTCTACAAATGGGTCGCAATGGAGATTCTCTAATGCCGTATGAAACTCAAACCACCCCATTCACCGGCGATGCTGGAATCGGATCGTTCCTTGAGAACATCTGGCTTCCGTTCGCACGTGACGATGCGAAATGGACTGATAACTTGGCTCCGGTACAGAGTCCAGAAGTCGCTCTTCCAGAAGCTGAGGTTTGGGTTACCCGTCAGGTACGGGGTGGATCTCCACTGGGTCCAACGACCAGTCCGGTAACACACCTTCCTCCGTACGTCTTCTTTCGAACAACCGAGAATGGTAAACACCTTTTCACGTTCACTGGGACTGGGGTAAATTCCGCACAGGAGGCCTTTGATCAACCTAATAATCCGATGCAGAGCCCGCCTGCGGCTAGTTATGCTATCGCGGATAGCGCTCAACTATCCGGTCTTCGGTGCATGATTACCAATCAACTTGAAGGGACCTTTGACAAGTATTGGCTCTTCTCGAATGATGCCGGAGATTATATACATTGTGTCATCAAGGTCGCCACTCGACACTATCGACATTTTCATGTCGGTTTATTGACCCCTCTGCATCCTGATCTTGATCCTACCTCATTCTATGTCACGTCGCAATTCTGGGAGCAACTCGATCCGACCGCGCTCAGTTCACAGAGCTCGCAATCAACACCGGTTGCGAATGGTGAGCATGATCCGTATTCCACTTTCCACCGGAATCCTTTCCATATGAATTCGGCGGGCAATGAGACAGGAGCGGGTGGAGCGATCCGAGCTCAGTTCATGTGCGCCGTGTATCACATGCCGGGACTCGCGCAGAATTCTCCGGAGATCATCTGGTACAAGCCGCAACTCGGTGACAACCTGACACTTCAACAACAGCAAGGAATCGCTCTCGGATTTGCCATCGGTGACGTGAATAAGAGCACTGATGCAGTCATCTTCGGACTCTGCAACGTCAGTGGAAATCCAGATGGTCTCGGCGTGAATCTATATAACTCGGATCGAACATTCACGAGCAATGCGACACCACTGATTCCAATCTATGTTGGTGCGAACATTGACTTTGCCGGTGACATACGTATGGGAGTGGTTGCACAAGTTCCCGACGTGTTCCGAATCAACATGAGGAACCTCGCTCCGGAGCAGGAGCTCGTGGTTGGGTCCGATACTTACACGGTCTTCCCTCTTATCAACGATGATGCTACCAATGTTCTCGCAGGAGAAGGTTACAGCGCATGGGAAGGATTGGCATACAAGAAGATTGATAACGGTCCAGTGCCGTAAGGAGTGAGCCGTGGCTGATCAATCCGCAGCGGTCTCCGGATACGGTGTCCTATTTCATGATCCAGGGAACCCCGCACTTCCGACACTCCCAGGTGCGAATGATCCGTCTGTTGGATACCTTGATGAATTCGGCCTCGGTGCTGATTTCACATTCTTTGATGAGCCTCTGCCTCCTGAGCCGTATCGAACGAGCGCAACGACGCCTGGTGAGTTTGGAGGCTATGCTGGTTGGTTCCTAAATAAGGTTTGGGCGACCCCAGCACCGATTGATTTTGGTGACATCGCTGACCAGAAAGATGTCGCAGTCACGCTCTACAGTACCTTCCGAGATCCGAAGGAATTGAGCTCGGTAGTCATTCCGACAGCAGGGGTGACACTCTTCGATCCGGCTCTACCGGTTAACCTGCCGTCCATGGGTGACGAGGTTCTGACATTCCGTGCGGCGCAAACCGGTCCGCAGGAATTCGATGACGAGGTAACCTTCACCGTAGAAGCTTTGACGTTCGTCATACGAACTATCGGACGTCGCGTTCTGCTAATGATTTCTGATCCCCAAGCAGGGGCGCAGGAACAGTTGACTTTCGTGACTGACTTGATGCGGTCGAAGAATGGTCTCGAACAGGCGTTCAGCACACGGCGCGGACCTCGGACGATCGTGAACTATAATTTCAGGTTCTCAAGTGATAATGATAAGAAACGAACTGAGCTCGAGACGATAATCTTTGGTGGCAACCCAATCCTACCGATTGGTGTTCAACTATGGTGGGAAGGACGAAAGATTTCCGCTGCCGCATTGAGCACTGACATAGTCGTGAACTTCACGATTGCGAATATGTCAATCGCTGCGGGCGATACTTTGATCTTCAATACGCCGGATGGGACGGAAATCATCTCAACGATATTGATGATTAACAGTCCTGAGATTGGCGTAACTCTCGAGCAAGCGGTTGGTACAGACTTGCCTCTCGGAACGTGGGTGACCCCTGTTCGATTCGGTCACCTGTTGCAGCCGGCGAGAATCAGCACCGCGCAAAAGAACCTTGAAGACCTTTCCGTTCAATTCACTCTAGAGAGTGAACGTGACATCGGTGAGGTGGATCCGAATTATTTCGACTTCCATACGGTGGAAAGCCCTGCTCGACCTATCCTCCGGGAGAGATGTGCGATTCGCAAGCTGACAGGCGCTATCTCGCGAGAACAAACAACCATAGATAGTAAGACGGGTCGAATCTTTGTCACAGGGACAGAGCCTCTGGGCGAGTGGTCTTCTCAAGTCGTCGTGTTCTGCGATGATGTATCTGAGATGTATGCTTGGCGAAAATTCATTCACTATATGCGAGGATCTTGGGGAACCTTTTACGCTCCGACATTCCAGAACGATTTGCCGTTGTTCTCGCCATTGACTCTCGGTGGCAATACCTTCATCGTTCCGTTCATGGGAATCGAGAATCTTTTGAACGGTGCCGCGCCTAAACGAGACCTTAGAATTGTGACAGTCGAAGGAGTCGTGTACTATCGACGCATTACCAACGTCACTGACAATGGTAACGGAACTGAAACCATCACTGTCAACAGCGTCATCGGATCAGGTTCTCCAGCCTTTAGCCCGATTTCGCAGACAGTCATCTCGTGGATGCACCTAGTTCGCATCGGAGGTGATTCAGCTACCTTCAAACATAGATCCACTCTCGGTGATGCTGACCTAACCTTCACCGTAAGGACAGTCAAAGAATGACATTCGAGGCATTTGAAACTTCAGACGGACGACCAGTCGAATTGTTGACGTTCCTGAATGGCTTGACGACGTTCCGGTACACGAATGCGAACAACCCGGTGACGATTGGCGCTGATACTTTCGAGCCTCTCGAGTACACTCGAAACGCCCCGAGTCTCAGCAAGGATTCTGATGATTCAAATATCAAGATCACCCTACCATCAACGAATCCGGTTGCTCAACTGTACCGAGAAATTCTACAGAGCAACATCACGTCAATCACGATCCAACGGTTCCATGACAACGATCCATCTCAACAACTCCAAGTCTTCTTCAAGGGAGAAATTGGGAGCGTCTCGAGTGCGAACTCGAAGACTACGATACTCGGAATTCCGTCAGCGCAAGGACGGGATGAAATTCCTCGATTCACATATCAGTCCCTCTGCAATTATTTCCTCTTCGATGGGACGACGTGTCGTATTTTGAAGAACGATTTCCGCTACGTCGCAACGATTACGAGCATTGATGTGACGGAAAGGTTCATTACGGTGAGTGGTTTGCGCGTCCAAGCAGGGGTGCTCGATGCCGGTGTCAGTGGTGCGCTGTCAACAGCCGAGCTGGATCAATACTGGTTGAATGGGTATTGTGAAACCGGAGGCGCGGCTCCTGAATTTAGAAGAGTAGTTCAGAATCCATCCGGCCAGGTCAGCCCGTTGGATCCTGACACTATCGAGATTCCCTACCCGTTTGTCAATGCACAGGCGGGTGATCCAATTACCGTGTATGCCGGATGCAAGAGAGACACCGATATCTGTGTTCGAAAATATGACAATCTCCTCAACTATGGAGGGTGGCCGTCTGTGCCTGAAGTCAACCCGTTCACCACTGAGCTTCCGAAAGGAACTCGAAAGACATCTGGAGGATTCTGGTAATGGATGCAATACTCCTTCCTCTTGATGTGATTGAACCAGTATTGATGTTCTGGCCGCAGTTCTTTCTGTGGTTGGCGTCGTTTGTCATTACAGATTATTTTCGAGAGTCATTGCCTGAGGTGACTGCGAGCGGACTGGGAGACTTCCAGATTCCAACTGCGACTGAAGGACGATATGTGCCGCTCGTATTCGGCACAATGATTGTGCAAGGTCCGAACGTCGTATGGTATGGTGATTTCCGAGCTGAAGAGCGTACCGTGACGACCGGACTCATCTTCAAGAAAGATGAAGCCATTGGATTCACGTATTACCTTGGTTTACAGATGGGACTCATCCGCGGGCAGACTGCCGGCATCAAACGGATATGGATCGGTGACGATGTCGTTTGGGATTATGTCATTGACAATGGAAGTGTTCTCGGAAGCGGTGCAATCACTGTCGATAGAGATGACATATTTGGCGGCAGGGATGAAGGTGGCGGATTCCAAGGAACAATTCGCCTCTTTGATGGAAACTCTGCTCAAGCACAGAGTGCCTATCTTCTGGGAACTGGGCTTACATCCCCTGAGCCAACTGACAGAATCACGAACCTTCCTGCATACCGCGGATACTCGTACGTCACAATATCGAACATAGAATCGACAGTCAATACTGGTTTCGGCGGAGTTTTCGTCGTGACTACGCCGGCGGAGGTAAGCGGCGCGAACATCGGAGAGAACAATACTCTTCGAAATATGAAGTTCGAGATTCAGACATTCGATACAGTCGCGAACGGCGGACTCGGTGACGCTCTATTGCTGGGTAATGATCATCACTTCATTGGCGAAGACTTGAATCCGATTGTATTGGCGTATGAAGCCTTCACGAACACCGACTGGGGACGGGGACTTTCTCCTAGCGATATCAACCTCGCGAACTTCCAAGCCGCGGCGGAGACTATATGGGCGGAAGGCCTCGGGTTCAGCATCATTATCGACCAGGTGCAGAAAGTTTCGAAATTGATTGATACGATTGAGCAGCACATCGACGGCTACATCGGCCCAAATCCAATCACCGGTCAACTCGAAGTCAACCTCGCTCGACAAGATTATACGTTGGCATCAGAGTTCCAGGCTGACGCAACGAACATCATCAGCGTCAACAAGTTCGCTCGCAGCGAAGGGAATCAAACTTTCAACGAACTTCGTGTCCAGTACACGGATCGGCAGAAACAGTACAAGGATGGATATGCCCCTGCCCAGGATCTAGCGAACCTAATTATTCAGGGTCGCCCACGTAGCAGGACTTCGAGGTATCCTGGTGTTCATGAAGCTGACGTCGCGAATAAGATTGTCTGGCGTGACTTGCGTGGCATGGCACGCTCACTGGCTTCAACGACGGTTGAAATAAATCGAACCGCATGGCAACTGAGACCCGGCGACGTGTTCTCATTCACAGATGCTGAAGTCGGCGTCACCAATATGGCGATGAGGATCACTGCTATACGGCAGGGTGATCCGGTTAACGCGAGTCTACTCATTGATGCTGTCGAAGATATCTTTGGATCCGAATTTGTTGGGTTCGTTGATCCGCCAGCGTCAGAGTTCATTCCTCCAACAAGTGTGGCGACACCTCTCGCGGCAGCGGCACAAATGGCGATGGAAGCACCATTCATCATCAACGTCAACGATCCGGTTACCCCTCTAAATTATCCGCGTCTGTTCACTGCGATCCGGTCTGGGATCCCTCTACCGTTGTCGTACGAAGTGAACGTCGACCAGAGCGTCGCATCGTCACCTACGGGCTTCGATGCTGAAGGTGAAATCACTAACGGTGTGACAACAGTTGGAACGATCCGTGATACTTTGACGCCTTGGCAGGACGGCAACGGCACGTTCACAATTGGTGTTGATCCGCTACAGGGTCCTCTCGAAGAACTTGTCGGAACTCATGCTCCCGGTGGAGTTGGTTCTCTAACAGGTGTCGCCGTAATCAATCCTGGGACAGCGACAGAAGAATGGATACTGATTTCTGAGATTGTATTCCTGACTGGGTTGACATCACCGGAGACACTCGCGGTTGAGTGCCAGGGAGTCTATCGAGCCGCGCTTGATTCAGCGATGCACAACCATTCACCAGGCGAAGAGATCTGGTTTATATGGACAGGCGGAACGGGAATCGTTCCTCAAGTCTTCCCAGTCTCGAATACGTTGGATGTGAAACTCTTGCCAATCACACAGACGGATCGAGTGAATTTGACGGACTCTCCGGTACCTCCTTCTGCCTTGCCAGTTGTGATTGAAGCTGATGAAAGATACGCGAAGCCGCTTCTACCGATTGGGTTGGACTTCGGTCTCACGTATGGGAACTTCCCAATCACATCTGTTAGCCCGGAAAACTTCATCAATTTCGATGATGTTCGACAATCAGCGAATCCTGTGTCTCCAGTTCAGCAGTTCGTTGGGACGAGAGTTGTTCCAAAGTTCCGATGGTTCCGTGTTGAGAATACAATCTGGCAAGTGGAGGGGCTTGATCAAGAAGGTGCACCGTTCGACATCACCGAAATTCTACAGGATCAGCTTCGTCTCTCATGGTGGATTTATGACCTTGACGCTACGCCAACACCAACACGAGGTGTGGATGAATTTGACAGCGCGCAGGATGTCGTTGTTGGAGATCCTAGTGTATTTGAAATTCAACTTCTCAAGTCTGCGGTTCCGCTTCTAGGGAGAACCAGCAATACGTTCACCGCACGTCTTGAAATTGAAACATCACATTCCCCGAATGACATCATCACATCACCGGAGACATTCCGAACAAGTCGTGAAATCATGTTCTTTGATTTTGAAGTGACAGCCGTGTTCGTTGTTCCACCAGAAGCAGTCATGTTCCAGACACGATTCGCTGGTGATGATGGTGCGAAAGACGTATTTGATGTATCACAATATTCAACCGGTGAGGCAGCCGCGGCGATTGGACGCGCAGAGGTCGATTCCACGCAATCAGTATTCAGTGGGACCAGTGGCAGCATCCCTAACGAGCCGACAGGTTTCCTAAACCAGGGAGCGGCGGGATGGCACTTCCCTGCTCCGGCTCCTCTGGAATCTCCGAGTACGACGTTTGATTGGAATAATGATTGGACGTTAGAGTTCCGAATGCGGGTCGATCAGGAATTGCTGACTGTAGACAAGACGATTTTCATGCACACGGGAATCAATTCTCACTTCGGAGTTGATGAAGCAGCGAATCGTTTCGTCCTCTATTATGATGAATCACTTGGTCGATTCACAATCACATATCAGAACAGTGCAAGTGGCCAGACCACATTCTCTGTCAACCCGAATGTGAGCTTCCTTAACGCTGGAATATCACCCCTAGATTTCGTCGAGGACCAATGGTATGCGTTTGCGATTATGCACAGATTCTCGGGTGGTGTTGATAGATTCTCACTATTCGTTAATGGTGTTCTTTGGGATAGCGTAGCTCACACGACCACATGGCAGGATTATTCTGCCGTTGATTGGGTTGTCGGATTTGGGGCAGCTGACGCAGGGGCGTCGGATGGATCTGTGTATGGGTGGTTGGACGAGATACGATTCACGATGGGATTTGCACTATACAATCTCGACTATGTTCTGCCTGAATTGAAGTCGCCGGTTGATGGACAATTTCCATCGGTGTTCGACAAGACTTCCTTGCTTGCATCATTTGATCCGTTTATTGCGGGGGGCAAGGCGGACCTATCTATTTGGAATGGGACATGGGCATTCGGTGGAACGTCTGATATCGAGGCTCACAATCCGTTCAATGGATCACCAGACGGAGTCGGACCCCGCTGGTCACTTCGATGTGACGGCGTCGATTCAACATCGCATCTAATAGCCGACGGCGGTTGGATAACGGAAGGTATCAACAATGTTCTTGAACGATTCGAGTTCTCAAACAGGGACTTCACGTTGGAGGTCTGGTGCAAGGAACGCATCGCTACGGAGGGTGATGGAACCGCGTTGCTCACGAAATACAATCGTCCGTCAGGAAACTCGATTGATTGGTGGTGGTACATCAATGCAAGTTACAATATCATCTTCGGGTGGTCGCCAACGGGCACCATCTCCAGCCAGAAATCGACGACGGCGGCCTTGCCTGCACAATCGCCGTCTCACTTGAAGATTCCATTGAACGAATGGCATCACCACGCCGTCACGCGAAAAGGCGACGACATCTTTATGTGGCTCGACGGGCAGCTGATAGGCTACGAGGAACGATTCTTCCAGCATGTTGACGCAGATAGCGGGAACAAGTTGAAGAACCAACTCGGGAACACACTCGCTATTGGTCGATACTACGATGTCAGCGCATCTTCACGAAGTCGTGCGCTCGATGGATGGATCACTGAACCACGCATCACTCTCGACGAAGCTCTATACGATGTTACCGCATCACCACTGCCATTTCCGTTGGTTGGATCACCTGGAACGTTCGATCTTCAAGGAAATGAATCTCCTCAATATACGTACACGGTTCCGACGACGCCGTTCTCAGATCAAATTGGATCGAATCTATACGGACGAAATGTTCGTGAACCTGATCCTGATTCAACCCACATGGAGTTCTTGTCACACTGGATCGGTGGAGCCGGATCACCGCTATTGACCCCTGTTGATGTGAGTGCGAACGCTCGGGCGATAACAGTGTTCGCCGGATCTAGTCTTGACGTGTTGACACCGTTCCCGAACTCAGTACAACCGACAGGTTCGCTTCGGATCAGCGGTATTACATCGCCACGCGGTGGAGCTACGATTCCGGATGATGCCGTATGGGATTACGAGAATTCTGACTTCACACTTGAATGCTTCGTTATGTTCAATACCATCCCGACAGCCAGTCCAGAATCATATGCGACGTTTATGGGACAGTGGAACGAAGATTCGAATGATCGAACACAGCGGTTCGGATATAACGGAGCGACACAGAGCTTGTCGTATCAACAGACGACGAGTGGTGCAACCACAACTCTAGAAGAGGCCTCTGTACCGTGGACACCCGTCGCCGGTCCATCTCCGGAGCAGTGGTATCACGTATCTGTGACGCGCAGAGACTCAATCGTGTATTTCCACATTGATGGCGTTCTGCAAGGTCAACCGATACCTTTCCGTATTGCGACAACGCCAGCCGTCGCACGGACATGGAATTTCGGAACCGCGTTCAATCTGAGCGCGCCAGTCGATGTACTCGATGGATGGCTCGCGGAGACGCGTATCACCATCGGCCATATCGCATACAACGCACGTGACTATGATGCACGGACAGAACCGTTTGACTGGCACTTGACTATATTCCAGCCTGGCCCGGATCGTCGTGTCGCAGAGTATTCCAGCGCCGCAGATTATTCATTTATCGGAGCGGCTGTATCACAAGCCGTGTCTGATGTCTACTACAGCCACGAGAATGCGTACTTCCAGAAGCCGTCCCCAGATCCGGATGAGCCGTTCCGCACGTACCGCCCTCAAACGTGGCAATCAATCAGCAACGGTGAGGAGATGCAGTTCGCCTATAATGCGGGGCAAGCCCTAGGCGACAGTCCATTCACAGTCGAGGCAATGCTTCTACATGAGAACCAGGAGGCACAGGCATTTGTCGGACACTATGACGCTGGTGTTTCGAAACGGTCGTGGGGAGCCCGATGGTCGGTCGGTCCTGGTCGTCTTGAGTTTTTCTGGTCTACAGATGGCACCGCTCTCAATTTTGCGAGATTCCCGTGGGCTCCGTCACCGTTCATAAACGTGTGGCATCACGTCGCATTCGTTCGTGACAATACGGTTTCGCCTGAACGTATTCGATGCTATGTCGATGGAGTCGAGCTGACTGAAGGGTCACCGGTGCAACCTGCTATCGCGGGAGCTACGCTCTTTGATCCGACGACTGAACCGATCATCATTGGATCATTCACTGACAATTTTGAATTGTGGGATGGCCGCATCGAAGAGCTTCGCGTTATCAAGAAGGTGATATACTCTGGCAATTTCACGCCTCCAACTAAGAGGCATCCGAGGTACTAGAATGAGTAACTTCAAATGGGCAGTAGAGAACGTTCTCCACCACGAGGGTGGATTCAATGATATTGTCGGTGATTCTGGCGGGGCTACTAATTGGGGGATTAGTCTTCGCTTTCTTCAAAATGCTGGAGACCTCGACGGCGATGGCCTTCCGGATGGCGATTTGGATGGCGATGGCGACGTCGATATCGATGACATTAGGAATGCTTCTCGCGCTGAAGCCGTAAAGCTCTATCGCGACCATTTTTGGAAGCCGAATAAATGTGATGCGATCTTGTCTGGGCTGCTCTCGAACAAGATCTTCGACATGGCTGTAAATATGGGATCCAAGCAGGCCTGGAAAATAGTACAGAGATCAATCAACAAGCTCGGTGGCGATCTTGTCGTTGACGGCATCGTGGGCATCAATACCATCGCCGCTGTAAACTCTCTTCTAGCTAAGGACTTTGAACTGGTGACCGTAATACGCGAGCGCCAGGGCAATTTCTACGAGACCCTGATCGAAAGGAAGCCGATTCTGGCCAAATTTCGTCTCGGTTGGAGAAGAAGGGCAGCGTTTTGAGGGAGACGCATGGACAGATGGACTGTAATCGCGAACCGGATCAATGCTCTACGAGTGTTCCCAAGGTTCTATTTGACTGTATTCTTTCTCGCTTACGTTAAGCTCTTTGAAGAATCCTGGATGTGGTACACGGCTCTCGATCTATCGTCAATCGAACCAGCTAACCTAGCATTCATCACTGCCTTCCCGGTGGCATTGCTCACAGCTCTCGGCGGCATGTTCACGAAAATGTA
>Ga0224508_10001584_pt1 | contig 20290 bp, 16 predicted proteins | sample SF_Jan12_sed_USG_4_FD_170157 | JGI IMG/M metagenome (GOLD analysis project Ga0224508, IMG submission 170157) | Sediment microbial communities from San Francisco Bay, California, United States - SF_Jan12_sed_USGS_21 | ecosystem: Environmental > Aquatic > Marine > Sediment | place: USA... | reverse complement strand
TCGAGCGTCTGCGCCTGCGTGCCCGCCCAGATATCACAGCCATCGGCATGGTGATGCGCCGTCGCGTTCAGCGGCTCCATCGGCGCGTGCGCCAGATACGGCACCTCGTAGACGCCCTCGACGGTTTTCGCGGCCGAGGCCAGGCCCGCGGCCACATCGCCTTCATCCTCGGCGACGGGCCCATCGGTGTCGACGAGCCGACGGTAGTCCTCGAGCAGCGCCGATGTCGAGAACTGCTCTCCGGCGCTGTTGTCCCACTCGATCTCGAGCGCGTCCCGGGCCTGCTTCGCGGACCAGAAGTCCTTCGCGATCACGGCGACGCCCGACGAGACCCGCTTCACCTTCACGACGCCCGGCATGGCCTCGGCGGCCGAAGCGTCGAATGAGACGACCGTCCCGCCGCACACCGGCGGATGGGCGACGGCAGCGGTCAGCATGTCCGGGAGCTTCACGTCGATCGCGAACTCGGCGGTCCCGTCGACCTTCGACGGACCCTCGAGCCGCTTCACGTCGGTCCCGATGATCTTGAACTCGCTCGGGTCCTTGAGCGGAACGTCTTCCGGCGCCGTAAGGGTCGCGGCATCGTCAGCCAGGTCGCCATAGGTCGCGCGCTGCCCGCCCGCGCCAATGACCACACCGTCCTCCGTCCGGAGCGTTCCGGCATCCACGCCCCAGCGGTTCGCCGCCGCCTGCACCAGAAGCGCCCGGGCTGTCGCCCCGGCCTCTCGCATCTGCTGCCACGTGGTCATCACGCTGGTGCTGCCACCCGTGATCATCATCCCGAACGAGCCCGCGTAACGCTGCTCGGCCGGAGCCGCGACGACGTTCACGATGTTCACGTCGACATCGAGCTCTTCGGCCATGACCATCGGGAGGGACGTGTAGACGCCCTGCCCCATCTCCGACTTCGCGACGACCATGGTGATCGAGTCGTCCGTGCCGACGCGGATGAACGCGTTCGGCTCGAAGGGCTCGGCCGTCGCGCCGAGGAGGTTCCGCACCTTGCCCTCGGGCAGGTGCATGCTGACGACGAGCCCGCCGGCAGCGGCCCCGGTGCGCTTGAGGAAGCTGCGGCGCGAGACGCCCGCGTCGTTCTCCTGGCCGTCCTGCCGGCCATCACGGGGGGCGATCATCGTCCACCTCCCTGACCCGCGGCCTGCTTGATCGCGTCACGCATGCGGTTGTACGTCCCGCACCGGCAGATGTTGTCGCTCATGGCCTCGTCGATCTCAGCGTCCGACGGGCTCGGGTTCTCCTCCAGGAGCGCCGCGGCCCGCATGATGTGCCCGGACTGACAGTAGCCGCACTGGACCACGTCGTGATCCAGCCAGGCCTGCTGAAGCCCGGTCAATCCATCCTCGGAGAGACCCTCGATCGTCGTGATCTCCTTGCCTTCGGCGAAGCGCGCCGGGGTGCGACACGATTTCGTGGCCGATCCATCGACGTGGACCGTGCAGGCGCCGCACTCGGCGATCCCGCACCCGAACTTCGTACCGGTGAATCCGAGATGATCTCTGAGAACCCAGAGCAGCGGCGTGCTCGGGTCTGCGTCGACCTCGTGGGTCCGACCGTTGACGGTCAGGGTGACCATGGGCAGCATCCTATTCTGGAGACGCCCCATTGTAGCACGAAGTGGGGCCGCCATCACGCCCCCGAGGGAACAATGAAGCGACGCCGGCACCCACCTCTATTCGTTACGCTCGCGATCCTTGTCGTGAGCGCATCCGCCGTCACCCCGATCCCCTCCCATGCTCAGTCGGATGCTGGGGATTCGGCCCCGACCGTCACGGAGATCGACGAATGGGTCCGGGGGGCGATGGACGCCTGGGACATCCCCGGCCTCGCGCTGGCCGTCATCGTCGACGGCGAGGTCCTGATGGCGAAGGGCTACGGCGTTCGACAGCTCGGGGAGCCCGACCTGGTCGACGAGAACACCCTATTCAGCATCGGTTCGTGCTCGAAGGCATTTGGTGCCGCGGCCGTCGCGCACCTGGTCGAGGCGCGTGCTCTCGAGTGGGATGACCGGGTCACGGACTACCTGCCGTGGTTCCGTTTGTGGGACCCGTGGACCACGCAAGAGCTCCGTGTTCGGGACATCGTCACCCACCGGGTCGGGACCCCGAGCACCCAGTGGCTCCGTCCGATCTCGAAGAACCGGCGCGACTACTTGAGCCGGCTCCAGTACGGGGGAAGACAGCACCGGTTCCGGGACCGGTTCGGGTACACCAACGACATGTTCATTCTCTCCGGCCAGCTCGTCGAAACCGTGAGCGGCGAGCGCTGGAACGAATACGCGACGGAAAGCCTGTGGGGACCCCTGGGGATGAGCTCGACGACCGCGCTCATCGACGAGGCCAACGCGCGGCCGAACCATGCCATGCCGCACGCGTTCCGCGAGCGCCGGTACGTCGGGAGCCATCAGGGGCCCGGACCCGCGCTCGAGCCCGTCCCCTGGCAGTACGTCGACGACCTCATGGTCCCGTCCGGCGGGATCATCTCTTCGGCCAACGACATGGCGAAGTGGCTGCGTTTCCACGTCGGCGCGACCGATGGGCCCCTCAGCCGCACGTCGATCGAGTGGATGCACGCACCGCATACGGCGATCCAGCAAGCCCTCTCCTGGATGACCTTCGAGGGAGGCGGGGCGTACGCGATGGGGTGGGCCACGGGTCACTTCGCCGGCGTCCGAACCGTCGGCCACGCCGGCGCGGCGCTCGGCTTCAACTGCTCGACGGTAATGGTCCCCGACGAGGACTTCGCCGTGTGGTCCAACGTGAACCGGAACTCCGACCTCCCCTACGTCCTCTCGAAGTGGATCGTCGCCCGGTTCTTCGGAGACTCCGAGGATCGGGCGATGGACTGGAACGCCGTGCAGCTCGAGCGCGTGGCGGCGCAGACTGACAACGCACGCCGCGTCGAGGCGGGGCGGCAGGCGGCCAGACTCGACCAGCCGCCCTCTCTTCCGCTCGCGGAATACGCCGGGTCGTACGAGAACGAGTTCGCGGGACCGCTCACGATCCGCGTCGTGGAGGGATCGCTCGACCGCCGACCCTCGCCCGCCGAGGGCCGAGCCGGGCGCTGGGACGCGACGCCCGGCCTGAACGAGCTTCCGGGCACCGACGTGTCGGCCTCGTCTGCGGGCTCTACGCAGCCGCGTCTGGTCGCGGAGCTCGACGGGCGTGAGCGGCCAATGCAGATCGAGCTCGAGCACTGGCACGTCGACCGGTTCGACGGCTGGTGGGGCGACATCAAGATCGGGTTTTCGTTCGAGATCGACGCTCAGGCGAAGGTGTCGGGCGTGACGCTCGACTACTACGGAGACTTCGCCCGGAAGCCGCACTGAGCGCGATCGGGGCGGATCGGCCAGGGGTCCGGCAGGCTTCGGTCCGCTCGCCTCAGGTCCCGGCCGGCCCGCGCGCCCCGAACCGGAAGACGCGGACGAGGACCGCGAACAACAGGCCGAGGATCACTACCCCCAGGTAGTCGATCATCGGGATCCGGTAGATCTCCTGCCAGCGACCCCACCCGACCTGCGAGTAGATCGCGGCGGCCGCCGCCAGCCAGCCGGCCGCTACCCCGAGCCGCGTCAGCCTGGACCAGCCGAGGCCGTGCATCTGCGTGACGATGAAGATCGCGGAGAATCCGAACAGGAACATCGTCCAGCCGGCCTGGCCCTGCATCAGCGCCACCATCGTCCCGTGAGCGACGACCAGTACCTCCTGGGTCAGCGTCCACCATTTGTTGATATGGACGCGTGTGAAGAAGAGGCTCCCCTGGAGCATCAGCAGAAGCGTGTAAAAGAACCCGACCAGGTGGCCGGATGTCGCCTCTGCGGGGTGGAACCAGAACGTGTACAGGATCGCCCAGGCGAAGTAATACCCGTGGTATTTTCGCGCGAACGCCGCCACGCGCTTCCCGATCGGGGCGCGAGCACCGAAGAACAGGCCCCGGCGGTTGTTCTCCATCAGGAGCACCCAGATCAGGAGCACCGCCACCGACCCGAAGGACGTGAAGACGTTCACGTCCTGCGCCAGTCCGTCGTACCAGAGATGGGTCTGGAGGACGTGCAGGAGCGCGAAGACGCCGTTGCCGGCGAGGGCGACCACGTTGATCCGGTGGAGGCCGGACGTGTAGCGCAGGCCGGAGTGCTGGGCGCGCCAGATCAGCCAGAAGAGGAAGAGCTGGTGCGTCACATAGAGCCCCCACGCGCTGACGCGTCCGGCCACGGTCTGCGAGGGGAGGACCCAGAAGTACCAGCCGGCGCCCGCGTCCGGGAGGTGCTCGATCGAGGCCAGACGTCCACCGAGAACCCACAGGAGCAGGCAGTATCCGACGATGAAGCCGATGCCGCTCCACAGCGCCGTCTGAGCGCTTCCGGGTCCGAGTCGATCCGCCGTCTTCAGGGTGTCCTCAGTCCGCCCGCAGCGCGTTGGCGGGATCGATCGACATGGCCCGACGGGCCGGCACCCAGGCGGCGATTGCCCCGACGAGCGCGAATCCGCCGACGACTACGGCGAAGGTGAACGGGTCGCGCGGCTCGACGCCGTACAGGGCCCCTTCGGCCAGCCGGCCCAGGGCGATCGCGGCGCCCGTTCCGGCCACCAGTCCGGCAAGCACCACCCTGCCGACCCGCCGGCTGACGAGCGCCAGGATCTGACCTGCCCCGGCCCCGAGGGCGATCCGGATGCCGATCTCCCGAGTGCGACGCGCGACCGCCTGGGACACGATCCCGGTGATGCCGACGGCCGCCAACAGCAGGGCGAAGACCCCGAACGCCCAGAAGAGCCGGGTCAGCAACCGAAGTCTCCACACGGAGTCGGCCACGGAGTCGGATACCATGCTGAGCCCCGAGATCGCGAGGTCCGAGTCTGCCTCCCGCACGATCTGCCGCAGCCCCGCGCCGACGGCCCCGCCCTCGCCACGGGCCAGCGCGATGATCGTCAGCCGGCTCGTCGGACGCTGCGCGAACGGGGCGTAGATCTGGAACCGCGCGTCCTGCTCGAGGCCGAGGTGCTTGGTGTCCTCCGCAACGCCGACCACCCGGGCGAAGCGGGGCGGATACGAGAAGGAGATGCGGACGCCGAGCGGGTCGCGACTGCCGAAGAACTCCCGGGCGAAGGTCTCGCTGATCACGACGACCTCCTCCGCATCGTAGTCGTCCGTGACCTCGAGCCGCCTTCCATGCCGCACTTCGATCCCCATCGTCTCGAAATACCCCGGCGTGACGGAGTTGAGCTCGGCCTGGGGGTTCTCCCGAAACGCGTTCTCGCCCTGGCCGTCCTCCCACCACATGACCTGATTGGTGCCGCTGCGAAACGGCATCCGGGTCACGACGGCGGCGGACGCGACGTCGGGTCGCGCCTCGGTCGTCTCGATCAAACGGTCGACGAACTGGAGGACGTTCTCGTCGGAGTCGTACCGGGCGCCTGGGAGCTGCACGGTACCGGACACGCGGCCCTCCGTTTCGAACCCCGGATCGACGGCCGTGATCTGCGACAGACTCCGGATCAGCAACCCCGACGCCACGAGCAGGACGGTCGAAAGGGCGACCTCGGCGAAGACCAGCACGTCACGTGAACGCCGGCTGCCGCGCCCGCCTCGGACCGACCGGCCCAGCTCACGGGCCGCTCCTGCGAGTAGCGGAGCGGTGCCGAAGAGGGCCGCGCTCAGGAACGTCAGGACGATGGCGAATCCGACGACCGAAGGATCGATGGTCGGCGCGAACCAGACCGGCTGCTCGGAGACCAGGCGCCCGAGGGCACCGACAGCCCAGGTGCCGAAGGCGAGTCCGACCAGCCCTCCCATGCCCGCGAGCACGAGGCTCTCGGTGAGCATCTGGCGAACGAGTCGACCGCGGCTCGCGCCGAGTGCCTGCCTGACCCCGAACTCCCCCCCGCGGTTCGTGGATCGGGCGAGCAGCAGGCTCGCGAGGTTGGCGCAGACGATGAGCAGCAGCAGCCCGACCGCGCTGAACAGGGCGATGAACGCGGGCCGGAGGTCGCCGGTTCGGTAGTCGCGGAGCGGAATGGCCTCGAACGAGCGGCCCTCGTTCGTGTCCACGAACTCCGCCGCGAGCCGGGACGACACGACGTCGAGTGTCGCCTGCGCCTCGGACCACTCCGTTTCCGGTGCGAGTCGGGCGTACGCCTGCAGCCAGTGGGTCCGGCGCGTGAGACGCTCGCCGGTCGGCTTGAGCGGGACCCACAGGTCGGCTCCCTCGGGAACATCCGTCGCCGCCGGCGCGACTCCGATCACTTCGTACCCCTGCCCGTCCAGCCAGACCGTCTCGCCGATCATCTCCTTCGCGCCAAACGCCTGCCGCCACAGACGCTCGCCGAGCACGACGACCGGCGCGGCGCCAGGCTGGTCCTCGCCTTCGACGAATCCGCGGCCGCGAATCGGCTGGATGCCGAGCGTCTCGAACATCGAGGAGCTCACGAGTCCGCCACCGATCCACTCCGTCCGGTCGTCGAGCCGGAGGTTGAACGGATCCCAGTCGGCCGCCATGACCGACGAGAGCGCCCCGCTCTGCTCTGCCGCCTCGACGTCAGGGTACGACCACCCGAGCATCAGGTCCGGCCGCTCGACGTCGCGGTTCACGAGTACGGCCAGATCCTCCGCGTCTTCGTACGCGTACGGGCGGAGGAGCGCGCCCTCGATCACGGCGAGCACCGCGACGTTTGCCGCGATGCCGAGACCGAGCGTGAGCACCGCGGCGAGGGTAAATCCCGGTGATCGTCGGTACGAGCGAACGGCAAACGAGATGTCCTGCCTGGCCGCGTCGAACCCCGGCGTCTGGATTCGGAGCCACCCCGCGTGCACGAAGGATCCGAGCGCCGGACCGACGAGCTGCAGGAAGGCACGACCCGAGCCGGCCCCGTCTCGGGCGAGCCGCTGCTCGCGATGCCAGATCTCGGCCTCCCACTCGCGCATCCAGCGTTCCCTGTGGCGGCGCGGGACGAAGATTGCCGCGTTCCCGACGAGCCACCGGGCGACGGCACCGAATGGCGGCGAGCTCACGAGCCACCTCCCGACCCCGGTACGACGAGACGGTCGCCAGCGATCCCGCTGAGCATCTGCACCGCATCGCGGAGCGCCGCCTGTCCCTCGCCCGACACCTCGTAGTACCGCCGGGCCGGACGCCCCTCCGCGGAAGCCCGCTGCTCGTCCTCCCACGAAGACCTCGCGAGGCCGTCCCGCTCGAGCCGGCTGAGAACGGGATAGACCGTCCCGCTGGCCAGGCCGGTCGATTCCATGATGTCGAAGCCGTAGCGGTGCCCGTTGGCCATGGCGTACAGCACGCTGAACGCCGTGAAGCTGAGTCTTCTCTGTCGTCCCACGTTGTCCGCTCCTGGAAGCGTACTTGCGTTTTCTACATAGCAGAGTAGTGAACGCTACATAGCCCCACAAGGCGTGCAACTAAATCCCTTCCCCTTACGTCACACACATATGAAGCGTTGAATTTTCGACAGTCTGTTGATTTTTCAACAGTCGGTGATTAGAGTGCGATGACGACGCATCGAAAACAGAACGGGGACCGGACCGAATGACCGACCAGCCACCGCTGAGCCGCCGCGAGCGAGAAGTCATGGACATCGTCCATGAGGTCGAGAGCGCGACGGCCGCCCAGATCCAGGAGCGCATGGACGACCCGCCGACCAACGCGGCGGTTCGCTCCGTGCTGCGGATTCTCGTTGAGAAGAAGCACCTCAAGTACTCACAGGACGGACCCCGATACGTCTACTCGGCGACCGTCTCGGGTAAGCGGGCGCGACGCTCGGCAATGCGCCACGTGGTCCAGACGTTCTTCGGCGGATCGGTGGAGGGGGCGGTGGCCGCCCTCCTCGAGCTCGAGGAGTCGTCATTCACGCCGGCGGAACGCCGACGCCTCAAGAAGATGATCGACGAAGCCGCGAAGGAAGGTCGATGATGGATATCGCCACGCTCGGTTCTCTGACGCTTCGCGGAACAGTCGTTCTGGGGGCGGCCGCCCTGCTCGCCTGGTCTCTGAAGAAGGAGGCCGCCGGCACGCGTCACATCCTGTGGACCGCGACCTTCGGGTTGCTGCTCGCACTTCCGGCGGCGTCCAGGTGGATGCCCGGCTGGGAGCTCGGCGTCCTGCCGGCCACCCTGCGGACCGCGCCCCAACTTGCGCCCGGCACCCTCGCGCCAGCGGCCCCGAACCTCATCTCGTTCGGCGTCGAGTCATCGAAGGCGGGCGTCGCGCCCCTCGCCACCGGTCTTCCGACGCACCCGCTCGTCTCTGACCTCGAGAGCGGGCCGCCGACTCTCGCCCCGTCCGTCGCCCGAGTCGGCCCGGTACCCGGCGACTTCCCGTGGGCGCCGGTCCTCTGGACCCTCTGGGGCCTCGGAGCCGCCGCGGCCCTGACCTCGATCCTGGTGGGGCATCTGCGGCTCAGGTCGCTCGTCCGGAAAGGGACGGTCGTCCGGGACCCGGTCTGGCTGGGACAGGTCGACGACCTTCGCGTCCGCCTCGGAATCGATCGCTCCGTGGCGCTCGTGATCGATCCCGCCGTGAGCGCCCCCATGACCGGAGGCGTGCGGTTCCCGGTGATTCTGCTGCCCGACGACGCGACCGACTGGACGCCCGAGCGTCGACGAGTGGTCCTGACTCACGAGCTCGTCCATATCAGGCGACACGATGTGCTGCGGCAGGTGGTCGGACGAGTGGCGCTCGCCGCCTACTGGTTCCACCCACTCGGCTGGCTGGCCTCTCGACAGGCTGCGGCGAGCCGTGAACTGGCCTGCGACGAAGAGGTCCTCGCGATGGGGACGCGCCCTTCGGAGTACGCCTCGCTCCTTCTCGAGATGGCCGATCGCCGAGCGATGCCGTCCGCACTCTGTCTATCCATGGTCCAGCCCTCGCAGCTGGAGAGGAGAGTCATGTCCATTCTCGATCCCAAGCGACCGCATAGAAGCTCGTTCGCGACCGGGGCCGCTCTCGTCGCCTTGGCGGTGTTCGGAATCTCGGCGGCGGTGGCGCAGCCCGTGCCGGCCCCGCGGCCTGCGGTTCCGGCCGTCCCGCCTGAGCCGGCTGCGCTCCCGGTGATCGCACCGCTGCCGCCGGGACTGCCGGGCGAGCTCGCGCCCGAGCCGGCGCCACTGCCCACCGCCGCACCACGCCCGCATGCGCCGCTCGCCGAGACGATGCCCGAGGGCGTGCCCGAGCCCGTCCTGGCACCGTCGCCGCCGACGGCCGTACTGCCGATGGCCCTTCCCCAGGAGGCGACATGCAAGATGGAAGGCGTGAGCGGGAGCTTCAGGGGAACCCTCAGCTCGGATGAGGGGCGGACCGAAATTTCCGGGACGCATGACCGCGACCACGTGATCCAGAAGTACGATGATGACCTGCGCCTCTGCATGCGCCTCCACGGGGACGTCGAGATGTCGGACGACCACTCTTCGATCGAGGCGATCGGCAGCGACGGCTGGGTCGTCCTGGAGTCGGAAGAGGACGTGCTTCGACGGCTCGTCATCACGCCCGGCTCGGGGGGCTTCGAGTACGACTTCTCCGTGGGCGGACGAACGGCCACGTTCGATGGCGAGGCCCGCGAGTGGCGCGACGCGATGCTCACCGTGCTGGGCGGCTATTCCGAGGCGATGAGCCTCCGCGGCGAGCAGGCGTCACTCAAGGGGGAGATCGCCTCGCACCACGGCGAGGTCGCGAGCATGCGCGGGGAGATCGCGTCGCACCACGGCGAAGTTGCCTCCCTCAGGGGCGAAATCGCCTCTGAGCAGGGTGAGATCGCGAGCCTGCGTGGCGAGATGTCCGCGCTGACCGCACACGCTCGGCTCCTCGAGCGGGAGCGCCGCGAAGCCGAAGGCGCGAACGAGCGCAACGAACTGGCCGAGCAACTGGTCGAGCTCGAAGACCACATCGCCGAGCTGCGCGACGAGGTAGCGGCGCTCGAGCGGTCGTCTCGCATCTCGGACATCGAGGCCGAGCTGGAGGAGATCGACCATTCCGAAGAGATCGCCGAGCTCGAAGCCGAGATCGTCTCCTACGAGCTGCAGTCTAAAGCCGAGGCCCTCGAAGCCGAGATCGTCACCCTCGATGCCGAACGTCGCGCCGAAGAGATCGAGGCGCGTATCGAGCCAGCGCTCGAACGACTGCGCAGGCTGAGCCGGGGTCGGTAGGCCCCGCTCAGCTCCCGGCCCCGATTCGCAGTCTCACCACGTACGGGCCGCCGAGATCATCCTGCGTCACGCCGTAGAGGAAGTCACCGACGGCGCGACGGACACTGTTCATCGGGACAGACAGCTCGACGGCACCGAGGAAGCGGCCGTCAGCGCGCTGGCCAGGGCGTCCATGTCCGACATGTCGTTGTAGACGTGCGGAGACACCCGTACCGCCCGACCCCTCACCGACACGAACACCTCGTCCTCGCAAAGGCGAGCACGTATGACGGTCGGGTCCACGTCGTCGGGAAGGTGGAGCCCGAATAGATGGGTCGTCTCGGGAGTGGAGCCTCCCAGACCCAACCCTTCAAGCCGCGGATCCTCGAAGAGCGCCTTCGTGAGACGGGCGATGTAGGCGGAGATGTCAGCGACACCCCATTCGAGAAGCTGCTCGAGGCCAGCGATGAACATCGGCATGAGAACGAAGTTCGAAGTCTCGCCGACATCGTAGCGGATCGCGCCAGGACGGTATTCGCCTCCCTGCTCACCGAGTGAAGAGAAGTCGTCGCTCCCCGCACGGGTCAGCCAGGATTCCTCGATCGGCACCCCATCGTCGTACCTCGGGCCGAAGTAGGCGGCACCGATCGAGTAGGGTCCGGTCAGCCACTTGTATGCGGCGCACACGAGCGCGTCGGGTCGGAGGCGCTCGAAGTCGAACGGCTCCGCGCCGACGGTCTGCGTCCCATCGATCACGAAGGCGGCCCCCACCTCCCGAGCCCGGTCGCCGAGAGCGGCGAGGTCGAAGCGGGTGCCATCGGTCCAGTGAACCGGTTCGACCGCTACCACGGCCGTAGCGGCGTCGATCGCCTCGAGCAGCGCCTCGTTCCAGGCGGCTGAGTGGCCCGGCCCCGCGTGCGGCCCACCGGAGGCCGAGACCGTCGGACATCCGACGACCCGGAGCTCCCCCCCGCCCTCGTCGCACTTCCGCCGCCAGGAGTGGACGTTCGACGGGAACTGCCGCGCGATCGTGACGACGTTCTGACCGGCCGGCACCGACGTGTTTCTGGCCACGGACGCGAGCCCATAGGAGGCGGAGGGGATGATCGCGACACGGGCCGGTTCCGCTGCCCCAATCAGCCGGGCGAAGAGCGACCGGGCCTCGTCCACCTCGGTGAAGAAGTCCGACTCCTCGATTCGCGAGGGGACGACTTTTCTCCGAACCCCGGCGATCCCGGCCGCCTCGACCCGCTTCGAAAGCGGGGACATGTATGCGCAGTTGATGTAGTGGCAGCCGTCGGGGAGCGAGAAGAGCTCTTTCTGACAGGAGAGACCGCCCGACTCCGGGTGCCCAGTCAAGTGGCTCACTCGGCGCCCGACCCGCTCATCCCCTTCGGCTCCCAATCACCGTACTTCTCGTACGCCGGGGGCTCGTCGCCCTGGTACTTCGTCATCTGATCGCAAAGCCACTGGATCCACTCGTCGAATTTCGGCCGGCCGTTCTCCTCCCGGAACTCGCCGGCCCAGACGTGGAGCTTCTTCCAGGCCTGAAGTACCACGCCGCCCATGAGCTCCCAGACCATGTCGAGAGTCGTGATCCGACGGTGGACCATGATTCCGACCGATTCGAAGGTCAGGCTCACCAGCATGGCCGCGTCCTCGTACTGCGGGTCCATCTGGCCCAGTTGCTCGCGGCTCACTCCATCCGGCAGACCGAGAACCAGACGTAGCGCGTGGGCGAACTCGGGCGTCTGAAACGAGCGCGCCAGCTCGATCGCCGCCTGGTCGCGGCGTTGCCGGCGAAAGTGCGCGAGCTGTACGAAAGCGAAGCCGACACCGCCAACGACGATCGCGGCTCCGATCACCTCGGCCACTGCGGCTAACGATTGTAGATCCATGGAATCCTCCGTCGGTCCCTTCCGTCGCTGGCTGGTGAAAACCCTACAGCGCTTCGTCGCCTTCCACGACGCCGAGCAAATCCTCGCCGCCCGCATCCCGAAACACGGCCGCCGCCTCTCGCCGGCGCTCCGAAGCACGTTCCTGCGCGGCTGCGTATCCGGGCTCCTCCGCCAGCCGCCGCATCCACGGGTCTGTCTCGAGCCCTCCGATACAGAGGTACCCCCGGTCGATCATCTCGTCGATCAGCTGGAGTCCGTACTCGGTCAGCCCGGCGCGGGCCGCCACCCGGGCGAAGAAGAACAGGGCCTCGGGATCCGGCATCCCCCCATCGACGGCCTCACGGAGCTTCTTCTCCGCTGCCTCGGGTCGACCCCGCACCGCATCGCGAAAACTCCCGGCAAACGCCTGTTCCAGCCCCTCGAAGACGTTGGGTGCATTCTCGTAGAACGCGAGCGCCTCCTCCTCCTGCCCCTCGAGTGCGATCGCGAGCGTCCTGAGCGTTTGCGCCCGCGAGGCCGGCGCGACTTCCACCGCCAGGTCCAACTCTCCGAGCTGGAGGTACGTGAACTCGATGCTCGTCTCGATCGTGGGGTCGAGATTGCGCGCACGCCGGTCGGCCGCGATCGACGCGGAGTACAGACCACAGAAGCGACACGCCGACACCAGCCCGGCCCACAACTCCGCCTCCGACGGCATCTCGCGCACCCTCTCCAGCAGACGAAGCATCGCGCCCACGGGGTCCCGCAGGTCCTCGATCTGGTGGTAGGTGTAGAGGTGGTGGAGCGTCGGTGAATCGGGGTCCTGCTCGAACGCCTGCGCGAACGCCCTCTTCGCGCGCTCGAGATGCTCCTCGGCGTCGGCCATCTGGTACTTCGCGATGATCCGGCACACGCGAGCGTACTGCGCCCGCGCAGGGGTGAAGTCCGGGTCCACGTCCACAGACTCCGCCAGGAGGTCGCGAATCGTGAGGAGCTCGGCTGCGCTCGTGACCGTCGCGGCCGCGTGGAGGGCTCTCAGGTAGAGCTCGTACGCGCGTGGGCTCGCCGACCGGTCGCGGTGGACGCGCTCTTCCTCGCCGGCCGAGAGCGGGATCGCGATCCCCGCGAGCACCCGATCGGTGAGGTCGTCCTGTAGCTGGAAGAGGTCGTCCACGGCCACCTCCTCCCGGGTCGACCAGACGACCGTCCCTGCCGGCACCTGGAGGAGCTCGGTCGTCAACCGAAGACGCGAACCGGCGGACATGAGCGTCCCGGCGAGCGCGTAGTCGACCTCCGCCTCCGAGGCCAGCCTCTTCAGATCCAGCTCGCCGTCCTCGTTATGAGCTTTCGGCGCGAGCCGCGAGGACCGCACCGCCAGGTGCTGGAGACCGGACAGCGACCCGCCGATCGCCTCGGGCAGGCTCGTCGCCAGGAACTCGAGGTCCGGGTCCGGCCGAAGCATCCGAAACGGGAGCGCGATGAACCTCCGGACCGTCTCGGCGCGCCGCTCGATCGGCGGCGTCGAACCGCCGGGATCCGACTGAAGGGCGCGCATGCGATCCAGCGCGCCGATCAGCTCGGCGGACATGTCGGCCGCGGTTGCCGGCCGCTCCTCGGGGTCCTTCGCGATCGACCTGCGGATCGTGGCGTCGATCGCCTCGATCCCCGTGGCCCCCGTGAGCGGTGGCGGCGATTCGAAGGCACAGGCGTGGAAGATCGCGATCGGGTCGTCGCCGGGGAACGCGTACTCCCCCGCCAGCATCTCGTAGAGCACGGCACCGCACGCGAAGAGGTCGCTCCGCGGACCGAGCCCTTCGGCGCGCCACTGCTCGGGTGCCATGTAGTGTGGCGTCCCGATGATCGCGCCCTCCTGGGTCAGCTGCGTATCGACCGGCCCTTCGACGTGTCGGGCGAGGCCGAAATCGAGGATCTTCGTCCCATGCGGGGTGAGAAAGATGTTGGAGGGTTTCAGATCCCGGTGCACCACCCCGCTCTCATGCAGCGCCGCGAGTGGGGAGAGCACGTCCACGGCGATCCCGATCGCCTCCTCGACCCCGAGACGCTCGCGCTTCATTCGGGCGTCGAGCCCCTCTCCCTCGAGGAGCTCCATGGCGACCCAGAGTTCTCCGTCCTGCTCCTCGACGTCATAGACCTGACAGATGCCCGGATGGTTCAGGCTCGCGGCCGCTCGCGCCTCGCGCCACAACCGGTCGAGGCCGTCCGCGGCACGAGTCGTCCCGAGCGTCTTGAGCGCGACCCGACGGCCGAGGCGGTCGTCCTCCGCGCGGTAGACGACGCCCATCCCACCTTCGCCCAGGACGTCGATGATCCGGTACGGCCCCACTGATCGGGGGTGTGGGGCAGTCTTCGGTTTCTTCCGAAACGGTACGATCGTGCGTCCCCGGAGTTGAGTGCTCGCGGTCGGAGCGACGGAAGATGCAGGGGCATACCGCCGGCGGGCGAGCCCCGGGGCGACCGACGACCGGGCAGGTGTGACGACCCTTGTCGTGCGAACACCACTAGGGCGTCCGGGCCTGCCGGGATCGCGTCACATCGCGCGTTGGGTTGCGACAACCGTAACCAATTGTATGACAACGTGTTGTGGCGTGTACCGCATCCTGCTTCACACAGTCCGACGGAGGGTATGCGCCTTGCGAGGCTGAGGGCGAACCCAAGTCCCGCCGGAGGCGACGTTTGGAAAGACCCGGTACCGCGTGACCGCTCGGGTAGTACGCGTGTCGGCCTTCACGGCAGGCTGCGTTCTCGTGTCGAACATGATCGGCACGGGCATCTTTGGAACCACCGGCTTCATGGCCGCCGACCTGGGCAGCCCGTGGTGGATCCTGGGGCTATGGGCACTGGGCGGCGTGTACGCGCTGTTTGGGGCCTTCTCGTACGCGGAGCTGGGCGCCGCCATCCCGAGATCCGGCGGCGAATACGTCTATCTGCGCGAGGCGTACGGACCGATCTGGGGATTCCTGTCGGGCTGGACGTCGCTCGCCATCGGGTTCAGCGCGGCGATCGCGAGCGCCGCCCACCTGTTCGCCGGGCACGCCCGGGAGCTCCTGACCCCCGTCCTCGGCGAAGGCTCGATCTTCCTGAGCCAGATCCCGCTCGCCCTCGCGATGCTGTGGGCGCTCACCGCGGTCCACATCATCGGGCTCGGGGCCGGGGGACTCCTGCAGAGGATCCTCACCGTGCTCAAGGTCGGTGCGATTCTCGCGCTCCTGGGCGCGGGATTCGCGAGCTCGAACGGCGACTGGGCCCACCTGACCGCGCCGGACGCGTCGCCCTCGTTCGGCATCGGGACGCTGCTCGTCTCGTTCATGTTCGTGACGTTCAGCTTCTCCGGCTGGAATGCCGCGAGCTACATCGCCGACGAGATAGACGAGCCGCAGCGGAACCTCCCGCGGGCGATGCTGCTCGGGACGACGACCGTGGCCGCGCTCTACGTCGCGCTCAACGTCGTCTATCTCTACGCCCTCCCGCTGAGCGGTCTCGCGTCCGACCCGATCGACCTCGTCGGTCAGAAGTCCGCCGTCACGCTTCTCGGATCGGGGGCCGGTCAGTGGTTCACCGCGCTTCTCACGATCTCGATCATGGGCGCGGCAAGCGCGATGATCTGGGCGGGGCCAAGGGTCTATCACGCGATGGCGACCGACGGTGTGTTACCGGCGTTTTTCGCCGACAAGTCGAAGGCCGGTGTCCCCGCGCGATCGATCGTGCTTCAGAGCCTGTGGACGTCGGTGCTCGTGATCTCGGGCACGTTCGAGACGCTCGTCCTCTACGCGTCGTTCGTGCTGATCATCTTCGCCGCGCTCGCGGTGCTCTCGGTGTTCGTGCTGCGCGCGAAACGGCCCGAGCTCGAGCGGCCCTACCGGACGTGGGGCTATCCGGTCGTGCCGGCGCTCTACCTCGCGCTCTCGGCCGCGATCTGCTGGGCGGCGCTGACGCTCCAGCCGACGGAGTCGTTCCTCGGCCTGCTCACGGTGGCCGCCGGGGTGCCGGTCTACCTCTGGATGAGGCGCCGGAACACGCGGTAGGGCAAGGACGTCGGAGTCCACTCGATCTTGCGCTTGGGCTACCCCGGATGGCAGCGAGATTCCGCGGATCGTGTTCAGGCCGGAGCGAGTCCCCGACTAGGAGACGCGCTCGACCGTGTCGCCGATTTCGTAGAGAAACTCAGGAGCGAAATCCGCCCCGTTCGGCCATTCGATCGTGCACGTTTCGGGGTTGACCGCGACCCGCCGAAACGCGTCCGGGGTTCGGAGCGGCTCGAAGACCTCGCCGATCAGTTCCTCTGACAGGTCCACGTCTTTCGCCACGCCGTCGCTGAAGCCCACGCGAAGGACGTAGCCCTCAATGTGCTCCACCGATTCCACATGCAGGAACATCACGATCGTTGTCATCGAAGGGGCGGGATCGGCTGGAGCGCTCTGCGCTCGCGGGCACGCTCCCAGTCCTCGGTCAGTTCCTCTCGGTGCTGATCCGCCCACTCGAGGACCATTCGCAGCGGCCGGCGAGACATCCGTCCCGTGACCATACCGCTCTCGATCTCCACCGTGATCTCCTCACCGCCGTACCGCGCGTGAAAGTGGGGAGGAGGGTGGTCCTTGTAGTGCATGAAGATCACGATCCCAAAGATCGAGACCCCGCGCGAACGGCCAGGACCCTGTATCTTGTCGGTTCGCTACGAATCAGTCTCTCGACCGAAGCTGTATGAAGACTCGACACACCTGCATCACCACAGTGGTTTTCGCCCTCGCCACCGCCGCGTGCGCGGGGAGCACCCCCGAACCGCAGACCGGGCCCCGCGCGTCCGCCGAAGAGCTCGCCGAGCTGGAGCGGCTCTACGAGGCGCGTGCCGACAGCGCCCGGATGAACGTGAACGAGGCCGACGTGCGGTTCATGACCGGGATGATCTCCCACCACGCGCAGGCGCTCGTGATGGCCGCGATGGCGGAAACGCACGGCGCGAGCGCGCCGATGCTCATCCTGACCGGACGCGTCACCAACGCGCAGACCGATGAGATCAACCTCATGCAGGGCTGGCTCCGAGATCGGGGGCGGCCCGTGCCGGAGGTCGAGATCGACGGGACCGAGCTGCTGATCGACGGCGGCCCACCGATGCGGATGCACGGCATGCTGACAGATCAGCAGATGCGCGAGCTCGACGAGGCGCGCGGGACCGAGTGGGACCGACTGTTCCTGACGTACATGATCCAGCACCACGAGGGGGCCGTCGCCATGGTCGCCGATCTGTTCGGTACCGACGGCGCGGCGAACGACGACATCGCGTTCAAGCTGGCCTCCGACATCCAGGTGGATCAGATCACCGAGATCCGCCGCATGAAGCTCATGCTAGAGGAGTTGACATCACCATGACGCCAAGCACCGCGCGCAGCGCGAACTTCATCCACCGGCTCGCGCCGCTAGCGCTGGTCGCGGGGGCCGTGGTCTTCTCCGCCTGCGCCTCGGCGAGTGGCGGCATGCCGATGACGCCGACCCAACAGGCCCCGATGGCGTACGACGCCAGCCCGGGCGACCCGGACCCGCGAATCGGTCTCGGCGCCGGACTGTTCGACGCCGAAGAGGCGATCTGGAATCTCGAGTGGGTTTCGCAGAGCCCGCCGCCCCCGTCGTTCGTCGGCTCGACGAACTCCGACCTCGCCTTTCTCGGCGACTACGCGATGCAGGGGAACTACGACGGCGTCATGATCTGGGACATCTCGGATCCGGCGAACCCGACGCTCACCACCGAGTACGTCTGCCCCGCCTCACAGAGCGACGTCTCGGTGTACGGGAATCTGATGTTCGTCTCCGGTGAGGGGACGAGCGGCCGGCTCGACTGTGGCGATCAGGGTGTGCAGGAGGCCGTGAGCCACCACCGGCTGCGCGGGATCCGGATCTTCGACATCTCCGACGTCCGCAGCCCCGAGTACATCGCGAACGTCCAGACATGCCGCGGGTCGCATACGCACACCGTGCTCAAGAGCCCGAGCGACGACGAGAACGTCTACATCTACGTCTCCGGTTCGTCGTCCGTCCGACCCGAGGAAGAGCTCGAGGGCTGTGTCGCCGCCGGCGATGACCCGGCCTCCGCGCTGTTCCGGATCGAGGTCATTCGTGTGCCGCTCGACTCGCCCGAGGACGCGGCGATCGTGAGCTCACCGAGGATCTTCCAGGATCTCGTCGCCCCCGAAACGCACGGCGCGTCGCCGGCCGACGAGCGGATGATGGAAGAGGCGGTCGCCCGTGGCGAGTTCGTCGCCACCATCCAGGGGCAGTCGATGGTCCTCCCGCCTCAGTTCATTCAGCCGCAGCTTCAGCGGGTCATGCGTGAGCGTGGCGGTACAGGTACGCCGACGGCCGCCGACAGCGCCAAGCTCCGCGAGGAGATCCCCGGGATCATCGAGGCGATGGTCTCTCAGCAGGGCGGCGGCGAGGACGAGGACCCCGACGCCCCGCGGCCCGGCCCGACGCAGTGCCACGACATCACCGTCTATCCCGAGATCGGTCTCGCCGGCGGCGCGTGCGGCGGATACGGCCTGCTACTCGACATCCGCGACCCGGAGAACCCGGTGCGGATCGACGCGGTCGCCGACTCGAACTTCTCCTACTGGCACTCCGCGACGTTCAACAACGACGGCACGAAGATCCTCTTCACCGACGAGTGGGGCGGCGGCGGCGCGCCGAAGTGCCGCATCGACGACCCGTACGAGTGGGGCGCGGACGCGATCTTCACGCTCGAAGAGGGCCGCATGGTCTTCCACGAGTACTTCAAGATGGACGCGCCACAGACCTCCATCGAGAACTGCGTCGCGCACAACGGCTCGCTGATCCCGATCCCCGGGCGCGACGTCATGGTACAGGGCTGGTATCAAGGCGGGATCAACGTCTTCGACTGGACCGACCCGGATAACCCGATCGAGATCGCGTTCCACGACCGCGGTCCGTCGGACGCCGATAGCCAGGGCCCGGGCGGCAGCTGGTCGGTGTACTGGTACAACGGCGTTCTCGTGAATTCCGAGATCTCGCGCGGCCTGGACATCTTCAGGCTCATCCCGAGCTACTACCTGACGCAGAACGAGATCGACGCCTCGAACACGGTGCGGCTCGATTATCTGAACGCGCAGGGACAGCCGCAGTACGTGTTCCCGCCGTCGTTCGCTCTGGCGAGGGCGTATGTCGACCAGCTCGAGCGGTCGGGTGGGCTGTCGGCCGGCCGGATCGCCGAAGTCCGTGCGGCATTGGCCGACGCGGACGGTGGCTCGCGGAACGGCCTGAGCGGTCTGGCGAACGAGCTGGATCGTGAAGCCGGCTCGTCGAGTGATTCCGCGAAGGTGCGGACGCTCGCCGGCGCCGTGAGAGACCTGTCCAGCTAGGCTCGAATCGCTGAACAACAGAAGCCCCCACTCGGCACGCCGGGTGGGGGCTTCGTCGCATCCGGGCCGCGTTCACGGACAAGGCTGGTGGCGGCCGATGACTACCGCTCGATCGCCCCGTCTTCCGGAGTCGGCCGGAGAGTCGCGTCCGAGTCCGAGACGCCGTGTGGCCAGTCCAGCTCGACGACACCGAGCAGTCGGGCCCACGCCTGGGGCGCTCGCGCGGTGGGTCCGGACTCGAACGGGATCACGAATACCGGAGCACTCGAAGACGGAGGGCCTGGGGCCACCGCATCCGTTTCGAGCATGGCAGTGCCCGCGATGCCCAGGGTGACGGCGAAGAAGGTGTACCCGACCGAGCGTGTGCTGTACAGCATGGATGTCGCATCCTCCCTGAGTGTGATCGCCTGAGAGCCACGGGTGGAAGAGGGCTCTCCCACTCGGTACTCTCGAACGGCCCGAAAGCTCCCCGGGATTGACGTCCGCCGGGGGAACTCCGTCACGGGCGGCCGGCGCGCCTCGTTGTCTGGATAGCACGCCCGCGTGATTTCCACATTCCCGAGGAGCACGAGGATGGAGCGCACGGAGTCGAGGACTCGCCCCCGTCGGTTCGGCACTTCGTCGGCGTCATGCGTGCTGTTATGCGGTGTGGTCGCGATCGCCGGGTGCTCGGGAACCTCCGCGCCCGGAGTCACGCCTCCCGGGTCCGGCGAGCCGCTGATCGTCGAGGGCATGAACATCGACCGCCTGGCCGAGCTGTCGGGCGCGATCCGGTTCGGCACGTTCCCCGACCTCCACAGTCTCCTGATCATGCGGAACGGAAACATGGTGCTCGAGCGGTACTACAACGGCTCGGGCCCGGACGACGTCCACACCATGCAGTCCGTGACC
>Ga0224508_10001583_pt1 | contig 20294 bp, 19 predicted proteins | sample SF_Jan12_sed_USG_4_FD_170157 | JGI IMG/M metagenome (GOLD analysis project Ga0224508, IMG submission 170157) | Sediment microbial communities from San Francisco Bay, California, United States - SF_Jan12_sed_USGS_21 | ecosystem: Environmental > Aquatic > Marine > Sediment | place: USA... | reverse complement strand
CATCTCCTCGACCTGGTCGAGAGTGTTGGCTATGCCGCGGCTACGGACCGCTCCGTCGGCGTCGACGGCGATCAGATACGGCGTCGATCGAACACGGAAGCGGGCGAACGTGTCGCCCTCGCTGCCATGGTCGACGATCGTCAGGGCGACGTCGTCATAGCTGCGGGCCAGGCGCTCGAGCGCCGGCTTCAGTGTGGCGCAGATCTCGCAGGTCGGCGAGGTGAAGGCCAGCAACGTGAAGGGCGATGCGGCGTAGTCGAGGCCGGCTAGCCGAGGGGCAGGGGTGTCGAGCTCGGGGCCCTCACCGGCGAAGTGCACGCCCATCGGGGCGATCCGGGTGTGCAGGACGCCGATCTGGCGGAGCAGGGCGATCACCGAGAACCCGAGCAGTAGCACCACGAGCCACAGCAGCACGTACGACGCGATCCACACCGAGCCAGTCATCGGTTACCTCCTGAGGGTGTTTCGGGACCGAGCCCGGCCTCACCGGGCAGCTCGACCGACCAGACCCGCCCGATCCGTTGCTGCAGAGCCAGGAGCTGGACGATCAGTGCCGCACCGAGGACGAGAACCGTGGCCGTCACCGTGGCGGCGAGATCGGGGATGACCGGCGCTGGGGCCGGCAGCGCAGCAAGTGCCATCGCAACCAGGACGAGATTGCGGGCTACGGTCGCCGGAGAGACCGGCTCTTGGCTGACCGAGCCGAGACAACCGCAGGACACGTCGATGCCGGCGCGCACCGCTCCGACGATGACGACAGTGAAGGCGGTGAGCAGCACCAGAGAGGCGGCGGCGCCGGCGCGGGGAGCGATGAACAGAACCGGCACCAGGACCAGTTCGACCGCTGGCACGATTCGGGCTGCAACGGCCGGTATCGGGACGCCCAGTCGTTCGAACTGGGTAGCGGTCGTCGTCGGGGCTGCGAGCTTGACCGACGCCGCCACGAGGAAAACGGTGGCAAGGAGGCCAGCCATCACGGTGGCTACGCCGGCCATCGGCGTGACCAGCTCGGCCATCGCAGGCAGCAGTCGCTCGGTCATCGGTTCGTCGATCACGACAGCGCCGCCTGCAAGTACCGCTCGAAGGCTTCGTCCGATCCCCACAGCTGAGCCCGCAGGCCGCGCTCCCCCACCCGGTGGATCGCGGACACGGCTCCGTTCCGCTCGGCGGTCGATGGGGTGCGGCCGACGGCTTCGACGTAGTACGAGTCGACCCGGCGACCGAGCGCCTCGTCGCTCAGGTAGAGCCCGGCGGCCACCAAGACCCGAGGCACACCGGCGTCCAGCAGACCGAGCCAGTAGGCCCGGCCAGCAGCGTCCGGCTGCCGGCCGAGAAGCTCGAGGTACACGGCGGCGAGCCAGGTGTCATCGGTGCCGCCGGCGGTGGTCCGGAACTCGTCGCTGGCCAGCAACAGCACCCGGAGCTCGAGCAGGCCTCGGCCCTGGAGGTGAGCCGTCCAGTAGTCCTCACCGGCGGTGTCGGGCTGTCGGCCGAGCAGATCGTCGTAGGCGCGGCGGACCTCCTGGCGGGAGCCCTCGGCGCTGAACAAGAGCCCGTAGGCGAGCGCTCGACGGCTCCGGTCGCCGCCCGCAGCGAGCCGGCTGAGGTGGAAGTCGAGACCTCCGTTGTCGGCAGAGCGGCCGAGCAGTCGCTGGTAGACGTCGACGATGAAGCGGGCGTTGGCCGAGGTCGCCCCACCGTTGACCTTGCCCTCGACGTGCGGCGCCAGCTCCGCGCGAGCCGTCGCCAGCCGGGCGGCGGCCCCCGCTGGCGGTGCGGTCGCCAGGGCGGTGACGACCACGACGACGAACAGCACGAACCCGCACAGGGCCCGGATCCTGGCGGGGTGTCGGAAGCGGAGACGGGTGGGGTTGGCCGACATCACGCTCTCGTTCGGCTGGGCCGGGTGACCCATGAGCGTTTCGGCCGAGATTCGGCGCTACTCGGACCTGGCCGTCGGGGCCCGACGACGTCAGCGGAGCTGCGGGGCGAAGGTCTCGGCGTCGAGGCTGTCCGTCCAACCGTCGTCGGAGAACAGCGATGCCGCCAGCCGGCCCAACTCGTCCGACGACTTGGCGGCGGCGCCGTTGCCACCGATGGCGACCGCCACTCCGTCGTCGATGTAGCCGAGGTACGGGTAGTCGGACGCCGTCGCTGTGATCACGCACGGGCTCGACGTGAAGGAGGTGAAACTGACGTCGGGGAGGAGGCTGCGCAACGACGTTTGCAGCGCGTCGATCTCGAGGTCGTAGCCGCCGGTGTGGAACCAGTCGGTGAGCTCGTCCTCGCTGTCGACGGTGCGGTCCTCGACGACGGTGCCGCCGATCTTGAGACAGAGCCGGCCGTCGGGGTACTGCACCGGCGGCACCCAGTAGATGTCCTCGAGCCGGGAGTCGGGCGGGTCGGCCAGGATCAAGCTGGGTATCCCGCCAGGGTCGGCCATCTCGCCCATGACGACCGATCGCGCTCGGCGCTCGACCACCAGCTGTTGCTCCAGCAGGCCCCGACCGAACGCTCCGGTGGCCAGCAAGATGCGTCGGGCCGTGAGCGATCCCCACCCGCCGGTGAGCTCGAAGCCGCCCTCCGTGCGGTCGAGGGCGGTGACGGCATGATCGATCACGGTCGCTCCGGCAAGAGCGGCCAGCTTCGACTGGGCGGCGACGAGTCGGCGCGGGTTGATGTGGCCCGCCGGCTTGCCCTCGAAGGCGATCGGGTGACCGTTGGTGACCGCGATGCCCGTCTTCTCCCGGAGCCAGTCCGCCTCGACCTTGCGGATGTTGCTTCCGTTGATGAGCCCGGCATCGATCCAGTCGTCGACGGTGGGCAGGGCGACCGCGAGACCGGTCATCGTGTGGAACGTGATCCCGGAGCGAAGCTCGAGGTCGCGGTAGCGGGCGATCGACCGCGCTGCGAGGTCGGACCAGATCATCGTCCGACCGGCGATACGCGTGATCCGGCCCTCGTCGGCGTGGCTGGAGAACGGTCCGGGGCTGGTCGTACGGTCCTCGGGCTCACCGGGCCCGACCAGCGCGGTCGAGACGCCGCTCTCGGCGAGGTGGCGACCGGCGGCCGAACCAATCAGTCCTCGACCGATCACGGCCACGTCAACCGAGCTGCTCATCGCGTCACATCGTAGTCAGCCAGCGCGCCGCCAGTTCAGGACCTCGCCCCCCTGGCCGAGGAGGACCGATCCGGGGAACACTCGGAGCCGCCACGGCTCGAGCTTCAGCACGGCGAACGCTTCGCTCGTCGGCCCGTCGCTCCAAGGGGGGATGATCGCCGGGTCGTAGCCGACCGGCTCGGGAGCCGAGGCGAAGGCATCCCAGGTCTCGATGCAGGTCTGATCGTCGAAGCACCACCTCGCCCTGCACTCCGCGGTGGCCACGTCCTGCTCTGGCGACCAGTAGTTGCACGACACGTAAGGGCTCGCTTCGAGGTTGGCGACCTTCACCGGGGTCGGCCCGGTGGCGATCACGCCGGTCAGCCGCTCACCGTCCCACGACCAGAGCGGGTGCAGAACGCGCGAGCGCGGCCGGCTCTGGGCGTCGACGGTGGCCACGGTGCACCACACGATCCGGTGGGCCAGCTCCACGAAGGGCGCTGCGATCTCGGCCAGCGTCTGCATCTCGAACGCTCCGAACCTACCGGGTGGTGAAGACGAACGTGTCCTCCATCTTGTTCTCCCGGATCTCGGACATGTGCTCGACGTAGGTCAGGATGCCTGCGTTGTAGTTGCCGTCCTGGCGGCGGTTGAACTGACCCTCGAAGTTGTAGTACCCGGGGGTGCAGTCCTTGTTCCGGTTGGTCTTGCCGCGGTGCTCGATCACCTGCTGCACCCACCACTGCTCGGCGGCGGCGGTCGGGTCGATCGTGTGGAATCCGTTGTCGCGGACGTAGGCGATGCAGGCGGCGATGTGGTCGCCCTGGGTCTGCAACATGTCGGTCAGGTTGAACTGGAACGGCGCCTGGTAGCCGCCCATGATGAACAGGTTCGGGAACCCGTGGGAGTGGATCCCGAACAGGGTCTGGATCCCCTCGGCGTACTTCTCGTTGAGGTCGAGGCCGTGCTCCCCCACGATCCGGTTGTAGATCCCGGTCTGCTGGACCTCGAACCCGGTGGCGTAGATCAGCAGGTCGACCTCGTACACCCTGCCGTCGAACGTCGGTCCCTTCTCGTCGATGAGGGTGACACCTCTACCCTTGGTGTCGACGAGATGGACGTTGGGGAGGTTGAACGTCGGCAGGTACTCGTTGTGGAAGCACGGTCGCTTGCACATCAGCATGTACCACGGCTTCAGCGAGTCGGCGGTCTCCGGGTCGTCGACGACCTCGTCGATTCGGCGGTGGATCCGCATCATTGCGTCGATGTTGGCGTTCTCCTGCCGGCGTATCTTCTCCTCCCGGGAGAGGTCGTCGTACTTCGAGCCGCCGTACACGAAGCCACCCCGGCCCATCATCTTGAGCGCCTTCTCCCGGCGCTTGGCCTGCCATCCTGGCTCGAGCGACTTGGCCCACTCTTGATCGGTCTCCCAGTCGTCGCGGATGTCGATCGACGACGGGGTCCGTTGGAACACGTACAGCTCCTTGGCCACCCGACCCAGCTCGGGGATGATCTGGACCGCCGAGGCGCCGGTGCCGATGATGGCCACCCGCTTGTCGGCCAGGTTCGACAGATCGCTGCCGGTGTAGTCGTAGTCCCACCGCGAGGTATGGAACGAGTGGCCGGCGAAGTCGGCCATGCCCTCGATGCGAGCGAGTTTCGGCTTGGCCAGGGTGCCATTGGCGCAGATGACGAACTGGGCCTTCATCAGGTCGCCCCGGTCGGTCGCGACGTGCCACAGCTCTTCGTCGGCGCTCCAAGTGGTCGACGTGACCGTCGTCTGGAACACGGCGAGGTCGTAGAGGTCGTAGCGCTCGGCGATCGCTCGGCAATGGTCGAGAATCTCCGGGCCCCGGGCGTAGTGCCGGGACGGCACGTAGCCCATCTCGTCGAGCAGCGGAAGGTAGTCGTAGGCGACGACGTCACAGGCCACACCGGGGTACCGGTTCCAGTACCACGTGCCGCCGACGTCGGCTCCGCGCTCGACGATCCGGATGCTCTCGACCCCGACCTCACGCAGCCGGGCCGAGGTCAGCAGAGCCGAGAACCCGCCGCCGATCAGTAGCACCTCGACGGTGTCGGTGATCGGATCGCGCTCGATGGTCTCGTCGGCATAGGGGTCGATCTCGTAGTGGGCATAGTCGCCGGTGGCCTCCATGTACTGGTCGGTTCCCGGCGGGCGGTAATCGAGCCGGATGTCCCGCTCGGCGGCGAACCGCTCCTTGATCTCGTCGTAGTACGCCTGCGGACGCTGCGGACGCCGCTTCTTCTTCGGTGCGGCATCGGCGTCGGCGGTCTTGGTGTTCTGGTCGGCCATGGAGGTCGAGTTTTCCACAGCGACTCCCCGCGACGCACACTGGCTCGATGAGCACGAGCACCGATGCCCCGCCCGCGAACGACGAGATCCTCTACGAGGTCAGCGACCGGATCGCGACGATCACCACCAATCGCCCCGAGCGCTACAACTCGCTGAACTACGAGGCGTACCGGCTGCTGACCCACTATTTCATCGAGGCTGACCGGGACCCGGATGTCGGCGCGATCATCTGGACCGGGAACGGCAGAGGGTTCTGCACCGGCGACGACGTGAAGGAGCTCCTCGGCGAGGGTGCGGCCGAGCTCTCACGTCGGATCGCCTCGGGGGAGCTGGAGGTGCCGAGCGCTCCGATGCTGCGGTCGACCACGCCGATCATCGCTGCCGTCAACGGGGCCGCCGTCGGCTACGGCATGGAGCTCGCCCTCTTGGCCGACGTCCGGATCGCCTCGACCGAAGCCCGCTTCTCCGAGATGTTCGTGAAGCGGGCGATCGTCGCCGGCCACGACAGCTTCGAGCTGCTGCCCCGGATCGTCGGTCCGGCCGCGGCGGCCGAGATCCTCCTCACCGGGGACATGATCGACGCCGACCTGGCGCTCGAGCTCGGTCTCGTCTCACAGGTCGTGACCAATGAGGACCTCATCCCGGCCGCCCGCGCACTGGCGCAGCGGATCACGGTCAACGCGCCGCTGGCGGTGGCGGCGGCCAAGAACGCCCTCCGGTTGGCCCGCGCCGGTCGAGGTGACGAGCTGCGCTCCTACCTGGCGACGACGCTCGGCGAGCTGCTCGCCAGCGACGATCACCAGGAGAGCGTTGCCGCGTTCTTGGAGAAGCGCGAGCCGAACTACACCGGCTCCTGAGCTCCGGGGCGGCGCCCCCGATCGGGTCGCGGCGCGCGCCGGGCGAGCGGTCGCTACCGTCGAGGTCATATCGACTGGCAAAGGAGCACCGATGACGCCCGTCCTGCAAGGTCTTCGCATCGTCGAGGGCTCGGCGTTCGTCGCCGCCCCACTCGGAGGCATGACGCTGGCCCAGCTCGGGGCCGACGTCATCCGGTTCGACAACCTCGGCGGCGGTCTCGACTACCACCGATGGCCGGTCACCGATGAGGGGGTCAGCCTCTTCTGGACGGGCCTCAACAAGGCGAAGCGATCGATCCAGGTCGACCTCCGCAGTCCCGAAGGACGAGAGCTGATCACCGAGCTGATCACCGCCCCCGGACCCGACGGTGGGATCTTCCTGTCGAACTTCCCCGAGGCCGGTTGGTTGAGCGACGAGACCCTCCGAGCTCACCGCGACGATCTGATCTACATGAACATCATCGGCAACCCGGATGAGTCGACCGCCGTCGACTACACCGTCAATCCGGCGTCGGGTTTCGCCATGGCCACCGGGCCCTCGGGCTCGCGGATGCCGACCAATCACGTCCTTCCGGCGTGGGACACCGCCACCGGGTTGACCACGGCGCTCGGCCTCCTGGCGGCCGAGCGCTACCGCACGCGGACCGGGGTCGGTCAGCTGGTGAAGATCTCGCTGACCGACGTGGCGTTCGCCATGGTCTCCAACCTTGGCTATCTGGCCCAGGCGCAGCTCATGCGGGAGGACCGGGTGCCGGTTGGCAACGACCTCTATGGGGCGTTCGGCCGAGACTTCCCCACCCGCGACGGACGGCGGGTCATGGTGGTCGCGATCAGCGGGCGGCAGTGGCAGAGCCTGGTCGATGCGACCGAGATCAGCGAGCACCTGCCGGCGATCGAGAAGGCGCTCGGCCTCGACCTGAGCAAGGAGGGCGACCGGTGGGATGCCCGGGACGCCGTGGCCTCGTTCATCGCCCCGTTCATCGCTCGGCACGACCTCGACGACCTGCGAGCGATCTTTGACGACCACGGTGTGTGCTGGGGGCCTTACCAGACGTTCCGCCAGCTGGTCGAGGAGGATTCCCGATGCTCGACCGACAATCCGATGTTCGCAATGGTCGATCAACCCGGCGTCGGGCGGGTGCTGGCGCCTCGAACCCCGCTCGACTTCCACCGGATCGACCGCAGCCCGCCCGAGCCGGCGCCCAAGCTCGGCCAGCACACCGACGAGGTTTTGCTCCAGGAGATCGGCCTGAGCGAGCACGACGTCGGCCTCCTTCACGACAAAGGCATCGTCGCCGGCCCGGTCGACTGATCCGACACGCCGACCAATCCGCCGAACAGTGCGCGAGTCGGCCCTCGTCTCGTTGTGGCCGACTCACACGGCTTCGACCCACCAGACCTCGATCGGGGTGGGAAGGGCGACACCGCCGAGCGGGCCGGGCGGATGGGTGCCAGCGCCCCAGCGGTGCGACCGCAAGGCCGGTCCCTCGACCTCGACCTCACCGTCGGCGAGCAACAGCAGACCGTGGAGCGTCCCCGACTGGGCATAGGCCTCGCCGCTGGCGACCACGGGCTCGTCGGTCGCCTCGAACTCCAGCTCCCAACCGAGCGGCACTCGCTCCCCGTAGCCTCGGCCCAGTAGCTCGGTCGGATCCTCGATCCGCAAGGCGAACGCCTCGAGGCCGTAGCTCCAGTGTTCCATCGGTGTCTCGCAGATGTGGTCGGCCCACAGACCCGACGTGCGGAGCTCCCAGCCCTCGGCCGGCATCGAGATCTCGTTGTCGCTGATGACGACGGGCTCTCCGGTACGGTCTGCCACCACCGCCTGGAAGGCGGCGTGATCGGCGCCCGTCGTCGGCACGTAGTGACCGACCTGGGTGGCGACGACGAGCGGTCCCCGGGTCGTCGAACAGCTCGCAACGAGGCGGTGCTCCTCGCTCCAAGGGCGGTCGATCGCAACGGCAGAGCTCTGGCCGGGCGAGACCCTCTGTCCGGCGCTCGGCGGGGCGTTGTGTCGGCGCTCGACGCGGGATGGGTGAAGCACGTTGCGTGTATCTCTGACTACGTTCAGTGAGACCTGGGCACCGCAGCCGGGCGCAACGCGGAGCAGGCCGACGAGGGACCCGGGCGACTGGACCCCCCGCCGACCTGCGATCTAGTTCGAGTAGCGAGACGCGGCAACAGCCTGAAACGCAGGCTGTACGGTCCCTCCTCGATTGTGCTCAAGACTACCTGACAGTGCAAGCATGGCCATGGGTGGTTTTTCTCGGCCGAGCCGCGCCGAACGATGTTGACGCTAACGGCTGCTCCACGGTATGGCTCATCACAAATCGGTGACATTCCCAGCCTAGCCTGAGGGCTTGATGGGCGAGCCAGCAGCCATAGCCATCATCGACGCATTGGAAGGCCTGGCCGACGCCCTGTCATCGACCGGGCTCAAGCTGGATCTCAACCTGGCGGCCGAGGCAAGGGCGACCAGAGACGAGCTCACCGACCAGATCGGCGACTACCTCATCCCTCGGCTCAAACGGTTGGACGCTCCGGTCCTGGCAGTTCTCGGTGGCTCCACCGGCTCGGGCAAGTCGACGATCACGAACACCCTCATCGGGTCGGACGTCACGCCCGCCGGTGTCCTCAGGCCAACGACGAGGGCCCCGGTTCTCGTGTGCCACCCGAGCGATCTGACCTGGTTCGCCGGGAGCGACGTGCTCCCCGACCTCGCCAGGGTCACGGCCGATCGCGCCGAGGCCGGGACGGTCGTCGGCAACGTGCTGCGGATGGTGACCGCCGCGTCGCTCCCAACCGGGCTGGCGCTGATCGACGCCCCAGACATCGACTCCGTCGAAGAGGCCAATCGGGTCTTGGCGACCCAGCTGCTGGCGGCGGCCGACCTGTGGCTGTTCGCCACGACCGCGGTCCGCTACGCCGATGCCGTGCCCTGGGAGTTCCTCCGCCAAGCCCAGGCCCGCGGCACCTCACTCGCGGTGATCATCAATCGAATCCCAGGCGGCGCCACCGGCGAGATCGTCGCCCACTTCACCTCGATGCTCGACGGTGCCGGGCTCGACGGCGTTGCCGTGTTCCCGATCGAGCAGGTCGAAGGAACCGATGGGCGGTTGCCGCCGGCCGCCGTCGCCGGGATCCGCACCCTGCTCGACACGCTGGCTACCGACGCCGAGAAGCGGGCCGAGGTCGTCGCCCGGACACTCACCGGCGCGCTGAACAGCATCCTCCCCCGTGTCGAGGGGGTAGCCGTCGCCGGTGAGGAGCAGAACGCGGCGGCCGCCGAGCTGCGGCTCTCGCTGGAGCAGACCTACATCGACGCCCGCAACGATCTCGGCACCGACATCTCCGGCGGCAATCTCCTCCGGGGCGAGGTGCTCGATCGCTGGCAGGAGTTGATCGGTACCGCCGAGCTGATGCGAGCGGTGCAGAGCCGCATCAGCTGGCTGCGAGACCGGATCACCGCCTTCGCCACCGGTCGCACCGGGTCCACCGCCGAGGTCCAAGGCGAGATCACCTCGACGCTGGAGCGCCTCCTCGTCGATCACGCCGACAAGGCCGCCCTGATGGCGGTGACGAACTGGCGCAACGTTCCCGGCGGCCGTCAGGTGCTGGCCGACGACCGCTCGCTGGAGCGAGCCTCCGACGAGTTCCGCTCGGCGATCGGTGCCGAGATCCGAGCGTGGCAGGACGACATCTTGGAGCTCGTGCAAGCGCGAGGAGCCGGGAAGCGCACCACCGCCCGGGTTCTGGCGTTCGGCCTCAACAGCGTCGGCGTCGCACTGATGATCGTGCTGTTCGCCCAGACGGGGGGGTTGACCGGGGGCGAGATCGCCATCGGCGCCGGTACTGCCGGGCTCTCGCAGACCCTGCTGACGGCGATCTTCGGGGAGCAGGCCGTGCGAGAGCTGGCGTCCGACGCTCGCCGTCTGTTGCTCGACCGGGTGGCTGCACTGCTCGACGTCGACGCCAACAGGTTCCGGTTGCGTCTGTGGACCGTGGTCAGTCCGCCGCAGGCCACCGGCGACTTGCGCAGCGCCCTCGCTGCGTTCGAGCGGGTCCGATGATCTTCAATCGCACTCGAGGCCTCGACCTCGGCGACCAGCTCGCCGCCCTCGACGCTGCCGTCGACCTGGCCGACGGCCGTCTCGGGGGTGCGACGGTTGCTACCGGCCGCCACGTGATCGACAAGGTCGAGGGCCGCATGCGCCACGGCACGACCCATACCCTGGTCGCATTTCTCGGCGCAACCGGGGGCGGAAAGTCGTCGCTAACCAACGCTGTCGTCGGCAGCGAGATCGCCACCACCGGGATCCGGCGACCAACGACCTCGAGCACGCTCGCCTGCTACTGGGGCGACGAGGACCCGCAGCCGCTCCTCGACTGGTTGCGGGTCGTCAACCGTCACCAGGTCGCCTCTATCTCCGGCGGCCGCGGTGAACAGCTCGACGGCTTGATCCTTCTCGACGTGCCCGACCACGACTCGATCGAGCTGGCGAACCGCGAGGAGATGGAGCGCATCGCCGAACACGCCGACCTGCTCGTGTGGGTGACCGACGCCGAGAAGTACGGCGACAAGGCGATGCACACCTACCTCCGTCAGCTCAGTCAGCACGGCGCGGTCACCGCGATGGTGCTCAACAAGGTCGACCAGCTCACCGGACGCGACGTCGAGGCGTGCCGAACCGATCTGGCGAAGCTGCTGGCCGACGACGGGTTGACCGGTACCTCGATCGTCGCCACGTCGACCAGCACCGGGACCGGGGTGGAGGAGCTCCGGGGACTGCTGGGGGAGACGGTGGCCGAGCGCCGGGCGATGGTGGAGCGCTTGCAGGCCGACATCCGCTCGGTGGCCGGCGAGCTCTTGATCGAGCTCGGACCGGACGAGGGAACCAGCGAGGTCCCGGATCGAGTTGCTCGGGAGCTGGCGAGCGAGCTGGTCGCGGCGTCGGGCCTCGACGCGGTCTGTGACGCGGTGGCAGCCGGGCACCGTCGCGACGCCAACGTCCGGATCGGGTGGCCGTTCACCCGGTGGGTCCGGTCGCTCCGACCGCACCCTCTCCGGCGCCTCCACCTCGGCCAAGGCTCCGGCGGGAGGGCGTCGCTCCCCGAGCCGTCCGGAGTGCAGCGGGCCCGGACCGAAGGAGCGGTGCGCGACGCCGTCCGCGAGGTCACGGCGTCGATGCCCGATCCGTGGCCAGAGCTGCTCCGGGCCGCGTCGACACCCGACCCCGCCGTGCTCAAGGATCACATGGAACGGGCCGTCACCGGCGCCGTCAGGGGGGCCGAGGTCAAGCGGTCGCCCCGATGGTGGCACGCGATCAACGCCCTCCAGCTCACGCTGGCTGCCGCCGCCGTCGTCGGTGCCGTCTGGCTGGCGTTGCTCGCCTTCGGGGCCTACCTCCGACTCCCCGACGTCCCCACCCCCGACTACCGGGGGTTGCCGATCCCGACCTGTCTGCTCATCGGCGGCGCCGCCATCGGCTTCCTGCTCGCCGTCGTCGCCCGCAACCTGGCCGCCGTCGGGGGCCGACGCCGGGCTCGGGCGGTGCGCCGCCGGGCCGAGAAGGCGATGGCGGAGGTGTCGGGCGAGCTGATCGTGGCCCCGATGCAGGCGGAGCTGGATCGGCGGGACGAGCTCCGGGACCACCTGGAACGGGCGGCATGACCGGCGCAGCCGCCACCGAGGGCGACCGATCCGGCGATCACGCTGGCGCCGACGACCTGATCCCCTACCTCAGCGATCGGTGGCTAGCCGCCGCCAACGCCGCCCTCGCCGACCTCCCGCCGCTCGACATCGAACTCCGGGTGGGCTTCGTGGTCACCGGCGGTCCAGAGGGCGATCGCGAGCACCAGCTGATTCTCGGCCCTCACCAGGTCGGCGCCGAGCGGGGCGTGGAGGCGGTATCGGTGACAATGACGATGGACCACGGGCTCGCCATCGAGATCGCCAACGGGCGGACCAGCGCCCAGCGGGCGTTCCTCGACGGCCGGCTCCAGCTGTCGGGCTCGGCGGGGGCCCTGCTCGGACACCAGAAGGCACTCAACGACATCGACGATCGGCTCGCCGCCCTTCGCGCCCGCACGCGATTCTGACCCCGGACCTCGTTCCCTGGACATGATGCGGGGCCTGGCACCCCTGTACCCGGAGGACGGGCGCCGGTAGCGTTTGATCATGCCGGAGATGCCCGAGGTCCAGGCCCACGCCGAGCGGATGACGGCTGCGCTCGCCGGAGCCACGCTCACCAAGTTCGAGCTGCTCAACTTCGCCGCGTTGAAGACGTTCGACCCGCCGGTCGACGCCACGGTCGGGACGAAGCTGGTGTCGATCGAGCGGCGAGCGAAGTACCTGCTGCTGCGATTCGAGAACGATCTCTCGCACGTCGTCCACCTGATGCAGGGCGGACGTCTCCGGCTCGACCCGAAGCGGACGAAGAAGCCGAAGCTCGGCCTCGCCCGCTGGGTCTTCGACGGCACCGCATCCGGGGTCGAAGAGGCATGGCTACTGACCGAGGCCGGGACCGAGCGCAAGGCCGGCGTCTGGGCGGTGGCGGGTGACCCGCTCGGTCAAGAGCCGTTGACCGGGCTCGGTCCGGAGGCCGACGGGCTCGACCGAGCGGAGCTGGCGGCGCTGCTGGGCGCGAACTCGAAGCGGATCCACGGCCTGTTGCGAGACCAGCAGGCCATCGCCGGCCTCGGTCGGATGCTGGCGAACGAGATCTGCTACGAGGCCGCGATCTCTCCCTTCGCCAACGCCGCCAAGCTCACCGACGACGAGATCGACCGGCTCCACGCCACGATCGGCGAGGTGCTCAAGCGAGCGACCGACCACGAGCGCACCCTCGACGACATCGGCAAGAGCGTCGATCGGCCATCGAAGGTCCACAATCGCAGCGGCGAGCCGTGCCTCGACTGCGACGACACGATCCGGACCGTCGAGTATCGCCGCTACACCGTGTTCTACTGCCCCACCCGCCAGACCGGCGGCAAGCTCCTCGCCGACAACACGACCAGCAAGTTCCTGAAGTAGCAGCAGGCCGACTCGAACCGACGGCTCACCGACCGCGCCCGTCGGAGCCGTTGTCGTCGAGGTCGAGGTCGAGGAAGACGATCTCGGCCGAACCCGACGGGTCCATCGGATGGTCGATGCCCCCCAGCCGTTTCGACCCGAACCAGCGGCGCCACCCTCGCGGCAGGCGGACGTAGCGAGGATCGGTGGTAGGTGGTCGGCGGAACTGCGACCGGGCCTTCGCCTCGGCCTCGACCCCGGCGAGCGCCCCGACGAGCCGGAACGCGAGCCGGGGGGCCGAGACGACGCCCGAAGCCGTGAGCAGCCTCCCGTGCTCGACGAACGACTCCCGCACCAGTTCGAGGCCGCGATCGGTGATCAGCTCCCCCGCGAGCCAATGGGTCGTGGCCCGGGCGCCGTCGACGACACCGGCCGCCGCCAGCAGCACTGAACCGGTCGACGTGGCCGCCAACCAGGTCGCATCAGCGGCGAGGCGGGCGATGGCGGCGATGAACGCCTCGTCGTCGGCAGCTCGACGGACTCCCATCCCACCCGGAACGACGAGGGCCTTGCAGGTGCCGAGCCCAGCGGCGGTTCGGTGGGCGACGACCCGGCCGTGGAAGCTCGTCACCGGGTCGGTGCCGACGGTGGCGATGATGACCTCGATGCCGGCCCCGGTGAGGATCTGGACGATGAGGCCGGCCTCGTCGGCGGCGATCCCGTCGTAGGCGAGGACGACGACCGGCCCGTCTCGGACCGTGCCAGCGGTGCCGAAGGGTTCCGTTGTCGACACCGGGCCCCCGCCGAGTTCCTGGCCGATCCCCGGCCGGTTGGCCGCTAGATCAGCCCGAGATCGGCGACCGTGTCACGCTCGTCGACCAGCTCGGCGATCGAAGCATCGATCCTCGACCGGCTGAAGTCGTCGATATCGAGTCCCTGGACGATCGTGTAGTCACCGTTTGCAGTCGTGCACGGGAAACTGGAAATGATGCCCTCGGGCACATCGTAGGAACCGTCGGACGGGACCGCCATCGACACCCAGTCACCGACAGGCGTACCGCGGGCCCAGTCGCGCAGGTGGTCGATTGCGGCGTTGGCCGCCGACGCCGCCGACGACGCGCCGCGAGCGTCGATGATCGCCGCCCCACGCTTGGCGACGGTGGGAATGAAGTCGTCCTCCAGCCAGTCCTGATCATCGACCTGCTCGGCTGCGTTCCGGCCGCCGACCTCGCAGTGGAACAGGTCGGGGTACTGCGTCGTCGAGTGGTTGCCCCAGATGGTCATCTTGGTGATGTCCGTGACGGGGCGACCGACCTTGGCCGCCAGCTGGCTGAGCGCACGGTTGTGGTCGAGGCGGGTCATGGCAGTGAACTGACCAGGGTCGACGTCGGCAGCGCTGCTCATCGCGATCAGGGCGTTCGTATTGGCCGGGTTCCCGACCACGAGCACTTTGACGCCCTTGGCCGCCGAGTCGTTGATCGCCTTGCCCTGCGGGCCGAAGATACCGCCGTTCGCTTCGAGGAGGTCAGCCCGCTCCATGCCCTGTTTGCGGGGCATGGCCCCAACGAGCAGGGCGTAATCGGCATCGCCGAACGCCTCGGTGGCGTCGTCGGTCTTCACCGTCCCGGCGAGCAGCGGGAAGGCGCAGTCGTCGAGCTCCATGGCCACGCCTTCGAGCGCGCCGAGCGCCGGGGTGATCTCAAGCATCTGGAGGATCACGGGTTGGTCGAGGCCGAGCATCTCGCCACTGGCGATGCGGAACAGCAGGCTGTAGCCGATTTGCCCGGCGGCTCCGGTGACGGTGACTCGAACTGGTGGCTTGCTCACACCGGCGGCTCCTTCGAATTGGGGTTTCGGTCGAACGGGGCGAAGCGTACCGCGGTCGCCTTCGTCTTCAGGCCGCCGTTTCCTGGTCATCACCAGCAGGGTTTTCCTCAATCCTTGACCTAGTGGCGGGCGTCCCCGCTCGACATGGGCCAAGATAGAGGGCAACGGGCCGACGACCGCCGTCAAAGAACTCACCAGGGGATGGATGTGTGAGAGAAGCTTCCGCCAACCGAGGGATCGCTGCGTCCCTCGGCGCCTCGGGCCGGAGTCCGGCCGAGATCGAACGCGATCTGGCCATCGCCGATCTCGTCGACCTTCAGCTCCTCCGAGCCGGTCAGGCTGCGAGCCTGTTTCGAGCCCGTCAGGTCGCGACCCAGAGGAGTGTTGCGGTCAAGGTCCTCCACGATGAGCTCAGCTCTGATACCGGCCAGCGCTTCGACCGTGAGCGGGCGATCACCGGCCAGCTCTCCGGCCACACGGGGATCGTGCCCCTCTTCGACACCGGTTCGACCTCCGACGGCGAGCCGTACCTGATCATGCCGTACTACTACCGGGGCTCTCTGGCCGATCTGATGACTCGGTACGGGCCGCTGTCGTGGCGCGAGGCCACGTTCATCCTGGAGCCCGTGGCGGTCACCCTGTCAGAGGTCCATGGACGCGATCTGGTGCATCGCAATCTGAAGCCGGGCAACGTGCTGCTGACCGACTTCCTGCTCCCCCGGGTCGCGGATTTCGGGATGTGCCTGCCGACCGGGCAGACGAGCACCGCCGCAACCCTTGTCGAGCAGAGCCCCTACGGCGCACCGGAGACCATCGAGCCCGGCCCGGCCGACCCGTCCACCGACGTGTACGGCCTGGCGGCGACACTGCTCGGTCTGCTGTCCGGCCGTCAACCTAACGACCAGCAGCGCGACATCACGGGCGCGATCACCCCTCAGCCGATCGCCGACCTGATCGAGCGGTCGATGGCCGGCGACCCGGGCGACCGGCCGGACAACGCAGCCACGTTCGTGACCGAGCTCCGCCATGCTGTGGCCCGGGCCGGCGCCCGGCCTGGCGCCAAGCCCACTGCTCCCGATGGCCTCGGGCCCGACCCCGCCTTCGGTGATCTCCTGACCCGGGGTGCCACCGAGAGGGTCCCGGCGACCAAGGCGGGCGAGACGGCGGCGGCCGCAGGCTCACGGCACGACGCGGGCAAGCAGGGAGCGGCCAGCGACGCTGAAGCCCGGCTCGGCCAGGTCGACGGGCGGCGCAGCGAGCTATACCTCCTCCTGCTCGTCGCAGTCCTGACAACCGGCATACTGGCGATGGTCCTCGCTGCGATGGTCGCCGTGCAGTGAACCGACTCAGGGCGTCCATCGCATCAGAACGTCCATCGCATCAGCGCCGCCATCGCATCAGGCCTTCCTGCCCGCAGGTGGCGACCAGTTGGCCCGACGCGGTGTAGAAGCGGCCGGTGGCCAACCCCCGCGCCCCGCTGGTCGCCTCGACCCGCTGGTCGAGGAGGAGCCACTCGTCGGGTCGTGCCGAGCGGTGAAACCACATCGCGTGATCGAGGCTGGCGCCGGTGAGGCGGGCATCGTGCCAGCGGTGGCCGTGCGGGAGGGTCACGTGGTCGACGAGGGTGGCGTCGGCGAGGTAGGCGAGACCGGCGTCCCAGACGACCGGATCGTCGGGAACCGGGCCGTCCACCCGTGACCAGGTGAGCTGCGGCTCGAGGACCGGCGTTCCCTCCGGCTCGGTCGGCGGGTTGACGTAGCGAATGTCCATCGGCCGATCCTGACCGAACCAGCTCTCGGGATCGTGATCTGGATTGGAGCGGCTGTAGTCGACGTAGGTCAGCGACACGTCATCCGCTGACGGGACCGCATCGAGGTCGAACTCGGGCCCCGGCAGGTAGTCGAGCCCCTCCTCCGGTGTGTGGAACGACGCCATCAACCAGAAGACCTCTCGCCCCTGCTGGGAGCCGACGACGGTACGGGTGGCGAAAGAGCGACCATCGCGTCGGCCGTCGACCTGCCACGAGGTCGACTCGTCGACGTCCCCCTGGCGGAGGAAGTACGCGTGCAGCGAGTGGATGCGGCGTTCCGAGGTGAGCGTGCGGTAGGCGGCCACCACCGCTTGTGCCAGGAACTGGCCGCCGTACACACGACCACCCCGCTCGGGCGACGGAGGGCCCTCGAAACTCGCCGGCGCTCCCTCCGCCACGGCGCGGGGCGTCAGATCGATCAGATCGACGAAGGTCGAGGGTGTCGTGCCTGGCATCGAGCCAGTGTGCTCGCCCGGGTCGGTGGCGGGCAACGACACCTCGGCCGCACTCGGGAATCGCCGGTCGGTCCAGCCTTCGCCTCCGCGCCGACGATGATGCCAAGATGAACACCGATGAGCAGCTCCTCCACCGACACCCCAGACATCGAGGGCATCGACAGCGACAACGTGACCGGCTGGTTGGCCGAGCGAACCGAGATCGAGGCCCCGCTGACGTTCGAGCTGATCGCCGGTGGCCGCTCGAACATGACCTACACGGTCACCGACGCCGACGGGCGCCGATTCGTGTTGCGCCGCCCGCCGATGGGGAAGCTGCTACCGAGCGCTCACGACATGGCTCGCGAGCACCGGCTCATGGCATCGCTGCGAGACTCGCCGGTTCCGGTCCCGGAGATGGTCGGGCTCTGCCAGGACCCGGCGGTGAACGAGCGGGACTTCTACGTGATGCACTTCCTCGACGGCGTCGTCGTTCGCGACGTCGAGATCGGGCGAACGCTCTCCGCTGAGGTTCGCCGCCGGATGTCGATCGAGCTGATCGATACCCTGTGTGCCCTGCATCGGGTCGACATCGACAAGGTCGGCCTCGGCGACCTGGCCAAGCGAAGCGGGTACATCGAGCGCCAGCTCAAGCGCTGGTCGGGGCAATTCGAGCAATCGAAGACCAGGGAGATCCCGCTGATCGACCGGGTCCGCGACACGCTGGCGGCTCGACTGCCCGAACAGGCGAGAACGACGATCGCCCACGGCGACTATCGCCTGTCGAACTGCATGATGGACCCGAGCGGACCGGTGGTCGGCGTGCTCGACTGGGAGCTCTGCACCCTCGGCGACCCGCTGGCCGACCTCGCAGGGCTCATGGGTTACTGGCACGATCCCGCCAACCCGGACGCCGGAGGCGACAACGAGACGACCGGCCTCGAGGGCTTCCTGCCCGTCGAGGAGCTCGCCGGCCGCTATGCCGAGGAGATGCGGATCGACCTCGACCTCGTCGATTACTATCGGGGCTTCGCCGCGTGGCGGCTCGCCTGCATCGGCGAAGGCGTCTACGCCCGCTACCTCAACGGCCAGCAGGGTTCGCAGGACGAGGAGCTCGACCTCGACGAGTATCGCGACTCGGTGGCCCGGCGGGTGGACGCGGCGGCCGAGTATCTCGGGATCGCCTGAACCGGACGGGCGGCGCAGTCAGGAGAGGCCCGGCACCTCGAGCGGCTCGGTCTGGGCCCGACGCCGGAGCAGGTGACCGTCGCGCTCGATGATCGAGCCGATCGGGAAGTGCGAGGCCGACACCAGCAGGCGTTGGAACAGGAGCCGAAACAGCTCCTCGTCGTCGGTGGTCCACTCACCCGAGAGCCAGCCCTGGCGCTCCAGGCAATCCGACAGGGCGTTGCTGAGGTCGGGCAGGGCGAGGTCGTGGCGCTCGACCACCAGCGCAGTCGTGGTTGCCCGACTGCTCGCCATACCGGCGAAGCCGCGGCGGCAGCCACAGCCCGGGCAGTCGCAGGCGTCGGCCGGCACGTAGACCAACTCGCCCTCGACCGCCCACGAGTAGTCGTCGTGCCGATCGCCCTGCCGCTCCTTTGTCGCCACTAATACGTTCACCATTGCTGTCTCTGTCCTTCCGGATTCGTCGGGTGCTGGTTCGGCGCTCCGACGAGCGCCGAACGGGGGAACCTGGCGTCTGGCTCAACGAGGGCCGCGCCCTGGCCGGCCCGCAGTTGCTGGCGCAACGGCAGGGTCGACGTGGCCGCGACGGCTCGACTCGGAGGCACCCAGAACCGGGGCCCGAGCCGATGCCTCACGACCGGCGGCGGATCAGCAACGTATCGCTGGTACCCACACTAGAGCGGAGGTGTGACAGCGAAGGTGGGGTCGGTGGCTGCTGCCGGCCTCAGCGCCGCATGCGGCGCTCGGCCGCGGCGACCGTATTGCGGAGCAGCATCGCCACCGTCGTCGGTCCGACACCGCCGAGGCGTGGCGTTATCCACGAAGCGACCTCGCCGACCGACTCGTCGACGTCGGGGAGCAGCTTGCGACCCTCCCAGGTGATCCCGCCGCTCACGACGACCGCGCCGGGCCTCACCATCTCCGGGGTGATGAGGTTCGGTTGACCGACCGCCCCGATCAGCACGTCGGCCCGCTTCGTGTAGGCGGCGAGATCGGGGACCCGGCTGTGGACCACCGTGACCGCTGCATCGGCCCCAGCACCCTTGTTGGACAGCAGCAAGGCCAGCGGCCGGCCGAGGGTGGGGCCCCGACCGACGATGACGACGTGGCGCCCGGCGACCTCGATCCCGTAGTGGACGAGCATCGCCTGGATCCCCGCCGGGGTGCAGGGCACCGGTCCGTCCTCCTGGAGCACCAGCTTGCCGAGATTGGTCGGGTGGAGCCCATCGGCATCCTTGGCGGGGTCCATCGCGCCCAGCGCGGTGTTGAAGTCGAAGCCGTCGGGCACGGGGTGCTGGATCAGGTAGCCGTCGATCTCCGGGTTGGCATTGAACTCGGCCACTGCCGCCATCAGGGCGTCCTGGCCGGCGTCGGCCGGGATCTCGGCGTGGAAGGATCGCAGCCCGTTCGCTTCGCACGCCTCGTGCTTGCGGGACACGTAGCTCGCGCTCGGGCCGTCGTCGCCAACGAGGATCGTGCCAAGCCCGGGCGTCACCCCGACCGCCGCCATCTCGCCGACTCGCTCGGCCACGGCGGCCAGCACCTCGTCGGCCACGGGCTGACCGGGCATCAACTGCGCTGCCATCGATCCCTTCCTGCTTTCTCTCTCGGTTCTTCCTGCCCCGACGGGTGGCCCTCGCGCCGCGGTCGGGTCAGTGCCGGAACTGGCGCTCGCCGGTGAAGAGCATGGCCAGCCCGTGACCGTTGGCGGCATCGATGACGGCGTCGACGCGGCCGCCTCCGCCGGCG
>Ga0224508_10001582_pt1 | contig 20295 bp, 41 predicted proteins | sample SF_Jan12_sed_USG_4_FD_170157 | JGI IMG/M metagenome (GOLD analysis project Ga0224508, IMG submission 170157) | Sediment microbial communities from San Francisco Bay, California, United States - SF_Jan12_sed_USGS_21 | ecosystem: Environmental > Aquatic > Marine > Sediment | place: USA... | reverse complement strand
CGGGGTTGCGAGATTGCTGCCGGAATAGCAGGCGACAAACCGTCGGATGTTGTTGGGCAGGAACTGGCACAGCCAGATCGCGCAGTGATCGCTGTCACCGATTCCCAGGTCCCAGAAGCTGACCACCGGGAAGCCGGGCAAAGGTGGCTTCTTGCCGATGCGCTCGTCCTCGATCGTGGTCTCTAGCTGATCGCCGTAAATGGCCCCCTCCACTACAGCCTCGAACGCCTCGTCGGCGGTCGACGGCATTTCACGCTTCATGTCCTCATGCTGAGTCTTGGCCTTGGCCACGTACCAGGCTTGTTGGCCGGACGAGAGGGTAATTCCTGCCCGCTTTTTTAGCCCCTCAAAATAGCGGGCAAATTTTTCAGGCATATCGTAGTGGCGCGCTTCGGTCTCAGAAAGCGCGTAGCGATCACAGTGATACCAGGGATAAAAATGGAAGCGATAATGCTGATCGGTCAGGGGAAGCCCTAGGCGCGCCATGGAGCGCGACTCCTGGCAGAAGTCGTAGAAGTCCCCTGACTGCCCCTCGGCCGTGCTCTCAATGAAGATGTGCCCGCCTGGCGGCACGGTATTGAGCGCCCCGGTCTTGACCTCGCGTGCTTTCTCGGGGAACTGCGCGCACAGCTTGCCATGTTCGGAGATGTGCAGGATTCGATAGGTGCCCGAGCGCAGGCTGGTGCCGACGATGAAGCTGGAGCCGTTCTTGAACACGGCCTCGGTCGCCGAGGAGCGCTCCAGCGGCACCATGGCCTTCAGCCAGTCCGGGAGATGGTGATAGGCAAACATCGCCTTTTCACGGAAGATGCGCCGGGCGTCATCCATGCGATGGGCGATCATGCCCACTTGCATACCGGGAACCCACAGACACTGATCGAGCATGATCAGCTGCACCAATGTGGAGAAACCCAGCTGGCGCGCCTTTAGAATCAGGTTGAGGTAATGCAGGTTGCCGAGGAGCTGTTCCTGGCTGCCGTTCGGCTTGAACGTGACGGTCTCGCCGGTCTCGTCGACGATCTTATAGAGGTTTCTGATCCTCCACGAGAAGTCCAGGTAGCAGGACTGGACGTCGTCGGGGATATCGACGCGCGCGAGGGCAACCGCCACAGGACCACCGCTTTTTGTTCATGGGCTTTGGCCGATTAGGTCGGCCTTGGTTGTCGACGTCAAGTTTGGCGGGCCGCCCGCCGGGACGTGAGCACGGGCAGCCCGCAGGGTCAGTAGTTCTTGGTCGACGTCCCGAGTGCGTAGAAATAGTCGCTAGGATGAGGGTCAGCCCGTTCGAAGGCGGGGTTCTTAGCGAGCGGCAGGATCGCCTCAGGCGGGTCTTTCCTCGCCAGCTCGGGGTTGGCCTGATACTCCGCCCTGATCGCTTTCAGCAGGTCCGGGTCATTGCGCGCGCAATTATCCCACTTGGACATCTGAACCATGCGGATGATCTCGCGCGCTTCCGGCCTGCGTAGTTCCCACGCCTCAAGCTTGCCTCCCGCCATTGCTTGGTCTAGTGGCCGCGTGCCAGCGCCCTGCGTCTCCAAGGCCTGACGGAGCACGTTCACGTCCTGGTCGTAGATCCTGGCCTCGACTTCGGCACGGAAGCTTTTGCCGATCACCTCGGGGATCTCAGGCCGTCCTCCCTGGTCATAGACTGAGGTGATCTTTTCCCTAAGCTCGGGCTCGCTAGCCCTGATGCCAACGGTGCCATCGGCCCTGACCGTGAGCGGTCGAACGCCATCGTTCTTGATGACGCCGCCTCGGCTTGGCGCAACTCGCCCCGCCGCATCCCATATCTCTTCGCTGGTCAGCCCGCCCCACCTGGACCGATCGAGCGTTTCCCTGGCCTGGCGCTCCTTCATGGCGTTGAGCCCTGCCCTCGCGTTCAGGTTGGCGAAGTGGGTCTCCAGCCCATCGACCACGGCCTGAACGTTGTAGGGACTGCCTACCAGCTTTAGCTCCAGACCGGAAAACTCCATGAACTGGCGGCCGCTGGCCTTGTCAGTACGCAGCGTCGTGGTCATGCGGGTGTGAACCTCACAGTCGGCCTCGATCGGAAAGCTGATCTCGCCATCCTTGAAGCACGACGCCAGGTTCTTGCCGGTGATCTGATAGACGAACTCCTTGACAGACTGGACATTGCCACTGCGCTGGTGGCTCATGTCCATGACGCGCTGCTCGGCCTCGACGCGCTCGGCGGCGGGCAGGTCAGTGTCGTAGAACACACCGGCATCGACATCACGGGAGCAGCGCGGGGCATCATCGGGGAGCCTGATCTCGATCTGGCAGTTCTCGATGCGCTCGACAGGCAGTTCGCCGCTCGCGTAGCCCTCACGGGAAACATAGCGCTCAATCCACTGCTCATCGGCATTGGCGGCGATGACGTCCGCCAACTCGGTTCCCGATGGCTTATGGATCACCTTGCAAAGGTGGCAGGCCGCCGGCAATTCCTGGCGGCAATCAGCGAAACGGATCAGCATCGGATTATCCTAGGGTCTCGGAGACTCTATCAGCAGTGGTCTTGGCGGTGCTCATGATCTTGGCTTTGAATTTGTGGGCAATCCAGCCGATCACTAGGCCGAGCACCAGGCCTACAAGGAAATTCATTACGCACCTCACCATTGATAGGGCAGCTTAGCCTGTATAATTTGATTGACGACTCATATCAACAAAGTGGCCCGGCGGCGCAGCAACGCCCCGGACCAGATCACCGCTGAAGGGAGCGATGATGACACCCAGGATACGCCCCAAATACGGCGAGACAATCGCTTTCTTGCTATCGGTCGTTGCCGAACCGTCAGATGAGTGCATTCTTTGGCCATTTGGCCGCAACGGTCAGGGTTACGGCATCCTAAGGCGAGGCGGCAAAACCGTGCTGGCGCACCGGCTAGCCTTAGCGCTCTATGACAAAATTGACGTTCCCCCTCCTCACATTCATACGCGCCATTCTTGCCATACGCCGCTTTGCATAAACCCGCAGCACATGACATGGGGCACGCATGCCGAAAACATGCTCGACAAAGCGATGGCCTGTAGGTCAGGCGGCGTGAAGCTTACCACTGATCAAGTCTTGCAGATTCGTGCATCTATCGGAACGTGCAAAGCTGTCGGGGAACAGTTCAACGTTTCGGCGTCGACCGTCAGTCTTATTAGACGACGTGATAGGTGGGCTTGGCTTTAGGCTTTGACCAACGACTTGATGCTGTTCTGAGGCGATTCCGTAGCCCTTTCCATCAGGTCTGCAAGAGCTTCAGATACGTCTATCTGCTTCTCGACCCGGACATTCGCGCGGAATTCTTCAGGCATGTGCTGTTCGGCGAGGCGAACTAAGAGCTGGTTGTCAACCTTCTTGGTCATTTTGGTGGCTGTTCGGGTTTGGCCGTTGGCCCCCTTCCATTGGCGAACTTCACTTTCTTGGTAGCCCTCAACCGCACGCTCCCACATGGTCGATCGGATCACGTCACACCGTTCCATATGCCCCATGCGCTGGGCATCATCCCATTCATCGGCAAAGGTCTGATCGGCGTCCCGCCGCTTGTAAACAGCCGGCCTGCTTATGCCGACAAGCGCGCAAGCCTTGCCGACCGTCATGCCGTCGAACAACGCTTGCAGGAACGCCTTTTTCATGGCCGCGTTGAATTTTCCCGGAATGGGCGAATTCTTGTCTACCTTGTCAACTCTAGCGCCTGTCCGTCTTCCGGCCTTCTTGAGCGGCATCTTGCGCTTGGCGGGTTTGCGTTGGGTCATCATATCGCTCCAGCAGGATGGCGCGCTCGCCATGATGGCCTGGGGCCGGCTCGACTACGAAGGGCAGCTTCCATCCGCCCGCCAGCAGCGCTAGGAAATGATCACGCGGCGCGATCAACACCATCATCGAACGGATCGCCGGTTTCTTCGTGGGTGGCGTCCTCGCCGGTGAACTCCTGCCATCGCCTGACGCAAAGGTCGACATAAGCCGGATGCACCTCCATGGCGTAGCAATGGCGACCTGTGGTCTCTGCTGCAATGATCGAGGTGCCTGAGCCAACGAAGGGGTCGTAGACCGAGTCGCCAGCCTTGGCATTGTTCACCATCGGGCGGCGCATGCATTCGACGGGCTTTTGTGTGGAGTGGCCGGTTTCGGATTTCATCGGCTTGTCGATGTTCCAGATGGTCGACTGCTTGCGATCGCCGGCCCAATGACCGTTGGCACCTTTGCGGACAGCGTACCAGCAAGGTTCATGTTGAACGTGATAGTTGCCTCGACCTATTGGAAAATGGGATTTGGACCAAATGATCTGCATTCGAACGTCGAAACCACATTTCGTCAAATCATCGAAGAATTGCACCGATGTGGCACCCGGCGGGTGCCACACATAGGCAACATCGCCTGGGAATAGGGTGTAAGCCTCGGACCAGTCGGCACGGTCGTCGTTGGTCACCTTCCCTATGGCGCGAGCGCCATAGGCCTTACCGTTCGCCCGATCGGCCTCATTCCGCCAGTTCGCATCATAGCTCACCCCGTAGGGCGGATCGGTCACCATCAAATGCGGTTCAACACCCGCCAACAACACCCCCACATCATCCGCGCTGGTGCTATCCCCACACATCAGCCGATGCTTGCCGAGCAGCCAGACATCGCCCGGCTTGCTAATGACGTTCTCGGGCTCGACATCGGGCGCTTCGTCCTCGCCCTCGCGGTTTTCCTCGCCCAGCGCGCCCATGGCTTCGTCGATCTCGTCCTGGTCAAAGCCAAGGGCTTTTAGGTCCATGTCCATATTGGCCAAGTCGCGCAGCTCGTTGCCAAGCATCTCCAAATCCCAGCTTGCATTAAGAGCGATGCGATTGTCGGCGAGCATGGCGGCGCGGCGCATATCGGGGCTTAGATGGCTGATGTCGATGCAGGGCACAGACCTGAGCTTGAGCATGATCGCAGCCAGTTGGCGTCGATGGCCGGCAAAGATCATGTCGGTGTAGTCGATCAGGATAGGATTGGTCCAGCCGAACATCTGAATAGCGCCGGCCAGCTCGTTGACGGTCTCGGCGGTATGTACGCGAGCGTTGGTGGGATTGGGGATCAGGTCTTTGGGATTGCGATAGATAACCGTCAGTTCTGGATTGACGATTTCGCCTTCAGGAACGGCGGCGGCTTTCGTAGCTGGCATGGGCTTTGATCATTTGTTGTTGATCGTGCCCGATCATTACCCATGACGGCGCTGGGGTTCAAGGCTCGTCCCATAGGGAACCGATTAAGCCGCCGATGATGCCGCCAACGAGCGCGGCGATATGCATGCCTGTGGTTGCTTCTGGGTAGACGAACGACACATAGGTTGCCGTGGTCATGGCGGCGAGCATGGTCAGGGTGAAGATCGAGACGAAGCGCATCAGCATTGGAGGATGGTCATAGCGGTTCGACTTCGGTCAGGGCGGCAGCCATGGCCTTGAGTACATTCGACGAGCCGACCAGTTGCGCCTTGGTGTAGGCCAGCGTCCACTCATGATCATAGACGACGCGGCGTCCAACCCTGCCTCTTAAGGCTTTGCCGAGCGCGTCGATATGGGCACGCTCGGTTATCACAATCATGACGTCGGACAAGTCGACATCGAGGCTTTTGGCCATGTCTTCAATGTGACGCCGATGCTGCGCCGTCAGCGTGATCACAAGATCATTGGGTCGGAGGGCCTTGACCATACGGGTGGTGCGGCCGGTTTGCCGGCAGATCGAGTTTTGGCGATCGATGCCGTAGAGGGCATGGGATGCGAACCCATAGAGATCATAGTCGAGCTGATCCCTTGCTGTCGGACGATGTTCCATTCTAGCCTTCTCCTTCCGTTGGCTTCTCGACGATGATCAAGCCGGCACCATCGAGAATCTGCTTGAGCACCTTGGCCATGCTGTTGAAGCGTCCTTGGTTGCACTCATCGAGAAAACCGGCCTCAACCAGCGCGGCCACGTCCTTGATGATCGCCTTCTGGCTACGCGGCCTTGGCATCGTACTCCCAGACGCCGCAATGCCCGACGATCTGGATGGGTTCCTTTAGTTTTCTTGGTGAGGAAAAAGGCCACGCCCAGATCTTGTCGGAGATGAGCCCGGCATTGCCCTCGGTAATCTCCCTGGGCCTGATCGGCATGCGCAGCTTGACCGTGCCGAGCAAAGCCGATGATGGCAGATTGGTGCGGTCTTCCATGAACCGCTTGATCATCCTTTCCGCGAGCGCCTGCTTGGCCCGGCGAATGCCGCAGGCGTCAGGCCCGTAGCGTTCCATGGTGTCGAGGTAATGGAGCAGCTCGGTCTCATAGGCATAGGCGCGCGCGGCATGAACGCCGATGGTCCGATCCCAGGCGACCTTGGCGGGCTTGCCGGTTCTGAACAGGTATTGCGCGCAGCCGGTGATGATCAGGGACGCGTAAGGCTGCTTGAAGGTCATGGCGATCATGCGGGAGTTCCCTTCTGAGTGACGTCAAACAGGTCGCCGATGGCGAGACGAGCGCGTGCGGTGCGCTGGCGTGTGATGGCGCGGTGGGGAGCGTCGTGGCGGTTGTGACAGCGCTGGCATAGGGCGCGCAGATTGCTGTCGTCGCAGTTTTCAGGGGCGTGATCCAAATGGGAGACGGTGAGAATCACCACAACCGGGCGGCCATCAAATTCCGAGCCCCGGCACAGTCCGATATAGTCGCCGGTATCGGCATGAAAGACTTCGCCATGTTCCAGCATGTAGGTGTCTGCATCATTGCCTTCGCCACGCGCGATGACGGTGCGGTCGGGTGCTCGGCACTGTTCGCACTTGTGCTTGGCCCGCTCAAGGATGCGCGGCCGGATTTCAGACTTCCAGTTGTCGGGATAGCGATCTCTGTTTTCAGGACGGATCGGCATGCTAAAGCCCCTTCTTTTCCGCCCACCAGAGGGCGACCTCGACGTGATCGTCGTCATAGTCACGGGCAACGCTTTTCGGCACCCAGAGATTCTCGCCGTCGACGATGAACAACAGCGCCCTGTCGGTCTCGTGCTCGAACTTGTCGACGTCGACGACGGTGGTTTCCTCATCACGCCCGTCTGGTTCGCGGTCGTGTTTCATGGTCCGTACGCATCCGTGAAAAAGATCACCCAGCCGAAGAACAGCATCGCCGCAAGGGCGAATAGGCAGAACAGGGTTTCACGCATCGGGTTCCCTCGTTTTCTTTGCCTTGTGGATTTGCGCGACATCCTTGCTCATCAGCCCTGGCTGGATCATGTCAAGCGCATCGATGCCAACGCCACAGCTAGGGCAGCGCGGCACCATCGAGCCGCGCCAGATGCGTTCCAAGGCGCGCGTTGCGCGCAGGCGTGGTGACCATGCTTTTAGCGCTTTGATTTCATCCCTAAGCGCGGCGATGCGCTGCTCGTAAATGCGCTCATGTCCCGATAGCTCAAGCAAGACATCCCACGCTGTGCTTTCACGATGGCACTTCCTGCAGGTGATACTGCGTGATTTTTCGTCAATCACCCAAGCATGGCGGCAAAACTTCCTAAACCCCTTAACCGTCAAAAGCCGCTTGGCGTCCTCATCTTGGTCAAGCGGTTTTCCCTTGATGGTCACGACCTTGCTATCATCAGTCATCAGCTGCGCACCCTTGCCCTTGCCTGCTCGATCCGTTCCAGATGCTTGGTCATGACCGCGTCGAGGAACAGTTGATCGATCTCAAAGGTCATCATGTTGACCACGACGTAGAGGCGTCCGCCGGCTGATGTGGCAAAGCCCATATCGGTAACTGACAGCATCTCGACATTTTCAGGAAGACGTGACCGGGTGCGCTCGATCAGCCTACGGGCGATGATCTTGGCGGTCTGCGGCAAGGCGCACAGGATGCCGACCGTGTAGCCGTGCAGGATGGTGGCAATCGCCTCCTCGATCTCTTCATCAGTCATGCTGATTTCCTAAGATAGCGCTGACGCACCCAGAAGGATGCGCGTTTCTTTTTCCACATGACAATGTAGTCAGGCTCATCCATGTGAGGCCCCTTATAGGCGCTGACCACCTCGCCGGGGATACCGATCAAATCCTTGAGGGCGTCAAAGCGTGGCTTCGGCTCGCCCGACATGACTACTATGTCACCCTTCTTGAACTTGAAGGAGGGCGCGTCAATCATCGGGCGGCCCGAGCTTATGCTCATCGATCCAGAGCGCGGTCCCGCCAAGATCGAACGAACAGCGATGGCCTTCCTTTCCCTCCCACTGCCCGCTCATCACCATCATTACCGTAATCTGCTTGCCGATGTTTTCCCTGATCAGGTGGTGATCGGAGAACTCGGCGCGCTTGATCACGGCCTTGTCACCAATGCCGAACCTAGGGGCGGCGAGATCAGTCGCGGAGTCCGTCATTGCCGAAGCGCCTCGGTAAACCCGACTACCTCCCACTGACCACAAGCAAACGTCGCGACTTCAACGCCTCCATCGTCGTACAGATGCAGCGCGCTGGTGACGTCGACTTCCCATCGGCATGCGCCGTGGATTGTCAGAGTCTCGCCATCGCGCAGACGCACGCAGATTGGCCTATTCTCAGTCATCTTCCGCCTTTCCTTTCTGTTGTTCCGCCGCAAGCGCCGTCAGCGCCATAGCCTCGTTGATCGGGCTGATCTCGCCATCCTCGCGCCGCCAGCCGGTGCCGACAGAGCGAAATTCACGGCGACGGACGAACCACAGCCAGCAAACTTCGACGAATAGCCACTCACCATCGAAGCTGATGAAGGTCATGGCCGGCTTGGGGTAAAAGCGCGGGATCATCATGCTGAGCAGGTGCCATCCGTTCATAGGGAGAGCTTCCACGAGGCCCTTTGCCCTTTTGAACGAGCGCCGCCGCGTAGAATCGGCGCTGTGAGCGCTTCCTCAGGCGTGTAGCCACTACGGCGAATGCGCATATGCACCGTTTTGTAAGGGAGTCCTAGCCGGGCGCATGCATCCTTCAAGCAAAGCTCATCGCCGTCGACGTCAACAAAAATGGTCGTATGCCGGTTGACCGCTTGGTCCTTGGCCGTAGCCCAAATGCAATTGCCCGGCTCGTAGTGCCCGTCATTATCTTTGCGTTCGATCGACGCGCCTTCGAAAGGCGGATCGCCCATGTCCTCAAGGAACAGCGCGAAATCATCCCACCGGCTGCATACCACGATGCCGCGCGCGCCATACCTGGGATAGCCCGCGCAGTTCTGGTTAGTGCAACGCTGACGCATTGTCTTCCAGACCACGTAAAGAGCGCGATGCGTTTTCGTAAGTCCGCGTTTGAGAAAGTTGTCTCCTTTGGCCATCAGCGAATCCTTTTCCTAAAAACGAACTTCACCAGCGACCAGCCACAAAGCTTGTCAGACTTGGCCATGTTGACGTGATCTCGTACGAGTCGAAGGTTGTCGGTATCGTAGGCAAGATATGGCCAATCGGCTCTACTCAACCGATGGTCAACGTGCATGTTGGCTAGGCTGAACGACGGCTGCCCCGTCTCTTCACAAACGAAATATTCGCCTTCCCCAAGCTCACACTTATTGCGCCAGTAGACCTTTTTGCGCGTCTGCTTCCAGCGCTTGCTCCTGTACATTGCCGACGTCGCCCCCTGGCGCTTTGCTACCCAACGCATGATGCGCCCGCGCCCCCAAAGATAGAGCGCCAATGATTTCCGACCCATGATCAACAGCAGCGGGATCGCCACCAGCTTGAAGCCAAAGCGCAGGATCACGATGATGAGGCCAAGGAACGCGTCGGCGTCCTTTTCAGCCGGTCCCTTGGTGATCCTACGCGTCGCCATCAGGGATCCTTGCTGGTGTCGATGGGGCCGGTCCACGGGGTCTCATACCAATTGCCATCGGTGGCAAAGGTCGCCTCTTGGCCGCTATCGGTGTAATAGCCGTGCCAGTGCTCGCCGAAGAGCCCGCCGCCCCTGGTGGGGCCGCGCACGATGATCTCGGTCGACCCGTCGCTCATCGTGACCTCTTCGCCAAAGGACTCGCTCTTAGGGTCGAAGTCCGCGAACTCGTCTTTGATGTCAGAGCGCAGGCCACTTTCCATCTGACTGAGACGGCGCTCGACATGGGGCTCCATGCGTTCAGCCAGGCGTTGATGATGCTCGGTCCAGGTGACGCCGGCCTCGCCGGTCCTGGCCTTGAGCGTGGGAATGAATTTGGCGATATGGTCCTCGACTGACATGGCGTGCCTCAGGTGAAGGTGATGGCGGCCCAGGCGAAGGCGATCATGACGCCGAGCACGCCGAGGCCCTTGATCAAACCGAGGCCCCACCTTGCCAGCAGGCCGCGCCGCTTGGCGGGCTCACTTTGGCCACGGGTGTTCTTGCCCTTACCCTTGTTCTCAACCTTGCGATTGGCCTGCTTGCTATCGAGCATCATGGTCAGCAAGTCGGGCAGGATCAGCCCGCCGAGGCCGGTGCGAAAGCCCATGGTGACCGCGAGCATATCGATGTCGGTCCTGACCATGCTGAGACCGCGCCGTTTATGATTGGGGAGCGGCACGCGCTCGATCACGGTCCAGTCATCGCCCATGGTGTGCTCGGGCGGCATGTCACACGGGATATCAGGACGGGCCGAGGTCTGCGGGATGCCGCTCTCGGTGATGCGCATGTAATGCCAGGATGAGCGCGCGATATACCATAGCGACACGTCCTCCCCGACTTCACTGGGGCCTAGACGCAACCAACGCGGCCGCCAGCCGCTGGCCCACTTGTCCCGCCCCCAATAGCGCCAGCGCTCCCATGTGGTCGCGTCTCGTATACGGTAGATGATGCGCGCCGGCATGGTGCCACGCCTTGCGCCGGCGGTGTCCGCGACGGCCGAGGCGGCCAAGCCAGCGGCCTTGGTGTCGAACAGCCCCTTATTATGCTCAAAGAACGCCTTTTTGGCGGCGGTGGTCAGCGCCAGCTTGTAGGCATCACGGTCATGATGGAACAGCTCGACCATGGCCGAGGCCAGCACCAGCGCGTCATGGCTAACCGGCTTGCCGGGATCAACGCGCTCAGACGGATAGGCGCGCGCCTTCTCATGGACATCATCAGGCTCGATCGTAGTGAGGTCGCCGTGATCGAAGGCTTTACGCAGCAGGGCTAGCGCCTGGCCGTCAAGGGTCGCCGGCTGGACATCGATCAACGGCGTGACGTCATCGGCGTCCTGTTGATAGGTGACCATCTTGTCAGCGACGATGGGCCTGGGCGCTAGTCTGCTGCGATCGGCCATGGCTATACCCTAACGCCGGCTGCCTTCAGGATTGCCCTCGTGGTGTTGCGCCAGACATCACGCGTGCTCTCATGGGCTTCATCCCAGACCGCGAACGGGTCGCCCCAATAATGTTGATAGGTGGTTCTGCCGATCTCGGCACAGTTGTCCAGATCCACCAGGGCCTCGTGGTTAGGCCCGTCATCAGCGGCGAGCGCTGCGGCGCGATCGATGTTGAGATCCAGCTGCTCCTTGACGCCACCATTGCCCTGAGCGGCGGTGACGCCAGCGCCGACATCAGTGCCGCCGGCTAGATCAGGGACGTGATCACCGATCAGACCTCGCTTTTTGTTGTGCTCGTTCAGCACCAGGCGGTTCTTGACGATCTCAAACTCTTCTCGATCGATCTTGGCCTGTGGCCGGATCTCCGACCGGGTGACGCCGCCCTTCTCCGGGACTGGCCTTTCACTTTGACCTTCATCGCATTTGGGGCAGCGCGTGCGCCCTGAACTGCGTGCGGCCGCCATGTAGTCATGGCCACAAAACCCGCAGCGCATATGGACGATGTTATTGGCGCGGCCCTTGGTGTCGGTGCCGACATTGAAGGCGATATTGCCGGCGAATTGGCCATTCCTGTTGATCAGGCAGCCGAAGTAGGTACGCAGTCCTTGGGTAACTGGGGAAGTCGTCGAGTCGTGTGACATCACGGTCTCCATTAGCTCGCCAGGCTGGGCTTTGGCTCCGTCTCGGTGCTGGCGCGATCGTCCGAGTCGGATTGGGAATTGGTGAAGTCGGCAAAGCGCTGATCACGCAGGGCGCGCCAGCCATCGCCGGTCGCCTGGGCAGCGCTGCGCACGGTGTTGACGGTAGCGTCGGCGGTGCGGGAAACGCCACGACCGGCAGCACGCACCGCGCGCTCACCGGTGTCGTTGATATCATTGGCGAGGTCGGTCCATGTCCGGCCCTCATCACGGCCCCATAGCCAGCTGGTGGTGGGCTTCTTTTTTTTCTTCGAGCCACTACCCGGCCGCCAATTATCGAAGGCCTCGCCCCAGAACCAGCTTGGCTTGCGCTTGGCCATCAGCGTGGGTGCTTCTTGTTGCCGACATAGTCATCGACCTTGAGGCGAAGCTCAGTGACCTGCTGGTTAAGACTGCGCTTTATCTCATCAAGCATGTCCGCATAGGTTTTGATCTCTTCATTCGCATTTTTTACGAACGCAGTAAGATCATGCTGCAGGCGCGTCGCTTCCTGATCGACCTGCAACGGCCCGAATTCCGTCTCGCGCATATCAGCGACCACGGATTCCGCCAAGCCCGTCTTGGTGCCGATGACGGCATCACTGAAGCCGGTCGCATAGCGCTGATCGTCGGGCAAATAGTGCTCGCCGATCAGCTTATAGGCAGCGAGCGTGGCCTTGACCGCTGTGGTGGTCGGGGTCTTGGGCGCGGCGGCAGGAGGGACCGTATCCTTGCCATTGGGCTTGGAACCGCCTTGCCGGCACTTCGTGCAGAGCGCCTTCTTGCCGGCCCCATCGCATTCCCAGTCGATATGGCGCAACTTTTTGGCCAGAGGTTCTGTCGGCAGGCTGCGCGCGCTGGGGTCACGGATGTCAAAATGTCGCCTACACTTTGAACATCGTGCCCGCACGCGCGGGCCATTGTTTGGGCCGCGTCGTCCGATCTGCACGATTTCGAACACGTTCGACTGTTCGATGCTAGCCATTTCCCTCTTGTCCTTCCTGGGTTGTGAGAGCGTTGTTGATCGGATTGGCCACGCTAGCCGCACCCGGCACGGCTTCGGGCTCATCATCGTATTCGCGGCAAAACCTGATGATGTCGCGGGTGCCGATGTAGACGAGAATTGTGACAGAGGCGGAGCCGAGCATGGCCAGCAGCCAGGTGTCATGCATGAAGCCGTCGCGCCAGATCAGCACCACGGCCAGCAAGATGGCCGCGACAACCGCGCCGATGATGTTCAGGAGTATGGCCGCGATTCGCTTCATTCTATCTCCAGCCCTCTCTGGGTGGGCTGTGAATAACTATTGACACTCGATAACGCAAATCATAATGTCGGTGACAAGGTTGTCAATACATTCATTGGAAGGGTATGAGATGCAGTCATATCGGAAGTTCATGACTCTGGCCGTTCTGTGTCTGATCATCGGCATAAATGCCGTCAGCATCATCTTCGCCACCGACCAAGTCACGGCAGACGACGCACAGGCGCTGGCCCTCGCCAATCTTTTCTTCGCTGCCGTGGGGGTCTGCCAGATCAAGCCAGCAATCACCCTGCCGCTGCGGCGCTTCATCAAATCAAAGGCCAGCAAGGCGCTCAGGATGGGCAAGCGGCTATTGCCAAAAAGGAGTCAGCCCGATGGCTAAAAAGCCCGTTCGCTGCGCGCGTTGTTTGACCGGTGCAGAGGCCATCAAGGGCTGCCCGATGTGCGGTTTGCCGACCTGCCCGGAATGCTTTGCCGGCGAGACCTTGCCGCAATGCGCGCCCGAGCTGCCTTGCAAGGCCTGTCACGACGCGGTCACGTTGCTAAGGGCGCTTGAAGCGATGTGCGGCGAGCTGGACATTCCCTTGGTTGCCGACATGTCCGACGCGGACGGCAAGCCGATCGACCTGAACGTCATCAAATTCCCCAAAGGAGGCAAGCGATGAAGGACATCGCCGCGTTTTTACTGATCAGCTCTTATGTCATGGCAGCGGGTGGCATGATGATCGGGGCTTACGAACGCCTCCGAAAGGGGGAGGATTGCCCTGTTTGGCTAAGCTGTTTTACCGCTGCCGCTGCCGGCATTTGTTGGCCGATATCATTCGGCTGTGCCGTTGCTGATCTATCAGATCCCATGAGGAAAAAATCATGAAGGACATCCTCACTGACAAGAGCCAAATCAGACCGCCTGTAAGCATCATCTATGGCGGCTATTTGATGTTCTTGTCGATCGCGGCGTTTTTCATTTTTGCAGCGATTGCGCCTCATAACGTCTGGGCATTCACAATGTGCGGGATCTTGTTGACCGCTGGCATGGCCATCGCCTGGTCGATGGTGATGACGCAGATGAACCGCATGGCCGATTTTATCGACATCCTGCGGAAACCGCTAAAGGCACAGCCATTCGCCGAGGGCAAGACCGATGCCAGCAGCTAATTTGAATGCGGTGAATAGCGCCGCGCGCATTGCCGAGGACATCAAGCGCAACGAACTGCTCAATAGGATGATCGGTAGCGCCGTGCGCGCCTTCGAGGAATATTGCGAGAAGGCCGATGACGCCGAGGCCGCGTTGATGACCATGCTTCGTGATCGAGGCCTAGGTGAAGGTGCCTACATCAAAACCGGGCGCGGGGCTCTGTACAAAGTCCGCGAGGTAGTGGTGCAATCCAATATCGACAGTCAGGAAGGCCCGGTCGGTGTGTTCTACCACATGATCGCCGCGCGGGTGCTCGCCACCACCGAGGAGGGCAGCATCAAGACCGGCGCTACGGAGCGCTTTCGTGGCGATGGTGATTGGTTTGTTACATCAAAGGATGATCTGGCAGAGCTACCGGTGCTGCCACGCAAGGGAAACCGCCATGTTTAAGGACTATCGTTTCTGGCTATTCTTCGTGTTCACCATGGTCGGGTCCGCGATAATTGACTATGCGCTTGGGCTCACGGTGCTCTTCAAGGGCATCTTGCTCGTCATCTACGGCGCAATGCTTGAATATGAATACAAGGTCATCGTGCATGTGCCCTTGATCAACCGCCTGCCTTGGATCAAGCGGATTTTTGCCGAACGCTTGCTTCACAGCATGGAAGCCGGGCTGGACGTTACCCGGGACCAGCATGACGAGATCCAGGTCTCCCATACCCCTAGGCCCTGGCGCTACTGGCGTTTTGTTGGCGGACCCGATGGGGTCGACCAGATGGTGTCGGTAGCCAAGGTCCTCGCCCGTTACGGTGGCGTCAGGCTGGCCGAGGCCCATGACATCATCGGCAAACTGGCGGTGACCTATGCCAGCGAGAAAGAGCGTTGCCACGGCGTCACCGTTTACATCTCGCCCTCAGATGAACAATCGATGATCTCAGCGCTCGCCGATCTGGAGGTGACCGCCACGCCTGTTGATTCGGCGGAGAGCGCATCATGAAGGCCTTAATGTTCGCCGCCATCTTGGCATTGACTGCATGCGCAGGCACGCCTGACGCACAGCCTACGCCGGACAAACCCGCCTTTGGCGAAGGCGTGGTCTGGCCCGAGACCGATGGCATTTGCGGTGTTGGCTGCAAATCCTATCATCCACCCCGGTTCGACACCGGATCACGCGCGCTTGATCGTCAGCTTGAACGGCTGTCGGTGGAGCGCCAGCAAGAGGCCGAGCTTTTAGGCTTGCGCCACAGGGAACTGATCGAAGCGATTGAGGGGAGAATGACCCGTGGACTGTACTAGCGACCGGCAGCATGACGACGAGCTGGCCTTGAGCCTGGCCTGCAATGCCTATACCTCCCATCTCATCAACAACGGGAATCACGCGGACGAAAAACGTGCGGCGCTCAAGGCCGCGATCGACCGCTACAATGAGTCTGTGAACAAGCATGGCGCACCCAAGGTGGACATAGGCGCAAGCTACCAATGCAACGGTATGGGCGAACGCGCCCCTAACGGAGATTACGTCAAGCTGGCGGTTTCCACGGGTGACTGCATGATTATTTCGCTCGGGACTGCCGAGTGCCTAGCCGCCGAACTCAACGGTATCGCGTCGAACGTCCATAGACTCGAGTCTGAGGAATATTGACCGCGCCGCATGCCCGCATTGACTGCCCCTGAGGATTACCCGCTCGTGATGATCGAGTGGGAGGATAGCAAGCAGCCAACGACAGGTTGGCAATGGCTTTCGTCTACCACGACCCATGACGCCGCTGTGATTCAATCGGTGGGCTGGCTGATCCATGATGGAGGCGTCAAGGCCTTGGCCGCAAACCTTGGACGAGCAGAAAACGATGGCGACAGGCAGGCGTCGGGGATCATCACGATACCTGCATGCTCTGTGGTCAAAATCACCAAGCTCGACCACCAATCACTTCTTTTTGAGAAGCCGGCTTAGCAGGCTGTTGCCGATGACCATGGCCCCATCGGCTGACATCACCGAGACCGGCCGCTTTTCCGGCTTGCCGAACAGGCGCTTGAGCAAGCCCGGCTTCTTGATCTGCTTGCGCTGGGTCTTTGTGGGCGGCGGCGGTGGCGGCATGGTCAGACCGGATGGGTCGTAGAACAGCGACAGAATCCAGGCCTCCGACCCATGGCTCGGGATGCCCTTATGAGCCTTCTCGATGAAATCGCCGAGCACCTGATCAAACCGCCTTCGATAGGACAGCATACGCTGGCGGCCGAGCATGGTGCGGTCGAGGTCAAAATAGCTGGTCGGCATCATCGCGGCGGCATAGCGCAGCTGGATCTCGAACGGCACATGATGCGGCAGCACGTGAATATTGGTGATGCCTTCGGCCTCGGCGAACGCCTTCATGGTGTTGGCCATGCCCATGACCTGGCCGCCATCAAACGGAAAGATGTGCTGGCCGTAGCGGTAGCCGCGCTCGGCCGCGAGCCGGTCCAGCTCGATCTTCCAAAGCTTGAAGTCGGCATGCTGGCATTCGATGTAGTCGATATAGCAGCGGTGGCTGGGCGAGAGATATTGGTAGAACCATACCGCTGAGGTCACGCCTAGGTCCCAGGAGCAGCAGACCGGCAGATCGGGCCGAGGCGCAAGCCCGCCGATCTGGCCCTTCTCCTCGGCATCGATCATCAGCTTGGCCAGGATCAGCGCACGCGACGAGGCCATGAACGCCTCGCTGCGGTAGCTCGGGAATTCGCGATAGATCTCCTCGCCAAGCGCGGCATGCTTGCGCGCGTACCACCACTGCTGTTCCTTATCGAATAGGATGCCGCGCATGCGTAGCCGATCGAAATAGAGCTTGTCGGCGTCGGTTAGGTCATAGGGGTCCGATGACCTGTATTCCCGCTGCTCATGCCAGGCGAAGAAATGCAGGTGGTAATCTTCATTGCCGAGCAAGCGCGTGGGGTTGTCCAGGATCTCGCCGGCTTCCTCGACCATGTCGAAGAACGCGCCGCCTGTGCCTTCCGCCGTGCTCTCGATCGCGACAATGGCCCCTTCCTGCGGCACCGTCTGCAGCGCGCCGGTGATCACTTCCGAGGCCTTTTGCGCGAAGCGCGCCGCCATCTTGCCCAGCTCGGACACCAGCAGAATGTCAGTGGTGCCGCCGCGCAAGCTGATGCCGGCCCGGATGGTCGATTTGTTCGAAAAGATCAGCTTCTTTTTCGACGCCTTCATCTTCCAGCCGAACATGACCTTGACGTCCTCGTCCATCTCCTCGAACGCCAGGCGGCACTTGTCCAACAACTCCTCGGCCTCACCGAGCGTATAGGAGATGATGCCGGCCCGAACCGGATCTTGGTTGAACAGGCAGCTATCGAGGATGAACATGCACCAGAAGGTCGATGAGCCGAGCTGGCGCGCCTTCAGCACCAAATTGCGATGCCACATATTGTGATACATCGACAGCTGCGGCCCCCACAAATTGAACGGCCGGATGCCGCCGCGTGGGTTGTCCTTGGTCGGCTTGACCTGAACCTTGTACAGGTTTTGCAGACGCCAGATCTGATCGCCAAAGGTGCGGTCGAACTCGGCCCACTGATCCTCGCTCAGATCAAGCTCGAACTCGTCGTGCTGGTCGTTCTCACCGAGCCAGGCAAGGTCATCAGCATCAAGCAGCTCATCCATGATCAGCGCGTGAGATTCATCGCCATAACGGCGAGCACGCCGATGAAGCCGACCGCCATCATGATGGTCAGCACGATGGTGAGACAGATGCCGCCGGCAAAACCGGCGCGGACAGTGTCGGCGTGCTCGGCCGTGCGTAGGTCTTGCCGGATACGCCGATAGGTCGCGGGCGGTAGATCCTCAGCGATCGGCACCAGCTCGCCGGTCGGCAGGCGGTAAACCCGCCGCTGCTCGTAGACCGTCACCTCGTCAGAGGTCGGCTCCTTGATCGCCATCATCCACCTCGTTGCTCTCACCATTGATATGCCGCGCGGCCGAACTCGGCAGCAGTCCTGACTGGGGGCCAGCGTTCAGACGCTGATGCAGGGCTTCGGCGATCTTGTTGACGTCGTCTTCATCATCAGGCATGGCCTTCGGCCTGCCCGCGTAATAGGCGAGGATCATCGCGGCCGCCTGCATGTCGCCGTCCAAGGCTTCCTGGAACAAACGGTCGATCAGCGCCTGAATTTTCGTGATCTTGTTGCCGTCCTCATCCCTGGCATGCTCGGATTTGGCGGCTTCATGTAGGGCCTCGCGCACGATCTGATGGCCCTTCGCGGTGGCTCCTTTGCGCCGCCCGCCGAGCTTGTGCCCCTTGACGAACCGCCCATTGGGCCGCCTGGCTTCGACCTCGCCAGCTTGGCCGCTAGCCGCCGGCTCGCCCCGGTCCTGGCCTTCCGTTGTCATTTGCTCTCACCACATCATCTAACGGTTGCTGAACTCGCTTCGCTGCCCTTCTTTAGCGATAAATTTTTCTTATGGATCTCCTCGAACCCATCAATGGTTTTGATGGGAATTGGACACGCCCGGAGCGCATTCATTCCTGCTCAGATCAGCGATATGACGGACATCGTCCATTCCAAACTCGGCTTCTGGGTCCGTCATTAGAACGTCTTCGATGATCTTTTCGGTCATGAGCGTCACCAAAACAGCCATAGCTAGGCGCTCGCCATCGTTGAGTTTTACGCCGTCGCCCGCACCACTGCGCTCGCCAATCCCGTTGATCGTCTGATCGATCAGGCTCCGCATGCAAAAGCCGAGCGCCATCACGATGTCAGGCAGGGGCTTGCCTTCGACATGCTCGCGGATGGAATCGTAGATCTTTTTGGCCATCTCGGTGCTGCGATCAGCAACCTCTTCCGCGTTAATTTTCGTCATGACTCGGGACTCCGATCGGGTTGAAGATAGTCTCAGGCTCGGGGGCGAGGTCAGGCCGCAGGGCCGGCGGCACGAAGCCGCGCTTTTCCGCGTACAGAAAAAGCCCTTTGGGGGTCATCGGTGATGGCACCAGGAACGGCAGGATCGCCACGATACCCGCAAGGTAGACCGAGATGCCGGCAGAGGCTGATGCCATGACGGCAGCGGCGAGGGCGCGATAGGCCCACACCCGCCAGGTCGAGACATGCCAGCGATGCCAGCCCATGAAGGTGCGCGCAAGCAAGACATCCGAACCGCAGGAGCGCGGGGCGATCGAGCCCTTGAGCCAAAGGCCGGTTCCTGACGTCATGCCCTTGCGCTGGGTAATGTCGAAACCGGTGTTCGCGTCCGGCCTCATTTCGGTCCACCCCTGGTGGGTTTGAAGGCTAAGGCCGATCGCCTTCTTTCCCTTGGGGTAGATCAGCCATAGCCAGTCGCGCCAGACCGAGCAGCTGTCGCTCAAAAAAATAAGCGCAAATTGGTTGTTGCGCTGCAGATCCGTCATGCTCTCACCTCTAAAAACCCATCAAAACCCTAAACACGATCACGCCGATCGAGCCGATGATCAGCGTGATGCCGATGCGATCAGCGAGCCAGCGCCAGCGCTTGACCCCACGTCTCGGGATCGAGCTGGCCGGCATGTTGACGCTGGCCCCCTTGAGATCGATCACCAGTTTTTGCCGGCGGAACATCAGTCATCTCCTGGCGAGGGGGCGGCGTCCCACATGGCCCTGTAGACATCGCCAACCTTTAGGCTTGCAACCTTCGTGTCACCGTTCAGGATCATGTCGTCTGTGGGGTTACGATCCATCATCTTCCAGCCACGTTCGAGCGCGGCGGCCTCGAAGACGGCGATGAACTCACCTTCGCGACGGACACGCATCGCACGCTCTCTTGGCTTCAACTCATCCCATGATGGCGGTTGCCATAGACCAGCACTTTCAGGGGCCATAATCCGCTCCTTATTTTCGCGCTCGTATCTGGCTTTTGCAGCCGCCGCAATCGCCTTATCCCGCACGCTGGCGCTGATCATGAACACATGACCGTCGATGCTCATCAGTCATCTCCTGGCGATGGGGGGGGGGGGGGGGGGCTCTTTTCGCCTTTGTTTCGCCCCC
>Ga0224508_10001581_pt1 | contig 20313 bp, 20 predicted proteins | sample SF_Jan12_sed_USG_4_FD_170157 | JGI IMG/M metagenome (GOLD analysis project Ga0224508, IMG submission 170157) | Sediment microbial communities from San Francisco Bay, California, United States - SF_Jan12_sed_USGS_21 | ecosystem: Environmental > Aquatic > Marine > Sediment | place: USA... | reverse complement strand
GAAAGTCCATTGCCTTGCGCTGCTCGGCGTTCAATCGGATTCCACCAGCCTCGTGTCTCTCCGCGGTTTCTGGCGGCGAAACCGTTGTCGCGGACCCAGCTGTGATCGTCGTTGGCAATGACGCCGAAGCCTCGCACCTCCCCTCCAGCCCTGGTTTCGTTCTCTGGCGGTCTGGTAAGTCAGCACGCACAAGTGAAGCGTCGGCGCCGGGCTGCGATTGCACAAGACTCACGAGCTCCATGAACCTAGTGGACTGGCTCAAATCAACTGCCGCGAAGAAACCTTTCTCGAGAGCCATCGTCACGTCATCATGATCTATGGATTCGCGAATCGATGCCGCCACGAGGGCTGATACGTCCGTATCCGGTCGAAGCTCAGAAATCTCATCCCCGACAAAGTGTTCCGCCAAATACGCCGCCAGCTGCTGCGCCAGTCTCTGCTGCTCTCCAAAGAAATAATCGCGGATGAAAGCGCAACGAGGCCACCAATCTGAGGCGGGCTGCATGGTAACCTCCTGGGGTTGGACGCGTGGGTGTGCAGCTGACCGCTCCACCTTATTGAACGCGGCCATTGCGAAGTGTGACGAACTTCACACTTTGCCCCGTCAAACGGGCGCGGTCCAGGAATGCGGTACAAAGCCGGACAGCACCGGGCACGCCTCCAATCGGGATCTCACGCCGGGCAGCGACTATCTGACTGCCGTGGTTGACGTTGACGGCGTCTCGGGAGCATTCAGGGCTTGTCTGGGGTGTGAACTGCGACAACAACGCACACCCATAGCGCAGCTTAGTATGCCTCTATGCCTCGGATACTGACATACGCCACCACCCAGGCTCAGATGGGGAGCGAGTTCTACGACACCGTGGGAAACTGGTTCTGGTACATGATCACCTTGAGCATCGGCGCGTGGATACTCCTCAACCTGTTCACTCTGGCTCTCGTCATTGATGCGCTTCAAGCCCTCGGAGCGGGCTGACCGCTCTTCTTGTCCTCCGAATCTGTTGGGGACCTGAGCCACCGGAACGCTTGACTGGCTGTTGCTTCTACCCCTGCTGATGTTCGTCGGAGGCTATTGATAACTGTCGCCTTGCATCAACGGAGGATATTCAGGGTCGAGTGACCGCTTCTGCGTATTCGTCCCTGGATCAGTCGATTGAACCGACTGGCGAGGAGGAGACCTAGAATAGAGTCAGTGCCCAAAACTCATTGATTCCGGGTGCTGCCGAGGTTGTGAAGCTTGGTGGGGCGATCTACCACCGTATTGACCACAACGAGCGCGATTTAGGGGTTTCCCCGACTTGTTTCCCCGCGATAACAGGGCTATAAGCCTCATAACGTTTGATTGAGTCAATGCAATGGCTGAACAGGCCAGGGACGGGAACTCTCCATCTGATACCACCTTCCAGCACCTGCTGGCAGAGCGAGAGCGGCGAGCCACTCGCGCCGCTGACAGGCAAGGGCTGAGTCTGCGACGCATCCCCGACAGCGATCCGAGCAGGTACGAGCTTGTCTGTGAGAGGAACAACCGCCCTGTAGCAACCGGTTTGAAGCTCGAGATCGTCGAGAGCTGGGTCGGCATTCGGACCACCACGATAGACTGACGAAAAGAACTGACGCCGGTTAACACTTAGCGTATCGCTATCGTTTCAGACCAGGATGCCTGGGCAGGCATCCGCCACCCCAGTCCGCGTTGACACGTTTACGCAGAAACAGCCTAGTCGGCTCGAATCGGAAGCAGCAGCTCGCTACCGGCCGGGCGCTGCACATCAAACGCTCTCAAGTTCATCGCGATGAAGTTGTAATAACCGATCAATCCGGTTAGGTCTACGACGCCCTCATTTCCAAGGAGCTCTATGGCTCGTGCGAAGACCTCCGAGCTGACTTTCTCCTCACTGATGACTTCGCGGGTAAAGTCAATGATTACTCTTTCAGTTTCCCCCAGGCCGTCAGTTTCACCTACTTCATCCAGTGACTTGCGAAATCGGACGATATCAATAATCCCCTGTTCCAGGCCTTCCCGCCTCGCTGCCGGCTCATGAGCCGTATAGATATACTGGTTGTCCAGCTCGCGTGCGGTCAAAATGATCGTCAACTCAGTAAGTCGCTGATCTTTCGCCGAGCCATAGCGGACTCTTTGCCGGACATCGAAAACGGCCTTAGCCAGCTCCGGACTGTGCATCAACATCCCAATGGGGCCGCGCAGACCGGTCTCATAACCGGTGCCCGGTCTAACATAGGTGTCAAACGCATCTTGTCCAGCTGAGTCAAGATTCTCTCTCTTGACCTGAGGAAGTCTGGCGAGAGAGTCGTCGAAAATATCGGCTGGCATATCTTCCGCAGTCAGCGACGCTTGCATGACATAGTCAGTGTTCTGAGCATCGACATGGTTATCAAGACCAGCAGCAAACGCGATTACCACTAGAAAAACGGCAACTAGCAAGTATTTCATCGTGGGAGCCCCCTTCAATGTGAATATTGACCTTAACGTCAGCGTCTTTTTTTCTGCCAACAGCACGGCCCGATCCGATCGATTATCCAGCAGTCATTCCCGGGTGGCCATCCCAGCGCGTTATTGTCCGTGATCCCGCAGTACTGTGGCTCGCTGGTCCGCGCGGACCATATCTCCGTGATTGACAAGTGTATTGTCTTTTATGACAACCATATTGTAATAGTCGGGGTGAGGAAAATGCGACACCAGCGCAAGGCACTCGTTTCGAGCTGCCTGGCGGCTAGCCAGAGGGCTGCGAGTGGAATGTCATCCGACACATGCCGCTGGTTGCTCATGGTCAGGTGCTGTAAGCTCCACAGGCACTGCACAGATGCTCACATCTGTACAGCAAGAACTCGGCAGGAGGGGATCATCGTCACGATCAGTGCGTAGATTCGCTCTACAAGAAACGTAGAGCCGACGATTCGATGGACCGCCGAAGGGCGATGCCAATCAAACTCGGAGGCTCAAGGGGAGGTCCGAATGACACACGCAATCCGCATCCACGAGCAGGGCGGTCCTGAGGTGCTGCGCTGGGAAGAAACCGAGATCGCCACGCCGGGGTCCGGCGAAGTCCGTCTTCGCCAGACCGCAGCCGGTCTGAATTTTCTGGACGTCTACCACCGAAACGGCGCCTACAAGCTGCCCACGCTGCCGACCGCGCTCGGCATGGAGGCTGCCGGCATCGTCGAGGCCGTCGGGGAGGGCGTCGATGATCTCAAACCGGGGGACCGGGTGGCTTACGCCGGCTACAAACCCGGCGCCTATGCCGAGGAACGCATCATGCCGGCGGAGCGGCTGGTACCGCTTCCCGATTCGATCGACGACCAACATGCGGCAGCAATGATGCTCAAGGGCATGACGGCAGAATACCTCGTGCGCCGAACCTTCACGGTGCAACCGGGCCAGGCGGTCCTGTTCCATGCCATCTCCGGCGGCGTCGGATTGATTGCCTGCCAGTGGCTGAAGCAGCTGGGTGCGACCGTCATCGGCACCACCGGGAGCGACGCAAAAGCGGAGCTTGCCCGAGCCCACGGATGCGATCACGCCATCGTCTACAGCCGCGAGAACTTCGTCGAGCGCGTCAAGGAGCTCACCGATGGCGCTGGCGTCCCGGTGGTCTACGACTCCGTCGGCAAGGACACCTGGGAGGGCTCCCTGGACTGCCTGCAGCGGCGCGGCACAATGGTCAGCTTCGGCGCCTCCTCCGGCGTGCCGGCGGACTTCTCCGTCAACCAACTGCAGTTCAAGGGCTCGATCTACGTCACGCGGCCTACGCTGCTGGACTACATCGCGAGCCGCGCCGATCTATTGGAAAGCGCCAACGCATTGTTCGCTGCGGTCGAGAACGGGCTGAAGGTCGAAATCAACCAGACCTTCCCGCTCAAAGACACGGCCGAGGCTCACCGGGCGCTCGAGGCCCGAAAGACCACGGGGTCCACGGTCCTGCTGCCCTGACCAGAGTGTGCGTTGACGGGAATCCTACCGTCTTCGAGCTGATTCTGGCTCTGCCCCTGCGCGCTTGGCATTTTTCTCCGTCTTGGTGGCGAACGGCACAAATTTGCCATAAGGCCGCAAGAAAGTCCTAGGCGACCGCAAGAAAGTCCTCATCTCCAGCTAATGAGACTGGGAACGGTCCCCTAAGACGCCTAGTCCACCCGCACTATGCCCCGTTTTCTGTCGATCCATTGCTGTGCCCGCAGATGCGCCTGTTCCATCTCGTCTGTTCTCATCCTGGTGCTCAGCGCGCCCATCGCGCGGCCGGCCTCCTCGTACGTCTGAGCTGCGTCGATCGAGTACCCCGCCGCAAGCACGAACCACTTATACGCCTCGACGAGATCCTGCGGGACCCCTCGACCCCACTCCCGAGCCGCGCCTAGGAACAGAAACCCATCCAAGAGACGGTCGTGGCCGATGCCGTATTCGACCGAGCGCGCAACCCAGTCGTAAGCCTCGGCGTTATCTTGAGCAATTCCCCGACCGTCATGGTAGTAGCTCCCTAGATGGTACTGGGCGTCGGCATTACCGCGCTCCGCGGCCTCCATCATCCATCTGGCGGCGAGCCGAAAGTCCTGGATGACGCCGTCCCCATTCGCATAGGCGAGCCCGAGGATCAACTGGGCGTTGGAGTGCCCCCGCTCCGCAGCGGATGCCAGCCACGAAACAGCTGTCGCCGGATTCCGAGGAACACCCATCCCTTCCCAGAACATCAGTCCGATGTAGTACGCGGCCGTCGCATCCCCGGCTCCGGCAGCCGGTGTCAACTCTTCACGGGCGCGCCGATAATCTCCGTCAGATAGTGCCTCGTAGCCCTCTGCAACGCCTGCCTGCGCGTGCCGAAAAGGTACGACCAACAAGAACAGTACTGTCGTAATCAATACCCGGTTCATTTCGGATGCCCCCTGCCTATTGTCTCGGGTAATCCTGAACCACATGAAGCGGCGCAGCGCCATTGGATGCCGTTGGCTTCATCTGATCCGTACCCCTGGTTGGAACATCGGTCTGCACCGCCAGATCCCGGCGGTCGAGCAGCATTTCCTCGACGACCTGCTCCGTAATGATCTCCAGCTTGTTTGCAAACCCATAGACCATAGCGAGATCACACAACGTATTAATTCTTCTCGGAATCCCCGCGCTCTCTTTCCAGATCACATCGATCGTCTTGGTTCCAAAAATGCGACGATCGCCGCCGGCTACCTCGACCCTGTGATGAATGTAGTTCTGTGTCTCATCGCGGGACAGCGGATCGAGGCGATAAAACACGGATACGCGTTGATTCAGCTGGCGAAAGCTCGGATGCTTCAATGTTTCCCGAAACTCGGGTTGCCCGACGAGAACGAGTTGCAGCAGAACGTGTTTGGAGTTTACGTTTGAGAGCATGCGCAGTTTCTCGAGCGCTTTCTTCGCAAGATTCTGCGCCTCGTCGACCACCAATACGGTACTGCGTCCCTGCCGGCTCTCCTCGAGAAGAAACTCGCAGAAAGTGTCGTACATATGGACTGAGTCTTTCCTGCCATACGACAGTCCGTACGCTCTCAGCACCCACGGCAGTAATTGCTCGACACGTTGATCGGTGAAGTTGATCAGGCCGACTGTATACCGGTCGTTAATGTCGTCGAGCAGTTGATTGAGGAGCGTCGTCTTACCCGCGCCCACCTCGCCGGTAATAACCGTGAAAGCATGTTTACTCATCAGGCTGTACTTCAGCAGCGTCAAGGCCATGACATGCTGTCGAGACAGAAACAGAAACGAAGGATCTGGCAGGAGTGAAAACGGATTCTGCCGCAGCCCATAGAATTTCTCATACATCATGATTCACCTTCTTCCCATATCCGTCCGCGTGTCACAGGGACCTGGAGTTATTCAATACAGTACCGATGAGTTTGGACTTATCGAGGTCAGCCAGCGCGAGCTTGAGGTCAGTTTCTCTGGTCACCTCGTCCTCTACGACGAGCAGTATGGCGTCCACCAGCGACTCAAAAGCCTGCGCGTCTCCGGGGGCGTTCAACGCCGGCAGATCGACAATGGTGATGAAATCGCAGTACCGGGCCCTGATGTCCGCCAGCAGCAGCTTCAAGTTTTCGGACTGCAGAACCTGAGCAGCATTTTGACTGCCGCCTCGTGCCGCTAGGACCTGCAGCCCATCGATAGACGTTACAAAGAGCGCCTCCTCGAGATCCACGCCCCCGAAAAGGCAGCCTTCAACGCCGGCGGTCGGAATTCGATCGAAGAAATGGCTGATCTTCGGCCGACGCAGATTGAGATCCACCAGCAGTGCTTTGTTGCCGGCCTCACGCGCCAGGCTGACTGCCAGGTTCATCGCGGTCAGCGTCTTACCCCGGCCGCTGCGCGGGCTCGTGAGGCCGAGGAAGCGACCCTCAGTTACAGCCAGCTGTCGGGAAATGGCAGAGTGCAGCAGACAATACGCCTCTCTTTGCGGGTTCTCGAGATCAGCTGCAATCAGGCGCGGCTCAGCTGGACGAGCGCAACCCAGCGGTGTCGGATGGGGCTTTTTTTGAGCCTCCCCGGGTTCGGGCGGCGGTAGTGCATGCGCCAGCCAAGACGGCTTGTCGGCGGAGAGCCTCAACCTGGCCTCGACTTCAACAGGATCCCGTCGCGGCGGTTCTCGGCGTGCCTGGGCGCCCCGCGCCTGCGCTCCGACCCAGCGCTCCTCGACCGCCAGCTGCAGTGCCTCTTGTATTCTGTCCATGGCGCCCTACCTAACCCAGCGCCTCGAGGAGCAGGGCCCCCAGGTCTTCGGCGACGACACCAGTCAAAACCAGCAGACTGATCAGGCCCAGCAGCACCATCACACTGGGCACAACCAGCCTGAGCGCCGAGCTCGTGTGCGCCCGGGCAGGTACTTGAATGAACGGGATCTCCGCCAGCGGCGGTGCGCCATGAAGCTTTCTGAGACGCCAGGCACCGGAGACGCGCCGATCGCGCCGCTCCATCAGCAACGTGATGAGGAACATGCCGATCACGCCCATCGTGGCACCCAACGCCGCTAAGACACCGGGACGACTAAGCAGCAACGGCCCTGAAATTAGCGCGGGCGCAGTGACAACGAGACGTCCCGGACGGGTCTGCTCGGCGATGCGTAGCGCGAAGGCGAGCTCATCCTGCCTCGCCAGAGCCGCCTCGTGGCGGGCCGTTGCGCGGGCAAGCTCTTCCTGCAGGCCTGCGTATTGCTGCTCCAACAATGGTCGTTGCAGTGCTCGTGATTCGTGGTCCGCCACGCTTGCGCGCAATGCCTCCTGCCGCGCTCTTAGGTCATCCAGTCGCAGCTCTATGTCGCGACGCTCCCGAGCAAGGCTCTCTACGTACTGGCGCTCACCGATAGACAGGCCCGTGACTGTCAACTGATCGATACGCAGCTCCAGGGCGGAGACCTGATGAGACAAGCGAACGACGTCTGGATGATCGATGGGATAGATCCGCTCCATTCTGGCGAGCTCCACGTTGGCCGTTTGGAGCTCGGCGTTCACGACATCGACCCTCTCTCTCGCGGCGGCCTGAAGCTCGCTGATTTCCGTACTCAGCGCCTGCGCTTCCGGATGCTCGTTTCCATAACGGCCGAGGAGCACCGCACGCTCGCTCTGCAACTCGATGAGACGTTGGCTGGTCGGCGCGTTTGCGCTTGCCGCCTGGTCCTCGACCGCTGCCCGCCGAACATCTCTGAGGGCGCGGCCGAGTTCCATGCGGCGTTCATCCAGGCTCAAGATCTGATTATCCAGCTGCGCCCGCTCTCTGTCCGCCCTCTCCATCGCCTGGGCGTTGAGCTCGTATAGCTCCGGTAGTCCGGCAGCGTTCTGCTGCTCGAAGGCCTCGATCTCGGCCGCCAAGTCTGCCACGACCCGGGTCAGTCGATCTGCTTCAAGGCTGCTCTCCTTGAGCCCGGCCGTTGACGGTGTCGGTCGCGAAGCTTCGCTGCGTTCATGGTCGGCCAGATAGCTTGCCTGCAGCGCATGGATCAGAAGCTCGGCCCGCGCCCGATCCGAGTCTTCCAGCGAAACCGAGAACGCGATCGAAACCGTGTCCAGATCGCCTGTTTCCTGCGGCGTGATTACCGCATCGAGCCGCTCAATCGTGATCTGCGCGGTTGGATCACGTGCCATCGTCGAAGCCGGTCCGACTCCGGCCTCGTCGAAGAGCCGCGCCAGCGCCTCCGATGCCAGGACCCGTTGATTCCGAGCCCGCAGATCCTCGGCCGCATACCGCTCGAGATCAGCCACATCGAAATCCAGGGGGAGGGTCCTCCCCTCCAAAACCAGCGTTGTCGATGCGCGATAAGCCGGAGCGGTTCTAGACATCATCGCGATCGTCGCAGCAAGCGCGGCCAGCAAGGGGACCATGGCCCACGGTAAGCGCCGGCGCATCACGACCATCAGATTTCGGGCTGACCAGGCGCTTCTGCGTCCGGCCTCTGCATAGCATTCTTCCCGGGGCGCCTTGGCGCTCATGGATTTCATGGCACTCGGCTGATTCTCGGGTCAGTGCCACCCGTTTGCCGTCCCATTCGCGCGCGCGCCAGTTCCAGGTTTCGGTGGGCAACCTCATAGTAGGTGGGCGAGAGCCGAACCGCTTCGCTGAGCAGCTGCTCCGCTTCGACCACATCGCCATTGCGCAGCGCGATGGAACCGACATCGTTGTACGCCACAGGCAGATCTCGAACCCGGATGAGTATGCTCAACGCATCTGTGTACCAGGCGCGTCGCGCATAGATCAATCCGAGATTTCCCCATGCGGGGGCGTAGTCGGCGTTCAACTCGGTCGCCCGAAAGAAGTCCCGTGCCGCCTGATCCAGGTCGCCCGCCAGATAGCGGGAATAACCCATGTTGTTCAGCAGCATCGGGGACTCTGCATTCGTGGCCAGTGCAGCCTCGTAGTGCTCGATGGCTGCCGCGTAATCCTGCCTTCGATCCGCCAGCACACCGAGTCCGTTGTGCGCTCTCCACCGATCGGGTTCGAGCTCCAGGGCCGCGGTCAGGTGAGTCCGCGCCGCATCTTCATCTTCGAGGTCCAGGTACTCCAGCCCGACGGCCTCTCTCGCGCCTGCGTGCATTGGATCAAGTTCGATAGCCCGTAGGTATGACTGGATAGCGCGGTTTGTTCTGTCGAGCCGCGTACAGATAGCGCCGATTCTGAACCATCGCTCAGAAGTCTCCTCGGCGCTAACCGCCTTCAAATAAAGTACCAGTGCCTGCTCGAAATCGCCGCGCCGAGCAGCCGCATCCCCGGCCTCCATGGTCTGCTCGGCTTCGAGCAAGGCGGCGGCTGCCATCTCTTCCTCACTGAGGGTCCCTGTCGTGGCGCAACCGGAGACGATGAGCGACAACGCCAACCAGGCGAAAATCCGGCCCACGATGAGTGTCGAACGCATATGTTTATTCTTCATCGGCTCTCTACCATTCCTATAGATCTCTGAACACCGCAATGAGTCCGATTACGGCCGGCCCCACCGAAATAACGAAAAAGGGAGGGAACATGAAGAAAATGAGCGGGAAAATGAGCTTCGTTCCTATCTTTGCCGCCACCTCCTCAGCTTTCTGCATCCGCTTATCGCGAAACTCCTCCGAATAGACCCGCAGCGACTCGGCAACGCTCGTGCCGAAGCGCAACGTCTGTACCAACAGGCTGACCAGTCCGCGAATATCCTCAAGACCGGTGCGGTGGGAAAGGTTCTTGAGCGCCGTGACCCGATCGACGCCCGCCCGAATCTCTGCGTTCACCAAGGATAGCTCGCTCGCGAGCTCCTCGTGGCTGACCACGAGCTCGTCGGCCACACGCTGAATAGCCTGAGACATCCCAAGTCCGGCCTCAACGCATACCACCAGCATGTCCAGGGCATCCGGAAACCCGTTACGTAACCGCTTCATGCGGTTTTCGAGAATTCGATCGACCACCATGCCTGGAGCCAGCAGCCCGACCCCACTGGCGGCGAACGCATAGATCAGCTCCATCCGCATGGTCAAATCGGGGATCCACTGCGCCACGAAGAGGAACATTGCAGGGAGGACCACGGCAAGGACGATCTTGATCGCATAATAGTTCTGGACTGCGTTGGGCGATCGATAGCCAGCGTGCGTCAGCTTTTCAGAGATCCGGCTCCGCTCGATCTCATCTTGAGGCAGGATATATCTGGACACCGGACCCAGCATCGTGTTGATCCAGACCAGTGTGCGGCCCTTTTGCGTCTCCGCCTGCTTGCCGCCGGAAAGCCGTCGCCGAATCGGGTCTGTCGCACCCAGGGTGAGAAAACCCAGCCCCAGACCGAAGATGACAAACGTCCCGGCAACAAGCGCCACGACGACGATCCTGACCATCTGATCATCTGCAATCAGGTTCTGCAGTAAGGCGTATAGTGATTCCATGCGGTGCCTCTAGACCTCGATTCGAATGATGCGCCGGATGAAGAAAATGCCGATGGACGCCCAGAAGAAAGCGCCGATGGCAAGCTGTTGCCCTAACGGGTCTTCCATGAGCAATGGAAGGTACTCGGGGTTGATGACCATCATGGCACCGAATAGGATCAGTGGCACCAGAGCCAGCACCCACGCAGACATTCTGCCCTCCGCGGAGAGCGTACGGACCCGGCGTTGAAACCGAAAGCGCCCTCGAATCACGTTAGCGATCTGATCCAGGATCTCCGCAAGATTACCGCCGGTCTCCTTCTGCACGAGTATCGAGGTCACTAGCGCCATTACGGTAACGCTGGGGACACGAGCGAGCAATCCAAGCATCGCGCGTCGCACGTCGTTGCCATAGTTGATATCGGCGAAGGTAAGGTCGAACTCCCGCGCTACGGGATCCTCCATGTCCTCGGCCACCAGTTTCAAAGTGGCGTTGAACGGATGACCCGCCATCAGCGCACGCCGCATGACATCGATGGCATCCGGCAGCTGCTCTTCGAATTTTCCGAATCGGCTAACCCGGTCGCGGGTAATCTTTAAGAACGGTAGCCAGGCGCCGATGACTGCCGCAGAAACCCCAGCGAACGGCAGCAGCGTAAACGACCAGACCGTGAAACCTGCGCCGGTCGCCAACGCTATCGCGAGCAGGACCAGCCGGTATGCAAGAATTTTGTGACCCGACTGCTCTATCAACCGACCCAGTCTCTCCATTACCGGCAAGGCCTCGAGGCGCCGTTCGAACGGCGAGAGCTTTCGCAGATAGCGCTCACGCAATAACGATGCGATGCTGTCTTCCTCGGAATGCCGGTCAATTTCCTCGACGCGCTTCTTCAGCCTTTTTCTGGCCTGTCGGCTCTCGCCGAATGCAGGCACGATCATGCTCTGCGACAAGAGAAACACAGCGACAAATATCAACAGGAGATACGTCAGGACATTGCTATCTGGCATCGGGCTTGCCCCTATCGTCCATCCACATGGGCTCGAAAGTCTCGACAGGAATCACGATGCCTTTGCGGGCCAGCTGCTTCTGGAAAGCCGGGATGATTCCCGTGGCTCGCAGCTCGCCCAGCACGTTGCCTTCCTCATCCAGGCCCTCGCGCTCAAAGCTGAACAACTCCGACATGGTGATCACTTCACCTTCCATACCGTTGATCTCCTGCAAGCTCGTCACGCGGCGCCGACCGTCCTCGTGTCTTGCTATCTGAACGACCACATCGATGGCGGACGCGAGTTGCGACCGCATGGTCTTTACAGGGAAGGAGATACCGGTCATTGACACCATATTCTCGACGCGGCTGAGCGCATCCCGGGGGGTGTTCGCGTGAATCGTGGTCAGGGACCCGTCGTGGCCGGTGTTCATGGCCTGGAGCATGTCCAACGCCTCCGCGCCGCGGACCTCGCCCACGATGATGCGTTCCGGCCGCATTCGCAGGCTGTTGCGGACCAGGTCTCGGGCATTTACCTCGCCTTTTCCCTCGATATTCGGTGGCCTGGTTTCAAGGCGCACGACATGCGGCTGCTGGAGCTGAAGCTCCGCCGAGTCCTCGATCGTGACGATGCGCTCATCATCAGGAATGAATCCCGATAACACGTTCAACAACGTGGTCTTACCCGCGCCCGTTCCGCCGGATACCAGAACGTTGAGACGTCCGGTCACGATGGCCCGGAGAACTCGTGCTATCGGTTCGCTGACAGACCCGAGCTCGATAAGGTCCTCGATCGACAGGAGCTCCACCGCGAACCGCCGAATCGACAGGCTCGGGCCATCGATGGCCAGCGGCGGGATGATCGCGTTCACGCGAGACCCATCCTGTAACCGCGCATCGACCATCGGCGATGATTCATCGATGCGCCGCCCCACGCGCGAGACGATCCGGTCGATGATGTTCAGCAGATGTCGGTCGTCATTGAACCGAACATCTGTCGGCTGGAGCTTGCCGCGCCTTTCGACGTATACCTGCTGAGAGCCGTTGACAAGAATGTCCGAGATGCTCTTATCGGCCAACAGCGGCTCGAGCGGCCCCAGGCCCATAACTTCATCCTCTATCCGCTTGATCACCCGTTTGCGTTGTTCGACATTCAGCGGCGCGGATTCCTCGACCATCAACCGTTGACTGATCTCGCGAATCTGTTGTCTCGCCTCGTCCTCTTTCAGCGTACCAATGAGCGAGAGGTCGATGACCTCGAGCAATCGAGAGTGGATCTTCCCCTTCCACTCGTTTTCGAGCTTTGAGAGCGACGTCGCGGATTCAGTCGGTTTGAGGTCGTTACGCAACGGACCCGTCGCTATCGGCGCGGCGCCCCGGCCGTTCGATCCGATGTGCTTGCCAGTCATTACTGTAGCCATATCCCTTTTCTCCGCGTCAACCGGCTCTTCGAAGCCGCGCCATTAAGCCCTTCTTGTGCGTCTCGGATCGCCCACCCAGCTCGCCTGCCAGGCTTATCAGAGACTTGGTGATTTGCGCTCTCTGGGCGAATTCATGGAGCGGAACACCCATGTTCACGCTCTCGGTGACCGTTCTGAAATCGTTTGGCACACAGGTTATTTCGTTTTCGTTCATAGCTCCCTTAATGTCCGCAAGCTCCACCGATGCGTTCTTCGTGTAGCGATTGACGACGACCCTGATGTGATTGATGGGAACGGCGAGATCTCTCGTCAAGATATCTTTCATCCTGGTCGCATCATGGAGACTCGGAACGGACTGTTGCATGACGAGCACGATCTGATCGGCCCGTTCCAGAACCAGCGCGCCGAATGGGTCAATCTGGCGTGGTAGGTCCGCGATCACACGATCGAAGTTTCCCGTCAGGAGACCGAGTACCGCCTCGAAACGATCCAACATCAGATCCTGCTGGAGCATGGCACTGTCGCGGAGGCCAGCCAGAACCGAAAGACCGGATTCATGCCGAGTCAGGTAGGCATTGATGGCGACGCCGTCCAGATCGTCCGCCACATCGAGCGCATCCATGAGACCCCGTTTGGTCGTGATGTCCAGATACTGCGGCAAGGTGCCGAACTGCAGATCGAGGTCCAGCAGCACCGTCTCCAACTGCGACACGGTCGAGAAAAGGTGCGCGATGTTGCAGGCCAGGAAAGTCGCGCCGGAACCGCCTTTGGCGTTGATGAAGGCTATCAGCTCGGATTGATTGCCGGGCCTTGCTATGCGCAGCTCGTCGGCGACTCGGGCCAGAGCCGCTAACAGGTCCGACTGCACGACGGGCTCCGTGAGAAAGTCCCGTGCACCAGCCCGCATAGCCAACCGCATGCACTCAGGATTATTCGCCTCGCCGATGATGATCGTGGGAGGTCTCTCTTCAGGTGTGTAACGTGCCAGCGCTTCCAGCTCACCCATGGAGTGGCCATTGACCCTCAATACCAACATGTCAGGGATGTCCTGAACGCCGGACAGCGGGTCGAACTGCCCCTCCGGTATCACCCGTACATCTACGCGCAGGCTCTCCGCCTGACCGATGCAACCCTGCAGGGCATTCGCGGCTTCCCGCGAGCGACTCGCCAGTAAGACTTTACTCCTCCTCGCCATTGTCCTTCCTAATATTCGGTATCTTGGTTGTTGAGCTTTCTAGCATGGCGAGAATCCGCCGGGCCAAACCCCGAGGCTCTCGGCCGGTAAAGTGGTCGCGAATTGGGGCGTCGTAAAACTGCGCACGAACAGCGGAATAAAGAGCTGATGCGTATAATTGGCGATGCGCACGCGCACGTACCTGATCAGACCGAAGCTGCCGATGGGATCGCCAATGACGTTTGCGTTTTGGTCCAGGTATTCCACCGCTACGTTGCCGGTCGTCAGCCCCGGCAGCATGCTGCTGTTGGCGCCGCCGCCCGAGGGGTTGAAAATCGCGATCTCGCCGATCGCCGCATCGTTGACCTGACAGACCGCGGCGACTCGCGCGCCGCGGCGCGTCGCCTCGTCGAGCGCATTGAATACGAAGAACACCCGGGCGATCTCGAGCATGCCGAAGAGCGTCATCATCGCGACCAGCCCGACGATGGCGACCTCCACCATGGCCATGCCTCCCTGTTGTCGTCTGATAGTCACAAAGCCCTCATGGTGGCGGCCGTCTGCAGGCTGTAGGCGCTCGTGTCCGTGTTTCCGGCGTAGAAGAACCCGGGCACGAAAGCGAAAATGGACCCATACGGATACACGGCGGACACGCTAATGTTGCCACCACCTGCATTGGTCACCGTCACATCCCCGGTGGTGAGACCGGGCAGAATGGCGTTACCGGCTCCGGTCGCATTGCCATAGACCACCAGGTTCTGGGTCGCCGTCTGCACCTGGCCGGTGATGCTCACTGTCCCCGTGGAACCCTGTAGTGAATTCGACGCCAGGAAACGCACGCCGTCCCGAACCGACTTCGTGAGCGTGTTGTACTGCATGAACGCCCGCCCGAACTCGGCGGTCGCCATGAGCAGGATCAGGCAAATGGGCAGCACGATGATGAACTCCACCATCGCAATACCACGGTGCCTGGCCCGGATCAGTCTTGCGCTGCGTATGGTCATATCAGTCCTACGAGGCCGGTGCGGTCTCGTCCTTGTAGAGTTGGATGACGTACGGACCCGGGCCGGTGCCGGGCGCCGGACCGGGCCGCCCATTGATCCTGCAGCCGTCACCGATGAACTCACCGTAGACGTGGGATTCGTTGCCCTTCTGCTGCGCCGGCTGCAACAGGTGGTAGCAGAGAAATCCCAGCAGAGGCACATCGCCCTGGCCGTTGGTCGCATTCGTACAGTCGCCGATAGGCAAGGCGAGCGTCCGCCGCCCGAAGACGCCGGAGCCGCCCTCCTCCAATGGGTAATTGTCATAGTTCCCGCCGGCGACCGAGGCGGTGTACTCGTCGTAGGAGTAGAAGTCGGGGTCCGAGGCGTCGTTCTGCAGAGGCACGCCATTCAAGCAGATCAGATCGCTGTCATCCCCGGCCGCCGGGCACTCATACTCGAGCAACGGATCAGGCGCCTCGACCACCACGTCGGGCGGATACTCCGACTGACTGCCATTCATCGGGCCGGAATACAAGCCCAGCCGCGTATTGAGCCCCTGCACCACGGGACCCACGGTGTTGCCTGGCTCGGTGGGTATGCTGTCGCCACTGGTCAGGCAGCCCGCGAAGTCACCGGCCATGTTCTCGCGCACCGCAGCGCCGCCCTGACCGCCGCCCAGGCGAACCAATTGGAAGTTACCCGGGCCGACTTCGAAGCTCGACGTCGATGTCTTCAGCACGTCGGCCTCGCCGATGTTGTAGCCGTAGTATGCGCCCGGCGGCGCATTGGGGTCGCCGCAGACCATCATGGGGGCGAGATTGCAGGCCGTGTTGATCGTGGGGCTGGGACCGGCCACCGCCGAAGCCCCCACAACCTTCTCATTGAAGCCCATGACGGGAATGAACCATCCCGGTAAGCGAAGATTGCGCGCCGTAACGCGCACGTAGAGCGGAGGAGCGCTCCCGGACGCGAACGGATGGAGCGTATTCGAGTACTCCACGGTGACATTGAGGTCCCCTGCGGCGTACGACGCAGCGAGCTCGGCATTACCCAGCCCCCCCGTATTCTGGGAGAACATGCTCAGCGCCTCGCTCGTAGCCAGCACCTGGTCCGAGGTTTGATCCAGGGTCTTCGCTGCACTCAAGGCTGCCGCGTCCACCGTGTTCTGGAGGCGCGTCTTGTTCAGGAAGCCGTGAGCGCCATCCAACGCCATCCCCACCATACCGAGCGCGGCAACCATCGCGATGGTGAACAACACGAGCATCACGCCACGTTGCCGGCTCCTGGATCGGATCTGGCCGGGAGATTTAACGTTCATCGCAAACACCTCTGTGCATGGTTAATCTCTACGTCCTGGCTTCCGCCCTTGTTACTGGGACCCGCCCGTGAACACGATGGGGTCATCAACCTCAGAGGGTTGACTGACACTCTGCCGGTATGTCTCCAGCACGGCTTCCGTACGTTGTCCATCAGCTCCTTCCACCGGGTTGGGATCCACGGGACCCGTATACACCTGCTGGGTGCGAACCATCTGGCGGACTGAGTTTCCGAAGTCAGCCTCTGTCTCCGGATACGCCTGACAACCCATCAGGAGGATACCCGCAAGGGTGAAAACTGATCCGTTTCGTAATTGCTTGTTCATGTCGATTCTCTGGCGTTAGTTGATTGAGGCTACTTAGTCTGGTGTCCGAAGGTGCCTTCAGAGTCGCTGGTGCCGGCCGCGCTCGTCGTGCCTCCGGACACCACCGGAGGCTTGCCTTCGAGCTTGCCCAGCAGGTAAAACGCCGCATCGCTGGGCGTGGTGAAGTTATCGGTCGGCAGGACAATCTCACCCGGTGCGCTGGGCCTGGCGAGGTGCGGCGTCACCGTGATGACCAACTCCGTCTCCTCATTAATGAAATCCTGACTTCTGAACAGGGCACCGAGCACCGGAATGTCTCCGAGACCCGGAAACTTTTCGACGTTCTCTCTCAGGTTCTCGTTTATGAGTCCGGCCAGCCCCATGGTCTGCCCCTCGCGAAGCTCGACGCTCGTGGTCGCACGACGGGTGCCGAGCGTCAGCGGGATATCGTTACTGAGGTTGATGGCCGTGATCTCGCTGACACTGATATTGACTCTGAGGTTGATCAATCCCGAGCCGAGCACCACTGGCAGGAACGTGACGCCGACACCGAACTCTTTGAACTCGAATGTGGTGCGGAAGTCGCCCTGAGGCACCGGGATTGCGATCTCACCGCCAGACAGGAATGTGGCCTCCTGGCCGGTCAACGTCGTCAACGTGGGCTCGGCCAGAATCTTGGCCAACTCGTTCCCCTTGGCGATATCCAATGCCATGTTGAAGAGCGAGTCCTGGCTCAGGAAACTGGCGAAGAGGCCTTGATTCTGTATGGTCATGTCGAACGGAGCGAACTCGTCGATCGCCGGCCCCCAGGGGGCAACACCGTCGAGTACGGGCAGCCGCCCGCTGGGAGTCGTTATGGAATTCCCCGTCAACGGATCCGTAAAGGTATTGGACTCGAAGACGACATCGGGGAATGTCGCGCCGCCGTTGACACCTCCACCACTCCACTCACCGCTGAGACTAAGACTGTTCCATTGCGCATTCATGCGCCTGAGTTCCGTGCGGTTGATCTCGGCAACCTTGACTTCCAACATCACCTGCTGAACGCCACCCACCTGCATCAGGTTGATCACTTCACCCACAGCCCTGTCATCACGCGTCGACTGGCTTTCCTGCTCGAACTGCGAGGACTCCACTGCCGTGGCAACCTGGGCGAGATAGGTCTCCGCGATTCGAATGGCCGCGTCCATCGAAGCCGGGCTCGACACCTCGCCGGCGAGCACGATGGATCGCTGCGTCGAGAAAACCTGTATCGCCTCATTGGGCAGGAGTTCGAAGAGCTTTGCCTTCAAGTTGTCCAGATCATGGCTAACCTCGATGTTGACCGTGCCGATGAGTCGATCCGCGTCATCCCACAAGAGCACGTTGGTCGTACCGAGATCCTTACCCAGTACATAGAGCTGCGTAGAGCGCAGGATGAGAATGTCCGCAATGTCCGGGTTGCCGACGGAGACCCGGGTTGCCGGAGCGTCCAGTCGCAGTACTCTGGACTTGAAGAGAGGCACCACGAGTTGATTACCACCACTGACCAGGTTCGATGGCGTTACCAGATCCTGGCCCTGCGCAGAGGAGTTGTAAGCGAGGCCAATCGCCAACAACACCGTAAATGGAACCAGTATGCCGATGTAACGCTTTTGAATTCGAATTCGCATGTTCTATACCTCGAACTAGGACCGTGATTTTGTTGTATCCACCTGGGTGCCACGGATGATGGTTATCGTCGTTTCCACCGGGGCACGCCGCCGTGGAGCGGGTCTAGCGACTGGGCGAGGCGCGGGAGGGGGCGGCTCTTCCGCCACGATCTCCTTCTCCAGCGGGTTACGGAGAGTCAGTTGAATCGTCCCTTCCTCTTTCGCCTTGACGAGATCTTCCGACTGACTCGGCGTCATCTCGAGCGTAACGGCCCGCACGATGACCGGCTCGTTAGCGTCGGTAGAAGCCGTCTGATCGACGGCCAGCACCTTCAGATTTTTGAGAATGGTCTCCGTGCTGGCCCGTTTGGTCTGGTTGTCCATACGACTCGCCAATACGTCAACGCGATTGCCGGGGAGCAGAAAGCCTGCTACGCCGACCACGTCATCCACCCTGACGGTGACCGCCCGCATAGCCTCGCCGACCAGCGCCGCGAGGGTACTGCCTATATCGTGCTCCGCGAATCGGTCACGCAGCAGTATTTCACCCCGCAGGATTTCCGTTCTCGCCACCATCTCCTCCGCATCCCCGGGATCGGTGAATGCCCGGTCTGGTGCCGTTCCTTTCGGCATGGTGATCACTTTCAGGTGCCGGGCCTGTAGTTTCGTGCCGTAAGGAATATCGATCGCGGCCGCGACCACGGTATCGGTATCCAGCGCGGCCGCCTCTGCGGGAGAGAGTCGATTCTGGACCCAGTTGTTGGCTGCCCACGCAGCAAACAGACCCATCGCCAGCGACATGAATACGAGGAATACGCCTCTTCTCTTGAACATTGCCTGACCCCTATCCTGTACCTTGATTGTTAACGGCGTCACCGGGTTTCATTGAAACGAAGTAGTTGCGCCAAGCCCAACGCAGCTGTTGCTTGGTCAGCTGTCGCGGCTCGCCCAGATAAGTCGCGAGATCGACTGCGATGCCAAGCAGGTCTCGCGGATGACACGGAAGTAGATTGACGCGTTCCGGCTCGTGAAGCTCTTCGAGAACGAATTCGAGGAGCTCGGCATCAAATACGACACCGTAATCCTGACACACATCTTCCCAGATGCGGCGATAGTCTTCTTTGGTGAGATAATTGAATTCGATCTTGTAGCCGATACGACGCAGAAAAGCTTCGTCCGCAAGGTCGAGTGGGTGCATGTTTGTCGAGAAGATGAGCACCAGGTCGAACGGTACACTGAAGTGCCGGCCGGAGCCGAGGCTGAGATAATCCTTTCGCTCTTCCATCGGAACAATCCAGCGATTAAAGACGGCCTCAGGCTCTACTTTCTGACGACCCATGTCGTCGATCATGAACATGCCGTTGTTAGCCTTCAGCTGCAGCGGGGCCCGATACTCCCGAGTGGACGGATCGTAGTGAACCTCGAGCATATCGGCTGTGAGCTCACCGCCGCTGATGACCACTGGTCGCTCGCAACAAACGAAGCGCGGGTCATGGCCATCCTCCAGCATTAGAGATGATCGCTCCGGACTGGATGCGACGGCACGGTGGACGATGGGATCGAAAACGCTCAGTACCGTCTCGTTGATCGAGATCGCGTGCGGAATAAGGGTCCGGTTGCGAAACAGACGCCTCAGTTTCTGAGCGATATAGGTCTTGCCCGTACCCGCCGGACCGTAAATGAAGATGGCCCGCCCTGAGTTGAGGGATGGCCCGAGCTGATCCAGGAGAGTGTCTTTTAGGACGACTCCCTCAAACGCGGCGCGCATCGCGGCCCTCGTCACGGAGCGATCATGGACGGTCTGCGCCCGAACTGTTCTGGAGTAGTCATGCAGCGGCACGGGCATCGGCCCGATGTAGCCGCTGCGCAGCATCGCATCGAGCGCGGTGGTTCTTCCTCTATCGGTCAATGCGTAGCGCAGTCCACTTTCCGAGTCTGTACCCGCAAGAACCTCGACTCTGGCCTCCTGCCGCATGAAGTGCAGCACCGACTCGACGATCTTCCCGGACAGTGCCAGACGCTCCACCAGACTCGCGATCGTCAGCACACCCGCGTCCAGCAGGTGCTTGGCTAGCAGGTCCGCCATAAATGTTTGCGTCAGCCCCGTGTCTTCCAGGCGTTGTGGCCTGGGAGCCAGCCGGCGAAGCTCCCCTTCG
>Ga0224508_10001580_pt1 | contig 20318 bp, 16 predicted proteins | sample SF_Jan12_sed_USG_4_FD_170157 | JGI IMG/M metagenome (GOLD analysis project Ga0224508, IMG submission 170157) | Sediment microbial communities from San Francisco Bay, California, United States - SF_Jan12_sed_USGS_21 | ecosystem: Environmental > Aquatic > Marine > Sediment | place: USA... | reverse complement strand
CGAACGCCCCGGGCGTGTGTTCGGTCAGCGAGAGCGCGGCCGCCTCGTAGTAGCCCCGGATGTCCATCGTGACCCGTGCCGGGATGCCGGGGATGCCGGCCTCCTTCCACGGCGTTCCCTCCGCCACCCTGACGAACGACTCGATCGCGGCCGGCACGTCGTCGGGCCCGAGCACCCGGTAGGTGCCGAGGCGACCGTCGTTGCGGGCCACAGTCCGGTTGTAGGCGGCCCGCAGGCCGCGAGCCTCGGCGATCGCAGGGTGGGCGTCGGGGTCGTCGATGGGGGGCATGGCGCAGCTCAGGACCTCACCCTCGTCGATGATCGCTTCGTCGAAGGTCTCGATCACCGGCTCGGTGGCGTCGAGCAGCGAGAACGCGTGATCGAGGACCCGGTGCTGGAAGGCGGCGTCGCCAGGCTTGCCGAGCGGGCGTCCGAGCGGGAAGTCGACGAACAGGCCGCGGGGCGGTCCGGTCGACACGAGCTGCTTCTCGATGATGCCCAACGACACCGTGGCCAGGCCGTGCTCCTCCAGCACGTGGGCGAGCGTGCTCACGGCACGCGTGCACAGCGGTCAGACCGGGGTGAGGAGGACCACGTCGACCCCGGCGTTCTTGAGTATCCGAGCTCCCTCCGGTCCGGAGTCGAGCCGGATGCCGGCCACGTCGAACTGGTTCCCGGCGTAGGCGAGATGCACGTCGGACACCTTGCCGATCCGCCCGTCGGCCTCCATCTCCTGGAGCCGGTCGATCGGGAAGACCACGTTGTAGTCGAGGCCGAAGCCCACATGGTCGACGTCCTGGCTCCAGTGACCGAGCTGGTAGTCGTGGCGGTCGGCCTCCAGCTCCCGAAAGCTGGTGTCGGCTGGATCGAAGTCGGGTTGCTCCGGGTGGTGGAGAGACGCCGAGGTGAGGATCGCCACCGTGGCGTCGGTCAGCGGGGGAGGGGTGGTGAACGCCACCGACTCGAACGTCGGGGCCGCCAACCCGGCGGAGCGGTTCTTGATGTCGGTGCCTGATCGAGACATGGGTCGAAGTCTAGGCAGCACTCCCTCGGCGCTCGAAAACGGCTCCTGCTCGGTCGGCGCCCTCGTGGCTGTCAGGTCGGTTGGGACTGCGCAACGCGGCGGCTGGTCAGCTCGTCGAGCCCGAGGTCGTCCCGTAGCTCGGCCGAGGGCGCAACCGTGCCTTCGTCGAGCGGCGTTCCGGTGCCGTCGGCGATGCGAACCATCATGTTGAAGTTGGCGCAGATCGCAGCGGCATCCACGAGGCCTTCCTCGCCGAGCGCGTCGACCATCTCGGGCCGGGTGTCGTCGAGGCCGGCGCGCTCGTGGACCAGCTCGGCGAAGCGGCTGAGCAGTGCCCCATGGCGGACGCCACCGTCGCCGGCTTCGCTGGTGGCGACGGTCGACAACTCGAGCCGACCTTCCGTCTCGGCGTCGTCGTGGAGGCTGCTCAGACCGAGCAGCATCGCGTGCGACGTCGTTCAGTAGAAGCACTCGTTGAGCAGCGACGTGCGAGCGGCCAGCAGCTCGACCTGCATCCGGTCGAGCGCCCCCCGGCTCCATGCCAGGTCCTTGATCAGGGCCTCCGGTGGCACGTACTGCGCATCCGACAGCCGGCGCCACGCCTCGGCCGCCACCGGCACCGAAGTAAGGGCCTTGCCGACGTTGGCCCCCTTCACCGGGGCCGTCGGCACCCAGTGCGTCGACACGGCCACGCCGGGCATCGTCGTCTGGTCGGGCTCGCCCTCGGCGGCCGCCGGCAGGGGACGACTGTCGACCCCGATCGCGTCGGCGAAGACGTCCAGGCAGTTGGCGGTGGCGACGACGCCGACCAGCTCCACATAGGCCTCGGGCCGCAGTCCCCGCGCGATCGTCTCTCGGTACCAGTCCTCGGTCAGCGTTCCCGGATGGTTGGTCAGCCGCCAGACCGCGTCGATCGCGGCCTCGGGCAGCGGGCCGGCGCGATCGGTGAGCCCGTCGATCGTGGTAGCCCGAACCCACGGTGGCATCTCGTCGGAGGTCCGGGCCCTCCGGACCTCGTCGATCATCGCCAGCCGCTCGGCCGCCGACCACCAGTTCCCGGGCCGGGCCCAGCCCTCGACGGTCAGCCGATGGGCTTCGGCCAGGTCGTCGCGGATCGAGACAGAGGCATCTGCGTAGAACGTGCTCATGGGTCGAGTCTTCAGGGCGCGGCCTCGGCCGCACAATTCCCCGTGACACGGCGCTGGGCAGTCGACCCTTGACACTCCAGCTGGTGGAGACCCCAGCATGGGCGACATGCTCCTCCGAATCGGCGAGTTCGCTCGCCTCGTGCAGCTACCGGTCCGGACCGTCCGCTACTACGGCGACATCGGCCTCCTCGTTCCGAGCGAGGTCGATCCCGAGACCGGCTACCGGCTCTACGAGCTCGAGCGGGTGGAGCGAGCTCGGCGTCTGCTGGCGCTGAAGGACCTCGGGCTCTCGCTGGAGGAGATCGGGTGCATACTCGACGACGCACTCACCCCGGGGCAGTTCCGCTCGCTCCTCCAGAGCAGGGTGGCCGAGCTCGAGGCCACGCTCGCCAGCACCGCCGACCGGCTCGAACGAGTGAGAAGCCAACTGGCCCACCTCGACCAACGACTGGAGCAACCGATGCCCGACGTAACCGTCAAGACGACCGAGCCAAAGCGAATCGCCTACATCCGAGCTCGGATCCACGACGTCAGCGAGATTGCACCCCTCTTCCCCCGTCTCTTCGAATCGGTCGACCCGTCGATCGGGACCGGGCCAGCTGGCAACATCTACCACCACTTCTCCGACGACGGCAACAACATCGACCTCGAAGCCGTGCTGCCGGTGCCGGACGACTACGAGGCGACTGGCGAGGCCGAGATCCGGGTCATTGGACCGACCCGGGTGGCCTGCCTCACCCATCACGGCGCCTTCAACCGGCTTCCCGATGCCCACGGCGCCCTGCTCGCCTGGATCGACGACAACGGCTACCAGGTCTCGGGACCGGCCTATGAGTGGAACATCGTGTGCGCCCCGCCCGTCACCCAGGACGACGAGAGCTACGTGACCGAGATCCAGATCGAGGTGGCCAGAGCAACGTGAGCAGCGTCCTACAGCGTTGGCGAGCCGGGTCATCCCGAGGTTGGGCCAAGCCAGCCGGCGAGCTCAGCCGATCGATCCGAGGTCGGCGACGGTGGCGAAGGCCCGCTCGATGCATGTGGTCAACGACGGTCGGCCCTTGCCCGACTGCCAACGATCCATTGCCGCGTCCAGGGCCAGAAGTGCCGCGCCAGCCAGGATCGGCGCCGCCTCCCGGTCGGCCTTGGGGAGGACGGAGGTGAGGGCCACAGTGAGCTCGTGGCGGGCCCGGAAGTCGGCTTCTACGGCGGCGGCGTGAAGCTCCGGGGTCTCGAAGATGTAGCTGATCCGGTCGAGCTGGAAGTCGAGATCGTCGGCGTAGAGATCGGCCAGCGTCTCGATGAACGCGTCCCGGATGGCCGCCAGCGGGGGCTCCGACCCGAGCCGTTGCCCGAGGGCCGCCTCGATCGCCGGATCGTGCTCGTCCCAGAGCACGAGGTTCTCCTTCGTGCCGAAGTGGCGGTAGATGGTGGAGGCGGCCATCTGCAGCTCGCTTGCGATCTCCTCCACCGTGACCGTTGTGAACCCACGGTCACGGAAGAGCCGAAGCGCAAGCCGCTGCGTCTCGCGCATCGTGTTCCGTCGGTTCCGTTCCCGCAGCGAAGGCGGGCGTCGGGCCCGATCTCGACCGCCGAATCCGGGCGGATCACCAACCTCGATCTGGTCCGAGGGGTGGCGGTGCTCGGTATCCTCGTGATGAACGCCGTCTCCTACGCACTCGGCACCGCCGCCTACTTCAATCTCGATGCAGCCGGCAGCGAAACGGCTCTCGACTGGATCGTCGGCGGGCTCGGCGAGGTGCTCGTCGATCAGAAGTTCATGGCGATCTTCTCGATGCTGTTCGGAGCAGGCATCGTGCTGTTCGCCGACCGGGCGGCGGCCAAGGGTCGCCATGGCAGCTGGCTGAGCCTCTGGCGCAACGCGCTCCTGCTCGCGATCGGGCTCGCCCATGCCGCCCTGTGGGACGGCGACGTACTCGTCGTCTATGCGCTGTCGGCGCCGCTGCTGATCGCGGTGCGGAAGCAGCGGCCGCTCGTCCTGGCGATCCTCGGTGTCGCCGCAGTCGCCTTGTCGCCCCTCGCCGCCGTCGTCGCCCAGTCGACGGTCGACAGCGCCGGCACCGGCCTCGGCCAGTACTGGTTCGCCGCCGGGGCGATCTCCGACGCGGTCGGCGTGTTCCTCCTCGTCGACTTCTTCAGTCGGGCGATCGGCATGATGCTGATCGGGGTGGCGCTCTACCGCACGGGCTTCGTCACCGGTGAGCTGGCCCCCGCCACCTATCGCCGCCTCGCCATCCTCGGGCTCGGGATCGGTCTCCCGCTAGCCGCCCTCGGCCTGGGCATCGTCGCGGCCGGCGACTTCGGACCGAGCGTCGCCGTGATCGGCACGGTGCCGAACACGATCGGCACCATCCCGGCCGCCATCGGCTACGTCGCCCTCCTCTCATGGTGGAACCTCGGCGGCGGGGCCGACCGGCTGCGGGCCCGGTTGGAAGCCGTCGGCCGGATGGCCCTCACGAACTACCTCAGCCAGACGATCATCGGCATCGTCGTGTTCCGGGGCATCACCGATCTCGTCGCCGACTCCTGGACCCCGACCAGAACGCTCGTCGTCGGCTTCATCGGTGCGGTATGGCTGGCCCAGCTGTGGTGGTCACCCGCCTGGCTCGCCCGTTTCCGCTACGGCCCGGCCGAGTGGCTCTGGCGGTGCGCCACCTACCGCCGGTGGCAACCCCTGCGGCGGTAGCCGGAGCCAGCGCTTTCTCACCGCCCCCGGCCGGTGAGTAGCGTTGCCGGTATGCCCTACGTCGAGAACCGCATCATCCACGACGCCGACGCCCACACGATGGAGCCGCCGGAATGGCTCGACGAGTTCGGTTCGAGGGCCGTCGTCGAGTACGCCCAGGCCCACTTCTCGATCGGTGACAACGACAAGGTCTTCGGCGAGATCGAGACGTGCCGGGCGCTGCAGGCCGACCCCGAGTTCCGGGCCGGGGCCGAGGACGAGGTCATGTTGCGGAAGAACTACCGGGCGCCGGGAGCGTGGGACCCCTCCGACCGCAGCGAGGCCCTCGACTTCATGGGCTTCACCAGCCAGCTCGTGTTCCCCAGCATGCCCAACACCCTGCTGGAAGAGATGGAGCACTCGGCCCCGGCCGAGCTCACCTACGAGACGGCCGGCGCCGCCAACCGAGCCCAGATCGCCTTTTGCGCCCACGATCCCCGGCTGCTGCCCGTCGCCTATCTCCCGCTGCAGGATCTCGAGCTCGCCGGGCCGTGCGCCGAAGAAGCGATCGAGGCCGGCGCCGCCGCCCTGCTCATCCCCAACCGGATGCCGGCCAACCACGCCCACAGCCACATCGGCTTCGATCCGGTGTGGGCCCGAGCCCAGGTGGCCCGGATCCCGGTCGTGATGCACGTTGCCACCCCCGACCTCGTGATGCCACCCCAGCACCGCAACAACGGCCTGCCCCCCGAGCCCGACTTCCACGGCGGCGGCGAGAACTTCCGCTCCGTGTCGTACATGGCGATCTCTTCCGCTCCGGTGCAAGCGCTGTCGATGCTGATCTTCGACGGTGTGCTCGAGCGGCACCCGGATCTGAGGATCGGGATCATCGAGCTCGGGGCCGTGTGGGTGCCGTCGTTCCTGCGCCAGCTCGAAGCTGCGTTCGAGGCATTCGAGCGCCACGAGCAACGGCTGCAGAAGCTCAGCATCCGCCCATCGGACTACCTGAGGCGCCAGGTGCGAGTGACGCCGTACCCGACCGAGCCGACCCGGTGGATCATCGAGAACTCCCACCCCGACATCTGCATGTTCTCCTCCGACTTCCCCCACGTCGAAGGTGGCCGAAACCCGCTGCGGCGCTTCGACAATGAAGTGCAGGCCCTGTCGGCGGACGTCCAGGATCGGTTCTTCCGCCACAACTTCGAGGACCTGATGGGCTCGGCGCTCGACCTGAAGGCCCTCGCCCTTGCCTGAGCCTCGATCAGGGCCGAGCGGGGCCGAGATCGACGTCCTGGTCGCGGGAGCCGGCAACGCGGCGATGTGCGCCGCCATCACCGCCGCCCGGGCGGGGGCCCGGGTTCTCGTGGTCGAAGCCGCCCCCCGGGCCTATCGGGGCGGGAACACCCGCCACACCCGCAACATGCGGCTCGCCCACGACGAGGGCAACGACATCCTCACCGGGCCGTACCCCGTCGAGGAGTTCCTCGATGACCTCCGCGCCGTCACCGGCGCCGACAGCAACCCAAAGCTGGCCCGTCTCCTCCTCGAGGAGTCACTCGACCTGTGGGACTGGATGCAGGCCCAAGGCGTCCGGTTCCAGCCCTCGCTGGAGGGCACGCTCAGCCTCGGTCGGACCAACGCCTTCTTCCTCGGCGGTGGTCGGGCCATGCTCAACGCCCTGCACCACACTGCCGAGGACCTCGGCGTCGAGGTGTGGTACGACGCCGAGGTGGTCGGCCTCGACATCGACGCCACCTCCGGCGAGTTCACCTCGGCCACCGTGCGGCGAACAGTACCGGACGGGCCCGGCGGGGCGGCGACCGATCACGAGATCGCAGCTCGGGCCTTCGTCGCCGCCTCCGGCGGATTCGAGGCGAACCTCGAGTGGCTGGAGGAGTCGTGGGGCCCGCCGGCCCGGAACTTCCTCGTGCGGGGCACGCCCTACAACCGGGGCGGTGTGCTTCGGCTGCTGGGCGATGCCGGGGTCGAGCTGATCGGCGATCCGCGGCAGTGCCACGCCGTCGCCATCGACGGCCGAGCCCCGAAGTTCGACGGCGGCATCGTCACCCGGCTCGACTGCGTTCCGTTCGGCATCGTCGTCAACCAGCACGGCGAGCGCTTCCACGACGAGGGCGAGGAGTTCTGGCCCAAGCGCTACGCCATCTGGGGCCGGCTCGTCGCCATGCAGCCCGAACAGGTGGGTCACGTCCTCATCGACGCCAAGTCGATCGACTCCTTCATGCCGTCGGTGTTCCCGCCGGAGCGGGCCGACTCGATCGAAGAGCTGGCGGCGATCGTCGGGATCGACCCGGCTAGGACCAGAGCCACGGTCGACGCCTTCAACGCCGCCTGCCGACCGGGCACCTTCGATCACACCATCCATGACGACTGCCGGACCGAGGGCATCGAGCCGCCGAAGTCGCACTGGGCCCGCCCGCTCGACCAGCCCCCGTACTACGCCTACACGCTCCGCTGCGGGATCACGTTCACCTACCTCGCGGTGAAGGTCGACGAGCAGACGAAGCTGATCATGGCCAACGGAGCCACCTCACCGAACCTGCTCGCTGCCGGTGAGATCATGGCCGGCAACGTGCTCGACCGTGGCTACCTCGCCGGGCTCGGCATGACGATCGGTAGCGTCTTCGGCCGGATCGCAGGCCGGGAGGCGGCGCTCCATGTCGGCTGAGAGCAGCGAGACCTGGACGGCCCGGCAACCGGTATCGGGGCCCGGCGTACTCGACCACGCCACCGCATCGCTGGCCGAGGCCGATCGGTTGATGACGATCTGCAACGCCTGCCGATACTGCGAGGGCCTGTGCGCCGTGTTCCCGGCCATGGAGCGGCGCCGGGTCTTCACCGACGGCGACCTCGACTTCCTGGCCAACCTCTGCCACAACTGCGGTGCCTGCCTCTACGACTGCCAGTACGCCCCGCCCCACGAGTTCGCCGTCACCGTGCCGGCCAACCTGGCCGAGCTGCGGGCCGAGACCTGGGCCCGCTACGCCTGGCCCGCCCAGCTCGCCGCGGCCTTCGCTCGCAACGCCCTCGTGACGACCCTGGCGATCGTGGTCGCGGTCGCTGCGTTCGTCACCGCGATCGGCGTCTCGATGGGATCGTCGTTCCTGGAGGTCCACACCGGGCCCGGCGCCTTCTACGACGTGGTCCCCCACGCCGTGATCGTGCTCGTGTTCATCGCCGCCCTCGGCTACGGGCTGGCGGCCCTGTCGATCTCGCTCCGTCGTTACTGGCGGGCGATCGGAGGCGGAGCGCTGCGATGGCGTGATCTCGCCGGGGCCGGCCGCTCCGCCAGCACGCTCGAGTACCTCGACGGCGGAGGGGTGGGGTGCATGAACACCGACGAGCGCCCCACCGACACCCGCCGCCGGTACCACCACCTCACCTACTACGGCTTCGCCCTCTGCCTCGCCTCGACCACCCTCGCCGCCGTGCTCGACACCGGGTTCGGCTCCGAGGCTCCCTATGCGTGGTACCACCCGGTCGTCGTGCTCGGCGCCGCCGGCGGGTTCGGGCTCATCGTGGGCCCGATCGGCCTGCTGGCGGCCAAGCACAACCGAGACCCCGACCTGAGCGACGCCGCGTCCCGCCCGATGGAGTTGTCGTTCCTCGTGCTGTTGCTGCTGCTCGCGGTGACCGGGTTCGGGGTGCTCGTGCTCCGGGCAACGGCGGCGATGCCGTTGCTGCTCGCCGTCCACCTTGGCGTCGTCTTCGCGTTCTTCGTGACGATCCCGTATGGCAAGTTCGTCCACGGCTTCTACCGGTATCTCGCCCTGGTCAGGGACCGGCAAGAGCGGACCGCCACCTGAGGCGCAGCCACTGAGGAGGCACCGTCGGCTCATACCTCCGGCCGATATCGGGCTCCTCCCCACGATCTACGGGTAAACCCTGAGTTGGCTACGGGTTGATGAGGGTCGAATCAGTACAAGGCCCGATGTGCCTGCTGCCGGCGTTCTCCTAGGTTCGAATCCAGCACGACGAACGAACGCTCGAACCGACCGCGAAGGCAGGTATCTGTGATGACCACCGTTCTCCAAGCTCCGACCGCAGCCGATGTTGCCGCTGGAGCCCATCGACCCACGGCGGCCGCCGCCGTCGGGGCCGTGAAGATCTACGGCAAGGGCGACACCGAGGTCACCGCCCTCGATGATGTCGACGTCCGCTTCGAGCGCGGCCGGATGACGGCCATCATGGGGCCGTCCGGCTCGGGCAAGTCGACGCTGATGCAATGCATGGCCGGACTCGACCAGCTCACCGCCGGTCAGGTCGTCATCGGCGACACCGATCTCTCGACGCTCGACGAGCGGCAGCTCACCCGCATGCGGCGGGACCGGATCGGCTTCATCTTCCAGTCGTTCAACCTCATCCCGACCCTCGACGCGATCGAGAACATCACCCTCCCCCAGGATCTGGCCGGCACGAAGCTGGATCGGGCCTGGCTCGACCACGTGGTCGCCACCGTCGGCCTCGCCGATCGGCTCAGCCATCGGCCGAGCGAGCTCTCCGGAGGTCAGCAGCAGCGCGTCGCAGTGGCCCGGGCCCTGGCCGGGCGGCCCGAGATCATCTTCGCCGACGAGCCGACCGGCAACCTCGACTCCCGCACCGGTCACGAGATCCTCGACTTCATGGCCTCTGCCGTCGTCGAGCTCGGTCAGACCATCGTGATGGTCACCCACGATCCGCTCGCCGCATCGTTCGCCAACCGCGTCGTCTTCCTGGCCGACGGTCGCATCGTCGACGAGATGGCCGACCCGACGTCCGACTCCGTCCTCGACCGCATGCGCGGCCTCGGCGACTAGCGCCGCCGATCGCACACGAAGGAGCGCCGACATGTTGCGTCTGACCCTCAAGAACCTCGCCGCGAACCGCGTCCGGTTCGCCCTCACCACCCTCGCCGTCGTCCTGGCGGTGTCGTTCGTCGTCTCGTCGTTCGTCCTGACCGACGGACTCCGCTCGAGCTTCGACAGCCTGTCCGGCGAGATCGTCGGCGGAACCGACTACGAGATCCGTCCCGTCGCCGAGTTCGGCGAGCCCGAGCAGCTCGATCAGTCGTTGCTCGCCGAGGTGGCCTCCGTCGACGGCGTCTCCTCGGCCGCTCCCGTCGTCGCCGCCGAGAACACCATCCGGCCGATCAACGGAGACGGCGAGGAGATCTCCCTCAACGGTCCGCCCCAGCTCGCGTTCGGATGGATCGACGACCAGCGGCTCTCGAACCTCACCGTTGTCGACGGGGAGGCCCCCGATGCCGCCGGCGAGTTCTCGATGGACGTCGACGCCGCCGCCAACCACGGCTTCGTCGTGGGTGAGACCTACGGCGTGCTGACTCCGACCGGGCGGAGCGAGGTGACCCTGACCGGGCTGACCAGCTTCGGCGAGAACAACGACACGCTCGGTGCCACGCTGATGCAGTTCGAGCTCGGCTACCTCAACGAGCTCGAGGGCTCGACCGGCTTCGACTCGATCGTCGTCGCCCTCGACGGCGGAGCCGACCGGGGTTCCGTCGAGAGCCGCCTCGACGAGCTGGCGGCCGGCGCCGAGCTCATCGACAACACCACCCTCGAATCCGAGACCAGGGCTGACTTCAACAGCGGCATCGACATCATCGGCAACGTACTGCTCGGCTTCGCCGGGATCTCGCTGTTCGTCTCCATCTTCATCATCTACAACACGTTCTCGATCGTGCTCGGGCAACGAACCAAGGAACTGGCGCTGCTCCGCACCGTCGGCGCCGACCCGGTCCAGATCCGCCGCTCGGTCCAGGCCGAAGCCATGGTGATCGGCGTCATCTCCTCGGTGATCGGGATCGGTACCGGCGTCGCCGTCGCTCTCGGTCTCCGGAGCCTGTTCAACGCCATCGGGGCCCAGCTCCCCGACTCGCCGATCGTCGTGTCGGCCCGCACGATGCTGGTCGCCGCCGCAGTCGGCATCGGGGTCACGCTCATCTCGGCGGTCGGTCCGGCCCGAAAAGCGTCGCGGGTCCCCGCCATCGCCGCCCTGCGCGACGGAGCCGCCGCCGGCGAGGTCAGCGGTCGTGTCCGCTTCGCCATCGGCGCCGGCCTCACCGCCATCGGTGCCGCCGCCGGTGCGGCGGGGCTGTTCGTCGCCAGTGCCACCGCCTCGATCGTCGCCCTGCTGGCGCTCGGAGCGATCGGCGTGTTCATCGGCATCACCATGCTCAGCCCCCTCGTCGCCGTCCCGCTGACCAAGCTGCTGGGCTGGCCGGGTAGCCGCGTCGCCGGCGTGGCTGGTCGGCTGGCCAAGCAGAACGCCGGCCGCAACCCCCAGCGCACCGCCACCACCGCGGCGGCGCTGATGATCGGGCTGGCGATGGTGAGCATGGCGCTCACCGTCGGCGAGTCGGTCAAGGCCCAGCTGCGGGCCACGCTCGACAGCTCGGTCACCGCCGACTACCTGGTCACCGACGACGGCGAGTTCCCCGCTACCGTCGCCGCCGAGCTGGAGGCGACCGGCGTCACCGACACCGTCACCTCGTTCCGCTTCGACCAAGCTCGCATCGCCACCGGCGGACCCGATGGCCCGGAGGTCACCGAGATCGTCGGAACCGACCTCGGGAAGCTCCCGGCGCTGTTCGACCTCGACATCACCGACGGCGTGGTCGGCGACCCGGCGGTGGCCGACCCGATCCTCGTCTCCGACGAGGCCGCTACGACCTCGGGCATCGCCGTCGGCGACGTCCTGCCGGTCGAGTTCGCCGGCGGCGCCAGCGGTGAGTTGACCGTCATTGGCATCTTCGCCGACGACGTGGTCGTCGATGACGACTACATCGTCGACTTCTCCACCTGGACCGCGGTCGGGGCCAGTGGCGTCGACGGCTGGGTGGCGATGACCCTGGCCGACGGCGTGACCACGGAGCAGGCCGAGGCGGCATTCGCCCCGATCGCCGAGACGTACCCCCAGGTCAGCATCGCCACCTCCGGCGACTACGTCGAGACCCTGGAGGGGACGATCGACCAGGCGCTGGCCACGGTCAACGTGATGGTCGCCCTCGCGGTCATCATCGCCCTCATCGGGATCGCCAACACCCTGGCACTGTCGGTGTTCGAGCGGACCAGGGAGCTGGGCCTGCTGCGGGCCGTCGGTATGACCCGCCGTCAGCTGCGGCGCATGGTCCGCCTCGAAGCCGGTCTGGTCGCCCTGTTCGGTGCCACTCTCGGGGTGACCATCGGCGTGCTGTTCGGGTGGGCCGCCGTCGCCGCTCTGCCGGCGACGATCACCTCCACCCTGGCGGTGCCCACCACCCGGATCCTGATCCTGGTCGCCGTGGCCGGCGTGGCCGGCCTCATCGCCGCCTGGGGTCCCGCCCGCCGGGCCGGCCGGCTCGACGTGCTCGACGCCATCGCCAGCTGACCCCCCCCGGGCGCTGGCGGTTCAGACCTTGGCGGCCCGGGCGTCGATCTTGGCGAACGCCGCTCGGGCGCCCCGCATCCCCTCCACCGCCCGGGGGAACCCTCCGTAGACGGTGAGCTGGACCATGATCTCCTCGATCTCCTCACGGCTGCAGCCGTGGTTGAGGGCGCCGGGGACGTGAATTGCCAGCTCGTCGGTGCAGCGGAGGATGGCCAGGATGGCCACCGTGACCATGCTCCGATCGCGGCGCGACAGCTCGGGACGAGCCCAGAGCTCACCGAAGCCCCAGTCGAACGCCATCTCGCCGACGCCGCCGAGCGAGTCGACAACGCCGGCCCGAGCCTCAGCCGGATCCGACGACGTCCGCCCGGCGAACAGGGTGCCGAGCACGTCGGTGGCGGCTACGTGGCGATCGTCGTCGTCGACTGCCGGACCGGGCTCCCGGTCGGGCAGGCGGGCAACGCCGTCGATCCGGCAGAACGCCTTGTCGACCATCCGGGTGGCGTGCATCGCCATCGGGAAGCCTCCGTAGCCGGCGACCTGGTTCACGATCTCGCGGATCTCGTCGCGGCTCAGGCCATGGTTGACCGCCCCCACCACGTGGGTCGTCAGCTCATCGCTGGCGCCGATCGTGGCCAGGAAGGTGACGACGATCATGCTCCGGTCGCGGCGCGACAGCTGCGGGCGAGACCACAGGTTCCCGAGAACGTGGTCGACGGCGAACGTGCCAAGATCGCCGTGGCGCCGCTCCATCGACGCCGCCGCTTCCGCCGACCCACCACCCCCGGTCAGGGTATTCATCACATCGATGCCGTTCGCTCTGCGCTCGGCCTGGGTGCTCATAATCGGTGCCTTTCTAGTCGTTCGAGGATGAGAGTGTCGGACCGGGCTCCCCGGTCCGACGCTCATAATCGGTGCCTTTCTGCTAGGTCGTCTGATCGTTCACTCATGGTGCGATCTCGCTCGCTTGTTCGCCCGTGACCGCCGCGTAGTTCCGGTTGATGAACCACCGCTGGTAGTCGCCGTAGGTGATCGGCTCGTGTCGGGCCGGGTTGTCGGAGGTGACGCACGTCGGGAGCGCTTCGATCACCGCGCCGTCGCGAGCGCCGAAGAAGAACGGAATGGCGTAGCGGTCGACGTTCGACGCGTTTCGGGCCCGGTGGGCGGTCGAGCGGAACCGATGGTTGGTCCAGCGCTTCAGCATGTCGCCGCTGTTGATCAGGAACGACTCGGGAAGGGACGGGGGCTCGATCCAGTCGTGGCCGGCCGGTCGGATCTCGAGCCCAGGCACGTCGTTGGCCGGCAGGAGCGTGAAGATCGACGAGTCGGTGTGGGGCGCCAGACCCCAGTCGTTCTCGCCGTAGGTGAGCACCGGATAGTGGGACATCCGCTGGGTGCACGACGGGACGTCGAAGTGAGGCTCGAAGAACTCGTCGGGGAGCTCGAGCGAGCGGGCCAGCAGCGGCAGCAGGCGGCGCCCGAGCGCGGTCATCGAGTCCATATAGGTCTCGATCACGGCCCGGAAACCGTCGAGCTCCGGCCACCGGTTGCCCAACCGGTAGCCGCCGCGATGGGCGAAGAACGCAGCGTTGAGGTTCGGGGTCCGGACCTCGCCGGCGATCTCCGACGCGTAGGACGTGCCACCCCCGAGGCCCAGATAGCCGCCATGGTCGCGGTCCATGGCGATCGGGGCCAGCTGCTCCGGCGGGCAGGCGTGGAGCCGTCGGGCCTCGGCGTAGACGGCCTCGACCTCGCTCCACGGCACGCCGTGGTTGACCACGAAGAAGAAGCCCACGTCGGTCAGGGCCCGCCGCAGCTGCCCGGCCAGTCGGTCGATACCGTCGGGGTCGCCGTCGGTCACCGGCTGCAGATCCAGCACCGGGATCAGCTCGGTTGCGGTGCGCTCGTCGATCAGAGCCATGGCACGGTCCCCCTGGGTGGTTTTTCGACCAGGCTAGGCAGACTGGCGGGCCCGATCTCCAATTCATCCCCCAGGAGAGGCCTGATGGTGCGCGTTGCTCAGACTCCCCGGATCCGGCGGTCACCGTTCTACGACGCCACGATCGCCGCCGGGGTCACCGAGTTCACGGTGTACAACAAGATGCTGCTGCCGCTGTCCTACGGAGACCTGGCCGCCGAGTACCGTCGGCTCACCGAGGGCGTTGCCATGTGGGACGTCGCCGCTCAGCGCCAGGTACAGGTCAAGGGGCCGGAAGCCGGTCAGCTGGCGCAGTACCTCACCGCTCGCGACCTCACTCGCCTGTCGGTCGGTCAGGGCAAGTACGTGGCGCTGTGCGACTACGACGGCTCGATCCTCAACGACCCGATCGTGTTGAAGCTGGCCGATGATCGGTACTGGTTCTCGACCGCCGACGGCGACATCGCGCTGTGGGCCAGTGCGATCGGGACCGAGCGCGGGTTCAACGCAGTGGTGTCCGAGCCCGACGTCTCACCGCTGGCGATCCAGGGCCCGAAGGCCGAGGACCTCGTCGCCGACCTCTTCGGCGACGAGACCCGCTCGCTGCGGTACTTCTGGTTCACGGAGACCGAGCTCGACGGCATCCCGCTCGTGCTCAGTCGATCGGGCTGGTCGAAGCAGGGCGGCTTCGAGCTGTTCTTGCGTGACGGTTCGCGGGGCGCCGACCTGTGGGAACGGGTGGCCGAGGCGGGCGAGCGCTACGACATCGGCCCGGGTGCCCCCAACCACGTCGAGCGGGTCGAGAGTGGCCTGCTGTCTTTCGGTGGCGACAACACGCCGGGCTCCAACCCCTTCGAGCTCGGGATGGCTCCCTTCGTCGACGTCGACACCCCGGTCGACTACATCGGCAAGACCGCGTTGCAGAAGGTGGTGGCCGAGGGGCCGGCCCGCCTGCTCGTCGGGTTGTACGTCGATGCCGACATGGCCGACGACTGGCCGCTACCTCAGCGGACGCCGATCACCCGCCACGATCGAGTCGTCGGCACGATGAGCGCCGTGGTCTGGTCGCCCCGGCTGGAGCGCACGATCGGCCTCGCTCAGATCGAGGGGGCCACCGTCGAGGCCGGCGCCCCCGTCGAGGTCACCGCAGCCCACCGGACCCACAAGGCCACGGTCACTTCCTTGCCGTTCATCTGAGCGGTCGCGCTCAGCGGAACTGCCGGAAGCAGGTCCTCAGGTCGTCGACGAACACGTCGGGGAGCTCGAAGGCGGCGAAGTGGCCACCCTTGTCGAGCGTGCTCCAGTGGCGGATGTCGGTATACGCGTCCTCCACCCACGCCCGCACCGGGGGCACGATCTCCTTGGGGTACACGGCGAACCCGGACGGGATCGAGACGACCGGCCGGGGACCGCGGGCGAAGCTCTCCCAGTAGATGCGGGCCGACGAGGCGCCGTTGCCGTTGATCCAGTAGAGCATGACGTTGTCGAGCAACTCGTCGCGGTCGAGGACGTTTTCGGGGTGGCCGTCGCAATCGGTCCACGCCCAGAACTTCTCCAGGATCCACGCCGCCTGGGCCGCCGGCGAGTCGACGAGGCCGTAGCCGACCGTCTGCGGTCGGGTCGACTGCTGCTTCGAGTAGCCCGAGTCCCAGTCGCGGTAATGGGCGATCCCGTCGAGTGCCCGCTGCTCCTCGGGGGTGGGCTCGCCGTCGACATTGGGTCGTGACCCCATGGCCAGCGTGACGTGGATCGCGGCGCAGTGGTCGGAGTCGTTGGCGCCGAGCGAGCTCGTGACCGCCGAGCCCCAGTCGCCGCCCTGGGCCACGTAGCGGTCGTAGCCCAACCGGCTCATCAGCTCGGCGAACACCTCCGCGATCTTGGGCACCCCCCACCCGGTCTCGGTCGGCTTGCCGGAGAACCCGAAGCCGGGGAGCGACGGGGCGACCACGTGGAACGCATCGACGGCGTCGCCTCCGTTGGCGGTCGGGTCGGCCAGCGGCTCGATGACCTTGTGGAACTCGACGATCGAGCCCGGCCAGCCGTGGGTGATGATCAGCGGGATGGCGTCGGGGTTGGGGGAGCGGGCGTGCACGAAGTGGATGTCGACGCCGTCGATCGTGGTCATGAACTGGTCGAACCGGTTGAGGGCCGCCTCCCGGGCCCGCCAGTCGTAGTCGTCGGCCCAGTACCGGCACACCTCTTGCACGTAGGCGAGCGGGATCCCCTGCGACCAGTCGTCGACGAGCTCCTGCTCAGGCCAGCGGGTGTTCGTTAGCCGTTGCTGGAGATCGGCGAGGAGCTCGTCTGGCACATCGATTCGGAACGGCACGATCTGGTCGGTCATGGCCTGGAGCGTAGAAGTCACCCGACGAGGGTGCCACAATGACCGTCTACCGGTTCAGAGGCAAAGAGGGATCGAGCATGCAGGCCCACAAGATCGCAACCTGGAGCGAGGTTCCCGATCGAGAGCCGATCGGCGCCCTCGTGTCGAACGTCGATCTCGTGATCGTGCGCTGGTCGACCGACGGACGGGCCGACGAGCACTCGGTGTTGTACGGGCGGTGCCTCCACCGGGGTGCCCGGCTGGCCGACGGCCACGTCGCCGGCGACAACCTGCTGTGCGGCGTGCACGGCTGGGACTATCGGATGGACTCCGGGGTGTCGTCGTACAACAATGAGGAGTCGCTGCACCGGTTCAGCTCGTGGGTCGACGGTGACGATCTGATGATCGATCTCGACGAGCTGCTGGCATGGGAGCACGACAACCCCCAGCCCTATGACCGCGACGCCTACCAGGGCGCCTACGCCGACATCCACGGCGGGGACGAGGAACCGCACGTCGGGCTCATCCAGACCCTGGCGGCCTCTGGGCTCGACCGCTACGGCTCGCACGGGCCGAGCGTGGCGATGGGCGTGCCTCGCCAGGAGCTACCGACGTGGGACTCCATCCAGTTCATCACCGCCCAGCTCGCTCGCCGGCCCCGGCTCGACGACGTCGAGGTCGGCCGCTCGGTCACGATCGGGCCTAATGCGGTCAAGCCCCTCAGGCTCGACATCCCGTTGTTCGTGTCCGACATGAGCTTCGGTGCGCTGTCGGAGGAGGCGAAGGTCGCGCTCGCCACGGGGGCCGAGCTGGCCGGCACCGGGATCTGTTCCGGGGAGGGCGGGATGCTGCCCGACGAGCACGCGGCCAACAGCCGGTACTTCTACGAGCTTGCCTCGGCCAGTTTCGGCTGGTCGCTCGACAAGGTCGCCGACGTGCAGGCCTTCCACTTCAAGCTCGGCCAGGGGGCCAAGACCGGGACCGGCGGGCACCTGCCAGGGTCGAAGGTCGTCGGCCGGATCGCCGAGGTACGAGGTCTGCCCGAGGGGGAACCTGCGGTCTCACCGGCGACGTTTCCCGACCTCGGCTGCGAGGACGACTTCACCCGACTGGCCGAGCAGGTCCGCCAGACCAGCGGCGGCGTGCCGATCGGGGTGAAGCTGTCGGCCCAGCACATCGAGGACGACATCGACGCTGCCCTGCGGATCGGGGTCGACTACATCATCCTCGACGGGAGGGGCGGTGGCACCGGTGCCGCCCCGGTGCTCTTCCGCGACAACATCTCCGTGCCGACGATCCCGGCCCTGGCCCGGGCCCGGCGACACCTCGATGCCCGCGGCCGGCGCGACCTCACGCTGGTCATCACCGGAGGTCTCCGGACCCCGTGGGACTTCGCCAAGGCCCTCGCCCTCGGGGCCGACGCGATCGCAGTGTCGAACGCCGCCATGCAGGCCATTGGTTGCCTGGGGATGCGGGCCTGCCACACCGACAACTGCCCGGTGGGAATCGCGACGCAGAAGAAGGACCTCCGGGCTCGTCTCATCGTCGACGAAGCGGCTCGCCGGCTCGAGCGGTTCTTCACGGCCAGCGTCGACCTGATGGCGGTACTCGCCCGGGCTTGCGGCCACGATCACCTCAACCAGTTCTGCACCGACGATCTCACGACCTTCGACCGGGAGATGGCCCACCTGACCGGTATCGCCTATGGCGGTGTGATGTTGTGACCCGATGTTGGCTCGGGCGTGGCCAGCGTCAACCCAGCACCTCGTCGACGACGAGCTGCACATACCGCTGCTCGTCGTAGCCCAGCAGGTCGCGCACCACGTGCTCGTTGTGCTCGCCCATGCCCGGAGCCCGCTGCAGCCGGTGGTCAACATGGCGCCAGCGGGCGGCCTCGCGATCGATCGGGATGGCAACCTCGGGGGCCGACGGTTGGTGCACGATCTGGTAGTGGTGCCGGAGGTGGGGATCTCGCTCGTAGGTGTCGGCGAGGTGCTCGACGGCGGCAGCCGCCACCCCAACAGCCTGGCACCGGTCGGCGCAGTCCCACTTGTCGAGCGTGCCGGTCCACGAGCGGAGCTCGTTATCGAGGGCGTCCTCGTTCCGCTTGCGCTGCTCGGGGGAGGCGAAGCGCTCGTCGGTGGCTAGCGCCGGGCGGTCCATGACCGCGCACAGCGCCGCCCACTCGTCGTCGCCCGCCACGGCGATCGCTACCCACTCGTCGTCGCTGTGCACCGAGCCGAGCGCCGGGTATACCCCGTGGGGGGCGTAGTTGGGATCTCGGTTCGCCCGGCGTGGCGGCTGGACCCCGGTGGCCCGGTAGTGCATCCACTCGACGCCGAGCAGTGAGACCATGCCCGATAGCTGCGTGAGATGGAGCTCCTGGCCGTTCCCGGTGCGGTCCCGCTGGCGGAGGGCGGAGAGGATGGTGGCGGTGAGCAGGTGGGGCGAGGTGAAGTCGGGGTAGGCGATCCCCATGCCCCTGGGGCGCTCGCCATCGAATCCGGTCAGCATGTTGAAGCCCGATGCTGCCATCAAGATGTTGCCCATGCTCGAGCGGACGGCCCATGGGCCCTTGCGGTGGGCGCCGGGCAGGTTGAGCGACACGATGTCGGGCTTGAGCGTCTGGAGCACGTCGTAGGAGAGGCCCATACGATCCATCGCGCCCGGTCGGAAGTTGTTGACGACCACGTCGGCGGTGGCGATCAGCTCCTTCAGCAGGGCCAGGCCCTCCGGGCGGCCGAGATCTACCGCCAGCGACTTCTTGCCGGCGTTCACGCTGTTGAACAGGCCGCCGAGATCGGGGTCTGGCTTGCCGTCGGGTCCGGGCTGGCTCCGCATCGAATCGGGCTTGTTGGCCGACTCGACCCGGATCACCTCGGCCCCGAAGCTCGCCAGCAGGCGGGTGCCGATCGGAGCGGCCAGCACCCATCCCAGGTCGACGACCCGGATGCCGGCCAGCGCTCGGGCGGGATCGCTCGAACGGACCGCGCCGTCGGCGACGGCCGGTCGGCGCGGCCCGCTCGGCTCGAGACCATCGAGCAGGCGTTGGTGCTCGCCAAGTGTCGGGGCCCGCCGGATCGTGACATCGTCGGCCATCGCGTCGGCGGGAGAGCGGACGAAGCCGAGGTCGCGGCCGAGCTGGTCATGGTGAACCGTGAGGAACTGGTCGTTCACGACGTACTGCTCGTGGGTGAGGAGATCGTCGAACGAGAGCACCGGCAGGCAGACGAGATCGGCGTCGAGGGCACCCGCCGCGAACTCATCGCGGCTGAGGGCGGCGGCCAGGGCGAGGGTGGCGGCGGCGACCGGGTTGTTCTTCCGGGGTGCCGTGAGCAGCGACCACTCCCAGTCGTCGCTGGTCATGTCGTGGTCGATGCCGACCCGGTCGCACCAGGCGAGGAACTTCTCGAACCGGTCGGGCCGGACGAGGAGCCCGACGTAGCCACCGTCGGCGCATCGCAGCGCGTTGGACAGACCGGGGCGGCGCGGGATACGGCCGTGCCAGGCCCACTGGGTTGGGGTCGCCGTCTGCATGACCGCCATCGCGGTGGCCTCCTGCAGCGAGATGTCGACGTGAGCCCCCGCCCCGCCAGCGTCGTCTCGGGCGGTGAGGGCGATCGTGGCGGCCGAGGCGGCGGTGAGGCCGGCCATGGTGAAGCTCGGGTCGGCGCCCCCCTGGACCGGGGTCGAGCGGGGCTCGCCCGAGAGCCAGATAAGACCGCCGGCGGCGCCGGCCACGATGTCGGTGGCCTTACGGTGGCGCCACGGGCCGTCGAGACCGAACGGGGTGACCGTGACCTGGATGAGTCCGTCGTTGCTGGCCCGAAGGCGCTCGT
>Ga0224508_10001579_pt1 | contig 20325 bp, 19 predicted proteins | sample SF_Jan12_sed_USG_4_FD_170157 | JGI IMG/M metagenome (GOLD analysis project Ga0224508, IMG submission 170157) | Sediment microbial communities from San Francisco Bay, California, United States - SF_Jan12_sed_USGS_21 | ecosystem: Environmental > Aquatic > Marine > Sediment | place: USA... | reverse complement strand
CCGCCGTGTGAAAGAGGCGTTCGGGCTTCCTACGTATGCCTACCAAGTCAGCGGCGAGTACGCGATGCTCCGCGGAGCAGCCGCCCAGGGCTGGCTCGACTGGGAGAAGGTCATCGTCGAGAGCATGCTCTGCTTCAAGCGGGCCGGCGCCAACGGGGTGCTGACCTACGCGGCCCCCGAAATTGCCAAGCTACTGGGCTGACGCCCGCCCGCTTGCCCGGGCTCGACCCATGTGCCAAACCGGCCGTTCGCAGACCGAGGAGTCCCTGAATGTACCGATGTGAGCTTTGCAATCGAGTGTCGCGCCCCGGAGAGCGGGCGACGAAGGTGGTGACCGAGCGTCGTCCCGCCGAGTACCCGAGCCGCGGCAAAGCACAGAAGGGCCGCATAGCCAGCCGGTCCAAGGCGCAGGAGGATCCGGGTGGCGCAGGCTACGAGATCGCCAAGGAATGCATCGTGTGCTCGACATGCGCGCAGGAGCATCTCGCGAAAGAAGCCGCGCAAGAAGCCGAATCGCTCGGCATCTAACACAGCCGGAATCGCCCCGAGTGTGGTAAGCCGGCTCGATGGAGTGGCCGATCACGATCGTCGTTGGGTCCGTCGCGATGGGCGCCGTGCTGGGCTTGATCGCCCCTGGGCGCGGCAGGCTTCTCGACGCGATTCGCACTTTTGCGGTCGTCTCCTCGGTCGCCGTCGTGGTCGGCCGCCTCATTCCCCACGCGGTCCGCGCCGGCGGCCCGCTGGTCTTAATCGCGGTCGCCGTAGCGTTCGTTGCGCCCTGGCTGATCGAGCGGGCCGCGCACGAGGACCCGGAGCACGATCACTCCTCCACGATGGGCCTCGAGCTCAGCTACTGGGGCCTGATGATCCACAAGCTCGGCGACGGACTGGCGCTGGGCTCGTTCACGGGCGCGGCCCACGTCGGCCATCACCACGGTGACGTGCTCACCGCCATCGCGGTGCACTCCGTTCCGGTGACGGCCCTGATCACGCTCGCCTTCACTTCCGCGCACGGCCGCAACAGTGGCATTCGGCGGGCGATTGGCCTCGCGCTCGTGGGTAGCCTCGGCGTCGTGCTCGCGCAACAGACCTCGCTCGGTGCTTGGACGCGCGGCGAGCCCTGGATCGAAGCGGCCGTCAGCGGGCTCCTGCTGCATGTGGTCACGCATGACTGGGCACACGAACACGACCGCCCGGCCCTTCCCGGCTGGCCGCAAGTAATCGCGATAGCAGCCGGTGTCAGCGTGCTGCTGCTCGGTCGCTAGTTTCCGAGGAGCTCACGAGACGCCGCCACCGCCGAACCGAGGGCCGTGCGTGCCGTGCGCTGTTGCTCCCCCGGTGGCACCGAGAGCAAACGCTCGGCGGTGAGCACCGCGCCGGTCCAACCGCTCGTGTGCCAATCCATACCCCCGGCGAGCGACGGCAGGTGTGTGGGATCCGGATACGGCCAGGGCGTCACGTAGAAATAGGGCTGGTCATAGGAGCCGTCGCCGGGGGAAAAGCCGACACCGATGCTTCGCGCCTCCTCGGCGCCGACCCCGCCATCGAGCGTGATCAGGCTCGCTACATCGAAGTGGTGCGGCCAGCAACGGACCGGTGACGCGGAGGCCTCGTCTGCGACCGTCTCGCGAATCAAGCGGAACGCGTTTGCGAACCATGCCGCAAGCTCGGTACGTGCCTGGGCGCCGGCGTCTGAGAACACGCCTCCTTCGCCGACGGGGTGCGACGGCATGTCGTGAACCGGCAAGGCAAGCGCAGCGTCCTCACACGCGAGCTCTCGCGCCAGCCAAGAAAGGCCTTGCTGCACCGTGTGCCCCGCGAGGCGCATCGAGGAGCGTTCGCGCTCCGAGTCGAGGACCGCCAACCCCAAGCCCTCGAAGACCAGCGCGGCACGCAGCGGTACGGAACCGACGTCATGCCCGCTCAATACGCCAAGCCCAGGATCCCATACGAGGTTGGTGTGGGAGTAGTCCTCTTCGGGGGAAAGCAGACTGACTCCCGGAGCGCTCACCAATTGAGCCGCCCAGTGCAACTGGAGTCTCGCGTTCGAAAGCTCGGTGGGCGAAACGGTGCCGAGCCTCTTCCAAGTCATTGCGTAGAAACTCCTGCGTAACGAATGCCGGTGAGGTCCGCGATTTCGCGCTTCCAGGTCGTGAGGTCGCGCAGCTCGAACTGGTCGAGATGGGCGTGGCCGCAGCCGCGGGCGAGTACTTTCATCAGTTCCACAGTCGCGCGAAAGTAGTTGTCGAGCTGCTGCGCCGATTTCTCGATCTCGAGCCGTGCGCGCAGATGCTCTCGTTGGGTGGCAATGCCGACCGGGCAGTTGTTGGTCTGGCACGCTCGCATCCCGAGGCAGCCGATCGCTTGAATTGCCGCGTTCGAAACCGCGATCGCGTCGGCGCCCAGGGCGAGAGCCTTCACGAAGTCGCCCTCCGTTCGAAGCCCTCCAGTAGTGACGAGCGTCACCTCCGGACGGTTCCGCGCGTCGAGATGGCGTCGCGCTCGTGCCAAGGCAACCATGGTAGGAACCGAGATGTTGTTCTTGAATACGTTCGGGGCGGCACCGGTCGCACCCCCGCGGCCGTCCAGAATGATGTAGTCGACTCGTACTTCGAGCGCGAAGTCGATATCATCCTCGATGTGCTGCGCGCTGAGCTTGAACCCAACCGGAATGCCCCCCGTCGCTTCACGAACCTCCTCGGCGACGCGGCGAAAGTCCTCGGGGCCGTCCAAGTCCGGAAAGCGCGATGGGCTGATGGCCGGCTGTCCTGGCTCGAGCCCGCGCACCGATGCGATCTTCGGGGTCACCTTGTTGCCTGGAAGGTGCCCGCCCGTGCCGGTCTTGGCGCCCTGCCCAGCTTTGAAGTGAAACGCCTGGCACTTCTTGACCTTGTCGAGACTCCAACCAAAACGCCCAGACGCGAGCTCGTAGAAGTAGCGCGAGTTGCTCGCCTGCTCCTCGGGAAGCATTCCGCCTTCACCCGAGCAGATGCCCGTGCCTGCCATCTCGGCGCCCTTCGCAAGGGCGACCTTGGCTTCCTGGCTCAGCGCGCCAAAGCTCATGTCACTGACGAAGATCGGAATCCCGAGCCGAAGCGGCTTCCTCGCCTCCGGCCCAATGATCACCTCCGTACCAACAGGCTGGTCATCGAGGAGCGGCTTTCGAGCAAGCTGAGCGGTCAGGAGCAGAACGTCCTCCCAACAGGGTAGCTGCTGTCTGGGCACCCCCATGGCCGAGACGGATCCGTGGTGCCCCACTTTTTTCAAACCGTCACGTGCGAGCGCCTGGATGTGCTTGTTGAACGGCTCCTCCGGCGTGCCATGCACGTCGGCATAGAGACCAAGATACGCGTCGCGATCGTACGGTTGCGGCGACTTCTCTGCCCAGGTGCAAATCTCGGACTCGTCGACCAGCACCACATCGGCGTCGAGGTCGATCCAGGCGCGGAACTTATGAAGCACCTCCGAGCTATTGTAGGAGCTCACGCCGGTGTCATAGCGATAGTCCCAGCCGTGCAGACCGCAGATGAGATTGTCGCCCTCGACCTTCGCGTCGGCCATCAGCGCGCCGCGGTGCAAGCAACGGCCATACAACACCGAGACGTCGTCGTCGTATCGAAGGACCACCAGGTCGACTCCGGCAACGAGTGCGTACGTGGGCTTCCGGTCCTCGAGCTCGCTCCATTTGGCGATCGGCGCTTTGTTTTGCGTTCGAATCTGGGTGACGGTCATGGTGCATCTCACCACGCCTCGAACACGCAGTGCAAGGGCCGTACGCCCGTTCGGAGGATTTGTTAGCGCCCCGCCTCAACTAGGCGTGCGAAGCGGATGCTCCATCACCTCGCGGTGTTCCTCTGCGCAATGCTCCGGGTCGGCTGCCATCGCTGCGTAGCGTCGGGCCAGGGGTGCTGCAGAGACTCCATGGGCGACCACGCTGAACAAAACGGTCAGCATGACCAGGTCGAAGATCAGCGCCTCATGTGGAAGATCGGCTTCGTCGAGCACGAGTATGCCAAACAGAATCGAGGCCAATCCCCTCGGCCCAAACCAGCCAATGAACAGGACCGTCGGGAAACGTAGTCCCGTGCCGACCATCGCGATCGCGACCGGGACCATTCGAATGACCGTGAGGCTGAGGACCGCGTAGGCAACTGTTCTCGAGGAGCCCGTCTCCAAGGCCGGCGCGGCAAAGCTCACGCCAAAGGCGAGAAACACCAGGAGCATGAGGAGCTGCCCTTCGGCCTCGAGGAAATCGTAGAGCCATTGACAGCGCCCTCGCGTCAATTGCCCCAGCATCATCCCCGAAACAAACGCCGCAATGAACCCATTGCCGCCGACATGCTCCGCACAGGTGAACGCCAGCAAGGCCAGCGCCAGTCCCGTCAGTCGCTCGAACGGGGGCTCGATCCAGCCCTTGGCGGTCGACCACTTGAGCAGCCGGTTGCCAAGCCAGGCGACGGCGACGCCAACCAAGGGACCGAGCGTCACCTGAACGGCAGCGAAGCGTGCCCAGTCCGATGCCGAGCGGGTCACCTCCGCGCTCATGCTTGCAAGCGCGGCGAGCACCAGTACGACGGGAAGCACGATGCCATCGTTGAGCCCACTTTCGACGTTGAGCGCCTGACGAACGCGTGTAGGCACCGCATGATGACTGACGACGGCTTGTCCAAGCGCTGCGTCGGTCGGAGCGAGCACTGCGCCAAGCACCGCGGCCTCGAGCCAGCCCAGCTCCGGAAACATCCACTTCGCGGCCAGGCCGCCGAACAAGATCGTGAGAGGCATTCCGATCGCTAGGAGGCGAACGGGCAATCCGAGCTCTCGACGCAAGGCCGAAAGATCGATCCGCGCCGCGTCGCCGAAAAGGACGAGGATCAAGGTGAGCTCGGCGAGCACGTGCATTGCGCCGTGTTCCACATCGAAACGGAGCCAATCGAGGCCCCAAGGCCCAAACGCGACACCCAGCCCGACGAAGACGAGGGGCGGCGTCAGCGGAGAGACCGCCAAGCGACGCGACACCAGGCCGAAGCCGAAGACGAAGCAGGCAACCAAAATGAACGCGGCGGTGTTCATCGCTTAGATGAGCAACGTGTCTGCTACGATCTCGACCGTTGCGGGCCCATCATGGGCCAGGGCCTCGGTCAGCGCGACCTCGAGCTCTTCGGCCTTCGTCACGCGAAGCCCCAAGGCACCGCACAGCTTCGCATACTCCGCAAAGCTTGGATTGTGGAGCGTGGTCTGCCAGACGTCGTAGTCGGCGCTCCGCTGTTCTTTGCTGATCTTGCCGAGCTCGCTGTTGTTCAGAAGGACGTGGGTGATGTCCATCCCGTACTTTGCGGCCGTCGTATACTCGGCCATGTACTGGCCGAAGCCGCCGTCGCCCGTCACGGCGATGACCTTGCGGCCTTGGAAGCGCGGGTCGCTTTCCTGGGTCGCCGCCCAGGCACCCATGGCCGCCGGGTATCCGAAGCCGATCGAACCCAAATAGCCACTCATCAAGACCGATTGCCGCCGGCATTCGAAATAGCGGCCGAACGAATAGGTGTTGTTCCCGACGTCGACGGCAATGATGGCATCGTCGGGTGCAGTCGCCGTGAGTGCCGCGAAAATCGCCGCGGAATGCACCCCGCCCCCCTCGGTTTCGCTGAGACGCCTCGCCTTTTCTTCCTTCCAAATCGCCCAGCGCTTTACGACGTCAGGTCGCTGGTCGACCCCGGCTGCAAATCCGAGCCGCTCCTTCAGGAGTCGCGCCGTGACGCCGATCTCACCCCAGACCGGGACCGTCACCGAATGAAGCCGGCCGAGCATCATGGGATCGTAGTCGACCTGCACGATCGGCTTGTAGCTCGTGATGCCGGTGTGGTTGCTGAAGCTGGCGCCGAACACGATCAGCAAATCGGCCTCGTTCATGAACCAGCTGGCCACCGGAGTTCCGCTGCGTCCGAGCACCCCACAGCCGAGCGGATGGTCATCGGCGATGAGCCCTTTGCCCTTGAACGTCGTGAGCACAGGGGCGTTGAGCTGCTCTGCCAGGGAGATGACGGGTTCCATGACGAAACGAGCGCCGTGCCCAACGACGATCACCGGCCGCTTGGCGTCGGCAATGCGCTTCACCGCGTCGTCGAGCGCGTCGTGAGGGGGCGTGATCTCTCGCGAGGTCATCCGGCCTTCTGGCGACGCCGCCTTCGTTTCCGGCGCTTCGACGACCTGAACGTCGTCGGGAAACACCATGTGCGAGACGCCCTGCCCTACGATCGCGTTCTTACAGGCCAGGCTCGCGATTTCTGGGAAGTTGGAGTCCTTGGCCGCCACCGCGGTGTACTTCGCCACCCCGCCAAACGCCGCGGCCAGGTCCACCTCTTGGAAGGCACCGCGTCCAATGAGGTGTGTCGGCACCTGACCCGTGAGCGCAAGCACCGGCGCGCGATCCACGTGCGCGTCCCAAAGCCCTGTCAACAGATTGGTGGCGCCTGGACCTGCGATCGCAAAGCAAGCAGCCGGCCGTCCGGTGAGCTTTCCGTACGCGGACGCGGCAAACGCAGCCGCGCCTTCGTGCCGGATGCCGAAATACCCGAGTGCGCCTTTTTTTTCCTGCCGCCGCATCGCGTCGGCGAAGCCCAGATTCGAATGCCCGACCATCCCCCAGACCCAACGGACACCCCAGTTGACCAGCGTCTCGATCATGACGTCGCTGCTCGTCCGGATGTGCGCTTCTTCCTCCGGAAACGCGACGTACACGCCGTCTTCACGCACTTCGACGGGGAACGTCTCTACGCCGTCGTCGAATCCACCCGGCGGCTCGCCGGTGAGCGGGTGGAAGTCCCAGCCGTGCCAGGGGCAGCGGAGCAAGCCGGCTTCGATGGAGCCTTCCCCGAGCGGCCCGCCCTGGTGCGGGCACTTGTTGTCGAGGGCAGCGAACTCACCTTCAAAGTGCGTCAGACACAGCGTTCGGTGCTTGCATGTGACCGGTTTGACGCGTCCCTCGGGAAGCTCGTCGAGATCGAGTACCTTCAGCCAAACACTGCTCTGCTCGCCCATTTAGACATCCTTCGCGAAGGCTCGAGCGTTTCACGAACGGGCCGCGGCTGTAAAGGACGTTCGGCGAGCGCGAATGTTACAGGTTACCCGCGAGACGCTCGATTTCCTCGGCGCCACTACCGTCGTGCTGCACGAGCTCTTCGACGTCTTCCTCGCGAAGCCGAATCACGCCGATCTTCTCTGGGCGAAACCCTGTCATCCCGGCGTAGAACTCACGAATCTGGTCCATGTCGGCGCTGATGTCTCCGGTGAGATCGATCGCCGGGCCAATGCCGCCGACCTTCTTACCGACGTCCAGGTACGAGAGAACGACTGGAACGTTGGCCTTTCGCGCAATGTGGTAAAAGCCCGACTTCCAATAGTCGACGTGCGAACGGGTGCCCTCGGCCGGGACCATCAGAACCAGTGACTCGTTGTTCTCGAAGTGCTCGACCATCTGACCGACGACGCCGCCAGGACGATGTCGCACGATCGGGATGCCGCCGAGCCACTTGAAGAACGGACCGAACGGCGCCTTGAACAGCGTGTGCTTACCCATCCAGCGCACCGGAATGTCGTAGACGAACGCCATCGCAAGCATGAACGGCATGTCCCAGTTGGACGTGTGCGGCGCGGCGATGATCACGTATCGATCCACCGGGGGCCGCGCGCCATCCGTCTTCCAACCGGCGACCCGAAGGAACGCCTCGCCTATCCATCGCTTGATCATTGCGTTTATCGCCTGCGCAGGACCTAATCGCTGTATTGCAGACCCGGGCACAGGTGACGAGAAATGCCGGGGTTCGTGACAGAACTTTTACAATCGGCGCAGATAGGCCGGCCTGTAACATTGCTCACGCGCTAGGGTAAGCTCCCCTGATGGAGGAGGCCCGATGAAGCTCTACACCAATCTATTTTCGCCAAACGCACGCAAAGTGCACGCCGTCGCCAAGGAGCTCGGGCTCGAGCTGGAAACACAGACGCTCGACCTCCGCGCCGGTGAGCAGCGCACCGCCGAATATCTCGCGCTCAATCCGAACGGCAAAGTCCCCACCCTCGTCGACGGTGACACCGTCTTGTGGGAGTCCAATGCGATCATGTGTTACCTCGCCGGCAAAGGCGACACCGAGCTGTGGCCGAAGTCCGCGAAGCGATACGACATCCTCCGATGGATGTTCTGGGAATCCAACCACCTGACCAACGCGCTGAACCGCCTCTTCGGTCAGAAGTTCTTCAGCAGCGGCAACCCTGATCAAGAAATCGTCGATCGCGCCACCAAGGACTTCCGTAAGTACGCAACGATTCTCGACGGTAACCTGTCGGACAAGAAGTTCGTCACCGGGGATACCCTCACCCTCGCAGACTTCGCAATCGGCGTCTGCTTCGGCTACCAAGTGCCACTAGAGCTCCCCGTGGACGGGCTCGATCACGTCGCGAGCTGGTGGACCGCCTTCTCCGCCACCGAATCCGGAAGAATCCTCCTCCCTGGTTGACCGAATCAGCCAGACGATCGGAGAACGGTTTGTGCTGCCGCGGGTGTTTGGGAGGTCGGGTCTTGGTTGGGTTGCCCGGTACGGCTTGTTTACACCGCCCCGCCCACCCCCACCCGTAATCCTCCCTGGCGCGGCATGCGCTTCGCTCTGCCTTGCCGGCGCATTCGCGCCGGGCTTCGCCCTGCGGGCTCGCGCTGTCGCCTGCCGTTTGGGGACGTGGTTGGTCGTGTCTCCGTGTGGAGGGACACGGCGAAACGCGATGCGGGGGTTCGGCGGCGTCCCTGAATCCATATCCATTCAATAGGAGAACGGCTCGGGATGGGCAGCACAGGGATTGGGTCGAGCCTAGCCGTGGGTCGTCTTAAGGAATAGGGGGCGAGTGGGTCCCAATCCCGAGCACGCCCGTCGCGAGCCGTTCTCCGATTGTGTAGTTCACCGTCGCAGCCCCATATCGCGGCTTTTTCCGCGCCTCGGTACGCCCCACGCGTGCTAGCGTGCCCGGCTCAACTTTAGGAGGATTCATGCGTTCTGTGCTTCTAGTTTCTGCTCTCACCGCCGGCGTGATGTGGCTTGCCCTTGGCAGCGCCCCGGCCGAATCCCAGTCCGACGGCAAGGCCGCGTCTTGTCAGACTTGCGGGCAAAGTGCCGCGTGTCCGCACTGCGCGGCTGGCAAAGACTGTCCCCACTGCACGGAGGGCAAGGCCTGCCCGCACTGCGCCCAGGGCAAAGCCTGCGCAGAGTGCAAGAAGGGCAAGGCGTGTGCACACTGTGCCAAGGGCCACCCTCATCACGGCAAGTGGGGTTCGCACAAGTGGGAATACAAGTGCGTTCGCCCAGCCAAGAAGCCCGAAGCCATGACCCAACAGTTCTCCGGGCTCGGAGATGAGGGCTGGAGGCTCGTGGAGGCCGACGGCGGGGTTTGGTGCTTCAGCCGCATGCAGCGCACCGAGTAGTTGGTCTCGCGGAGAGTGGTTTGCGGGCTGGCGCGTCTACCCGCGCGCCAGGATTTGGTCCGAGATGTAGCTGGCCATGGTGTAGACGGTGATCTGAGGGTTCACCAAGAGCGAGGATGGGAACAGGCTCGCGTCTGGCACGTAGACATTGTCGAGGTCGTGGCAGAGCCCGTTCGGCCCAACGACGCTCTTTTCGGGGTCGTCGCCCATCCGCATCGTCCCCTGCGGGTGGTACGAGGTGATGCGATACATGTGCTTGCCGTTTTGAAGGCTGTTGATCACCGAGTCGACTTGGTCCGCACTTTCGATGGTCGTTCGCCGAGTCGTCGGTAGATACACACGGCGCGCGCCGGCAGCAAAGTAGATCCGAGCGGTCCCGCGAAGCGCCTCCCGCATCGACTCGAAATCTCGGTCGTCCAGGTCGTACTCGATGCGCTTGCGATCGCCGTCGAGAAAGACTCGGCCCACGTTGTGGTCGTGAATCAAAGTGACGGCGGCCTGGAACTTCTTGCTGTTCTCCATGAACTCGACGAAGTCGCTGCCGACGCCTCCGTCGATCCAGGCGCTGGTGATGACGGGGCCGACCATGCCGGCTTCCAGCAAGTAGCCGCCTTTGAGGGGGTTTTCGATGTCGCCCGCTTGCGCGCTCAGCGTGGCCCCAACCCAGGCGTAGATGTCGTTCTCGTGTTCCCCGAATACCGCCAGCGAAGGGTGGCACGCGAAGTTGAGACCGATTTGGCCGCTGCTGTTCCCGACTTTGCTCCGCTGAAACAGAAGCGGGGTCTGCACCGCGCCAGCAGCGACGACGACCAGGCCGGCACGGACCTGGACGGGCTTTGCTTTTCCGTCGGCACCGGTGGCAACCGCACGGACAGCCGTCACCCGCCGGTCACTGACCTCGAAGGTTTCGGCTCGGGTGCCGCTGAGAATGGTCGCGCCCTGCTCGCTGGCCCAAGGCAGGTAGGTGACCAGCATCGACTGCTTGCGATCGGACTTGCATCCGGAGACACAGTGACCCGTGAGCGCGCAGTTCCGAATGTTGCGAGAGATTGGAGACGCCGGGATGCCGACCTTCTTGGCGCCTTCGATCAGCAGTCGGCCGTTGTAGTTGACCTCGTGCGGCTCGTTTTGGTGGACGGAGAGGTTTCGCTCGACTCGTTCAAAGTAGGGACGGAGCGCCTCGGGCGAGAGGTTGTCGAGGCCGTGCTTCTCAGCCCAACTTGCAAGCACCTGGTTTGGCGCACGAAAACATGCGGCTGCGTTGACGACGGTCGAGCCTCCAACGCACTTGCCCTGAAGGATGGCGAGGTCCCCGGTGGTGTTCAGCTGGTTTCCATGGTCCTGGTACAAGGTCTCGAGGGCGGTCGGCGCATGCTCCTGAAATTCACTAGACCGGATGTGCGGCCCTGCCTCGAGGACCACGACCCGTGCACCAGAGCGCGCAAGCTCGTACGCCGTCACCGCGCCGGCGGCGCCCGAGCCGATGACCAGGACATCCGCTTCGAGGTTGAGGCCGGTCTCGGGGATCTGATCCGGCGACGTCACTTTCAGAGCGGGAAGGCGTTGGATCGTGGCTTTGGGCAGGTTCGCCATGATCGTCACCCGTTCGTGGCGCGGGGCATCGGCGCATTGCCTAGGCTTGCGATTCCCCCGGCCTCGGAAACGGGGCCCTGATAGCCGATGGCCCGTCCTGCTTCGATGTCCTTCCAGTACCCATAGCAGACGAGCTTCTTGAGGAGCGAGGAGATCCCGCGTTGGATCTCGATGCCCTGTTCCCAACGCTCGATGTAGGCGAGCCGCCGCTCCTCCGAGAGCTTGACGAAGCGCGCGAAGTGCAGGCCGATGAAAACCGCGCCGTAGTCGAATAGCTTGAGGCCGATGCGGACTTGCTCGAGCATCGGCGCATCCATCAAGCTAAACGCATGTTGGATGTTGTCGACGACGGGAACTTCAAAGCGCGGTTTCAGCGAGCTGCCATCGGTCGGCAAGTACACTTCCGCAAAGCGCTCGAGGAGATTACGTTCGTCGCTCGTGAGCGTGATTGCGTTCGGCAGCGTGACGGCGTCATCGCGACACGCGGGAAGGACCAGCACGCTTGCGCCGGTGAGCACCGTGAGCTTATTGAAGGTCCTGCGGTAGAGCTTGTTTCGCATCGCCAGATCCCGGCCGGACCCTATCACGTCGTGGCGCGAGATACACCGCCAGGGCGAGCGCCAGTGTCAGCGTCAGTGCCAGTTTCAGGGTCAGCGTCAGCGTCAGTGCCAGCCCTGTCCCGCTGGCGCAGACCGTCGTCGATCAATCGTTGAGTCGTCTCTGTCACCTGACGGTGCAGGCTTGCGACGGTTTCCGGATCGTCGGCCGCCTCCGGGCCGTAGGGCAGGCGGATGGGCTCGCCCACGATGTATTGAAGCTCGGTGGGGAAGGGGAGTGCGCCGAGGCCCATGTAGATGGGCGTGACGTACTTGTCGCCGAGCAGCTGTGAAATGAATCGTCCGAAACCGCTTTGTCGAACGCGATCCTGGGGTACGACTTGCACGTAGAGCTCTTCGTTGCCGAGCCCTGCAATCGGGATGATCGGCTTTTGTGCACGCAGGGCGGTGCGAATGAAGCCGTGGCTGTTCTCCCATTGCAAGCGATAGGCATCCTCCGGACCGCTGAGTGCTTCCTTCGCACCGCCTGGGTAGACCAGGACCAGTTGATCATCTTGTAGCAACCGAACGGTCGCCTCAGGCTCTCCTTCGATGGCGCCCATGCTGTGAGCAAGGTCGCGAAAGATTGGCAGCGCGAAGACCACGCGGTCTCCGAGGGACCGCACGACTCGTCCCCTCCCTTCGAGAATGAGCCGCAAGAGAACGGGGAGGTCGATGCCGAAATGGCCATGGTTGGTCACGATTAGACCGCCTTCGTCGAGGGGTATGTTTTCGACACCTTCGATCGTCGGCTGAAACCACTGATGCAGGAACGAAACCCGGTGAAGCAGGCGCTCGTAGGCTTCGCGGTCGAGTGGTTGCGTGCTGGCTTGGCTCGGCTCTTTCATACGCATGCGCCCCGCTCATCTATGCGCTACGTTCCGCGCCTCATGCAACCCCTCGAATCGGTTTCCGGGCGGTACGGGCCCTACGGCGGACGCTACGTTGCCGAGACCCTCATGCCTGCGCTCGACGAGCTCACCCGGGCCTACGAAGAATCTCAGCGGGACCCGGCGTTTCAGGCCGAGCTCGATTCGCTTCTCCATCACTATGCCGGGCGCGAGACGCCAACCTATTTTGCCGCCCGCCTCAGCGAAGAGGTGGGGACGCGGGTCTGGCTCAAGCGCGAAGACCTCTGCCACACCGGCGCCCACAAGGTGAACAACACCATCGGCCAGATTCTGCTGGCCAGGCGGATGCACAAGACCCGGATCATCGCAGAGACGGGCGCTGGCCAGCACGGCGTCGCGACCGCGACCGCATGCGCCCTCATGGGTTTGCCCTGCGAGGTGTTCATGGGGGCCGAGGATGTGCGCCGCCAGGCGCCCAACGTTCAGCGCATGGAGCTGCTCGGCGCGAAGGTGCACTCGGTCACCTCTGGTTCTGCGACGCTGAAAGACGCGATGAACGAGGCGCTGCGCGACTGGGTGACCAACGTGCGCACCACACACTACTGCGTCGGCTCGGTGGCCGGTCCGCATCCCTATCCGATGATCGTTCGGGACTTCCAGGCTGTCATCGGCCGCGAGTCGCGCGTGCAGATGCTGGACCAGGCGGGCAAGCTGCCCGATGCGGTCGTCGCCTGCGTAGGCGGCGGCTCGAATGCGATGGGCATCTTTGCCGGCTTCATCGATGACGAGGCTGTCCGCTTGATCGGGGTCGAAGCGGCAGGCGACGGAATCGCCACCGGTCACCACGCGGCGCCACTGTGTGCAGGGGGCGTGGGCGTGCTGCACGGCGCAAAGAGCTACGTGCTCCAAACGGAGGACGGGCAAATCGTCGAAGCGCATTCGATCAGCGCGGGGCTCGACTACCCCGGTGTGGGTCCCGAGCACGCCTGGCTCAAGGACACCGGCCGTGCGACCTATACGGCAGTCACCGATGACGCCGCACTCGATGCATTTCAGCAGCTATGCCGCACGGAGGGCATCATCCCTGCGCTCGAAACGAGTCATGCATTTGCTCATCTTCCCACGCTGGCCAAAGAGCTCGGGCTGGATGCCGACATTTTGGTCTGCCTGTCCGGGCGGGGCGACAAGGATCTCGAGACGGTGATCGAGAAGCTCGAGGAAAGGGGCTGACCGGGGTGGGCCGCATCGCTGACGCGTTCGAGAACGCGCGAAAGGAGAACCGCGCCGCCCTCGTCATCTACCTCTGCGCCGGGGACCCTGATCTGAACGCGACCGTGGAGCTGGTCGTGGCGGCTGCGGATTCAGGCGCCGACGTCATCGAGCTCGGGGTGCCATTCAGTGATCCGACCGCCGACGGTCCGGCGATTCAACGTGCTGCGGAGCGATCTTTGCGCGGGGGAACGACGCTCGCCAAGGTGCTCGAAACGGTGCGTGTGATTCGCGGCCGCACCGACGTACCCATTCTGCTGTTCGGCTACTACAATCCGATTCTCGCCTATGGTGAGCAGAAGCTCGTCGATGACGCGGCGGAGAGCGGGGCCGACGGATTCCTCGTCGTCAATCTCCCGCCCGAGGAAAGCGCAGGGCTCCGAGGGCCTGCGGTCGAAAGTGGCCTCGACTTCGTCCCCCTCGTCGCCCCTACGAGCGATCCGCATCGCATCAAGCAGGCCGGAGAAATGGCGACTTCGTTCATCTACTATGTCTCGATGACCGGTGTGACCGGCTCGACAGCAACCGATTTGGCGAGCGCGTCGAAACGGGCGAGCGCATTGCAGCGGGAGCTCGGGCGCCCGCTTGCAATCGGCTTTGGTGTGAAGACCAAAGCCGACGTTGCGGCCGTCTCACCGCACGCCGACGGTGTCGTGGTTGGTAGCGCCGTGGTTCAAGCGATCGAAGCTGCGGCCAGCACCGATGAGGCGGTGGCTGCGGTCCGCGCCTTGGTCTCCGAGCTGACCGGAGGCCTCGGCCGGCAGTAATGGCCTTGCTTTGGTTCTCGAGGGACGATACTGTCCCTAAATGGCCACTGTGAATGTCATTTCAGCCAACCTACCGATTCTCCGCGAGCTATGCGACCGCATTGGTCAGCTCGAGCTCGCACAGCGGGTTGGCGTCTCGAGGCGCACCATCGCGCGCCTCGAGAAAGCCGAAGTCGCTGACCCCGGGGTCGACCTGATGACACGCATCGGATCGGAGCTCGGAGTGACCCTCCCGATACTCACGGAGCGGGCGCTTCAGGCCGTGACCCTCGCGCTGCCCGAGGATGTCTGCACTCTGCTCGCGTCGCCGGAAGGCCCAAAAACGCTAGAAGCCATGATCCGCGCCGCGCGACATCCCCGCTGACTCAATCCACGAACCCGTCAATCCTTTGGCTTCCTTACCCTAGCCAGGCTGGTCGTGGCCGCTTCGGCGATGGCCTTCCTCAGATCATCATCGTCAACTCGGCTCAGCGCGCGTCCGAGCTCCTCGGGCAAGGCCGCCAAACGCACTGGCTCTGGCGGGCGCGGCGCAGCCTGGGGGCGCTTCGGGATGTCCGGCAAGGGCCCGACCTGAAAACGGATCTTCTCAATGCCGCTCGTCGGTGCGGCCTCGCGTAGGCGGGTCAGCAAATCGTCGCTGAGGTAGTGCAACTCGTTGGCCCAGACCGAAGAGCTGACATGCACGATGAGAACTCCGCGCGAAAGCCGGACAGGACGCGCGTGCTCCAAGATGCGCGGCGGGACCGAGCGACTCCACCAGGAGAAGGCCTTCGCGGCTTCGAGCTGGTCCGGCGCTGGATAGACGCCCTTGAGCAACTTGGCGACGGACTCGAGCTTCCCCTTTTTGCGCTTAGCCATCGTCGAGGCTCGCCTTGTATAGGGCGAGAAGATCGTCTTGGGTGCAGGGACGAGGGTTGAGCGCATGGCAGGAATCGGCAAACGCCAGTGCAGCCAACCGTGGCAGTTGACCTTCTTCGATGCCCTGTGATCGAAGGTCAGAGGGCAGACCGATCGACTTTCGCAGGGCTCTCACGGCACCCGCGCACTCGAACGCCATCGTGCTTTCGTCGCTGCCGCGAACGCCGAGTTGCCGTGCGATCTCTGCGATGCGCTTTGGGACCGCTGCGCGATTGAAGTCGAGTACTGCGGGTAGGCAGATCGCATTCGCCAGCCCGTGGTGCATTCCGAGCTCCGCCGACAGCGGGTGCGCGAGAGAATGGCAGGCGCCAAGGCCCTTTTGGAAGGCGACCGCCCCCATCATGGCTGCCTTCAGCATGTCCTTGCGCGCCCGAAGGTCGTTGCCATCGTCGGTCGCCGCTTTGAGCGAGCGGTGGCAGAGCCGAACGCCGCCGAGCGCAATCGCGTCGGCCATCGGGTGATCGCCTATGGATGCATAAGCCTCGATGCAGTGGGTGAGGGCGTCCATGCCTGTCGCCGCAGTCATGCCTGGTGGCATGGTTTGCGTCATGACCGGATCGAGAATGGCGACCTCCGGCAACAAGAGCGGCGAGAAGATCACGGTCTTTCGGTTGGTGGCTTGAATCGTCACGACGCCGCTTCGGCCGACTTCACTCCCCGTTCCCGCGGTCGTCGGGATCGCAATCATGGGCGGCAGCGGCGCCTTGATTTTTGCGCTGCCTCCAGTGGCATCGTCGTACTCGGCCAGAGGGCCAGGATGCGTCGCGGACAGGCGCACCAGCTTGGCCACATCGAGCACGCTTCCACCCCCGACACCCAGCACCAGGTTGGCCTCGAAGTCGTCGTAAATCCGTGCCGCGCCTAGGACTTCGGTCTCGAGCGGGTTGGATGAGATCCCAAGCGTCGATTCGTGCGGGAGCCCCGCGGCGTCGAGAGCGGCGCGAACCGGTTCGAGCAAGCCCGCCTTTTCGACAACGTGATCGGAAACCAGCAGCACGCGCTCGGCTCCGAGTCGCTGCGCCTCGTTCCCGCACTGCGTTACAGCACCTTCACCGAGCACGACCCGCGTCGGGAAGCTCCAGTAAACCAAGTTCGGTGTGTCGGTCATTCTCTGCCTACGCGCCTCTCCATGAGCGCATGAATAGCATCATCGGAGCTGATGCGACCCTGGGAGAGGGCAACAAATGTCGATGAGATGGGGGTCTCGAGCCCCAGGCGCCGGGCGTGCTCCATCATTTGGGCCGCGACCTCGATGCCTTCGATGTAGGCGCCGGCTTCTCCGACCGCGTTGCTGAGCGTGGCCCCTTTCGCCAAAGCGCGGCCAAGCCGGATCTCGGGGCGTTCGTCTCCTGCGACGGCGGCAATGAGATCGCCGAGGCCCGCAAGGCCCATGAACGTCGACTCCTCGGCGCCCAGCGTCTGCCCGATGCGAGAGACTTCGACCATCCCCCGCGTCGCGAGCACCGCAAGCGTGCTGGGCCCTACACCGACCTCTTCGGCATAGGCGAGGACGACCGTCAGAAAGCCGACCGTCGCGCTCGCAAGCTCGACGCCGACGACATCCGGCGTGTCGTACACGCGAAGCTCCGAGCCGCCCAAAGCGTCGCGAACCATTTCGGTGAGCTCGGGAAAGCCGGTGCCGAGAATCGCGCCGCTCGGGCGCCCTTCGGCCAACGCGTCGGCGACGAGTGGGCCTGCGAGCGCACCGAGCCGTCGGCAGACCGTCTTTTCGGCGATCACCTTGGTGATGGTTCTGAGCTCGGGGCCGATCAGGCCGCGACTGATGTGCACCATCAAGTGCCGGCCGTCCACGACTTCGCCCAGCTGCTCGGCGGCCTCGATCGCGTGCCGCGCCGGCACCGCCATGAAGATGAGCTCGCAATCCCGGATGGACCTGATGTCGGTCGAGGTTTGGATTGGATCGAGAAGCTCGCGATCTTTTCGGCTCCAGACGACGACCTCGTGTCCATGTCGCGCCGAGGCCTGCGCGATTGCGCGTCCAAATCCACCGGCGCCTACCACCCCGATGCGAAGGTTCATTGGTGTCCCCCCAACAGCTCGATCTCGCACGCCGCTTTCAGTTGTTCGGGGCTTGCAATGTCCGGGGCGAACGGGACCAGTCGGTTTTGGTAGTAGAGCAGCAGAGACGGATCACCGATGACGATGCGATCGCCTTGTCGCGTTGCAGCCGTCGAATCGTGGTAACCGTTCCAGAAGCTCAGAGCGCGTTCGAGCAGCTCCTCCGGAGAGTCCTCTTTGACGACTTCGCTCGTTCGGACCCGGCCCTGCCTTTCGAGGGCGAGTAGGCGCTCGCGGGCCTCACCAAGCTCCCGGCAGAGGGTTTCGCTGTCGACCCCGATCTCGCCGCGGAGTCGCATCCGCGCGAACAGGTCCATCCCCGGAGTCGATTGCACGAAATCGCGGAACAGCACGTGGGCCACGACCTGCGTGCTCATCAGGAGCGTCTCTTTCTGAAAGCGTTGTGCGAGCACCTCGCCGAGCTCCCGCGTGTACGCCGCGTCGCGCGCTGCGTCGACCACGGCCTTTCCGCGATGCTCGACGTAGCCGCCGGCGTCGATCGACCGTCCGGTCGGCGTCAGCGACTGCCCCTCGGTGTCTACAGCGTTGCCAAACGGGTCGATTGGCTCGCCGAATCGAATGATGCAGCCGCCGCGCATTCCGACCATCTTTCGGAAGAACGCGAACCAGCGATCGATCCGAGAGAATTCATCGTCCTCGATGATGTACCGAGCCTGCCCTTCTTCGGTGAGCCAGTCCTTGACCAGCGTTTCCGCTTCGAGGACCAGTGCGTAGTTGATGGTCGTCGGGACGAACCAAACCGGACGGTCGACCCGTCGCACCCGATTGGCCGTGAATGCCCCGACTGCAGAGCCGAGGAGACCGAGCTTGAGGTGGCGATCGATCATGCCGGAGCGGCTTCGGGTGCCGCCAGGGAAGAAAAGCGAGTGATAGCCACGCTCGATCATCACCTGCGAGTACAACTTCAATACGCGCTTATATAAGCTGACCTGAATCCGCCGATCGACGCGATAGGCCCCCAGGTTGTGCATGAAGAAGCTGATGATGGGGTTGGTGAAAAGGTTCTTGCCGGCTCCGTAAATGACCGGCGGCAGCCCGGATGTCTCGAGCGCCTGCGAAAGAACGATCGAATCGAGGTTCGAAGAGTGGGTCGGGACGAAAACCAGACTTCCCCGGTTTTGCAGGTTCCGAAGGTGGTCGAGGTCGCCCTGGACTCGAAGGACGCGGTCGAGCGATGCCGGGGAGCCGGCCATCAATCCTTCGGTGAAGCGCCGCGGCTCCATCACGCCGCCAATCAAACGCGGCGCGGCCAGTCGGGCGAAACGATACACGCGAGGGTCGAAGTTGCCGGCGATGTCGCGCGCCATGTTGGTCACGATCGTGTGCAGGACCCGTCGCTGCTCGGTGTCGTCCATCTTGCCGATACGGCGAATCATCGAGCGCCAATACCCGAGCCGATCGCGTGCCTCTTGGTCGCGCTGTTTTTCGAGCCGCCGAATCTCGTGGAAGGCGGCATCGTTGAGCGCCATTTCCAGTCGAGCGCGGTCGGTCTCGTGAGCGGCGCAAATTCGGTTCACGACGTCGGAGATGACATCGTCACGCTCGCTGTTGAACCAGAAGATCGACGGGTCGCTCGGCCGCGGAACGTACGGCTTGAGATGCGGCAGACGAAGGGGCCGTTCCGACAGGAAGCGTTTCAGCATTGCAACACCCTAAACCGCCTCGAAGTAACGGCGAAGCTCCCAGTCACTCACAGCTTTGCGGTACTCGCGGCACTCCCAGTCTCGGGTACGGATGAAGTGATCGATGAAATCGTCGCCGAGCGCTATCCGGGCGACCTCGCTTCCTCGAAGGCGTTCGACGGCGGCTTCGAGTGTGAGGGGAAGCGCAAGCGCAGGGTCGCGGTCGCTGGTCGCGTCGCCGCTGGTCATCGCCGGCGGTTCGACCTTCTCGGCGATCCCATACAGGCCCGCGCCGAGGCATGCCGCCATCGCGATGTAGGGGTTGATGTCGGCGGCAGTCTGCCGGAACTCGATTCGCGTCGCGTGATCCGTCGGACCGAGGATAACCCGCGAACCGCAGGTCCGATTTTCGATTCCCCAGGATGCGTTCAATGGAGCCCAGACTCCGGGGACGTAGCGCTTGTAACTGTTGACGAAGGGCGAATAGAGCGCGGTGAGCTCCGGAGCGAGGGTCACCAGACCCCCTAAGTAGTGCCGTCCGGTCTCACTCAATCGGTCGGTTCCCGCGGCCGCGAAGAGGTTGATCTGCTCTCCCGCGTCCCAGAGGCTTTGATGGATGTGCCCGCTCGAACCGGGCAAATCCGCGTTCCATTTGGCCATGAAGGTCACGGACAGGTCGTGCCGCGCGCAAATCTGCTTGAGCGTCGTCTTGAAGAGCGCCGCCTGGTCCGCCGCGGCGAGCACATCGTCGTAGCGGAGCGCCGCTTCCCAGACACCCGGGCCCGTTTCGGTGTGGATCCCTTCGATCTCGATGTCGTATTCGGCGCAGGTGTCCCAAATGTCGTCGACCAGGGCTTGATGCTGCCCTGCGCGTACCCAGGAGTACCCGAACATGCCGGGGCTCAGCGGTTCGAGATTTCGGAAATCCTTCTCATACATCGACTCCGGCGTCTCCTGAAAGACCCAGAACTCGAACTCGGCGGAGAACTTGGCCGTGAAGCCGGCATCGCCTGCCTCATCGATGACCTTCTTGAGCAAGTTCCGAGGGCATGCCGGGTGGGGCTTGCCGTCCAGGGTAAAGAAGTCGACGAGGAAGTTGGCGGTGTCCGGAGCATCAGGAAGAACGCGAAAGGACGACGCATCGATTCG
>Ga0224508_10001578_pt1 | contig 20346 bp, 16 predicted proteins | sample SF_Jan12_sed_USG_4_FD_170157 | JGI IMG/M metagenome (GOLD analysis project Ga0224508, IMG submission 170157) | Sediment microbial communities from San Francisco Bay, California, United States - SF_Jan12_sed_USGS_21 | ecosystem: Environmental > Aquatic > Marine > Sediment | place: USA... | reverse complement strand
TTTCTTCCATGGTCACAGGTAGCTATGCCAAAACAGGAGGGTGTCCGGCGCATCGGTCTGTACGCCTCGAGAGCAGTTGCACACCTGAACGAACGCTGGGCTTTTCCGGCCCTGCCGGATTCACTACCCAGGTTCATGAGCGTGTTGCAGCCACTGGAATTCGAGGGCGTTGACCCAAGGCAACAATGGAGCATCTTCCCGTACGCCTCATCGACTTACGATCGGGTAGCTGATGACGTCCGTTACAAAGCCGGTGTCGATGTGTTCTGGCGCCCTTCCAGCAACTTTCAGTTGACTGCTACCGCCAATCCCGATTTTGGCTCGGTCGAAGCAGATGACGTTGTCGTGAACCTTACTGCAGATGAGACTTTTTTCCCGGAGAAACGTCTGTTCTTCCTGGAGGGGCAGGACATTTTCAATACGACGCCGCGCACTGAAGCTGACTTCCGCCTGAAATTCACCACCGTAAACACGCGGCGAATTGGTGCCAGACCGCGACCGCCGGACTTGCCGCCGGGTGTGTCTTTGCCAACACGCGAAGAAGTTCGGCCGTCCGATTTGCTTGGCGCTGCCAAAACGACCGGACAGATCGGTTCGATTCGCTACGGTGCTCTCGCGGCACTCGAAGATGAGAGTGAATTCCTCGCCGACGATAGCCTCCTGTATTTTCAGGACGGGAGGGCTTTCGGCGCAGTCCGGTTTCTTTACGAAGACGATCGAGGTGCTGCTTATCGCGGTCTGGGATTCATCTCGACATTTGTCGGACATCCGGAAGCAGACGCGCTGGTTCACGCCATCGACTTCCATCGTCTGAGCAGTAGTGGGGTCTGGAACGTCGATGGTCAAATAGTCTACTCGGCTCTGGACGAGTCGGGCAGCGGCCTCGGCGGCTACGCAGACTTCGAGTACAGACCGCAACAAGGAGTCAAGCACGTATTACAGTTGACCGCCTTTGATGACAAACTCGACGTAAACGATTTTGGTTTTCAGATACGTAACGATATCCGCGACGTTCGTTATGCCTTCGAGTGGGTGAAATCTGGCCTTTCATGGGCCCGCGATTTCGAATCATCGACTTTTCTGCGCTACGCAGAGAACGGAGATGGCTTCAGAACCAACTTCGGCCTGGGGCCAGGCATCGATATCAAGCTGAACAATCTACATTTAATCAATCTGAACCTGAGGTACTTTTTTGACCGATTCGATGACAGGAACAGTTTTGGGAACGGCACGTTCGAAGTCGAAGCCGGGCCGAGTGCCAGCGTTGGCTATGAGACCGATGCAGCAAAACCGATCAGCTATTTCGCCTTTTCGGAGTACCGGAGTGAGGCCGTTGGTGGATATTCCCTCGAGGGCAGCGCCGGATTCAGCTGGCGGCCGAGCCACAATGTCACTCTTAATTTTGAAACCAGCTATAAAGACCGTAATGGATGGCTGTTGCACCAGGAAGACCGGAACTTCACGACATTTAACTCTATAGAGTGGCAACCCAAGCTTACTCTGGATTACTTCCCCTCAGCCAAACAGCAATTTCGCATCGCCTTTCAATGGGTCGGCCTACGTGCCCGGGAAGACGCGTTTTACACACTGCCCAATGGAAGCAACACTTTGGTCCCGGGCCCAAAGCCCCCGGGCCCGACTGACAACTTCAACATATCGGAACTGAGTTTTCAGCTCCGATACCGCTGGCAGATCGCGCCCCTTTCCGACCTTTTCATCGTATATACAAGGGGAGACTCGCGGCGCACGGACGAGGACCAATTTGAGGAGCTTTTCAGGGAGTCCTGGAATATGCCGCTCGGCGACCAACTTGTTGTCAAACTCCGCTATCGCCTGGGCTCGTAAATACCCTCAAAACATCAGGCGATTCAGATCCCGGTCGATATCAAAGTACATTGCTAGGATGCCGACCGTGTTGATGAAGCCGTGCGTAAACACGGAATACCACAGGTTGAACTTGTGATAGATGTACACCGCGCCGAGCACAAAACCGATCATGCCGGTCGCGATCATCCCTGTGATGCCCTGATAGATATGGGCGACGCCAAACGGAACCGCCGCCGCCAACACGGCAACCCAGGTTGCCGCAACACCCGAACCCAGTAACCACCGGACCCGGCCGACGATAAAACCGCGGAAGGTGAATTCCTCAAGAAATCCTCCCACCATCCAACCCAGCGCCATCAGCAGCAGGAAGTTCCCGAAATTCCCGCGAACAGCGTCGAATACGCTGATGTCTACCGCATCGCCCGTCAGACGTGCGAGTGCGGGCTCTATGATTACGGTGAAGGTCGTTTGAATAACCAACCCATATATAAGTGTCCTGCCGAGCAACTTCGGCCAGGACGCCGGACGCCGAAAACCCATGTCCCGGAAGCTGCCGTGTTTGCGGGCAATTACAGACACGGCAATTGCAATGACAAAAGCACCAATTACACCCAGTTCCGGGAAACCGATAGTGACGCCCAGAGCCAGCAGGACGAGAATTGTCAGGCTCAGCTTCCCGTGCCAGAGATGACTGACGCCAATTGATTCCTCTGAGGACATTACCGCATATTGCCTCATTTCTCGTGGTAAATTGACCTAGCAAACCAAGAATCCGCACGTGGTTAAACCGATGAATACTGATTCCAAGTTAATGGATATGCTGACCGGCTACGCCGCCGCGCACCAGCATCCCATAAACATCGCTGTTCATCTGATTGGCATCCCAACAATAATGCTTGGCATCTTCATACCGATGACCTGGCTAAGCGTCGAAGCCATAGGCATCAAACTGAACATCGCACAGATCACAGTGATCGCCATGTTTGTTTTCTATCTGACGTTCGACTGGATTTTCGCTGTGGTTTTCCTGGTTCTTGGAGCAGCGATCGAGTTCCTGGCTTCGACGTTGGGCAGCTATCCACAATCCACTGCCCTCATCATCGCTGCCGCAGCCTTCTTCGGTGGCTACGCGGCCCAGTTCATCGGCCATGCCATCGAAAAATCCATGCCGATTCTTCTCAAACACCCAATACAGGCAAATCTCGCAGCTCCTTTTTTCACTATTGTCGAATTGTTCAAGCTTCTGGGCCTACGAGTGGCGCTCTTTACCAAAGTCCAGAATCGGATTGCAGATCTCCGCGACGAGCAAGCCAACGTTACTTGAGCCATGGCCAAATAACGAACCGCGTATCGACACCCACCCGTGACCCAAATCGCCAAACTCCTATTTGAGCATCTCGAAAACCCGACGAGTTCCTGGAGCATGGGCTCTTATGGCGCCGTTGCCGAGTTCTTTCAGGAGCCCGGCGAGGCGATCGATACTGGCAGTTCGAGTGAAACGACCTGCATCACGCCACGCGGTGGAATTCGCATTCGGCCGCGAAAAGATATCGGTATTTGTGCATATGAAAGGACGATTGGCAACGGCGACAAATCACAACAGCACATTGCCTTGTGTTTGCCTCTGGACGCGTCACGGATGTCTGGCGCTGAGGTCTTAACCGAGAGGGGTTCGGATTCTGAGGCGTTAAATGAAAACGATTGCGATGCGGTGCTATTCGACCTGGGTGTTTCTTCGATGGGGAGCGGTTGCTTCCAATCGGATTTCTGCGTGAGAATTGCAGATCCGAATAAGATCGACTTTTTCCGCGAGCATTGCGGATCCAGTATATTCGAACACGGCTCACCGGTTGTTCCCAAGCTGATCGAGGCTCAGCCGCCCAGAATCGTGATCACTCGTCTCGGGCGCATCGAGGTTTATCAGGCAATCGGTGGCGAACACACCGATGACAAAACGCCGGAGGGCCCGCATACGCATTTATCACCCGAATTATTGCCCCTGAATCTAACGCACTCGGCCGATGTGCCGATCAAAGAGAGCTGGGTACCCTGCGCGTTTCTCTATTCGAAGAATACGGTTTTTGCGGAAGGCGGTGAAGCACACCGCGATAACTGACGTTATTATTTTGTATTCAGGTCGCGCTGTGTGCCGATTAGTGAATCACGCGTAACCAGCGCAGCAAGATCTTCCTCCGACCAATCGTCCGTTCCGGCCGGGCGTTGCGGCAGAACCATATAGCGCAACTCCGCGGTGGAATCATGGACGCGAACATCGATCTCGTCTGCCAGGTTCACACCGAACTCGGAGAGCACTGCTCTTGGCTCGCGCACGACACGGGCTCGGTAGTTCTTCGATTTGTACCAGGCAGGTGACATGCCTAAGAGAGCGCGCGGATAACAGGAGCAGAGGGTACAGACAATGACGTTGTGAACGTCTTCAGTGTTTTCCATGACCGTGAACTCGTATGGCTCGAGATCGAATCCGAGTTCTTTGATCGAGTCTTTGCCGTTTTGCAGCAGTCGTTGCTTGTAGTCGGGATCTGTCCAGGCGCGGGCAACGATTTTTCCACCGTTCTCCGGAGAAGCACCCTGCATCCTGGCGATGACGGCCTGCTCCTCATCGGCGGTGTAATGTTTGCCTTCAATGAGGAGTTCCCGAAGGGCCAGTCCCACCAACGCAGCATCGCTGGTCGGTTCCGGGTGGTCTGGTTGAAAGGTCCGCCCATGATCGTGATCGTCATGATCGGTCATTCCGCTGTCTCCAGCCAGTGCTCGTAGATCTCAATCTCGAGCTTGTCACCATCGGATCCCTCATAGGGTATCCACAGGTCAGTCTGCGGTATGCGTACACGGTAGATCCGCTGGAAGGGTTTGCCATCGCCCCGGATACATCGCTCGGGTTCCGGATGCCTGCCGCAAACCCGCTCCACGATGCCAACATGGCCTTTCGCATAGGACGGTACGCGGTGATGCACCGATGGTGTACGGTCAGCGATACGTACGCGCTGCCCTAACGAAAAACGCGGCTCGCTCATCGCAGGCCCTCGGCCTCCTGGCGCGTACGAATTGTTTGTACTTTTTCGTTCAGTTGCTGCTCGCTGATCGCGCCCTTGGAGAGCAGCGTGTATGCGAGTGACTTCGCCCAGCGTTCGTAGTAGCTCAAGCTATCATAGTCTTGCGGCGATAACTGCTCGATGCCATCTCGCAGTTCCGCGAAGTCGCTGATCAGGCCTTTCGCGAGCGCGAGGCGTACCATAGCGTCGATCTGCCATTCCCAGTGAGCAATATCATGTTCGCTCAGATCGATTGGGCCGGCGTCCTGGCCGCCGATGTCATGGGGTCCCCAAGGTTCAGTCATTGTTCAACTAATCGCAGAAATCAAAGCAACTGGTCAAGTGCTGCCCGCACCTGATCCGACCAGAGCTGTGCAATTGTCTGTCCTGCCGGTAATTCGGTCGATCGTCGTCGATAGAATACCGTACCGTTGCCGTCCATTACCATCAGCCCGGGGATGAATCTCACCCCATAGTCAGCGGCAATGTCGTCTCCATCGCGAATGGCCGTGACCGGAAAGCCGAGCTCTTTTACATACGCGTCCTTATCCCCATCCTCGTCTTTGGCATTCACCGCGATTATTGCAATGCGGTCGGCGCCGTAGTCTTCGTGGATTTTCTTCAAATAGGGCATAAACGCCTTGCAATAGGGGCACCATGTCGCCCAGAAAATAATGACTGTCGGTTTGCCTTCGGCAAGCTCGGGATATGACACGCATTCGCCCTGGAGGGTTATTGCCTGCCACTTCGGCGCAACGTCTCCCTGATCCACCGCAACGGCCGGAATCGACCAGATGATTGCGGCCGCGATAAGCGTAGCTACCTTCATGCTAACGGTCCCCTTTTCTTTCAAAGGAAGTTTATCGCAAAAAGTATTTCCCGGCCCCACTTGGAAGAGCGGCGCCTTTCGCCGACAATATGGCCCTTTTTGGCCTCCGGCGAGGCCGCTAATTTATCGAGAGGGCAACCCCGTGCATAGATTCATAGCGATTTCAACGACATTGTTGCTGGCAGCCTGTGGTCAGGAGCAGGCGCCGGTTGATGCCACAGATGCCGACGATGACCATGCCGTCACACCCGAGTTCGAGATTCAGGCCGATCGTTTCGCCGACGTCCAGGTCCTGCGTTACCTGGTGCCGGGTTTCGATGAACTGTCTTTGCAAGAGAAGAAGCTTGTGTATTACCTGTCGCAGGCCGCGCTGTCTGGCAGGGATATCATTTATGACCAGAACTACCAGCACAATCTGCGCATCCGCAAGCTACTGTCTGCAGTAGTCGGAACCTACAGCGGTGATCGCACCGGCGAGAACTTCATCAAGTTGCTCGAGTACGCGAAGCGCTTGTGGTTTGCCAACGGCATTCATCATCACTACTCGATGGACAAGATGTTGCCGGATTTCACCGCGGATGAACTCGCCGCAATGGTTAATAGGAGTGAAGCATCTGAGCTGCCACTCGACGATGGCCAAACTGTCGAAGAACTGCTGGCGCTTCTGGAGGCACCCATCTTCGACCCGGATACGGGCGCCAAAAAGGTCAGTCTCGATCCTGATATCGACCAGGTCGTTAATTCCGCCACGAATTATTACCGGGACGTCACAGCAGCCGAGGTCGCCTCGTTCTATGCCGCAAAGGAAGACGCCGATCCGGATCGGCCTGTTTCATGGGGCCTGAATTCACAACTGGCCAAGACTGACGATGAATTGGTCGAAAAGACCTGGAAAGTTGGTGGCATGTACAGCCCGGCGATCGAGCAAATCGTCTCCTGGCTCGAGAAAGCTGCCACGGTTGCCGAAAACGATCTGCAAAAAGCCTGGATCGACAAACTGGTTAAGTATTATAAGACTGGCGACCTCAAAGACTACGATGACTACAACATCGCCTGGGTTGCTGATACTGACTCGCGAATCGACACCATCAACGGTTTTACCGAGGTCTACGGCGATCCTCTCGGTTATCGTGGCTCCTGGGAGTCGGTTGTTTCCATTCGTGACCTTGTTGCAACGCATCGAATCTCGACGATCGGCGGGCATGCACAATGGTTCGAAGACAATTCTCCGATCACGGACGAGCACAAGAAGAAAAAAGTCGTCGGCATCTCCGCAAAAGTAATTACTGTCGTTATGGAGGGTGGCGATGCGGCACCATCAACGCCGATCGGCATCAACTTGCCGAATGCCAACTGGATTCGTAAGGAACATGGCTCCAAGTCAGTCACGCTCGGCAACATTATGGAGTCATACGAGATAGCGTCGGATGCCAGCGGACTGAGCGACGAGTTCATCTATTCCGATGAGGGGAAGGCGCGCAACGATGAATACGGTGCCCTCGCCTCGCTACTCGACGTTGATATGCATGAAGTGATTGGACACGCATCCGGCCAGATTAACCCGGGCGTCGGTACGCCGAAGGAGACTCTCAAGAGTTATGCATCGACACTTGAAGAGGCGCGCGCGGATCTTGTTGCTCTTTACTTCATCATGGATCCAAAACTCCTTGAGCTCGGTCTCATGCCATCGCTGGACGTGGCCAAGACCGCCTATGACGACAATATTCGCAATGGCCTTCTGATGCAGCTACGACGTATCAAACTTGGCGACGACATCGAAGAAGCACACATGCGTAATCGCCAGCTCATTGCCGCCTGGGCTTATGAGAAAGGCCACGAGAAAAATGTCATCGAGAAGGTCGTGGGCGACGGCAAGACGTATTTCGTCATCCGTGACTACGATGCCTTGCGAGGTTTGTTCGGCGAGCTGTTGCGCGAGATCCAGCGTATCAAGTCCGAGGGAGATTATGATGCCGGCAAGGCGCTCGTCGAAACGTACGGTGTAAAAATTGACCCGGCAATTCACCGGGAGGTGCTGGCGCGCGTCGAGCCGCTCGATATCGCGTCTTACTCGGGCTTTATGCAGCCGACACTGGTACCTGTCGAAGAAGACGGAGAGATCATCGATGTAAAAATCGAGTACCCCGACGACTTCCCCGGGCAGATGCTGGAGTTTGAGAAGAACTACAGCTTCCTGCCGCTCAGCAACTGATTCACTTTCGCCGCCTCAAGTTGTATTAGTCGGGCTCTGACCAAGCTTTGCACCTACGGATATACGTGCTTTCCATAAGTGCGCCTGCCGCTCTCATGCCCTATACGTAGATAATGAGAGGGTGGCTGCATGCCAAATAGCGTGGATATCAGTGCACTTAGTGCACAGCTCGATCTGATCACCGACCGTGCCAAAGAGCTGGAGGCCCAGTTTGCGGACGAGTTGGCTCACGTTCACCCTGATTTTCACACCAGTGCGCGAAATCTGATCGATTACGTAGCGCTCCGCCATATCGATATCCGCAATCTTCAGAGACAGCTGGCGTTTATAGGCCTGTCGTCTCTCGGCAGGGCAGAGAGAAACGTCATGGCCTCGATCCGCACAGTGCAGAAAGCGCTGCGCAAAATTTCGACAGGACAAGACTACGATCTGAATGAGGAACGCCAAAACTTCGAACAGAGTGATCGCAGGCTCGAAGCGCATATAGAAGACATCCTCGGTACCAAAACAGACGGTCGCGATGCCCGAATCATGGTCACATTGCCAGCCGAAGCAGCCGACGAATATGAGCTGGTGCATGAGCTCATCGCTTCGGGTATGGATATCGCCCGTATCAACTGTGCGCACGATAACGAGGCTACCTGGCTGCGCATAATCGAAAACATCAATCGCGCGATGAACGAGACGGGCCGGAATTGCAAGATCATAATGGATCTTGCCGGGCCGAAACTCAGAACGGGCGATTTGTTACCTGGCCCCGGCGTCATCCGTTTTCGCCCGAAACGCGACTCAATGGGCAGAGTGATTGCCCCGAGACGCGTGCGCTTCATCCCGGAAGACACAAAGTGGTCATCAAAGACAAGCGCCGTGATCCCGGTACCGCGTCGATGCATAGACTACGCCGAGATCGGTGATCTCTTCTGCTTCCGGGATACCCGCGGCAAGAAAAGAAGACTCAGAGTCCTTCGTAAGGGCGAGAATAGTCTGCGACTTGAATGTTATAAGAGCGCATTCGTTGCGACCGGCACGAAACTTAAATTACACCGCCAGGAATCGGGGGAAAAGATTACGTTTCGCGTTGGTAAACTTCCCCCGACAGAAGAACCCATCATCCTTAAGCAAGACGATATCCTGGTCCTGCATCGTCACAGCACTCCCGGTGAGCCGGCAGTGGTCGATGCCGATGATTCTGTCGTCAAGCCAGCACACATCTCCTGCCGGCAGCCGGAAGTATTCGGTTTCATATCCGCAGGTGATCCGATTCGTCTGAATGACGGCAAAATCGAGGGCATCGTCAGATCCGCATCGGATGAGGAGCTGATGGTCGAAATTACGCTTGCAAAAGCATCGGGCAGCAGACTTCGTGGCGACAAAGGCATCAACTTCCCGAAAAGTGACATCCGCCTTCGCGGGCTGACGGAAACGGACAAAGCCAATCTCAACTTTGTCGTACAACACGCCGACGCGGTGAGCCTGTCGTTTGTCAGGAAACCAAGCGACATCATTGCCCTTCAGAAAGAATTGCAAAATTATCCTTCGCACCAACTCGGCATTATTTCCAAGGTGGAGACTGTCAAAGGCTTCAACGACCTCGCCAGAATCCTTCTGGCGACGATGCGACTCCGCCCGGCAGGCGTGATGATCGCCAGAGGCGACCTGGCGGTGGAATGCGGCTGGGCTCGTCTTGCAGAAATACAGGAAGAAATACTCTGGATGTGCGAAGCGGCACAACTACCCGTAATCTGGGCAACTCAGGTGCTCGAACGCGAAACGAAGAAAGGCCAGCCATCGCGCGCCGAAATTACGGATGCCGCGATGTCACAACGCGCCGACTGCGTGATGCTTAATAAAGGGCCGCACATTCTGGCTGCAATAAAAATGCTCGACGACATTCTGCGACGTATGCAGAACCATCAGCACAAAAAGACACCGAAACTGCGGAAATTGAGCATTACAGATGTTCAATAATGAGACGCGGAGGGTCTTGCACCTGCCGGCATAGCCATAAATGCTCCCACATTATGGCAAAAAGTGAGAACCCGTACCCAGAATGTACGTCGCGATCCTGTAACCATATATGGCAGTACCGTGACGGAGATAATGACAATGAAATCAATGAGATATGCTGCGAGTTTAGTGTTGATGGCTATTCTCATATCAGTCGGCGCCTGTGATGACGGTGGCGCAGGCTTCAGCGGCCGAAATTCCTCCGATTTTGCTAATCCGGGCGGCGGCGCAGGCGGCGGGAGCGGCGGCGGGAGCGGCGGCGGCGGCGTCAGTTGGATCGAGCCCAGGCTAGCCTATGAGCCAGAGATTGGAACCGCATTGTTTGGAATGCGTATCTCGGGCGTCAACCTCATGGTCGTATTCGTAAGCAATGAGAATCCCCTCGGCACGAATCCGGATCAGGAAGAGCAGATATTCAGCTACGACATAGGCCAGGGCGTTCTGAGGCAGCTGACTTTCGAACCGCTTGGGAGCCCTAACAATTTCATGAATTTCGATATTACTGATAATGGCAGTGATGTTGTTTTCGTTTCCACTGAAGACATAACCGGGGGCAATCCGAATAACAACTCCAACATCTTCATGGCCGCGACCAACGGTTCTTCAGTGACGCAGGTGACCAACAACACGCTCGGTTTCCTGGCAGACCCGCAGATAGGGGATAATCCAGGGGCTAACGGTGCCGTTATCGTCTTTTACTCCGAGAGCGATTTGACAGGAAACAACGCCGCAGGCAATCGTGAGATATTCTCGATCAATTCCGATGGTACTAACCTTACGCAACTTACGAACGTAAATGCATTTCCGGAGACGCTTGCTTTCGCCGACGATGGTTCGCGTATTGCCTACAGTAGCCCGCTGGACCCGCTTGGCGCCAACGCTGACAATAGCCGAGAGATTTTCGTTATCGATATCGACGGAAGTGGGCACGCGCAGCTAAGCGATTCGACGAGTGACTCGGTGGAGCCCGATATTACTGACAACGGCTCATTGGTTGCATTCGTGTCACGAGGCGATTTGGTACCCGGCGGAAACGTGGACGGAAGCAACGAAGTCTTTGTGGCGAACGCCGATGGGACGGGTACCGTACAGATTACGGCCAGCGATGTTAATTCGGGAACTTTCACAAGCGGCGCACCGGGCGCCCTGGAGATTGCCGGAATCGGCAACTATCTTGTCTTCGGATCTGACGCTAACCACACCGGCGATAACCCAAGTCAGGAGCATACGATTTTCTGGGCCAGTACTGACGGCACAACCATTGGACAACCGCTGCGTGATGGTTATGTACCACCCACTATCGCCAGCCGTGCGGCCGATAATCCGCACATTATCAACGATGGTGCAGGGTTGCTGTTCGACAGTAGCGAGAGATACTCGTTTGATTCGGTCGGGGATGAAGACAAGATTTTCACAACAGTGCGCGAGTAATTACGCTAAAGTGACATGAAATCGAATTCGTAGTCGTTTCGTCACTTCAATGTTGCCGCCGCTACGGCCGCCACCATCAAGCGGAGGACGTATCAGTTCTATATTTGGGGAAAGAGGACGGATCGGGTACCGTTTTTGTGCGCACTATGATTACTGCAGATCTGTAGGTTGTTTCAGGCTTTGCTGCAAGCTCTTTCAGCGCGGGTCGTTTCGCATCGGGTCTGCGCCCGGATCCGAGTTCAAATACATAAGCGCAGTCGGCCGTTCCTCGAGTGCGCGCTGCATATATTCGAATGCCTTGTCCAGGTCTGGCAGCCAGGCATAGACCAAGCCGACCTCAACCAGCGGCCAACCATCTTCTTCCGCCGTTCTCAGCATGTCCCGTGCAAGCTCGGCCTCTCCAGCCAAGGCGTAATTGAAAGCGAGGCCTGAAGCCAGGTAGGGCACCTCACCGCCCAGCCCGAGCGACCTCCGCGACGCTGCCAAAGCAGCCTCGTTGTTCCCCAGCCAGTTCTGCGCAAGGCCGATCCAGTACCAGGTAAAAGCGGAGTCCGGTTCAAGCTCGAGCATCTCATTGGCTTCTTGCAGTACCTCTTGCCACTGACGATTGAAATAGAGGTTTTGAAGCAGCATTTCCCGGATGCGCATGACGCGGGGATCGAGTTCGACACTCTTTCGCGCCTCGCGGACCGCTATGTCGAGCTGGCCGGAATCACGCAACATATCAGAATAATATGAGTGTCCGCCGGCATTGCCCGGACTCAGTGCGAGTCCTTTGAGCATCGCCCGTTCACTGTCGCCAAATCTGCGCTGCAGCCTGTAGAGATTGCCCAATGCGAAATGTCCTTCGCCGAAGTTGGGATCCAGCTCGATCGCCCGGGTCGCCGCCTGCATGGCTTCAGCAAGTTGTCCTTCAGTCCGGTAATGCCACGAGACGAGCTCGATAATTGACCGCGCAAGGCCGGCCCACGCAGGTGCATAGTTGGGATCTTCATGGATTGACTGTCTGAACAACGCTGCCGCACTTTCCAGGTCTTCCTGGAGCCGGCCTTTGTCCAGCAGATACCGCGCGCGCGATGCCAGGTCCCAGGCAACGAGGTTTCCGGTGGGCTGGTAATCAATGCGTTCCCGAACACCAGGTGACAGCTCCGCATCCAGAGCCTCGGCTATCTCAGCGGCCAGGCTGCTTTGTATCAGGAAGACATTGGCAGCCGTCAAAATCTCGTCGTAGGTTTCTGCCCAGAGATGCTTGTCGCTGTGCGCATCGATGAGCTGTGCGGTGACCCGAATACGATCGCCCCCTCGCTGCACTGCGCTTTCGAGCACCGTCGTTACATCAAGTTCATCGGCGATTTGCTGCATCGTCTTCATGTATCCGCGTACTGCATCACGGAGGTACGGGAAATCACCTTGAGCCCTTCGATCCTGGCAAGCTTGGTGAGCAGATCGTCGTGGACGCCTGCTGCGAAGTACTCGTCCTGCCTGTCATCACTGCGAATGGTGAACGGAAGCACTGCGATCGATGCCGTGACATCGGATTCAACGGGCGGCGCCATTGTTGTTTCCGCTACAGCCGGGGCCTTATCACCAGGGTTCAGCAGCGCTAGTAAGAGTCCGCCAATACCGCACAAACCAGCAATAATGAGAAGCTCGACAGCGCTGATACGCTGACGCCCTTGCTCGCCGTGGTACCAGGCGAGAACCACTGCAACGAAAAAACCAAAGACCAGCGCCAGATCGATGATTCGTCCAACTGCATCGCTAATGCCCCATCGGCCGCCCAACACATCCACGAGCTGCATAATGAGCCAGGCGCCAGCCAGGTAAGCCAGTGACCATTGGACCAGCTTGCGTTGCTTCAGGTTTTCCAGAAAATTCATTTTGAAAAGCTGGTGACGGATAGGCGATTCCACCAATCACTATTCATTAGTGGTCGGTTGGAGTAATACGCCGCCAATCTCCAAATGCCTGAAGCGCGGATCAACAATTTCGATTTCGCCTTTCATGAGCAGATCCTTCACCGCCTCGCCACCACGGGTCCATCCGGGATGAGGGAGAATGCCGGCCCTCCATCCTTTTTTCGTCAAATGATAAAACTGCGAATTACCGATTCCATATTCTTGTAACAGGAACAACAGATATTCGTTCTGTCCATCGTCATTGAGATCCAGCTGAATTATTACCGGGTCGCCCGAATACACTCCGATCACGCTACTGTTGATAATACTTTTCAGGCTTTCCGGAACGTCGAACGGCTCCGGCCGATAATACATCGCCTCCCACAGATCCTCGGGGCTGCGCATACCGCGGGCATACCTCGTATTTACGGGATTGTTGATCAAATTCAGGAGCTCAGGATCGGAGTCTCCAATCTCCTCCTTCATCTCTTCCATCGCCAGGTAACCGGGCCGCGCCAAGTGTTGTTTTGTGTACCAGAAATCGAACTCCCGGAGTTCGATTTCACCCGAGTCGACGCGCTTCAGCTGGCTACTCAGAGATATCTTGCGAAAATCGAGAACCGGGCTGTTCGCCAGCAACATCAATGCCAGCACTACGAGGCCCATTGCTGTATTGGCACGTGCCAGATCTATCGTCCATTCCGTGCGCCGCCTGATGATGCCCACTACATAACCGACGGCTAATAGTGTGAGGATTAACCAGACGACGAAAGCCCAACAACGCTCAACCGTCCAGCCGTACTGGTTCAGCCGTAGAATCAGTCCATAAAGACTGAGCGCCGAGATAATCGGCATAACGCACAGGCCGGAGAAAATTATCCGATGAATAATCGGCGAATACGGGTTTGTCTCCCGGCCGTCCTGATAAACAGCGTTGGTAAAGAACAGGATGATTGCCAGTAACCACAGCAGCAAAGCAGTTCCGTTACCGGTCGACCAAAGTACGTCCAGCCCGACAAACGGTAGTACCGCAAGAAATATTACTGCAACGGCAATAATCAGCGGCAACAAGAGCTTGATCAAGCCGTGCAGCAGCTTGGTGATGTTGTCGATAACCCGCGTCAGGTTGCGAAAGATAATTACGCCTAATCCGAACGCGAAACCTAGCACCGGGAAGATAAACCAGTCCTCGGTAAACAGCTCTTGGAAGAAATCGATTTCGATGACCTTGAAGAGGGCGCCCCAGAGCATCAGGATCAGCCAGAAAATGAGAACAAAAAGGGCTGAAAGCGCCGTGACGAGAAAGTTGCGCCAGGAATTTGTAAACAAAACCTGATAAGTCAGCGGTACCTGGTTCGCACGCTGCTGCAAATACATCAGCGCCTTGAAACAGGCCAGCGTGATGCTGAAAATGAACGCAAATGACAAACTGAACAGTGGGAATTCATCAAATGGTTCTGCCTGCCACCCTGTGTAAATCGCCAACAGCGCCAGTACGAATCCCAAGCCGGCCACCATTTGGCTGACACTTTTGACGTTTTCGCGATCTAGTGACAGCAGTAATAGCAACGGCACCGCCGCTACCAGCGTCCACAACGGATATGACCAGAGCGGCGATTCACTCGGCCAGATATTGGTATCGAGCGCACGGTAAAGGGCAAACAATAACAAGCCTTGCACGACCGCAATGATCAACATCGAGACTCTGGGCAACGATGGCGAATCGTTCATCTTGATTTCCTCGATTACGGCAGGAAATACCGTTGATCCGGCAATACTAATACGAATGTGTCGCGCATTGGTATGCGCAAAGAGCCCCTTGAAGCCGGTGGTCTTATGCTCTCCAGTTCATGGGTCAGTGATCGTCTGGGCCATTGTTGGCCCACATCGGCCATGCCTGTGAAGGGGCAACCGAATTGCACGACCGGCACCCACTGGTGTAGCGGGAGGATCCGACCTAAAAACGCATCACCATGTCCTGAGATAACAGCCAAACGTTCGCGCCTGCGATAACGACAATAAAGACAAGCATGGGGGCAAGCTGCCAGCCTTTAATGTTCTCGTTGTTCGGAAGCAATTTTGCTGCTCTGTGACGCAAGATATGAACGGCCAACCAAACACCCATAATCATCAGGCCGGCTTGCATGGTGAAAAGCAGCTCTTCAGGCACCCTGTTCATCATCTGCGCATGGCGTTCGATCCCTGTTATGGGCCTCAATCCGTTGCCCAATGGATTGAAAAACAGCTCAAGAATGCCACCGCCTTCTCTTGCCAGATGGTTTAGGTTGTGTGAAAGGTGATAGGTAAATGCGAGAGGCAGTGTTGAAAACGGCAGCGCGACAAAAAGTCGCTTATAGTTGATGCGTGAACCTACAACGTACATTGTTGCTCCGATCGCAATAGCGTAGACGAACACAGGTATCGCGAAACCGCCTATCATTCCGAAGGTGAAGCCCCAAACGAGTTTGCCTGTCTCACCAATCGATCTCCCGATCCAAATAACCAGGTCGGTCCAGACAGGCAACATGGTTACTCCGTGAAAGGTGGTGATTCCTAGAAGAACCAACATGAACCAGGCACCATCCCAGGTGGGTCGCGCGTCTGCCATCGCCTCACTACCCATCGTTCTCAAACGCCAGGAGACATTTTCATGTGGGCAACTCAAAACACAGTTCCCACAGGATAAACAATAGGTATTTTGTGAAAACTTGCCGATTGTCAGGCTGGTTGGACAGGGTTCGACTTTGTCTGAGCCGCGATAACATTCCATGGTCGTGCAGCTGGCACAGGTTTCCTGTTTCTTGGGGCGTAATGCGATCGGAGCAAGACGAGCATAGAATCCCAGTGTTCGACCAACAGGACATGCGTAACGGCAAAACGCTTTTCGTTCAAACAAGACAAGGAAGATCAAAGACAGGCTGAACATAATGAGCGCCATCATGGCTGTTGCTTTTGGAATAGAGGTTACGCCAATGCCCAGCTCTAACCACGTCAGGCCGATAAACAAAGCTAGTGCTAACCAAACGTTACGCAAATATGTCGGTACTTTCTTATTGAGCCCCGGATGTGGAAACGCACGCCACCACAACTTCCGGCGTACTACCCATGCAGCAAGGGTGTCCCATGGACAAATCGCACACCATACCGAACCCAGGAAAAAGACCGAGACCACCACTAATGGCCACCACCAGTTCCACACAAAGACGGTCGCCAGGTTTCTTTCAGGGGATACCGTGCCAAAGAAACCCGAGATGACGACCAAAATAAATGCACATACTGTAAATATCTTGAGAACAAATAATGGAATGGGTGAAGCATTCAGGAAGACAACCAAAGGCCCTATCACCGGCATCGTTGATAGGTTTTTGGTTTTCAGTTCAGTTCCTGCCGGCGGGTCAACGCCGACAGCCCAGCCAAGGATTGCTGTCGATAACAGAATAATCGGTATTATCCAGGCCATAGGCAGACCGGGGTGATTCATCGTAATTCCACCCTCGCCATGCCCCCCCATCCCGTGGCCTCCCATGCCGCGAGTACCCGTATCAAGGGCGCCCGTGTCTTGCTCGCCTTGATCACTCATATCACTGGCCTCAGATGAATGTGGCGTGCTGTCGGGATGATCGTCCCTTGTTGCACCGTCGGCCCGATCGTCCAATATTGTGATGTCTTCGTGATCGTCATTTGGGATTGTTGTTTCCGATTCCTCTTCCGGTAATACGGGGGCGGAATCATGCGCATAAGCGAACTGTGAGATAAGGAATGCCAGTAACAGCATTGCAAAAAAACCGCTTGTCGAGCCGGTAAGCTCTAAATTTGGTTCTCTTCTCTTGGTCGCAAGAAAATGATTATTTGAATGGTCCAATTTTTTTGCCATTTAATGCATCACTTGGATTCTTATGATCGCCACGCAGTGATTGCGGACCCCCTGTTGAAGGTCCATCGTTGAATTCTAATCCTTGACCCCCGTGCTGGAACAGTACGAACATTTGGCCTGTTATTACGGTTATTACTTAGACTGCACAGGTCGTGAACAGCGCAGGGTCGAGAAACAGGATGAAATTCAGACACATGCGATGCGTGTCCTGTCCCGGCAATTGCCGAGGCGAGCAGCACCCCGACGCTCTTCAGGGCTGGTCAGCGCCCACGGTGCAGCGGTTCCTCGATGTAGTCGAGCAGGAATGACCTGAAGCCCTCGGCGGCCGGCGAAAGCCGCCGCTCACGGTGCGTCAGCAGGCTCAGCTCGCGCCGGATCACGGGCGAACCCAGCTTGACGAACCGGATGTTGTGATAGAGACGACGGATAGCGCGAGCGTGCGACGGTAGCACAGCAATTCCGAGGTCCGCATCCACAAGCCCGATGGCCGTCGACAGGAATGAAACCTCGTAGGCTGGCTTGACCTCGATGCCAGCGGCGGCGATGCAGTTGTCGATCAACTGGCGTACCGAGTTATCGTGAGCCAGCGTTATGAACGGGAAGCCGGCGAGATCACGCCAGACGACACGTGCCTTTTGCGCGAGCGCATGGTCTTTGGGACATGCGAGATCGAGCGTGTCGACCAGCAGCGGGGCGGCGCTAATATCGCGCGGCTGCTGGCTGACGGGACCGATGCCGATGTCGACTAACGCTCTCTCGACCATGCGCAGGATATGCGCTGCAGCAGCACCGTCGCGCAGCGTGATATCGATGCCGGGATAGCGCCCGCGGTGATGCGCAATAGTGCCAGGGAGCAGCAGCGACGAGATCAGTGTCGTTGCGGCAACAGTCACCCTGCCGCGAGTCCTGTTGGCGAGCTCCTGCGCATTTGCCACCGCGTTCTGCAAATCGGCAAGCATGCGCTCGGCGATCGGGTAGAACTCACGACCTGCATCAGTCAGCGACACGGCACGGGTCGTCCGATACAGCAGCCGCACGCCGAGCTCGTGCTCCAGTCCGCGGATTAAGACGCTCACAGCCGGCTGTGTCAGATGCAGGCGCTCTGCCGCCGGCGTAAATCCCCCGAGTTCGGCGACAGCGACCAGCGCACGGAGTTGTCGAATGGTGATATTCATAAATAATCTATATCATTTAATTAATATATTTCAATTGTGTTATGAACGAATCAGGGCTGCAATACGGTTGCAAGGTCAATTGCCGCTCACCTGCGGGCGCGGGCAGCGGATCTCACGAAAGCGCTTGCATGAAGCTCGATCTCTCGCCCGTCAAGGGCACGCGATCTATGAAAGCAACGCCAGGAGGAAAGTGATGATCGCAACTAAGCACAAGCCTCTGAGGCCCTATGCCGACCTGCGCGAGTACTTGCAGGTGCTGGAGCAGCACGGAAAGTTAAAACGCATCACCCGCCCGGTCGATAAGGACTGGGAAATAGCGGCCGTCGGCCGCGTGAATTTCCAGAGTGTTCCGGAAGAGCAGCGCTGCGCGCTGCTGTTCGAAAACGTCGAGGGGCACAGCATTCCCGTCACCTTCGGCGTGCTGGGCGGATCGCGCGCCATCTACGCGCTGGCGATGCGCGCGAATGGCATCGACGATATCTCTGATGCGTGGACCCGCGCGTTGCTTAATCTGATTCCACCCGAGGAGGTTGCAAGTGCGCCCGTGCACGACGAAGTCCACCTGGGCGACGCCGCCAATCTGCTGGCGCTGCCGGTACCGATCTGGACCGTCGAGCATGATCCGGGACCCTACCTGACGGCGCCGTTTGTATTCACCCGGGATCCCGAAACGGGGATCCAGAATGTCGGCACGTATCGTTGCCAGATCAAGGGCCCACGCAAGATCGGGCTGTTCATGGCCCATGTGCAGGATGGACGCAAGCACGTGCAAATGCACAATGAGCGGGATATGAATACGCCGGTCGCCATCACTTTGGGCACCGACCCCAGTATCGGGCTGTGCTCGGTCTCCCGGATTCCTCAGGGTACAGATGAACTCTCGGTCGCGGGTGCGCTCCGCGGTGGCCCGGTACCCGTCGTAAACGCGAAAACAGTGGACCTCAAGGTGCCCGCCAACGCGGAAATCGTAATCGAGGGCTTCATCCGCAAGAACGAGCTCGAATGGGAAGGCCCGTTCGGCGAATACACGGGATACATGGGGCCCCATTCAGAGTCGTTCGTCCTCGACGTCACTGCAATCACACATCGGCGCGAACCGATCTACCAGGCCTTTCTGAGCCAGATGCCACCGAGCGAATCGAGTACGATCCGCGGTTTTGGCCGGGAAGCGGCGATACGCAGGCACCTGCTCGACTTGAAACTGCCGATAAAGGACGTGCATCTGTTGCATGCCGGTGGTGCCTCCGGGTATCTCGCGATCTCGATCAGGAAAGAATATCCGGGCCAGGCGCAACAGGTCATGTTCGGCGCCTGGGCCGTCGATCCCACGCTGGGCAAATTCACCGTCGTGGTCGACGACGACATTGATGTCCGCGATCCCTTCATGATCGACTGGGCGTTGAGTTTTCGCGTGCAGCCGCAACAGGACATCCTGATCGCGCCCAACATGCCAGCAGTGCGGCTTGACCCCTCGCAAGCCGCCGAGGAGGTTCCGCAGCTCGACCCTAGCCGGGTCACGTCAAGCAAAATCGGGATCGATGCGACGAAGAAGCACCAATACCCCCCGATCGCTCTGCCGCCAGCGGAGCACTTGCAGCGCGTGCGCGCGCAATGGAAAGAGTACGGGTTCTAGCGACTTCTAAGGTTTTGGCGATCCTCATCAGCCACTCGACAGGTTTTTCTTCATCCGGTTAATGAAGGATCGGAACTGCCGAATTTCCTTTTGACTGAACCCTCCCGTTGCAACATTGTTGACATCGAAGGCGAGTGGCAGCAATTCATTACGATATTGGCGACCTTTCGCAGTGAGATAGATTCTCACCTTGCGGCGATCCTGATCGTCCTGTTTGCGAACGACCAGGCCGTCCTCGACCATCCGGCGGATCGCAACGACCGTGGTCGGCGCCTTCATTCCGACCCGCGATGAAAGATCCCCTTGGGTCAGACCGTCTTCCTCCCACAGTTCACGCAGGAAGTACCACTGCCCGGGCAGGATTCCATGCGGCTTGATTTTTGACTCCAGCTCCCTTGAAAAGCTCC
>Ga0224508_10001576_pt1 | contig 20371 bp, 20 predicted proteins | sample SF_Jan12_sed_USG_4_FD_170157 | JGI IMG/M metagenome (GOLD analysis project Ga0224508, IMG submission 170157) | Sediment microbial communities from San Francisco Bay, California, United States - SF_Jan12_sed_USGS_21 | ecosystem: Environmental > Aquatic > Marine > Sediment | place: USA... | reverse complement strand
GCAGATTGAGCAATTACCTCATCATGTTTAGTTTGTCCTTTAATTATAGCACCTAAAGTAACTACTCCATCTACATTTTTTTTCTGCAATAATGAATCAACGATAATAGGCATGTCATATGCTCCTGGAACTTTACAAATATACGTTATTTTTAATTTTAATGTAATTGCTTTTTCTTGAGCTACAGAAAGCATTCGAGATGTTATTTCCTGATTAAATTCTGAAACTACTACTGCAATGTTCAAATTTAATGCACCTTTGAGTATTCTAATAATTCTTTTCCATCAATTAATGGAATAGCATTTTGTTTGGCATATTTTTCTGCTTTTTCTACAGATAGTGCTGTATAAGTTTCAGCATCCATCATTTCGCATATTGCAGTTACTGGAGTTAAACCTGCAAGTTTAGTCAAGTAAATAGACATTTCAGTGTGACCTTGTCTACTTTCCAATAATCCTTGGGAAGCAAGTAATAATGGCACATGACCTGGAGTTTTAAAAGAGGAAACAAATTTTTTCTTTTTGTTGTCAACATCAAAAATTTTGGCCATTTCTCGAATAGTCAATGAACGATCTTTATCCGTAATTCCTGTATAAGTTTGATAATGATTTATTGAAATTGAGAATGTAGGTCGATCTCCATAAGGTGCAAGACCCATTATCATTTCTTTATCTGTTGATGATTCTGCTAAAATGTCGTGCATGTACCGTAAACCTAGTGAGTGTCCAAAGTCATTATCAATTGCTATACACAAAAGACCACCAGCATTAAGACGCATTCTGGCTACGTGTTCTGGGGTGACATATTCTGCAGCTACCACCATGTCAATTTCATTTTCCCTTCCTGCCGAATCAAATAAGAGAACAAATTCTCCCCTTTTTAGCGATTGAAGGCCTGATTCAAGGGACATGTAGTGAAAATGGACTAATATCAGATTATAAAGTTTACTAAAAAACTGGTAATTACCACAAAATTGGTAAGTGAATTAATTTATTTTAAAATATACTTTCCAAGAATATCAGTTTCGATATTAACTTTATCTCCAATATTTTTTGTTTTAAAGTTAGTGACTTCAATAGTATGGGGAATTAAACAAATTGAAGCTAAATTATTTTTTATATCGACTACAGTCAAGCTTATTCCATCCATTGCAATAGAACCTTTTTTGACAATAAACTTTGACAGGCTTTTTGGAACCTCAAACCAAACTTGAACTTCTTTAGGTTTTTTTTGTATTTTTTTTATTATACCAACTCCATCAACATGACCTAAAACAAAATGTCCTTCTAGTCGATCACCTGCTTTTAAACTTCTCTCAATATTTACAATCCCTCCTGGTTTTAGATTTCCCAGATCTGTTTTTTTTGTGGTTTCATCAATCATTTCAAAAGTACAATCAGTTTTAGACAATTTTGTAACAGTTAAACAAACTCCATTCAAAGCAACACTTTGTCCTGTCTTCAAACCTTTTCCGTATTTTCCTAAATTTACAACCATTTGAATAGCACTTCTGTTTTTGGTAGCTTTTGAAATCTTTTTTATTTTTCCAATACCTTCAACTATTCCTGTAAACATCAACTACGTAAACAATTCTTTGTATAAATTTATTTTGATAATCAATGGAATAAAAATTTGAAAATTAATTTTTTAATTATTGGATATAATTATCATTAATTTCATAAACAAAAATACCAAGTAAAATGTTATCTTCATTTACAAATGATGGCGAAGCATAAACAAATCTAAAGGGTCCTTCTCCATTGGATGGATATTTGATATTTTTGACATAAATTGGGGTGAATCCTGGTACGTATGTTTCTGATTGTAATTCACTGGATCTTGGATCTACATATACAATAGGAGAAAATGGAAATAATTTCCCCAATAATGTATTATCCCAAAAATAATCAGTTCCACTAATCCCATCTTGATGTAAATATTTTTCTACAGGTTCACCCGCAATACGCATAAACCACTGCTTTTTGGATTCATCTCCTCCCCCATTTAGGATATACAATGATTCACCATTTTCAGTATCAATTCTTTGACCTGCCACAAAGACCACTACATAATCAGCACCCATCGCCTGTAGTGTATTCCATGCTTTATCAGGAGAATTAACCAAAGTTTTTGCAATTTTTTGAATTTTTTTAGAGTCCAAAGTGGCATTGTCCGTTAATGTGGCTCTATTGGACATTGTAGAAATCCAATATCCATAATCCCACCATGCAGCGACTACCGAGTCTTTTGGGGTGTTGACCTTTATCCAATTAAGGGATTCTTTCCAATCATCGGTGGCAACGTCGTATGTTGAACCCCCATTTAGAATTACGGGAGGGGCTTTAGTAACAGTTGTCCAATTTCCATTTTCAGGAATGATTAATGGCATTACAAGAAGTAGAATGATTACAAATAGATAGGAAAATTTTATTATATTTTTCTTAATTTTATTTTCAATTAAAATTTGAAAGATCTCCTTTGTTAAAATTGATAGTCCAATCGATGAAAGAATAATTATTGAAATTGAGGCAAAGACTTCTAGTCGTACAAAAGCAGAACTAACATAAACACCAATAATACCTAATATCAAAGCAAATGCAACCATATCCTTTTCTAAATTATTAATTTTTGATTTTTTACTAAGAACAAACCAAATTCCCAATCCGGCAAATATCATCAAAATAGAATGAAAGTAAAATGATTGAGAAATGGTGGTTGTGGCATGTTCTGCCACAGAATCAACTAGGGGATCTGTTGTAGAAAGAAATGGATTAATTGCATTCAAGTAACGAAAACTAGGTAATGGTAAAAAGTTTGAATTCTCATTGGCTATAATTAGAAACGATCCAATAATCAAAAAAACACATAAGAGAATTAATCCATTACGAGTTTTAGCTTCTTGTTTGCTGTATTTTTGAATTTCTATGCAAATGATTAAGAAAATGGTTGGACCAATTAAGGCCAAACCCCCTAAACCAAATACAAAATTTAATCCAGGTCTTTCAAATAACAAAACAGTGGACAAGAATGATAATACAAAAAGAGGGATACCCCAAAGTAGGAAACCATGATCTTTTCTTATAAAAGGTAACACGAGAATAAAGACACCTATTGGAATAACAAAAAATTGAATACCCCCCCAAGAAGCCAGACCAAAACTCAAAATTATTCCTGAACCAACAATTTTGGAAATAGCAATTTTTTTATTTTTGGTTTTTATTCCACCTAAAAACAAGTATACAGCTAATAATCCATAAAATAGTCCCAACGGTTCAGATTTGAACCAGCCCATAGTTCCCCTTATGATAATAGGCATAGAAACAGAGTAAAATAACGCTGCAAAAAGGCCTGCAGTAGTTCCCCCTATAATTCGGACTAATGCAAAAATTACTACGACTGTTAACGAGCTAAGAATTGCTGGAAATAAGATTGTGAAATCATACAAACTTGAACCTCCTCCAAAAATTTGATAAGTTCCAGCAGTTGTAATATGAAGCATAGTCTGTGAAGTTGCAGAAACATTCCTTCCTTCAGGATACCAACTAAGGCTATCATTCCAATCAAAATATTCTGAAAGACCGTTATCTACAATGAATTCTGTTGCCCTAAAATTAAAAAAGGGATCAAATTCATTTAGTTCAAAACCATAATCGAGAGCTTGTGAACGAATCAAAAAAGAGGTAGTAAATGAAAGAATTAAAATTCCAATTATTAACAAATGCTGTAAATTAAAGTTCAAATTTCCTACTTTAACCAAAGATGAGCTCAATTGTTTTTTGGGCTGTAAGATTGTTTATTACTCTTTGGCAAAAACTTGAGAGTATTTCGAAGTGGTTTTGAAAACTCTACATAGTTGCTTGTGCAGCATCATGGAACATTTGACTTTTTGCACAACCGGCAGCAAGTTCGTCACCGGCACCACGTCTCATGAGACCTCTGTAAAGACCATCTTCAAGTTTTACGCCTTCTCTTTCTTCCCATTCTTCTACAGTGATAGAGTATTTCTTTTGAATTCTATCTCTATACCATTCTGGAATTACATTGAATGCACAAAATGGAATAATTCTAAGATCTGGTGTTACATAATGAATATCACACCTTTGTAATCTTTCAAGATCTTCATTGTATTTGTCTTGGAAGTGCATCATGCCTAGGAACAAACCCTTGACATGCCATGAACCAATTGAATCAAATGATCTTTTCATTAAAATATTTCCAAACATCTTTGCAAGATCTAATCCTGCAGGCTGTTTCTTTGTATCAACAAAGCCCTTTAGTTTTCTGACAACTTCAAGCATTGTAAAATATTTATTTTTACCAGAACGAATTTCCTCAGCTTTATCCTCAAACAGTTCTAGCATTCCTTGAATATCGCAGAATTTTGTTAAAGGTACAAATTTCTTCGTTTCTTCATCCTCAAAGATGTATGTACCTGCACCACAAGCAAAATGTATGGATAGTTCATACTTTGGTTTACTTGAGAAGGCTTCTATTACATTTGTTAGTGGCATACAACTTGGTACTGGGAACCAATCATCTACAGTTACCTCACCATTTGTTTGCTCTTCAATTCTTTGAATACAATCAGGAACTGTAATTCTATATTTTTCACGTTCAGACTTGCCCATTCTTCCAGTCAATGATACTGGTTGAAAATTAACAGCATGTACTACATCCATGTTCTTTTGGGCATACCTAATGATACCACCTAATTCATGATCATTAATTGATTTAATTACTGTAGGAACAAAAACAACTGTGGTTCCAGTTTTTCTACAACTATCAAGTGCATATGGAATTTCCCAGTGATTTTTTGGATTTGTTCTTGCAGTTACACCATCAAAACTAAGATACAAATTGTTACATCCTGCAAGTCTTACTTCTCTTGCTGCTTCAGGATCCATGGCATGTCTAATTCCATTTGTATTCATTTGTATATGATCAACTCCTTCTTCTTTCATTATTTTGATAATGTCGGAAATATCTTCTCTCAACATTGGTTCACCTCCAGTAATTTGCATAGAGTTTCCAGGGATTGGTCTTTCAGCCTTTAAAGTCTTCATCATTCCTCTAACTTGATCATGATTTGGTTCATACATGTAAGCGCCTTCAAGACCTTTCTTGACATAAAAGAAACAATACCAACATGTCAAATCACATCTATTAGTAACAATCATGTTTGCCAAACCACTATGAGACAAATGGTTAGAACATAATCCGCAGTTATTTGGACAAGAACACTTGTCAATCATTACATTTGGAGAATGAGCTCCTTTTCCGTCTACCCAGTATGTACTAAATTTTTTATACATTTGATAAGATCCAAAGTATAATTCCTCACACTCACCGTGAGTTGGACAAATTTTTGACATGAAGACTTTGTCGTCTCTTTCAAAAACTTCAGCATCTAAAATCATATTACAATCTGGACAAATGCTCTGAGTAAATCTAATAGTAGATTTCTTACCCAGATTTTTTGTTGATTGATTGGAAATCTGAATTAAAGCCATGGTATAACTGAAAACTTTCTGATTTAGTATATAATACATTTCACACTTGCCCCCGTGTGGAATTTAGGTTTTAGGCATATCTGATTTAAATATCAAAACTCATCGATTAGATCGCATGGACATATCTGATAAAACCAGGCGATCCTTGGAGAAAATTGGATTAACTAGTTATGAAATAAGGACATTTACATCATTACTAAAAAATGGGGAATTAACAGCATCAGATCTAAGTCAAAAGTCAGGAGTTCCTTATTCTAAAATTTATGAAGTATTGGGAACACTAGAAGAAAAAGGTTGGATTGGTTCGGATGACTCAAGACCAACAAAATATTTTGCAAAGTCACCTTCAACGGGCTTGGAAACTACAAAACAAAAGATGGAAAGAGATTTTTCAAAAAATCAAAATATAATTTTAAATGACTTGGTTCCACTATATGAAAAAAGTGGGACAAGTGAGAAACCAGATATTTGGGTACTTTCTGGTGCAGTAAATATTACTACAAAAATTTTAGAGATGGTTGATTCCTGTAGAAGCGAAGTAATGATTGCAGTGCCTGAAGCAGGCCAAGAATTGGTTAAATTGGCTTTACCAAAACTTAGATTACTTCATGACAAAGGAGTAGAGATTACTCTTCTTACATCTGATAAAATGGATAAAGAAGCAATAACTGCTATCAAAAGAGTAGCAACTGTAAAAATCAAAAAAGGATTGTTTGGAGGAGGGATAATCTCTGATAAGAGATATGTCGTTATTTTATTGGGTCCAGAAAGAGGAGAGGCAAAATCAAGTGAAATAGTCGCCATTTGGGCAGATCATGCAGGATTAGCAGTTTTTGCAAGAGAATATTTTGAATATTTATTAAAAGATTCAAAGAAGGTCTAATATGGATATACTAAATGATGAAACACTATTTGTTGGAACTGCCGAAGCAGAACATGTTGAGATGTATCTAAAAGCAATCTGGCACATAAAAGAAAGAGGTGGAGATGTAAAAATTAGTACAATTGCAAAAATGTTGAATGTAAGACAACCAAGTGTTGTTCAAATGTTGAAAAAATTAAATGAGAAAAATCTAGTAAATTACAACAAAGCAGGGGTTTTCCTTACCGAAGAGGGAGAAACAGTTGGTGCCAGTATGATGAGAAATAGTAGATTATTAGAAGTTCTAATGGATAGTGCACTCAAAGTGGAAATTGATGAGGAAATGGTGTGCGGTATTGAACACCATATGAATAAACAATTTACTGATGCTCTTTGTACAATGTTGAAACATCCTAGAAAATGCCCCCATGATCATAAAATTCCAATGGGTGAATGTTGCAAAATACAAACACAAAATTAATTTTGAGAAGGTTTGACTATCCTAAAAGATATATCATCTGATAAATTACAATAACTATGGCATGTTTTTGTGGTTGTGAAACTTATCAAAAAAACGATGATGGTTACAAAGTTGCTTGTGTAAAGTGTGGGCATGGGCTTCAAAATCATGATGATGCATTTAGAGATGCTGCAAGAAAAAATGAATCACAGAGTCAGAAGAGAGATGTAGACTTTGGATAGTTTAATTATTCACCAATAATTTTTACCAAAACTTTTTTTGGTCTACGTCCATCGAATTCACCATAGAAAATCTGTTCCCATGGACCAAAATCTAATTCATTTTTAGTAATTGCCACAACGACTTCTCGTCCCATGATCTGTCGTTTTAAATGAGCGTCTGCGTTATCCTCACCTGTTTTGTTGTGATCATATTGCTCTGTTGGTTCATGTGGTGCAAGTTCCTCTAACCATTTTTCATAATCTTGGTGTAAGCCACTCTCATTATCATTTATGAAAACACTAGCAGTGATATGCATTGCATTTACAAGACATAATCCTTCATTGATTTTACTCTTAGAAACTAATTTTCTAATTTCAGGCGTAATGTTAACAAAGGCTCGTCTAGTTTTTACATTAAATACAAGATATTCTGTTAGAGATTTCACGAATTAAAACAACCATTCTAACATAAAAATTCTAAGAGCAGGCTCAGAACTCAAGATCCTCATCATCAATCATAGGGATAAAAACATCACTGCCTGCAAAGCAGAATTTACTCTGATACTAATTGAGTCTTTCAAGAAGCTTGATAAATGGCCAATTGCTCAATCTTTCAAAATGGTTACAATTGACATGGCAACTTCATTGGAAAGTTTTAGGAGGTTTATCATATCAAGTACCTGTAAATCATATGCCCCAAGAAGTTATCTAGAAGATAATGAGGTTTTTGCCGAAAGAGAAGAAAGTCTTGGTTCAATCTATGTGGAAGCTGCAGATAAGGTTACTTTAAAAAAAATTCGAGATATTACTTTTGTTAATGGAAGAGATGTACTTGGAATAATCTACAATTCAAAAAGTGGTAATACTTCATTAAAGTGGCGTCAAATCAAAAGAGATAATGGAAAAGTTACAGGAGAGGCTTCTTCAAACTCTTTAACAAATTTAGCTGAATCAGGAGTTCTTACCCTAGATTGGGTAGAAAATTATCTAAAGAAACAAGCTGAAAATAAAAAATCTGAAGAAGTTACAAGCTAAACTCTTTTGTCTTTGAATCCTACAGGGTTATCATGATTACAAAGATTATTGATGAAAATTCAATTTCGGTAATTCCTGAAGATCCTGATGATTTATTCAATCTTCGACGAATAATCAAACAAGGAGATATGGTGATAGGTGATACTACACGGGTAATAAAACAAGAAAAAGATTTTTCAAGACCCGATAAAGGTGAACGAATTAAAGTAAGAATTGCTTTAACAGTTGAAAAAATTTCGCTTGATGATGTTTTGGATAGATTGAGAATTGGAGGAATGATTTCTGAATCAAGTAATGAATTGGTACCTCATGGATCATATCATTCATTTATTCTCAAAGTAAATGATGGTACTACAATTACAAAAAAGAAATGGTTACCAATTGAAAAAAATTTAATTGAATCAAACAATAAACAGACAGGGTTTCTGCTAGTTGCAATTGACACAGGAGATTGCGGTATTGCTAGATTGATGGGAACTCATTTGCAGTTTGTTCCCAATATTTATTCAGGATCTGGAGGAAAAAGATACAAAACAAACTTCAATATTGAAAAATTTTTTGAGCAGGTTCAACAGGCAATATTTTCCATAATCAAAAAAACAGATTCTGTAATTATTTTTGGGCCAGGAGAAACAAAAAAAAGATTTGCAAATTTTCTTCAAAAGTCTCAAACTCAATATAGGATTCAGGTCATTGAGGGGATTGATTCAGGAGGAGAAGATGGGATTTACATCTTTACAAAATCTCAGGCAATGAAAGAGATAATGTCTGAAAGTAAATTAGCCAAAGTATCTTCAATTATTGATGAAATTATGATTATGGCAAATAAAAAAAGTCGAAAGTTTACTATGGGTTTTGAGGAAACATTCAAAGCTAATCAATTTGGTGCAGTTGAATCCTTGGTTTTTTCCGATAAAATTATCCAAACTAATGATGAAAACCAAATCATTGATTTTCTTAATGATGCAGAAAGCAAGGGTGTGAAAACATACGGGGTTGATTCTTCAACTGACATTGGCCTAAGAGTAACTGGTTTAGGAGGAATTGTTTCTTTATTACGATTTCCTGTTGAGAGCTAAGTTGTTGAGTCTATTAGCCAATCAAGATAAGGTTTGTTAATTGAATTGACATTAATTTCTACTATTTCAGGAACATCATAAGGATGAGTGGATTTTATTTTTTCTTTGAGAATTTTTTTGTTTTTGTTAGTGGTTTTGAATAAAGCGAGATACTCTGATGTGTTTTCTATTTTTCCTTTCCAAGCGTAGACAGAAGAAATTTTTGTAATGTTAACGCATGCCACTATCTTGGTTTTAACTAAATCATTTGAAATTTTGACTATGGATTTTTTGTCTGGATAAGTTGATACAATAATTGCAGGTTTCATAGTAAACGATAAATGACCGAGGTTTAAAAAATTAACAATTAGTTTGGACCTTGATTTTATTACCCAGAATGCAATTATCTATGTGTTAATAGCTTGGGTCGTAATTTTTATAACCGCAAAGGGGCTCAAATTGGAAAAATATGGTGTTGAGATTAAAGCATACAGTCTAGTTTACAAAAACAAATCAGTACAATCAGTATTAACAAAGATGCTTGGCAGAACCAGAAGAGGAATTAGGGTCTTTGCAGATGTAAGCGTGATTGCCGGTATTATTATGATGGGTTTTGCATTTTACTTTTTGTTAAATAATGTTTCAAACTATTTTGTTGCACAATCAGATTTTTCAGAATTAACAGTACTTATTCCAGGAGTTACATTAACTTCAGCACCTGCTATTGCATTCTTTTTACTTTCAATTCCAATTGTACTAGTTATGCATGAAGGGGCACATGGTATAGTAGCCGCATTAGAAAAAATAAAAATTAAGACTGGCGGATTTGCAATATTTATTGCATTATTTGCTGGATTTGTAGAACCAGATGAGGAGGAATTTAATAAAGCTAAAAAGATTTCAAAATTAAGAGTCATCGGAGCAGGTGCTACATCGAATGTATTATTTGCAATTGTTTTAGGTGCCATAATGTTAACAAATCCAATTTTTGGAATGGTTTTAGCAGATATTCCACTATTTGGAGAAGTTATCGTAAACAATTTTTATGAATTATCACAGGGGGTTTTGATACTTTCAATTATTGAAAACTCAGGAGCTGAACAAGCAGGATTACTTGCAAATGATGTTATTACTACAATTAACGATATACCGATTCATGGTCCGGCTGATTTCCCTGCACTTAATCCAGGAGAAATAGCTAATGTTTCTATACTTAGAGATGGACAAACATTAGAATTTGAATTAGAAGTAATGGCGTCTCCAGATGATCCTGAAAGAGGATTAATAGGAATAATGAGAGATAATTCAATTCCATACAAACCTGTAATGAATTTCATCGATTGGACAAATGTAGATTTTAACATTTCAATGTTCTTGTTATGGCTCTGGATGATTTCCTTTTTCATTGGTATTATCAACATGCTTCCATTACCTATTTTGGATGGTGGAAAATTCATTCATACCATAATTGATAAGAGAATGTCAGAAAAGTCAGTTAATGGAATAATGTGGGGAATCTATGGGTTTACTTTTGCATTATTTGGATTAAACATTGCATTATCATATGTTAAATCTGGATGGTTTACTATCTAGTAAATTCCTAAAGAATATTTAATGAAAAATTTCAGTTGAGTTTAATGAAATGTGATAGATGTGAAAATCAGATAGCATATACTCGTAAATATTCTGGAGAAAAACTATGTTCTCAATGTTTTTCAAATTCAATACTTCGAAAAACAGCTAAAACTATTTCAAAATATAATATGATTCAAAATGATGAACTTGTTGCGGTGGCAGTTTCTGGTGGCAAAGATTCTCTTGCCCTACTTAAAATAATGAATGAAATGGCCGCAAATCATAATTTTAGAATTAAGGCTATTACTATAGATGAGGGAATACCTGGATATAGAAACGAAGCGTTAGAGATTGTAGAAAATTTTTGTAAAAATCTAAATGTAGAATTAACTACCTATTCATATAAAGAATTATTTGAATTAACTTTGGATGAAGCTTTAGATTTAAGAGAAAATGAAAAGACATCATCTTGTTCTATTTGTGGAACTTTACGGAGAAGAGCAATGGAATACGCAGCAAAAGATATTGGAGCAGATGTAATAGCTACTGGGCATAATTTAGATGATACTTTACAAACTTTTGTTATAAACATGGTATCCGGTGATACAAATAAGGTGGGTTGGATGGATCCGGATACTTCTGGGAATTCTTTAAGAAAAATTAAACCATTTTGCGAAATTTATGAATCAGAAATTGTATTTTATGCATTTACAAATAATATTCCTTTTCAATCTGAGCCTTGTCCACACATGAATGAAGGTATAAGGACAGAGATTCGTGAATTTTTAAATTCGTTAGAAAATCAGCATAGTGGAATTAAAAATAATCTATATCAATCAATCATCAAGGTATCTCAAATTGTTAAAGAATCAAATCAAAAACAGAAAATGATTTGTGAGAAATGTGGAAGTGAATGTACAGGAACTATCTGTTCAGTATGCAATATGGTTCTAAAACTGAAAGAAAACAAAACCTAATGCAAATATAACAATAAATTTAAAGAAAAAGCGGTAGTGGGGAGGATCAGGGTGCTAGCCGTGCCCTATTCTGAAACCGGCTATATGCAGAGATTAGTAACTGTTGGGTAAATCTCTAGATAGGTAATTCCCGCTTGGTGTGCGGAAATGAAATCACGCCGAGGCGGGTGGTTGCAGGACTAGAATTATCCGAAGGGATAACTTCTAAGCCCGAACCATTGAAAGGGATGAGGTCCGGGAGGGAGCAATCCTAAGGTGGAGCATCCACGCTTCCTCGTCAACGTGGCGGATCTTGTATGCCTTGAAATGGGGTTATCCGTCTAGACTGGAACCAGCAGATCTACTACCACTTATTCAAATGATTGAATTAATTTTAAATTAAAAATATTTTTTAGTACAGTACATCAAACTTTGAAAATTCATTAGAAAATTTTTCATTTCTAATTTCTACATCTTCAACTCTAGCATTAGCAGGTCCTCCATGACACCATTCAACTATATTATTGATATTTTCTTCATCGCCTTCAAGAACAGCTTCTACACGTCCATCAACAAGATTTTTTACCCAACCAAAAACATTATTTTGTTTAGATTTTACTTTTAGCGCCTGTCTAAAGAAAACTCCTTGTACTTTTCCTTTTACAAAAACTCTAACTCTTTGATTGGTCATTCAAAATTTGAATTGATTTGTTATTAATCAATTTTATCTTTTTCTAAGAAGATAACTTACTTTCTTTCTTTGATTCTAGCTCTTCCGGTTTTTCTGGCAGCGATACTTCCTACTTTTGCGCCTGGTGGGGCATCACGAGAAACTGTAGAGCTTTGTCCAACATGTTGATGTCTTCCACCACCGTGTGGGTGAACATATGCTGCTTGTGCTACACCTCTAACAATAGGGTACTTTTGTCCTTTTGCTCTAAAGCTTCGCCATTTGTTACCTGCTAACATAAAGGGTCTATCAGTAGAACCTCCACCAGCTAATGTTCCAATCATAGCTCGATTTTTAGGATTAAGTGTTATGAATTTTCCAGAGGGAAGTTTTAAGGTAACACCTTCTTCACCATGAGAAAATACAGTTGCGTCAGTTCCCGCAGATTTTACTATAGCACCACCATCACCAAAGTGCCTTTCAATATTACAAACAATAGTTCCATCAGGAATGTTTTGGACGCTAATTACATTGCCTTTTTCAATTTTTGATTTTAACCCAAAATTCAAAATTGTACCAACTTTTGCTCCAAGAACTGCCGGTACAAAAGAAACAGAACCATCTTCAAATCTTACTTTAGTAAGGGGAGCTTCTCTACCTCGCTCATGAATTAAATCAATTATTTCGCCTGCGTGTTGCTCGCCTAATGGAAAACGTGGATACTTTGCCTGTTTTCCTACTTTGCCAGTAGAAGTAGATCTAAACTGATTTCCTCCACGGCCTCGTCGTCTTACTAATGGTCTTTTACCCAAGTAGATCGATTCGTGCTTTCTGTAGATTTTAAGCTTGTGATTATCTGGTGTTTTTACACAAAATACCACAAAGGTATAAAAATTAGACGACTGAATTTCCTTTATGAGTCAAAATGCCCTTTCTTTGAAAGTACTAGAGGCCTATACACGAGATGTTGGTCGAGGAGTTGCAAGAATCGATTACGATTCTATGGATACCCTTGGGGCATCAACTGGCGATGTAATTGAGATTAAAGGTAAGAGAAGAACTGTAGCAAAATGTCTTCCACTTTATCCTTCAGATGAAGGAAAGGGAATTATCAGAATTGATGGTTTAGGTCGAAACAATTCTGGAATTGCAATAGGAGATACCATCACAGTAAGAAAAATTAAAGCAGTAGCTGCTGAAAAAGTTGTCGTAGCTCCACTTGAGGCAATACCTCCAATTGATGAACGATATTTAGCTGATGCATTAGAAAGTGTTCCTTTGATTAAGGGGGATAATGTGATGGTCCCATATTTTGGTGGCCGTTTAACTTTTCAAGTTATTGGTGTTACACCTGCAGCTGATGCAGTCTTAGTTACTCAAAAAACTGTATTCCACATTGCAGAGAAAGGAGAAACATTACGAGGAGTTCCACAAGTAACCTATGAAGATATTGGTGGAATTGGGAATGAAATTAAAAAAGTAAGAGAAATGATAGAGTTGCCATTAAGACATCCAGAAATATTTGAAAAATTAGGAATAGAAGCCCCAAAAGGGGTTTTGTTGTTTGGTCCACCTGGAACTGGTAAAACTTTGCTTGCAAAGGCAGTTGCAAATGAAAGTCAAGCTCATTTCATCAGTATATCTGGTCCTGAAATTATGAGTAAGTTTTATGGTGAAAGTGAAGCTAGATTACGTGAAATTTTCAAAGAAGCAAGAGAAAAAGCACCATCAATAATTTTTGTAGATGAAATTGACTCCATTGCTCCAAAAAGAGAAGAAGTAACGGGGGAAGTTGAGAGAAGAGTAGTTTCACAAATGTTATCATTGATGGATGGTTTAGAAGCAAGAGGTAGAGTAATTGTAATCGCGGCCACCAATAGACCAAATGCAATTGATCCTGCTCTAAGAAGACCTGGAAGATTTGACAGAGAAATTGAAATTAAAGTGCCTGATAAAAAGGGAAGAAAAGACATTCTTTCAATTCATAGTAGAAACATGCCGTTAACTGATGATGTTGATATTGATAAAATTTCTGCTGTGAGTCATGGTTATGTTGGAGCTGATTTAGAATATCTTTGTAAAGAGGCTGCAATGAAATGTTTGAGAAGATTACTTCCAGTATTAAATTTGGAGGAAGAAAAAATTCCTCCAGAAACACTTGAAAAGCTTGTTGTAAACCATGATGATTTCCAAAAAGCCTTGATTGAGGTTACTCCATCTGGAATGAGAGAAGTGTTTATTGAAAATCCAGATGTAAAATGGGATCAAGTTGGGGGACTAGATGATGTAAAAAGAGAATTACAAGAGGCTGTAGAGTGGCCAATGAAGTATCCTGGATTATATGATAAATTAGGACATAGAATGCCAAGAGGAATTTTACTTCATGGTCCAAGTGGTACGGGAAAAACACTTTTGGCTAAAGCTGTAGCTACAGAAAGTGAAGCAAATTTTGTTTCCGTAAGAGGTCCTGAACTTTTATCAAAATGGGTAGGAGAATCAGAACGTGGAATAAGAGAGATTTTTAGACGAGCAAGACAGGCATCTCCATGTGTTGTATTTTTTGATGAAATTGATTCAATTGCACCCATTAGAGGTGCAGGAGGAGAAACCGCAGTTACTGAAAGAGTTGTTAGTCAATTATTAACTGAATTGGATGGTATGGAAAATATGCATGGAGTCGTGGTTTTAGCTGCTACAAACCGAGCAGATATGATAGATCCGGCATTACTCCGACCAGGTAGATTTGATAAAATTATTCAAATTCCACTTCCAGATAAAGAAAGTAGAAAGATGATTATACAAATTGGGGCAAAAACAATTCCAGTTATCGACGATGCAAACGATCCACAGCATGTTGACTATGATAAGATTGCAGAATCAACAGATGGATTAAGTGGTGCCGATGTTGCAGCAATTTCAAACACAGCTGTTTCGTTAGTTATTCATGAATTTTTGGATAAACAGCCAGATCTTAAAGACGTTGAAAAGAGTTCTGAAAACGCTAAGGTCACAATGAAACATTTTGAAGAAGCTGTTAAAAAAGTCCGTGAGCAAAAAGACCTAAAGGTAGGCGAAAAACTAGTAGCATCCTACTATAGATAGTTTTTATTAAATAGACAAAAAGTAATTCTGGTAAATGCCTGAATATACTGGATATGTTGGACAATCACTTGAGTTTCTAAAATCAAATAATATTGTGGTTGGAGATTCAGTCAAAATCTTATCAGACCTAACTTATTCTGGCATAGTCATGCCTAGATATGAGCACAGTGATGACAAACATATTGTGCTCAAATTGAATAGTGGGTATAATGTTGGATTGGAAATAGAAAAAATAGAAAAAGTTGAAAAAAATGAAACAACACAAAAGATTATAGAAAACAATGAAAAAATAGAACATTCTCAAGGTTTGCCAAAAATTCTTTTGTTATCAACAGGAGGAACCATTGCAAGTAAAATTGATTACAGAACAGGTGCAGTAACTCCAGTGTTAACTGCTGAAGAATTAAATTCATCAGTTCCAGAACTTGCAAAAATTGCAAACATTGATGCTCAAGTTTTATTTTCAGAATATTCTGAAAATATAATGCCTGAACATTGGTTAGATATAGCAAAAAAAGTTAATAAATTTGAAAAATCAGATTACTCAGGAATAATTATTGCACATGGAACAGATACTATGCATTATACATCCTCGTTTCTATCGTTTGCATTGGCAGGTTTTCCAATTCCAATTGTTTTAGTGGGTTCTCAAAGATCCTCTGATAGAGCTTCATCAGATGCTGCACTTAATTTGATTGGAGCCACAAAATTTATCACAGAAAGTAATCTCAAAGGAATTTACATTGTCATGCATCAAGATGAAAATGACGATACAATAGCATGTCATTTGGGAACTAGAGTTAGAAAAAATCACACTAGTAAAAGAGGTGCATTTCAAACAATTGGAGACGATCCAGCTTTTATAATTACACAAAACAAAATTCAGAAAAATTTTTCTGAAGATTATTTTAAAATTAATGAATATAAACCCAAAATTAATTTAGACACCAAAGTTGCCTTAGTAAAATATCATCCCGGATATGACCCGAATTTGTTGAATCAAATAATTGAGATGGGGTTTAAAGGTATAATTTTTGAAGGTACTGGATTAGGTCATATTGGAAAAACAATGTATGAAAGTGTAAAAAAAGCAAACGAGAAAGGAATCTTCCTAGGCATGACTTCGCAGTGTATTGATGGAAGAGTAAGAATGACAGTATATGAAAGTGGTCGTGATTTATTGGATTTAGGCATAATTCCTTTAGAAAATATGATTCCAGAGGTGGCACTTGTGAAGGCAATGTGGGTTATTGGTAATTATCAAAATTCTGAAGAAATAAGGAAAATTATGTTGCAAAATATTTCCTCAGAATTATCAGATTAGGGAGAAGTAGAATTGTCGGATTTTTCAATTAATGAAATAGATGTAAAAGTAGGATTAGAAATACATCAACAGTTAGCGACTAGCAAAAAATTATTTTGTAATTGTAAACCAATTGAAACTGAAGAATATTCAATTAAATTTCAAAGAAAATTAAGAGCTGCTAAAAGTGAATTGGGTGAATATGATCCAGCCGCATTATTTGAAAAATCAAAATCAAAATCTATTATGTATTTTGCAAATCCTGAAAGTAGCTGTCTTGTAGAGCAAGATGAAGAACCACCTCATGAGTTAGATACAGATGCTAAAAGAATTTCATTAATTATTGCATCTGCTTTAAAATCAAAGATTTTTAGTGAAATATATCCCATGAGAAAAACTGTAGTGGATGGTTCCAACACTACAGGATTCCAACGTACAATGTTAATTTCACAAGGAGGTCATTTTGAAGTTGAAGGAAAAAAAATAGGAATTCAGTCTATCTGTCTTGAAGAAGACGCAGCAAAAATTTTAGGAGATGAAGGTTCTGTTAGGAAATTTGGGTTAGAACGCCTTGGAGTACCTTTAGTAGAAATTGCAACAGAGCCATTTGTGGCAAGTCCACAATATATCAAAAAAATTGCTTTAGCATTAGGAAGAATTTTGAGAAGTACAAAAAAGGTTAAGCGAGGATTGGGATCAATTCGACAAGATGTTAATGTTTCAATTAAGGGTGGAGGAGTAGTTATTGAGGTGAAAGGGGTTCAGCAATTAGAACAGTTAGAAAAAGTTGTAGAATATGAGGCTAAGAGACAATATGGATTGTTAAAAATATCAAAAAAATTACAAGAAATAGAAGGGGCCTCTAGAGATAATCAAGGTGGAATTGTAACTACAAAACAATTTGAAAAATGTAAATCAAAAATCATTCAAAATGCAATAAAGAAAAATCAGGAGATTGTTACAATTGTATTTAAAAATATGAGTGGAATGTTTGGATATTCACCTTTTGAAGGAATACGGTTAGGAAAAGAGGTAGCTGAATTAGTGAGATTTTTTGGGTTAGGAGGAATTTTTCACTCAGATGAAATGCCAAATTATGGAATTGAAGAGAAAGATATAGAAAATTTGAAGAAATTTTTAAAAATTACCGAAAATGATGCATTTCTAATTTTAGCTGTTCCATTTGAAATGATGAATACCATTGTTGACCAAATAATTTTAAGAATAGATCATATCAAAAACAACGGTATTCCTATTGATACTAGATTAGCTACTCAAGATGGAAAAACAAAATTTCTGCGTCCAAGACCGGGAGCTGCAAGAATGTATCCAGAAACAGATATTCCACCAATTATTATTTCAAAAATTGAATTAGAACAGGCTCAAGAAAACATTCCAAAATCATGGGATGAATCAATAAAAGAAATACAGAGTAAATATGAAATTAATTTGCAGCTTGCTGAACAAATTTTTGATTCAAAATATTTAGAATTATTTGAAAATATTATTAAAAAAACAAATGTTAATCCAACATTTGTTGCCTCAATTTTATGTTCAACAATTACAAATCTTGAAAGAAGTGGTTTAAACTCTACTTTATTAAAAAATGATGAAATCAGAAAAACATTTGGATTTTTAGAAAAAGAAAAAATTGCTAAAGAATCAATAGAGATAATTTTTGAGAATATCATGGCAGGAAAGTCAAATACCGTAGAAGAGGCTATGAAGGTAGTCTCAATGGAAACTGTAAATGAAAAAGATTTAGAGAAGATTATCCAAGACATTGTGGATAAGAATGAGCAACTTGTTAAAAATCAACAAGAAAGAGCTATTGGCCCATTAATGGGAATTGCTATGAAAGAACTCAGAGGCAAAGCATCAGGAGAAATAGTTAACAAACTTCTTTTAAAAAATATTCAAAAAAAATTGTAAAATAGAAGATATGCGGGAAGTGGGATTTGAACCCACGAACTCCTAGAAGATAAGGATCTGAACCTTACACCGTTGGCCAGGCTGGGTGACTCCCGCAATTTGAAACTTGAAAATCTAGAATAAGTTTCTTTATTACTCAGTTTTTTAAAATGTGTTTTAGAAACTTACCGTGATTAGATGAAATTTAAGGAGATTTATTGTAACAATTGTAAAAAGATGTTAGGTAGATATAATTCAAAATTTTATGATGGCGATAAAATAAAGGAAATATTAAAGTCTAGGCATTCATCACATGTGCGTAAAGGTCATCGAGTAATAATTAGAGAGTTTACCAAATAGGCCTGATCAATTTTTTGAACATAGTTGGTTAACTACATCGGATAGTGAAAAAATTCTTTGAGTTTCTGTAGGAATATGTCTATTCCAAGGTTGTGAATAAAGAAAGAAATTTTTCTTTTTTTCTAAAAATTTTTCTGCATTTAATGGAGAATCATCAATAAAAAGATCGTAGTCTAAATCTGCTTTCATTCTGCCATCTATTACAGAAACATAATTTTCATAAACTATCCCATGAAGATTAAGCCAATTTTTCACAAAATTATCAGTGGATGATTCTCTTGCTGTAACTATGTCAACTTGACCAAATTCTGATAAATTTTGAGTTATCTGGGATAAATTAGGCTCCATAGGAGGAAGAGTATTCCAGTTTTCCCAGCATATCGTTAATTCTTTGTAAAAATCAAATCTGTTTATATTAAATTTTTTCCAAAAATCCCAGTTTGTAATGTCTTCTTTAGAAAGGGGAGTTCTAATTTTGTTACTGTAATTTAACCAGGAATCGATAACATCTGCTATTACTCCATCAACGTCTAAAGCAATTTTCAATTTTATTTCCAACTATTCAAATGATTTTTGAAACTCTTCTAAAAGATTTTTTTGATGTTTACCAAGTTTTTTTGGGATATTAACTATAACTCGCACATACTGATCTCCGCGACCTCGAGAATTCATCCTAGGTAATCCTTTTCCTCGGAGTTTAATGATAGTATTTGGCTGACAACCTGAGTCAATTTTTATTTTTTCGCTTCCGTTCAAAATTGGTACAGTTATCTCACGGCCAAGAGTCGCATCAATCATAGAAATATTTTGATCATAAAAAATATCCCCACCATCTCGTTTAAAGTTCTGATGTGGTATAACTCTAATTCTTACAATTAGATCTCCATTAATACCTCCAGGGATCTCATCACCCTCATTTGGAATTGTATAATCTCCATTATCAACACCTGGTGGGATATCAAATTCTAATTTTTTAGTTCCTTTTTTCTTGCCTGTTCCCTTACATTCACTACATGGTGTTTCAATTATGGATCCTTTGCCATTACATGAGGAACATGGTTCAACAGTCACAAAGGAAGCAAACCCCATGTTCCTACTTTGACGAACTTGCCCATGTCCATTGCAACTAGTACATGTTTTGGTGCTAGTTCCTGGTTTACAACCAGAACCATTACAAGTATTACATTCAATATTTTTTTTCAATTCAACTTCCATTTTTTTACCTGAAAGAACTTCCTCTAAAGTGATAGAAGTTTCATAAAGAAAATCAGATCCTCTTTGTTGTTGTGATCCAAAACCACCGCCTCGACCAAATATTGACTCAAAAATTGAATCAAAACCACCACCA